>RCNJ01000022.1_pt1 | contig 157613 bp, 141 predicted proteins | sample 2041171 | NCBI WGS metagenome assembly RCNJ01 (sample SAMN09708213, study PRJNA481090) | feces metagenome | biome: feces | host: Pygoscelis adeliae | place: Antarctica: Rookery Lake | collected 2010-03-01 | reverse complement strand
AGAATATAGATATATTAGAGGAAAAAGCTAGATAATAGCCGCATTTAGAGAGAGGCGAAATACAGGATACAGGTCATAGAAAATACCGACAGACAATTGGCTGCATTTGGATACTGGCGAAATACTCGGTAGTTTCGCATGTTGCAGAGGAAACTTTGTAGATGTTCTTTCTTGTTCGTCCAGAGTAACTTTGATGACGAATCGGTGGTGCAACCAATAATCTTATATTTTTGATCAGTGACGTTTTGCTCACTTACTGAGTAGGTGGCGCCCAGTAAATTCCCCACTGCTAAACCCCAAGCTTGGGCAGCTGGTAAAACGAGTCGACCCCACTACACCCTGCCACATCACACACAATACATTGCTACTTGTTTTTCAGAACTTCACTTCCCAGGCATTGCAATCTATACACGCACTCTTAGTTACGATCTACGTATCAACAAATACATCATACCGCAAGTAGTGTGCATTTGCCACTAAATCATTCGACTATACCGCTGTCGGACTCCCTACAGCCCTGACCATACGCGCCAACATCAATATGGGCAAACAACCGAACTTGTACTCCTTCAACATGGAGAGGCTCGTCAAGCTTCTTCGCGACTACCTCCTGAAGACCGAGAAGGAGGCTGTCACTCGCCATGGATTTCTCAAGGTGGCTGTCTCCGGCGGCTCGCTGCCAAAGATTCTCGCTCAGGCACTCCTTGCACCATCGAGTGGCCCTGAGGACTCCTTCCACTTCGACAAGTGGGAGATCTTTTTCGCCGACGAGCGCGCCGTCCCACTGGACCACGAGGACAGCAATTACAAGCTTCTAAAGGAGGAGCTTTTGGACAAAATTGAGGGTGTACAGCCAAACGTTCACACAATTGACGTTGAACACCTCAATGACACCCAAGAGCTCGCAGACCAGTATGAGCAACTTCTAGTCCGTTCTTTCGCTTCTCGCGACAGCGTTAAGCTTCCAACTTTCGATCTCCTCCTCCTTGGATGCGGGCCTGACGGACACACTTGCTCTCTCTTCCCAAACCACCCACTTCTGCGCGAGACTGACGCATGGGTCTCCCCAATCGAGGACTCTCCAAAGCCACCAGCAAGGCGTATCACTCTGTCTCTGCCAGTTGTTACTCACGCCCTTAAAATCGCTTTTGTCGCAACTGGAGCAGGAAAGAAGGAGGTCCTGAGCAGTGTTTTTGAGGGTGGCCTTGATGGGAACGAGGGCAAGGGTCTGCCAATCGCTTTGGTTAACGAGGCCGGCGGAGAACGTGTCAGCTGGTTCGTTGATGAGGAGGCAGTCCAGGGCGTCCGCTATCCAAGGAGAGGAAGCTTGTAAGCGGGAAATCTGAACTTGGAAGCTATCCCCAAGTGACACTTGGCTTTTGTTCTGTCGAACTTGGGCGACACTGCCGGTCTGAATTGAGCATCATTTTATAGGCAACAGCGATTCAACCAACCATTATCTAAACGTAGAAAAGGAGAAAAAAGGTACGGTTAACCAGAAGGAAGCGACATTGGTTACAGCATGAAGACATTACCAAAGGACGAGAGGAAAGCAGCGATACTCCTTTTATCGTCCCTCTCCGTACACCAGACATTCATTACCTTCGTACCCATGACTAAGCAGCAAGACACCACCACTCCACCTCATGGCGGAGTCATCGGCCCCTCTTGTCCCTGGTGTTTTTTTGTGTTTCGTGCAGCATTAGTTTGGTGTTTGCGCAGGGTACGTTATGATAGATGGGATTGTTCTCTCTAGGCTTACGACCATAGCACATTCGCAAATGGACTTGTATTTCCTCGTCTATGACTTGAACATGTGGCAAACTATCTGAAGTGGTATATATCGCCTACATCATCACCTTCAAGTTGAAAGGTCCCCGTGTCGCATTCCAACTGAGATCGTTCCCACCCAGAGGACACTTTTTGATACATCCATTGAATCGGCGGCATATACGTGGTAGTGCTCAAAAAGAGTGATGGCTGATGTGCTTGTCCTGATCATTTGCATAGCTTACAATCGGTATTGAAGCATTGGATCTCATGGACAACCAATGTAAGGACTTTTATAGATAGCATGGACAAAGAAGAGCCCACACAATATCAATTTGTGCGATTGCAATCGCAAGCTGATGCCTAGTGAGCCGGAGTATAATGGAGTAAACGGGTAGTTTTTCACGGTCGCTTCGAATCATGATCCTACAAGTACTTGTGCAGAGCATAAACCATCTGTACCGGTAAAAACCAGGCGACATGAATCCGCTGCATTAAACTGTGTCAGTCATCTTACTTCTTGGGTGCCAATGGGGACTCGGTCTAGAAGTCGCTATTAACCAGTTTGACCTTTTCGTTGACTGCACTGGTCATTAGAACGAACGTTAGGAGGATTGGCCGGAGCTCTCACTTCATCACGATCATGCTACTAGGTAGGGATGAAGATCCTCCCAGCAGCATACGGGCGCTTCCCGGCTGCAGCGAACGGGTTCAAGTTTTCCCCAAACGGCTGCTAGCCATTATACTTGGACTAAGACACAATAAGATTTTCTTGAGAGAGACACTACGGTTGTTATCCCGGCACCAGGTTGGCGCTGTGGCCTGCGACTTAATCTGAAAGCGAGACAATCAAATTGGCACACCGTGATTGGTCCACCCGTGGCCGTGGATAGCATGGCCCTCCCAGACTGCCTGGCATACGGAAAAGGCCACCATTTACATCGTTTCCTGGCATGAGGTCTACGGTGCAACGGCTGGCGAAAGGAACCGTTTATGGATCAATCCCCGACCTACGTTCCTGCTTCAATGGGATAGAGATATGGCTGTTGTTCAAATACGGTGTCAATGACGCCGTCTGGTTGGCACGTTTATACCCGTACACCCGAGTAATTGTAAATGATGGACGTCAACTATCATGGAGAACCGCAGCCGTCGACAACCACGCCACGGAATAGGCTGGGCACATGATTGTTCGTTGGCTTTGTGTCGATATTGGTTCGCTATCACATCTATAGGACATGGCTTGCTTCTATTTACAAAAACCAGTCGTCACCTGTAACCTCTCTCTTCTTCTCCGCGCCCTTTTACTCATCGCCTTCTATCATATATCCCAGCTCGTCCACCTTGTCGAAATACTGCTCACTGACTTGCAGATTCTCACTGCCTCTAAGTGCTCTGACAACCAACGTCTCGTTCCTCTCTTGGACCAGCGTCCGTATCGCGCTGACCAGGAAGCTCTCGATGGCTCCGAGACCCCACTCTTCCGGTAACCTACCAAGCACATCAAGCACATCGAAAAACCTTCCGAATCGCGCAAGTAGATTAGATGTCTGATCCAGAGAAGTTTCTGTATCCGGAAGCGTGAGGAACAAAGTGAGAAGTGTGTCGAAGAGGTGATGCTGGTTGTCTCCAAACTTACTAGAGGCGATCGAAGCAGCCGAGGATAATAACGTGCCAGAAACAGGATGGTACAAACTGGATCCACCTGCCAAGCAGTAATTGATGGCCGTGTCATAGTCACCGAGTCCATGAACAAGCAAACGTAGTGCTTGATCATGGCGGCCTTGACGACCATCCAGGATTATGAGCTCTGGGACGAGGTGGTCACGGTAAGGCTCTATCCGGGCCAGTATCGATGGTAGGTCATATGGGGTTTCCTCATCCGCACCATTGCTTTTTCTGCGCGACCCGGCTTCTGGTAGGCCACCTAATAACTGAAGGAGGCGGAGGCGAGCATGCCACCACTCTGCATTTGTACCGTTTGCTGCGATGAACTGGCGATAGGTTGGCTTAGGCAACGCAAGAGCGCGGTATGTCTCGTAGCCTAGCTCAAGCGTCTGTCTCGCGTCGGCATTCGTTTCAAGCTCGTTTAACACGATATCGAGATAGTAGGCAATGAGTTCTGTGCCATATTCGCTCATGCCTTTGCCAAACACTAGGTATTCCAAGTACTCTTTCACAGCTCCTGGCGCGTCAGCCCTGAGTATTGCTACGACGTTCTTGGGCTCAAAGCTCACGCGAGACCGCTCGTCAGCAAAGACTTGCACGCCTAACTTTGGGTTGCGCGCCGCGAGCCACACACCATATTCTTCGACTAGAGTTGGATTACGGATTACGGCGAGATACTCGCGAACGCGTTGTTCGCCCTCGGTAAATTCCCCACCATCGTCCCTTTCGCCCTCAATGATGCGTCGCCATGTAGCTAACACTTCCCCCGCCATCTTTCGGCTTTGGCAGAGGCGGCTGAGAACGTATAGTCGATGGTGGGTTTCCAGTATTTGCACTGCACGGTCGAAGCACTCGACGCCGTGATCTACCATATCGTTTAGCTCGGCTCGCACGGAACCAAGCTTGCCAAAGCCAGGCTTAGATTCCTTGTCCAGCTCAAGCAGAACAAGAAGGAGGGCGGCATCAACAGTGCAGAATTTCTCGTGCTCGTTGGAAATGCTTGCGTTGCCTTTTTGTCTCCTCCATGCTGTCAGAAATCGGCGGTAGAATTGTAGTGAGTGTGCTTTCGTGTCCCATGACCCAGCGCCACCATCGGAAGGATAATGCTGAAGGAATTCGTCCGCCACCTCCTTGATGCCAGACGGAATCCAAATGCCACCTCTGCCTTCTACAACTTCGCCTCTGAGACTGGGCGAGAGAGCAACAACGACTCTTGGGTCCAGGCCACCTTCTAACAATGCTTCTTGAGTGACATGATACTCAGCGTCACTTGGTATCGTGTCTCGTCGAATCTGATCTATCAGAAGCAACAATCCTGCCCTCTGTCTTATATAGCCCATGCTCATGTATTCTATTTCTGTCCTTGCCTCTCGACCTCGTATCGAATCAATAACATGGCTTATAGCTGTTGCTCCCGATTCGATTGTTTCTACGTCATCTTCAAGTTTGCCAGCATCAAGCTCCGCATCCAGCCGCACAGCGAGCGGATTCCGTGCTGCCCACCATATATTATTTCCCGACCACACTACTATGCGGCTGCGCGCCCGGCCTAGCCTCTTAGCGAATTGAAGTTCCTCGTCGGTTCGTTCTTCGTCAGAAAGCTTCGATGACTGTGAACCGGTCTGGGAGTATTGGGATGAGTCATATAACCTTCGCTCCTTCTCTTGTCGCTCTAGTGATTCTGCGACCCTAGACTCGCTGGGTTCTGAAACCGTCGTCGATCGTGAGGATAGGCGAGAAACCGGTTTGAAGCGAGTTATCCGTAACCTTTGAACAACTTCATCGAAACTGAAGTTTGCTGCTTCGGTGACTGCTCTGATACCGACCTTCGATCTGCCGGCTTCCGAAATACTTTCCGGCACCTGTAGCCAGTACTTTTTAGAATGGTCGTCGCCATGGTCTATATCCCATCGTTGAATTTCAAGCCCATATTTAGGCTCATCGTCAACATCCTTACCAATAACAGCCATTACATAGCCCTCCTCCTCATCTTCAGCGTTGTCTGCAGTGAGATCGATACCCACGCCTCGTCCATCGGCCACTACAGCTTCAGGGTATGCGCTAAAATCAAGCGTCGATCTCGTTACCTCCCCTTCGAGGTTAACGAACATCCCTACTCCCGGCTCTCCTGCGGAAGTACCGACGACCAGAAGAAACTCCTGTGGTGAAGGTGATATGATGTGCGGTTTTAGCGGGCCATTGGTCACTACCATTGAAGCTCTCTTTGACACAGGCTCTGAAACTGATGGTGGCACTGGTAAAGGCTTCTCCGGCTTCGGGTTTCGCTCACCATGCCTGGCGGGCGATAAGGTAGGCACAGGCGACGATTCTCTAAACAGGTCTGGGGTGTTTCTTCCCAATCTATCCCTGCTGGTCTGTCGGTTCTTGCCTTCCATGAAGGTGCCCAGACTTGTGCTTCTGCCATGGCCACGATCCTCTGCCGATGGGGGACTAAGCGTTGCAGACGAACTGCTTCTTTGGATTCTCGCACCACTAAGCTGTCCAGATACGTCCTCAGGACTCCCGCCTACAACACCTGTTGGCGCAGTATCCTCAGATGAGATGGGGAAAAGGTGTATCTTTAGTTGTCTCTCAATGTCGAGGAGCGAGTATGAATGCGTATCAGCAACACAAGCAAAATCATCTCGCCTCACTGTGAGCACACAACCAGCAAAATCGATCGACTTAGTCACCCTTGGCGGCTCATCTCCAATCCGAACACTTTGTATCTTCTTCTTTGTCGACAGGAGGGTCACAATTGGCCGTGTCCCTTCATCAAAACGGGCTTCTATATCTGACTTGTTGAGGTCCAGTCCACCAATCCAATTGCTGCTCGGCACCTTCTGGTTACCAAATGCTGGCGTCAATTCTGGCAAGGAGTAGAAAGTTACGGTCGAATTGCACAATACGCAAGCTTTATTAGCTGCAGGAAGCAATAGGATTTGTTGTACGCCAGGGTGCTCGACAACGCCTCTCTCGGAGAATGCAGGTGAGAGACGAGAGGCAAGTATGTACGAAGGGCTGTCCGTCTCATCCGATGGATCTGGAGGTATCTGGGCGAAGTGGAGGATCTCGGCGACAGATGTGCCAACATAGAGGTTACCATCTAGGCAGAATTAGTTCTTAATCGCAAACATAACCGAAGAGACACTCCTGGGTTAAGCTGCCGGTGGCTGGCAGATAACATACCAAAGAACTCTACGCAGTTGATCGCAACATCCTCGTCCTCTCCATCCGCGGACAATGGCACACCTTCAAGCAGCGTCTTGAGCACGAATGGTCCACGTTTCGGCACAACTGGCTGCTTTCTGGCGGAAACAGCTTGATCTGGTGGGGACATAATGTATTTTTGTAGCTAAAAAGCTGCCAAGGTTGGCTTATCTACTCATGTCGCTTGTAACAAAAAGAAAAAGGTATGACACCTTGCTAGATGTTGCTGTTGCCCAGAGGCGAGCTTGGAGATACGCCGACGACATGGTGGGACTTCAGCCTCGTCTCAGCCATGTACGGAACACCGCAGGGGTGCATCAACAGCCAGGCACAAGATTCCGTACCTCAGAGGGTTACACCCATACTTCAAGTGAACTGTCGCTACTTCTGACAACTCTAATTAGACACATATATCATACACACCACATCTCTCCGACATCAGAACAACTACCATTTCAACTGTCGCGAAGGTCTCTTTCTGTGCTGAAGTCCGTTCAACATGGCGCAAGTCGACGTGGTGGTCCCAGATGAGGGAGTAAACAATGTGGCCTCGGACGACTTGAAAGGGGCTGCTGTAGAGATCGCGCCATTAAGCGACAACAAGTTCCGGCAGGCCATTGCAACTTGGAGGAGTGAGTGGGATCATATGTACCACGATGAGGTAGCTAACAGCGCGCAGAAATCGACCTCTCTTCCCTTGTCCCAACACTGGACAACACTGCCTCTGAAATTATCACATATCAAAGAGACTCTGCAGTCCAGCGCAAAGATCTTGCTCAGAAGACGAAAGACTTTAGGAAGCTCGATGATGTCTCGAAACTTGTTGAGGTCAAGGGCTTGCTGAGGGGTAAGTATAATCAATTCCGCACGAATGCAACTTCAAGCACTAACGGCTCATAGCATACCAGGGGTTCATTGACCTTCTAACAAATCACTCGAAATCTACAAACTCCGCCTTTCTCAATGTTTACTCCTCGTTATCCGAGGCTCCCGATCCATATCCATTGCTCGAGGCATCAGTCGATTCTCTCTTGCTATCCGAGGACACTTTACCAAGACTCACTTCTGAGAACGAAGATCTAAAAAAGAATGTCAGCCGCATGAGCTCCCAGCTTGAAGAGACACAGTCGAAGCTCGAGAACGAAAAGAAAGCTCGCAAGGAGTTGGAGGAGAACGTTGAGGCCAAGGTCGAGAATGTGGAGGCATCATGGAAGGCTGTACTTGAAGAGAAACGAGACAACTGGGAGGCTAAAGAGAAGAACCTTGAGGATAAGGTGGACAACCAGGAGCGTTTACTCAAGGAGATAAAAGCCACATACGAAGTGTCTCAGCGACTGGGCGAGGGCGAGGGCGAGGGCGACGAGAGCAGAGGGTCGGCCAGCAATGCTGAGCTGGAAATTCTCAACTCTGAGTTGGAGCGTACAAGCATTAGACTGGCCGAAGTTGAGGCAAGGAACGAGGAACTTCGCATGAAGCTTGCTCAGGATGCCGCACAGAAGACAAGTAAGCAGGACGATGATCTGGAGGAGCAGCACAAACGCCTTTTCGAAAAACACAGGGAGATCCTGGGTGAGCTTGAGACGCTGAAAGGAGAAAGAGATGTGAAGAGGCGCGAGGTTGACAGAAAGCTGAAATCTTTGGAGCGCGAGATTAATCAGCTCAAACAGGATAGGGATGACTGGAAGGAGAAGGCCGCCAAATGGAGCGACTACGACGAAATCAAGCAAGAACTGGAGGTCCTCAAGAGCATCGAGTTCTCCACTGGTGACGATGATGACCAGGACTCTATCACATCCAAAGATACAAGTGTGCCCAAGGGTAAGAGCGGTAGCCTCGAGGAGCTTCTGCTGGCCCGCAACAAGAAGCTGAGCGACGAGTTGACAATCCTGCGTGTATCGCACCAGGACATGCAACAGCGTCTTGAAGGGCTTCAGCACGAGCTCAATCGCACTACACGCGAACTAAACGCTGCTCAGGAGCTAAACTCGACTCTTGAGAACGACCTCTCGGCCATGCAATCCGAATCATCGAATGCTTTCCCATCCGGCGCTTCAGTTGCAGGAACGTACAAGTCGTACGCTCCGTCCCTCTACCAGTCTCGTCGTGGTGGCCGCACATCTCCCACTTCATCAATTGTCTCAGGTCTCAATCCAAGGGGTGACGGGGAAGTCTACGGTGGTGGATCTGGCATCTTGCCAATGGTGACCGCGCAACGTGACCGCTTCAAGAAGCTCAACACGCAGCTATCCCAGGAGTTGTCTGATACTCACAAAACAGTGACGTCTCTCCGTGCTGAAATTGCTAGTCTACAGAAGGACAACCTGAGCCTCTACGAAAAGACGCGGTATATATCTTCACACGCACGTCCGGGTGCCGCGTCGTCCGGCACTGGTGTCGTCTCGCACGCTTCGACCTTACCATTTTCCTCGTCGACCGCACAGGAATCAGGTTCCCTGGAAAGATACTCGAGCACGTACGAGTCTAATATCTCTCCATTCGCCCGTTTCCGAGGTAAAGAGAGTGCGAGAGCATATAAGCGCATGAGCTTGCCTGAACGGATTGTCTTCAGTATCACGCGTTTGGTGCTAGCCACGAGGACGAGCAGGAATCTCTTTGCGGCGTACTGCGTGGCATTGCATCTGCTGGTGTTTATAAGTCTTTACTGGGCTGGTATGGGAGGAGCTAGTACAGTCGGGAATGCGTCTTTGATGGGTGCTGCTGGAGCGAAGGTAGCAACTGGTGCGCCTGGAAGTCCGTTAGAGGAGGCGAGGGAGAAGTGGAAAGCGCATGAATTCGGGCCGTAATCAGGGCACATTGAAGTTCATCCGAGGTACATTCTCATAGTGCTGAGGGTACGAGTAATGGAGTAGACGACGGTATTGCTGGGCGCCAAAGCGTAAGGTTGTATATCCAAGAATCGAATCATGTCTTTTCCATCCAAGTTCATAATGTTCATTGACTCATCCTCCACCTCAACCTCATGTAACCTTCAGAGATCTCCGTGTGCCTGAAAGTTGTGGAAGATGACAGGATTTGCGTGGGTGAAGCTGAACCGTTCGTGTATTTTGGCTTACGGCAGTTTATGCACAATATTGAGGGTCGGAGCAACTCAATCCATCACTTATCGTTTTTTCTCTCACAACTTCACTATGTGCGACTTGAAAGATACAAGGTCATCCAAGCCTGTGAGAACGGTGGCTGATCAAAAATTACGGAGCGCTTCAAGGCAGGTAAGTGGTCTCGCAAGAGACGAGTGGTTAGAATACGAGGGGGGATCTCTTGGCTTCTCCCCACTTCGTCGAGACTTGGGTGATGGAAAATCATCACCATAGTAATGGCTAGCGAACATAACGATCATACAAATTGAATACTTTTACCTTTGCCGTTGCCGGTTCTGCTGCTGATTCCGCCGCCCAATCCAACCATGCCGTCGTCGCCAACTCGGCCCACGCTCTCCCAGAGTCTGTCTCTTCCGATGTCAGAGTTCGCTTGGAGCAAGCATCTCGCCCGGCTCCCAGCTCTTCATCAGACGAAGCCTGTTAGAAGTCAAAGAAACCAGATATACGCGAGCACGTCACCAAGACTTAATTTCTGTTCACGATGGCCTTTCTCTTCATCATCCATCAACAACAACGCCAACTGCACCATTAACTCTCCGTACCATTGTTCTGGTGAGGAGCTTTTAAAGCCTACATTCACTTGGCTGCCCTGTAATAACTAAGCGCTGTCAAAATCCCCTTGTCTCCCATCTCGTCCTGCCTGTGACCATAAGTCGTCTCGAGAACAGTCCATTAATTGTAACTCCTCTTTATCTCGTGAACATCTTTTGTGTGGGCGACTTCATGAATAGATCATCTAACAACAAGCAGACGTTCCACACAGTGGCAAACCGTAGAACTATTCTTCAAAACCCTGCGGCACCAACATCCACCCTAGAGCAGGACGGGAAATTTGATCACGCCCCGTTCCAGTATAACACGCGCCAAAAGAACCTGAACGACGAGAGCAATATCCGATATCAAAAGGCTGGTTATGAGAAGGCTCAAAATGAACACCCCTTCAAGCGTCCGCGTGCACAACAGCTTAACGATTTCCTCAAGGCATTCAACATGTCAGAGACGTCAACACCGGCAGAATCGTCCACACCCAGGAAACATTACCAGAGCATCTCAAAGAGGCGAGTAAGATTGCGGTTAAGTTGGACGCCGCCGTTTCCACCTACCTGCCTGCTGCTGAAGCGAGCGTTTCCCATGCCATTATTGTTGCCGAAGCGTCAGAGGCTGTCAACCAGCACGGGGATGTAAACAGCCCTGTAACATAGTTAGTATAGTTCCGATATAAACATTCCCAATGTCACCAACTCGCCATCACTCGATGATGGCAGAATAATCAAATTGGGAAGAACTTACCTGCCCCCCGAGTTAGTTTCCGTGAAGCGCTCCAAAAAAAATTGATACTGATACGTCGTAATAATGCTTCATTTGAAGAGTAACCTAAAGCCAAGTGATCCATAACGTTACAGAGAGCTAATCAATCAATTCCGCCAAAAGCCTCCTCATCCTGAACATATTCAACCGCCACAGGCCTCGGTCCCTCTTGCTGCTGCTGCGCCTCCTGCTCACCAACCACATTGCCAGCTCCGCCCAAAGTCCTTCCGCTTCCTCCAGCCTCTACCGGCCTAACCTGTGCACCGCCCTCTCCCGGCTGAGCCATGGCCTGTACACCTTCATTGCCCACCGGCTGGGGCACAGGAGCCTGCTGCTGCCAGTCTCTGTTCGCCGGCCTATTCCTAGCCCTTCTCGCCTCGTTCGCAGCTGCAATGTGTCTCTCGGCCACACCAGGTACGATGGATGTGAAGAAAAGTAAGAGATCGTGCTCCACCATTCTCAGGGCGTTGTGCAGCCATCCGCGGTTGCGCTGGGCATGAAGGTCCCGGATTCTCTGTGCGACTTGTTCTGGTGTTGGCTCCGTTCTGCGTCTTCTGGTCCTTGGTCGCGGTCCTCGTGCTGGGTTGTGTTCGGTCGGTTGTGCGCCTGCGGCAGCGGCAGCATTCTCATGGGCATTAGTATCAACGTTAGCCTCATTCCCACCTACCTGTTGCCCTCCTTGGCCTCCTACGACCTCATTCCCAGCTTCTCTAGCCTGCTCCCCTGCCGCCGCCGGATCATGCACATGCAAAAGTCCATTCAGATGGCCCTGTATTCCTGCCCAGACACCCTCGAGCATACCCAAGTTGTACAATAGAGCTACAGTAGCCACAAGAGGAATCACTACCAACTGCTCCCAGCTCTGATCCATCCTAGTAAAGGCATAAACGAAGAGGAGCAGCTTCATCGCCAACCACATATGCGGAATCACTTGTGCCATCAAACCCGCTGCCAAGGGCCGGATTGGCTGTACATGGCCAATATTCGGCAATCCGTCGCCTCCGACCCGTGCTGCTCTGGCTCTTGCGACTGTTTCTCTCGCTCTTGCTACATCATCTCGAACTTGTGCGCCTTCGGCGGCAGCTCTTTGCACCTCCTCTCTAGCTCTTGCTGCCTCATCTCCTTGTGCTGCGACAGTATCGACATGAGCCACTTCTGGTACAGCAAGCCCCTGGCGATGTATGGATCTTAGCGCCGATGCCCGCGTTAATTGATAATCCTCCCATTGTGCCTCCCTCTCTTCCGCTGCATTCGGCTGCCCTGGTGCTGACGGGTCTCCAGGCGACCTCGACGCGACACGATGTTCGGCCTCAAGATATCGTATACCGATCTCCAAAGCCTCGCCCAAAGCAAGCTCAGAGGCACCTACCTCGTGTGCAGGTGCCGCAGCGATCTGGCGTTGGTTGTAGGTAGCTGTCCGGTACGCACGTTGCCAGGCGCTGTGTTGGCGCTCAAGGGCCACCTGCACCGATAGGCGGATGGCTTCGCGTTGTGGGAGAGTATGTGTGGTTGCTTGGGCATGTTGGAGTGTGGTGATACAATCGAGACAGAGCTGGTTAGCGTGGTGAAACGCTTCGATGTCTGCATTCAGCTCAGAGAATGCTTGAAGAGCCAAGTTCACAGGGAGGTGGTTTGTGTTAGGCGACTCTGCTATTGGTTGTGAGGCGGCGGGCTGTGGTGCTGGGCCTGTTGCGAGGTGATGGTTCGGTGGGAGGTAAGGAAGCGCGGATGATGGGTTATAACGCAGTGCTGGCGCTGGTGCCGGCTGTAAGGGAACTATTTGGGGAACGATTGGCGTCGGAACTGGCTGCAATGGAGGCCTGTCATCTTTGCTGCGTGGCCTAAGTGCTAGGTGTAAGGTTTGCGTTGGTGAGTCTCTGAGCTTGACGGGGTTAGCATTGGGACGTGAAGCTTGCAGTATACAAATGACTTACAGTCTGCTCCCCAAATAGGTCTATCATGGTCTCCTCGCCTTTTAATAAGATACGACCACGATGAATAAGCCGTTGGTGCCTCTCGCCAGCATTGGGCTGAGCGACCTGGTCCTTGATCTTCGTCTTGAGCTGGGCCACAGTTGTGGTGAAGGGAAGCCCTGGGAACGAGAGAACACCGTTGACGCCGACGGAGTGAGAGAGCACCTGAAGGGCGAAAGTATCTGATGAGGCGGCAGAAGCCATATCTGGCGTATTAGTGGTCGCCATGTTGGCGGATGCTTGGGTGGGCGTTGATAAAGATGTGTGAAGCGGGTGTATGCTGTCTTGCCGGGTTACGGTGACTAGATGGATGAGGACGCGTCGACCAGACGCCGGCCCAGCACAAGTGGAATACCTTGACAACAAACAGGGATTTGGGCTAGTCAACCAGATAACTTGTTGCACACAGCAGCCACGCCTCTTCTGTCGTTTTAATATGTCTCGCTTAATGTGATAATTGTTGTTGTTCTTGTTTGAGTCTTTCATACACTTAGCCTTACGGTGTAGTCAGCCTCGTGGCATTTCCATACAGACGTCGGCGCTCTGGCGGACCGTCCCTGTCCTGGCCTCCGTACAGTAATGCCGACGCTCCCCGCCATCACAGCTTTCATTGTTGACTTTCCGCTGGCCGTCGCCCGTCGCCCGTCCGTTTCCCCCCTCACTTCCACCCCAGCTCCTTCACACCTCACCCCTTATCCCCCCCACTATCAGCCAAATCTTGCGCGCCTGGGCCAACAAGCGCACTCGCATCCTCATCAAAACGGTGTGGTCTGCATAAATAATGGGACCGTCCCCGGGGCCAGGCTTAAATTAGACAAGACATATACTAGCTATGTCTGCGGCACGGAGAGTCCTCAACCTCTCTACACGTTTTACTGCCTTCTCGACCTCCTCCCCCTCGAGATGCGCATTTCCTTTACATCAGCAACTCGAGAACACAGCAAACGTTAATTTCAGACGGGCGTTTGCCCAGATGAGCTCTCGCAACGGTTATGGCACTGGCGGCCAGACACGACACAAGAGGCAGTTCAGCAACACCGCATCAAGGAAGAACCCAGAGAGAGAGCCATTTCACAGAAGATTAAGAAAAGCTCTGAGGGAGACTAAGATTAAATGGTACCCGATACCAGCCGTGCTGGGAATCGGGTTCTTGGGACTCGGCCAGCTCTATAGAGTTAATGAGAGAGAAAAGAAGGCTAGACGCGAGGAGGAGGCAGAGCAGCTCCTCAAGTATCATAGCACTCAGGATGGAAGCTTTGGCACAGATTCACAGGGACGCAAGTACAAGAGAAAGCGCATAAGACCGTCGGGACCATGGTGAGTGGCTGCCTCCAAGTGATGATTGACAAACTTGTTGCATTCACATGCTAACTAGCGGTGAACAGGCAAGTACAGATCATGTCGTCTTTGCCATTGAAGGCTATGTCTAGAATTTGGGGACGCTTTAACGAGCTTACCATTCCATACTATCTTCGCGTACCCGGTTTTAAGCTCTATTCTTGGATCTTTGGCGTCAAGTAAGTTGGAAACAATGGATTGTGCATATGAACCGTTGCTAACCGGTTAACCAGCCTCGCGGAAGTCGCAGAACCAGACTTGCACACATATCCTAACCTTGCCAAATTCTTCTACCGCCAGCTTAAGCCAGGAGCACGTCCATTAGATCCAAACCCAACTGCACTTCTCTCGCCAGCTGATGGCCGCGTCTTGCAATTCGGAATCATCGATAATGGCGACATCGAGCAGGTCAAGGGAATGACTTATAGCGTCGACGCACTGCTCGGTACTTCCACGCCAGATTCTTCGCCAAACCTGGACTCGAGAGAACGTTATTTCTCCCGTGCAGCTTCTCCAGATGGATCCGTCTCATCCAGCTCTGCTTCTTCGATATTGGACAACGAAGATGTGATCAAGGCGCACGAGGAATTCGCAACCGTCAACGGCATCTCCTATACGCTCCCATCTCTGCTTTCCGGATCTGCCGACCAGCTGAAGAAGGATCGCCCAACCTTTGACGCCTCGACACAGTCGCAGCCAGGCTCTGTCTCTGAGGTCCGCGCTGAGCTTGCACTTGGTGATAAGCCCTGGTACGACGTCTTCTCTGAGAAGAAATCTGCGCTTTATTACTGCGTTATCTACCTTGCGCCAGGAGACTACCACAGATTCCACTCGCCAACCAGTTGGGTTGCGGAGAAGCGTCGTCACTTCGCAGGAGAGCTTTACTCTGTCTCGCCATACCTCCAGCGTACCCTTCCAGGACTCTTCACTTTGAACGAGCGTGTTGCTTTGCTTGGGAGATGGAGGTGGGGATTCTTCTCCATGACTCCAGTCGGAGCAACCAATGTCGGATCAATCATCATCAACTTCGATAAGGAGCTGCGCACCAACTCGCTCCTCACTGATACTGCAGCTGATAGAGCAGCTGAGGAGGCCGCAGCCAGAGGAGAGCCATACAGCGGCTATTCTGAGGCTACCTACGAGCACGCCTCTCCAATTCTCCACGGTCAGGCATTGAAAAAGGGAGAGGAGATGGGAGGATTCCAGCTCGGTTCCACTATTGTTTTGGTCTTTGAGGCACCACTCGGACACAAGGGTGAGAACATCAAGAACGGGTTCGCGGATAGCGATAACAAGCGTCACGGGGGATGGAACTGGAGTCTTGTCAAGGGACAAAAGGTCAAGGTTGGAGAGAGTTTGGGATGGGTTGATGAGGGTGATAAATAGATGGAGTAAATGTGGGATTGATTCAACACGGTGTTCAACACGAATAGGAAGGTCTATGTCAACATGGTGTAAATAGGTGGAATGGGAAAACGTGCGCTATGACAGCGAGCAAGCATAACCTATGATAGGTGTATATACTAGGAATGAAGCAATAAGAAGATCCTTGTTCATGCTCATCCCACGCATGCTTGCCAGCTTTGCCAGCTTGCGGCACCAATCGGTTTGGCACCATTCATACAAAGGTTACGTGCCACATGCATCTCTAGTTTGCTCCAAAACTGACCCGACAAAATCATTGTGCCTTGTGCGGAACCCATCCATGGTACTGCGATGAGGCTTTCGCGCCGGCTAGGAGCACCTGTCACCCGCTATCAAAACCTTCTCTCCTCCCGAGATCTCCACCACGACCCCGCCTTCACCTCTCGAACCCCGCAAACTGACAAGCAAAAACCTTACAAAAGTAATGAACAGAGTGGGACTCGAACCCACGCCACTTTCGTGACCAGGAAACTGTGATCGTTCATCCGAAGATAAGGATTTACGGTATTGAGGTAGGACCTTAACCTGGCGCCATAACCAGCTCGGCCATCTGTCCTCTAATATTTTGTTGATCCCTTTTACTAGTTATAAGAATTAATTGTGGAGGATGGGCAGGGCCATTCCTTTTCAGCGTTCTCCAAGTACAGAAGTGAAAATTTTGCCATGAGTAAGTAGTACTTTCAGTAGTCAACTACAGAGTCTCGACAACAAATTACTCGAGTAGTGCGTGGTGAAAGTGGCATGAGTAGAGTACTGGGTGCTACTCTACTCATGACTACTCGAGTAGTCGACTACTTATGGGGAACGCTTTTTCGTTTTTGAAATATTCGGTCGGTTTTGGTTGGTGTAGAGGATAAGCAGGACAATTGTCAAAAGTTTGTAATTCTGAGCTCGGCGGATAGAGTTTCTAGTTGCAGCGCATTTGCTCAATGTGCCAAGGGCACCTGTGGTGTGTAGCTCTACTTGTTTGGCGAGTTGTTCTTTCAGTTAAACGTACGAGTATTGACATTTTCTTCGACTTCCTTGACAGGAACAGCCTGGGCTTCTTCTACATAGAAGCTAGTGTAACACGTGTTCGGTGCCACAGCTTTTCGTTCATGTAGATTAATGCTTGAGTCAAAGAGTCGGTTCGAAAGGGAAGGGTATTTATCCATTGGACCCTTTCTATCTATATACCCTACTATCTCCTCCGGTCCTATCCAATCCAGGGTACTTCGTAGGCAACACCGCGAATGCAATTCCTAAGCCATGTTAAAATAGACAAACTCCGGTATCTGATACTATCATACTCCCCAGGACCATATTCATACATCTTTGCCAGCAGTCTCTTATTCAAAGTAAACTGGAACACCATAAACCACAACAGCAGCTGCAGTAAGGTATTCGTAATGGCAGGCCTCCTTTCCCTTAGCAACCGCTTGGACCAGACTCTTCTTCTGTCCGGCATCGTGCAAATCAATGTCTTCTTCCTTAATCGTTACAGTCGTCCTTCTTCCTCTTCTTGGTGTCTTTGGCACGACTTGCTCCACCACAGCCAGCTTTTCCTTCTCATACAATCCCCACTCCTCGAAAGTGCTCTTGGCAAACCTGTCGATATCTTTATCTGTTACATCCCAAAGAGTACCCACAACGGCAGGCGAGCCAGCAATCACGTAGCTCATGGCTGGACCATAGACACTGAACTCTCCCACATCCGTCAAGGTCGCACTGCTACAACCCATCAAGAATGTCGTCGCACATCGCAGCAGCTTCTTGATCGTCTTAGAGCGGATATACTGCGCACCACTTCCATGGCCAAAGTAAAGATACAGATCATCTTTCTCAAGGATTTCCTTAACTTCTTCCTCTGCAGGCGCCTGATTAACGATTGAATTCCACCCCTCGAGCTGGAGTAGTTCTTCCTCAAATGTCGTCTGAGTGCTTTGAAGATCTTGACCAGGGTTGAGGATGTATGCGCCCTTGGCGCGGTTGACATAAACGCCTTCTGGCCTGCCCTGAGCAACCTGCTTGCTCTGTGCGAGGATCCGATCACGGAGGCACCCCATGGATGGAAGTCGAGAAACTGCTTGGCCTTTCATGCAAGGAAGAGATTCCCATGGAAAGCAGTGCAAGCTTTTGTCAAGGATCAACACAGTGTGACTGTCCTTCCGTGCGTCGGACCCGTTAAGAGCTTGGTGATAAGCTCTCAAAGCATCAAGCGTGTCTAGCACAAGCGAGTCGAAGTCGATTTCATCGTAAGCATTCCTCTCACCATGAAACTGCAAGATGTCGACGACAAAATACAGGAGGTCTGTGAGTGGCTCCTCCAACTCAACGTTCTCTCCGAATGGATCACCGAGTCCCACGAAGAGCTCCAGGATTCTAGGATCCAATGTGACTCGTGGACTGGCCTTCGTCCGCCTGTTGCCTTTTTGTCGGGATGGCAGATGCTTGTCTAGCGTGTTCTGGAATGACTTCTGAAACCTTGCAAGGTGACTTGGTTGCCTTGCTTGTTGAGCAAACACGCCACGGAATCCACCGAGCCATACATTCTCAATGTTCTGGAGCAGCTCGCTCAACCTTCGGTTCAGATCATCGCGGTCCTTCCACCATTTCGCCTTTGCCACCTTGCTTGTTGCCTCCTGGCCTGCATGCGCGCTCGAATTTGCATGAGCGATGATCTCCAGCATCTCAGCTCTTCCTTGATCGAAGCCGAATTCCTCTTCGTCGGCTTCCCTCGAAGCATTTCTCTCGAGCGGCACGCGGACAATGAAAGGCGAGTGTCCCGTCCCGTACCTTGTAAGGACAAGTTCTTGTCGACTTTCGCTCAAGGTGATAGAGACGACGTTCCAAGCGGCAGGAATTATGTCAATGTAGTCAGCCTGAAAGACTGCTGCTTGCGCGCTCAGCCTTGCGTATTCTCGGTGGTCGTCTGGCATGAGCACTTGTGGCCATTTCAAATCATCTGCTTTGCTGACCAGTGCACTGGCGTCTGCAAAGATTGCATTGCGTTCTCGTTCTATCGACAAGATTTTCGCCATCTCTTGGACGGCCGATGACGCTCCGGGATGAGCAGTCCTTATCTTCGTGCCGTGGTACGTTGACAACAGAACGGAGGTCGTATTTAAAAAGGAAGCCACATGGGTCATGATTCTGGTAGAAGATATCTGACTCGCCATTGAGTAAGCCTCGACTAGATTCTCGTGAGCCTGTTTGAGAAGTTCACTCCACGTGGATGCCTTTGACTGGGACATATTACGCCTTGCAATAGGAGTCTTGCGTGGAGGTGTGCGAATGTTCGAGAGTCGCTCGGAGGTTGACGCCTTGGCGGCGAGGACGGCTGGATGTGAGATTGTCGAGTCCTGTAGCACCGAATATACTGGATCTGACGGAAGAAGCAGTGAGCATTGATGGAAAAGATGCTCCGCAAGGGTTATTCTGTCATCGATGGCGTCGAGTGTACTTAGCCAGCAGGAACCAGCTTCTCTCAGAACATTAGCGACTTCATCTATCTTTGAGCGCTCCCATTTAATGAGAGAGCGTGCCTTCTGACGGAGAATGGACCCCTTAATAGACATTAGGGGAAGACACTGCTCCGCCGTTGAGGTTGTAGGTTCGGCTGCAACTTTCGTCACATCCCCAGCTTTCACTGGTGCTTTTCGGCGTGATATAATTCTCTTTGCAGGAAGTATCGTCTCTTTCTTGCGCTTTTCAATGGTAAGGCGCGACATTTCTGCTTGCAGCGCAGCGGCGGCATCCAGAATGCGGTCGAGCTGATTTATATAGACAGGATCCATCAATGTAGTGAGTGTGGACTCGGCCTCAGAACAAGCAGAGATCTCAGCCTTCTGGAAACCTTGACGTTGATAGAGCTTGGAGAGCTCGGACTTGAGAGCGACGGTCGCTTGCGGCTCTCTGTATATCGAACTGATATCCTTCGCCTGAATAAGATACTCAGCTGCCTTGTCTATCGTGTCAGCTCGCAGCCACGTGCTACCCATGGCAGCCAGCGCTTCTGCTACGTAATTCATTGAATCCATGTTAGCAGCAATCTTGTGAGCTTGCTCGGCATAATATATCGTATCTTGGAACATTCCGTGGTGGGCGTATACCTGGGACAAGTGCACAAAACACCGGAACATAGGCTTAACTAAACCCCAAGATGATACTCCAATGATATCGCTAGGCCGAGAGGCTGTGCCAGGAGCGGCCGTAGCCAAACTCAACTGAGAAACACCATCGGTGGTTTGATCCATTATACTTTCGTCCGACGACTTATTTGGCTGGGTTCTTGTCTCGTGTTTCTTCTCAGCTTTCTTCCAAGCTCTCGCAACGATGCGCAAGCTTCGCTTTGAGTGTAACAACGCCTCTTGTGGTTTTCCACGTTGTAGCGAAAGTTCGGATAATGTGATGGAGGCATCAGCAAGAACCCGGTCGAAGCTGTCACGGTCTGAATCGTGCCGTTTGATGATCATGGCTTCATTGTCCTTGGAAGCTATTCCATAGGCACGATGCAAAGCCTCCTCACTACGTTTCTGTCAGTTGCATCCGGCCAATATAGGATAGTTCTCTTACCACTTGTCAAGGTTCCCTATTCTCAGCAGATAGTCTGCATGGGTAACAAGACGCCTTAAGCATATTATTGGGTTAGTGAGCTGAGAACAGTGCAGAGCCCTATCCAAGGCGAGCCCAGCTTTTCCCGAATATCCAAGATCAAGATACTGAGCTGCAAGAAAGCTGTAGCTGAGTACTATCTCGTCAGGAGACTGTTCTCGAGATAAATCATTGATATTAGCAATCATTCGTAGAACCGCCACTCGCAGCGTCGCGAAACCTTTCATATCCAAAAAATCGGCAACCGAATACAAGTGATCCAGAAAGTCATTCAGGTCGTCGACTTGTCGTAAAAGCGAATCACTCTCCTTGCTCTTTTCAACTACAATACACCACGAAGCCAGGTGCGGCCTGATCAGGTCGATTCTAGGATGCTCTTCAAGCAACTCCATCCGGCTTGAAAGGAGGGACTGCAAGTGAGGGGCAAAAGGCTGCAACTTTGAGTCCTCACTACTCTCAATGAGTCCATCGACAGCCGTTAGGGCGATGGTGTTGCGAGCTTCTTCGAAAATTTCTCTCCGCAAATGGGGATTGAAGCGGACAAATCCGCAAATTATACGAAGTCTGCGAACAGGATAAACCCTAGCGTCATAGAAGCAAAGGAGCTTCTTGTACAAGCTGTACTGTAAACTCGTCGTATCGAATGATTCGTTTGGAAGCATTGCCATGGTGTGCTCGAGCACGGCCCCTTTTTCGGCGGGCGTCCAGCATTCTTCCAGTACGCTGATGTCTTGCACGGCTTTAGGGCACCTCCTTCTGTCGACCTTTACTAAAGAGGCGAAAGTTCGCGCTAATAAGCTTGAGTCATCGTTATGTGCGAAAGCTTTAGGAATCGAGAGTGTTGTTGCGGCTACTTCCACAGCCTGGAGGGCATTATTGCCCACCAGCTCATCACGGAGTATTAGGAGACAATCTTTGGCCTCTTTAAGTTGGCCAGATGCCCGAAGAATATCTGCCATACGCTCAAGTCTTAAGCACATTCCTGCTGTTTTTCGCTCGGCTCGTGACCGATAACGCACTGTGTCTATTGCGCGCCGCAGTGGCCTCAAATGGTGTAGGTCTTTCAGACCAGTTGAATCCCGTCGCATATCGAGATGTTGTGCAAAGTACTGATTTGAGATTCGAACATAGTATGATGTTCGTGCCATGTCGCCAGCATCAGCGGAATCAGAAGCAGCGTCATCGATAACTTCCAGCAGCTGCAAGCAGTCCCGCATATACGAGTCCATCTTCTCCCATGCCGGTAGTTCTCCTACGTCCGTGCGCATTGATTTTACAAGATACAAGCTGGATTCCACCATACTTGGGGCCATCTTGCTAACCAACTGTCGCCGCTGATTGAAACGAAGGATGTCTCTGGTCCCGGCGTTGCTACTTGGAGTTTGGCCTAGATACCTAAGTGCAAACCTCGGACATTGAAGGATCATCAATTCAGATAAAATACGAGTTCTCGTGTCTATCGCACATTCGCCAGCATCTGCTGTTTTTGATGGCAACAATGCCAGAGCCACCTTTCGCGCCTTGAAGGTCTCGGCTAAGAGTTCGTCAAGTTCGCCACTTTCCCCTTTCAGACTTGATTCCATGGCTGCCACAACGCGTTCAAGTAAACTGGGGATGTGGCTATCACGCGGATTTGCCTTCAACCTCAAGATCAGCAGCTTCGTGCAGATAGTGTTTCTCTGTACTTCTGATGAAACGGTGAAATGCTGTAACATTTCAACCCATCGAATGGCATCCTTGAAATTACCACAGTCTTGTGCTAAAGAGCCGAGGCATTTATAGACTGTATATAAGCGTGGCTTGTCTGGTAGAACCTGATTTATTTTGGTGCTCGCGGCCGCCGAAAGAGTTGCGAATGTCGCTTCAGCACATGTGTAACTGTCTGCCAGCCTTCCTTGAGAACGCCTTGCGAAAGCCGTCAGGCATTTTGAGTATGGTTCCCAGATTTCCACATCGGCATCTCCTTGATGACCTTCCAGCTTCCACCACATCCATCGATTCAACAAAGCGTAGGTTTGGACCTGTAGAGCCAGATCTGGTGGAATATGCGCCTTCGCTAGTGCATCTTCAGATGTTGATATTGGAGGACCTAAAGACAAGAGAAGTTGAGTGACGACTTCGAGTTGGCGAACAACTTTGCTGGTATTCGCGGGGCTTGATCTGGCTGAATGAAGCAGAAGCTGAGTTGGTGAGGTGGGGTATTCTGGATGCAGTTTGAGTATGGCCGTCGTGATTACAGAAGGTTTTTTGGACGTTGTCAATAGCTTCAGCACTTGAAGCTGTGTCGCAATCGCCAGGTTCAGCAAATGTTCATCAGTGGGTATAGTGTCGAAGTCCAGAAGCTCGTCAAGACCAGCCCCCGCAACTACCGTCTGTGCCGAGTTATCCTTGGTCGTGAGGCGTTTTAGCACGGGCGACTCCTTGCAATTTATGTGAAAGTCGAGACGCTTTTTCAATATCCGTAGCTCTTTCATTGCCAGTTCTTCGAGTCCGATGTTAACCACTTTGCCGATCAACGCCGACATGCCAGTCTCTAATTGTAGTGGTGGGAGATCCACTCGTGGTGGTTGTGACGATTGCAATGCGCGCAGGCAGGAAAACGCTATGCGACAACATTCTGCGATGGCTTTCTGTCCTGGGGTGTAAAGAGCAGCATTCGACGAAGAAGATGATGATCGGGTGGCACATTTCGCAACTGCTGGGGAGCTGGTCACTCGATTGAGAGACCGTGGCTGCAATGGTGATGGAGGCAAGGAATTTGATCTCTTCAAAGCCTGGCGAGTTGGATGTTCAGCGTTCTCGCGGGACGAGGGCGGCCTTTTGGCGACCGACGACGGCGCTGTGGACGCGCTCAGCGCTTTTAGACTCGCATTTATAACCTCTGTTGCCAAAATGGCTTTTTCCTTGGACGGCAATGTGCTTGCTGCGCCCGCCTCTGGTCGTGTTTTTAAAGCTGCTCCTCGAGAGGCTGGTCGGGCAACCTTTGTCGTCTTCGTTTGTGTCGCTACCCGCCCCCTTGCTCCCACCCTTGACCCTTCTGCATCTTTTTCGTCGATTAAAGGCGCTTTCGATATAAGGAGTTCACTGAGTGCAGAAACCGTGGTTGAGGTGCATGTCCCCGAAGCAAGTGCGCTCTTGACAGAGTCGGCTTTTGTTTGCAGAGTTGCCATGTTGGTATTTTAAGCGAAAGAGTTGAAATGCTGCCCAATCCTAACCATTATGCAAAACTCCAAAAAAGCATGTTACCCACGCGTTGCGAAGTCGTAAATCGTGTAATTCTTTTGTAAGTCTAGATTCAAGCGCCATCAGTCTGTGTCAGGTAGGCGCAAATGGCCAAACGTAGTCGATAGGGGTTGACTGAGCAACCGATTAGCAGGGGTCAAGTGAAGCGCGAAGCGAGAACTCCCAAAAGAAAATCCCGAGCTCCCATTGAGCTTCAACCTCCAATATTTTTCCATCCAACCCGAATTTCTGCGGCTTCGCACTACAACCACGACTGACCTCATGTGAGCCGACTTGAGTGTATCTGGCTATATAGTCTATCTCGTTCGCAATCAGCCATGTCTCATCAAGCCGTCCTTCGTCAGGTTACTTTCGCCAGAGCTCCGCTTTCCCTCATTACCCGCGTCCAGTACCCCGTCGCCTTCAGATTTGGAAGCCTACAGCAGGCCTTTCGTAGCTATGCTACCCTGCCAAGTGTCACCCACGCATCGTTCTGGGAGTCGCTGATCCCGAAGCCTCTTCGCCGTCATGGGCGCAACAAGGTGAAGAATACCAAGTCGAAGGAGTGGAACCCTGCTACGTTTTTCATCATTATTCTTTTGCTCATTGGCTCCATGTCCATTCAGATGATCGCCTTGAAAAACGAGTTCGCATCTTTCATGAGACGTGCCGATGCAAAGATTGATCTCCTACGCGAGGTGATCCGGAGGGTTCAGAACGGCGAAGATGTCGACGTTGAGGGCTTGTTGGGCACGGGTGATGCTAAGCAGGAGCAAGAATGGGAGGAAATCTTGAAGGAAATCGAGAAGGAGGATGAGCTTTGGACCGCAGCAAGAAAGAAGAAGCCATCGCAGCGCACCCCAATCAGGGAAAATCAGGAGCCGGTTCCAGTTGCTGACTCGAAGCCCGCTGATGCAGCTGCTAAGCCGACCCCGAGCGGAACTGCACCACGCGGATTCTACTAGACGCCGCGGTATACGACAAGGATGCTAGATCGACGCTCTCCTGAGCTCTATCTACTTCTTGTTTAGGATATATCTCAAGTAAGTCGACCCATTTTTACTCTCGAGATGACGAAAAATTCCGGATGTAAACTATTACTTCTCCGAGAGCGCAAAACCCATGTGGAGACTTCCGTTGCCTTCCTTCTGATCGATTTGTAAACCTTTCTCTTGTACTTTAATCTTGGCGAGCAAGAAGCTAACAAGCATAAAGATGCATGACCTCGGACACGACCAGGCATCTGAAGTTGGTGCCCGTTATAGTAAGTTTTACTCTTTATCCTTCTCTTTCGAGATGACGAAAAATTCCGGATGTAAACCATTACTTCTCCGAGAGCGCAAAACCCATGTGGAGATTTCCGTTGCCTTCCTTCTGATCGATTAATATCCATAATATGCTTCACAACGATTGCATTGGCATCACGACTAACTTAACCTCAGTGATATCAACCAGTTACATGGTAGTAGTGTACATTCTGACTGTCTCTACGAAAGCATATCTTTGAAGGCATAGTTGCCTTTGACGGTCTTAAGTGGATCTGAAAAGGCCTCTGCGGGACCAATGGAGCCTATGCCCAGCTCCCGCAGATGTGCGACAAGACTTGGCAAGAGTTGGTCTGATGCCATCTCCACTCTCACACCAAGCTCTCCCTCTTGCCCTGGGGGAAGATGGTCGAGAAAGGCATCTTCTCCTCTCACCCCGCCGAGGTTGATTATGCCGATAGGCATACCTCTGTCCTTCGCACGCCTGGCTAACCTCCAGGCTGAGTATGTGGCAAGAGAGGTGCCGATCACCAGCAATTTGCCGGCTGAATCAATTGCGTCCTCTGCTGCTTGCTTAACAAGGGGTGATATGCTCTCGCCGAACATCACTACCGCTGGTTGTAAAATCCCAGCCGTATTTGTAGGCTTGAAGGCACCCTCGTGATCTACCTCTACCACGGCCCTTGTTCCGTCCTTCAGAACTGGAGGACGGTTTAGACAAGTTGGACAGGGGGGGTATCTGAAGGTTGTATAAGGGGCACCTGGCAGATCAACATCTCCATCAGGATTGGTCCTCAACCCCTTGGCCGTCCTTAATTCGGGGTCTTCCGTCTCGAGTGCTCCTGAGGCGACAATTTCTTCCAGAAACTCAGCCCAAAGTGGATTCAGTCGTGCGAGATCCCTCTGAAAGGCGTCGCGTGCCAGGTCTTTCCTGCATGTTGTGCACCTCGTAGCTCGTAGATAACCGTGCAGCTCCAGCGTCGGAAGATCTGGATGCGCTTTCGAATGAAATGAGTCTACGTTCTGCGTCACAACTGTCCTTACGAAACTCATGTTTCCCATATCTTTGATTGCATAATGCGAGGCATTTGGCTTTGCATTCACCAGATTGGGCCAACCGAGAAAGCTGCGTGCCCAGTACCGTTTTCGTGCTTCATGGTTTTTGAGGAATTCGTGGTGATAGATGGGCCGGTATGTCTTATTCAGCCGATACGTGCCATTATCTCCACGATAGTCTGTCAACCCTGAGGCGACGGATATGCCGGCGCCTGTGAGTATGACGGTCGAGTCTGGGTATGTTGTGTCGTTTGCTAGCGACAGAGCAGGAGGCGCGATCAAGAAGTTTGTGATTGCTGAGATGGCGCCGGAGAAAGTCTTGGCAGAGGGTGGAATGATTGTTGCCGCAGGCAATGGCCCTGTATAAGGTATCCTCAAGAGTGGAGCCTTCATCTCGAATGGCACAACAGCTATATAGATCCCCAAGTGAATCCGCGATGTTTTGAGAACTCATCTAAGATCGTCGCCGCCAGAATGAAGATAGATCGATCATAAGTGTCCAAGCTCTGGAAAATGATATCATCAGCCTTGCCAGCCTCGTCAACATACGATTTGTACCTTGCAGCTTCGGGAGCTCACCGATCTCGCCGTAAAATATTACCAAGTTCTGACCGAATCTTATCAATCGTCCCTTCTCTTACAAAGAACCTGTATACTATGCAATTGATGGTCAAACAAGAACGAAAACTCACATAATCATCCAAAATGTTGCGTATATCTCGCCCACTGTGCGCGCTACCAGCCTCGGCGTCTTCAGGGCGAGCTATCACGGGGCTGAAGTCAGGGCGCATATCACAATCTACGACGGGTTCATCGTATATACGGCATAGTGCACGCATTATGCAGACAGCAGCTGGGCAGAAGACAGTGAAACCTCAGACCTGCCCACCCGCAGCACCCTCAGTCGCATCACCGCTTATTGATAACCGGTCAACAACATCAGTGACGATGGCAGCTACGTCTTGCCAGAAACGTGGACATGCTGGACATGGCCACCATCATCACCATGACACTACATACCTGGTCTCAAAGAACAAGGCAGATCCTGGCGTACGGATAACAAGGATTGGGTTGTGGGCGAACTTGGGAATGGCTGTGGGCAAAGGTGCCGGTGGATACATGTTCAACTCACAGGCCATGATGGCAGACGCAATTCATTCAATAACAGATCTAGCGTCAGATTGCTTGACGCTCCTGACTGTGACTTGGTCAATAAAGCCTCCTACTGTGGACTTTCCATTGGGCTTCGGAAAAGTTGAGAGTCTAGGGAGCTTGGGAGTTTCGGGAATGCTGTTGCTGGGAGGACTGTGGATGTGCTACGGAAGCTCACTTGCATTATACGCGCACTGTTTGGTAGACCCAGCACATGTGCATGATTTGCTGCAGCACGCCCATACACACTCGCATAGCCATGGTCCAAACATACACGCAGCATGGTTAGCGGGAGGAACGGTAGTGATCAAGGAGTGGTTGTACCAAAAAAGTGAGTGTCCCAATGCCCTCTACATTTGAATCACGAGCTAACTGGTTTACCTTTTCTAGCGATGGAAGTAGCTAAAGAGCGCAAATCCTCGGTCCTTGCTTCCAATGCAATCCACCACCGCGTGGACTCCTTGACGGGTATCGTCACACTGGTCGCTATTGTTGGCGCAAACGTCGTGCAAAACGCCGCATGGCTGGACCCAGTCGGCGGTCTTCTCATCTCGCTGATGGTCATCAAGGCAGGATGGGGAAACACCATGTCTGCATTCCAGGAGCTGGCGGATAAGGGTATCGATAGTGAGATGTGCGGAAGCATCAAGACTGCTGCGGAAAAAAGCATCGTACAATACCTCGAGAGCGTGAACGGCGAGTTAGGAGGAGCGGTCTTGAAGGATATTCAGGGTGTGAAAAGTGGACAGAACTTCTTGATTGATCTCGAGGTTGCGGTGCCAAACACCTGGACTGTGGTTGAGACGAGAAAGTTAGAGGATGCTGTGAAAAACGCCGTTGGCTCGAAGGTCAGAGGCGTAAGAAGACTGAGAATAAGGTTCATCGCCATGGAAAACGACGGAACCACCCTGTTCGACGAGTTCATCCCACGAGAGGTGAGTGAGAACGTGGCACTGGAGAAGGCAGAAGAAGAGCATGCCCACGAGCATGTTGGCGAGGTTTTGCAGGATCATGGTCATACACATACAAATGGGGAAGCCAAGAAGAAGATATAGACGGATAGGCAACAAAGAACTGCAAAAACCAGGGCAATTACAGTTCTAGACGTTGTTGGAGGTAATGGATAGATTCACACAACTTGATCTATATAGCAAGGTATGCCTATTTTTCAGGCTGTACATAATTTCGATGCTTTTCAGGAGGAACGCAAAGATAGACCGAACACATCAGAGCCCTTTTAGGGGGAAGACACTCGGCATAAGCTGGCTGTTATCGCAAAGTCACTGTGAATTTTGACTCAAATAGACCCCGTTCATGTCCGCAATTAGTCGTAGCTGATGATAGCTGGCGAAATATGGAATGAAAATATTCAAACAGACATCCTCGCATGTGCATTACAAACCGAATTCCTTCAGCTTCTCGTCCAGCCATTTCACATCCTCCCTGCTGTCGCCAGGTCCGCCAGCCCAATGGCCCCAAATACTAGGAAAGACGTCCAATTTACCGACTCCTTGTTTCATCAAACTGACCTCGATCTCCGAGTCCTCGGGTGGGAAATATAGATCGGTTCTGCAAGGCAATACCAGCGTCTTTGCTTGAATGGCGGCCATTGCCACTGAAAAATCGCCATTGTACGGCTCTTGCTGTGAGACATCGGCGCTCTGCCAGGTTTGGAGCATGGTGAGGAGGTTTTCGGGATCTTTAAGTTATCCTTCAGCCATCTCTTTACATTACACGCAGCAGGTCAAAAGAGACATACCTTTATTCGTCGCCCACTTCTCCCAAAACCCCACCAGAAAATCGTCTAGATCCTTAAACCCCAGAGCCGTTTTGAAAAGCTCTTCACGGTAGAAAGCCTGGCTGAACCCCCATCCTGCGTATCCACGGCCGAAAGCTCGAAGTGCTATATCTTTCTCGGAGGAGGTCCAGTCGCGCAACTCTCCATCGCCCGGTCCTCCACTGCTGGTAGGCTCCATACCATTCATCTCTGCGCCCTTACAAGATCCGGCGGACACTTGCCCCTTGACGGCTAGAAGGATGCTTTTCTGTCCTTCGAGAAAGACTTGGTTGTGCACCGCGCACCTCGCTGCACCGCAGAAGGGGATAGCGAGATCGAGGAAGGTGGGAAATTGGGTGGCCCATTGGTAAGTTTGTGCTGCTCCCATGCTCCATCCCAATACCGCTCTTACATGCTTGATTCCAAGATGCTTCGTAACTAGTTGGTATTGGGCGCGGGCGTTGTCGTAGATCGTTACGGCAGGAAAAGGGCGGAGGGGGTGGTTGGAGGGGGAGGTGGATTCGGAGTTGCCGAAGAGGGCCGGGATTATTATGTAGTACTTTTGGGGCGAGAGGGTGAGAGGGAAGCCGATGAGCCACTCGTTGTCGGAGATTAGACCTGAGTACCAGGTGGGATAGATGATCACCGGGAGGTCGCGAGAGCCATGGGTTTTGTAGGCGATTTCGGCGTCTGGGAGTACTTGCCCGGACTGGAGGGTCCAGTCGCCGAGGGAGTATTTCTGGACGGTGGGAGTGGATTCTGAGATGTCTGCTAGTGCGTCTTTTAGGCTCAAGAGGCTGGATATGTCTTCGCTCGTCATAATGAAGATCGAGCCGGCCTCGAGTGAGGAGAGTCAAGGGCAGAGAGATTGTGTGAAAGACAATAAGAATGTTAAACCAAAATGCTTGAAAACCAGTTGATGCGCAGGACTGTAAATGAGCTCACTGTAAAAACTGAACACTCCAGAGTGGTTACCTACCTCTCTATACCACTTACCTTGCCAAAAGAGGGGTAGCCGAAGAGCTGTCTCATCCTTTCGACCCCTCCCCAACCACCATGGTCTCGGTGTACATGGTTTCGAATGCTCGCTCCTAATCAATGGGAGTAACCCTCAAGGTATAGTTAAGAAATCGAACGCCGACAACTGCCGAGTGTACGGTTGCCCTTTCAGCTAGTACCGCCGCTTTGTAACCATATCTGGCATGTCATGACGTGCGTAAACACTAGCGGCTATGATATCACTTACCTATCTGGCCCTCCAATAAGTTGTATATAAAACCAGACTTCACAACAATATTCGATGCCAGTGAGGAATTCCAGCAGACAAATAAAGAGAAGGTAAGTTGTGTTTTCGATATAATTCTTCCCCAAATGTTAACCAATTAGACTGCCAGTACCTCTCTGCCCAAGCAAACTACGGATACCGCTCGCATTCACACACTCCGCCAAATGTCCGAGCCATCAGCAAACAACCCAGAGAGGCTCATAAAACGCAATCCTCATCCCGACTTCAAGAAAGTCGAAGCCTCGCGTCCAGACTGGGACGCATCAAATACCTTCGACTACTCTAAAACCCCGAAACCAGACTGGACATTTGGAGATGGAGCAAACGACAACGGCGCCTCCCTCAAAATTCCCCACATCGAGATCAATCCTTACGCGGATGGCCGTCCAGCGATAGCAAACTACAAGCTCCTCATCTCTGGTATAATTCCAAGACCCATTGGCTTCCTAAGCACAAGGAGTAAGGACGGGACCAGCACGAATTTGGCGCCGTTTAGCTATATGCAGGTTATCAACCATGATCCTCCGATCTTTGTGGTTGGCTTTGCTAGCGCTGTTGCCAATGCTAAGGATACGTTGAAGAACCTGTTGGAGAGTGAGGAGTGTGTTATCAACATGGTGTCTGAGCACTTTATTGAGGCGGCAAATGCAACCAGTATCAATGCTCCGTATGGCGTGAGCGAGTGGGCTTTAACAGGCTTGACGCCAGCGCCCTGCACTTATGTTAAGGCGAGCAGAATCAAGGAGGCTGTGTTTGCGGTGGAGGGTAAATTGGAGAGCTTTAAGGAGTTTGAGAGCAAGGCGAAGCCGGGGACGAAGTCGGGGGTTATGGCTGTTATTGAGGGTGTAAACTTTTGGGTTAGGGAGGACGCTATCAATGAGGAGAGAACGATTATTGACCCGGGGGTTTTGAAGCCGATGTCGAGATTGGGTGGCATTTCGTATGGGCGGACGACTGAGGGGATGGAGATCCCAAGACCGGATTACCAGAAGAATCTTGACTCGAAAGCTTTGAATGGGAAGGTCAAGCCGAAGACTGAGGGACAGTGATTCGTTTCTCACCTCAGACTTGTAGCTACTGGACGCGGGCACAGTGGTCGCCTTGCTCGAGAAGAGCGTCAGATGCCGTTAATCGATTAGTCGCAGCAAAGGCACTCCACCTCGGTCGTTCTTCGCTCGGGGGTTGTCTTGTCGTCGACGCTTCCCTCTCTCGGCAAAGAATTTCTCAGAATCACCAGTGCTGCCCAGTATCGTTCGCACGTTAACAGTCTGCCAACGAATCCGGCTATCCGCCTTCGTGGACAAGAAATAGAACCACGTCTTCACGAAGGCCAGTGATTAGCTAATTGGTTTTCAATTCGAGTCATTAATGTCCATCTCAATATCCATCTCGACCGTGGAGATGCTAATGGCGGCTGGCGAGCTAACCAGTTTTCGTACCGACTTGTCGATTTACATCTTATAATCTAACTCTTAAAGTTGGCAGACCTTTACGCCTGGCCTGCTGGCCGTCAATCTCGCGAATTCCAACAGCTATAGACCGAGATCCATCCGAAGACTTCAGGGCTGGCCAATCAGACACTCGATGATCTATGACTTCCATTCAACCTCGCATTTTTCACACAGTTTAATAGAAGATATTTACCGTATCAAGCTACCACAAGATCATAAGGGGATATGGTTTAGTGGTATAACGCTTCTTTAGCATCTGCTAGTTTAGAAGAGGCCCGGCGTTCGATTCGCCGTTTCTCCAACGTATAGAGCCAATCGGCTATGATTGGGACTATTTTTTGATGACCTCGGCGGTGAGGAGGAAGAAGTGGTGGCAGATGAAGAAAGAGGGGGAGATGATGGCTAGGCGAAGCTAGGTTTTGCTGGTACACAGGAGGATGAGAGCGATAGAGAATTTGCGAGGGCACGACCGAAAGCACAGCAGAGGGATCACCTTTAGATTTTTTTTGTTGATTCAGAAACATCAGCTCTGTTTCCTTCCTTTGCTCACGTTTGAGGACACACGCAAGGCTGTTATCTGTACCATCAACATTGCCGCTCGACGTCTGGGTTTTCATTAGGCAGTAACAATAGATCGCATTGTTCTATACATCACTCCACAAGCCGGTACAAATCTGTTCGACGTTTGATTTCTATGCCTAGAAGTGCGCCGCACAGATGCCGCAGAGCGAGGATTTTGTAGCAAGCGTCGTATGGTTTGGTTATGGCTTGGTTAGCATATTCTGTCTTGTAATGCTTTCCCTCAATGTTCCACGATCTGAAACCTCCTCGTCCACGGCGGCGACAACAATTTCGTCCATTGGCGCAAGCGACTGAAGTTGTCGCGCAAGCGGTGTTGTATGACCTGCTCGAATCCTGGCCGAAATCACCTCGTAGTCGTCTGGGCTAGGGAACAGCGAGTTCGATGCATCTTGCCAGGTTATAAGGGGGTGTCGTTGTGCTGGGACATTAGCGTTGTTAGCTTAGACGCATATTGGATGAGATCGGCTTAGATCGGTTTAAAGCGAACAAGCGCAGTGTATATGTAAAGTGATCACGATAATTGATCGTGGGAAGAGGAGTCTATTATTTTCACTTGCAAGGCTGCCCCTCTACCATGTGCATCACACAGCCGCAAGCTACCCTCCAACTGTTGTGAACGATCTTATACTCCAACCATTAGAACGGAACCCAGGTCGCAGCAACTGAGCTCGACATCTGTAAATGACGACAGAAGATGAAATGTTCGGGAATTTCTGAGCCAATGCTTTGCCACAGTAGCAAAGCTCGCAGAACTTGGTCAGTAAAGAGCGTGCCGTGGGCAATCATCATGACTTGTGGCTGTTGAGATTTGTGCTTGCGACAAAGGCAGTTTTATAGGCTCAGAATCCGTGACATGATTGGCTTTAAGTCGATTGTCAGGCACGCTTCTTCAGTGGCTGATCATGGCTCACAACGAACTAAGCCTCGGTATATCATGCGGCCAAGGAACCGAACGTCTCGATTGGGCAATTTGGGAGGACAAGGCTCCAGGTGATGCATAGCTCACGGCCGGTAATCATCGTCACTTAGTCGCAGTCGGAGTTTCGACGCGCAGCTCAAGCATATGGGTGGGTGAGGTCTAGATTCATCCATTGAAATGACGAAGTATGAAAGCATTATCGTGCTCTGAGACCGTCGTCGTAGGACGGGTTCAGATCAATTGGATGTTGCACTGCTGCCAAACGCCTAATATGCCGGCTTCGACACATGTCACAGCAGGTGTGTTGACAAGGTAGAGGGCAGCTATGGTAGACGATTACCTTTCCTATCAGCCTAAGAAGTTTCTAGGAAGTTTCTGAGGCGAGTTGTTAGGTCCACAAGCCTCCCTCGAGCCCAGGCACTACCACCAGCCGAACTCATGCGGAAAATCTGGCCGTGGGTGGAGGACTGGAAAGAACGGTTCCGCAAGCGCTCTGCGCGGAAAACGTGGGAGGAAGGTGGGCTGGACGAGGACGACGTTGCCGCGCAGTGCGTCCTCGCCGTCCTGCAGCATGTGAGGGTTGTTCTGCTGCCAGACTTAGCCGTCCTGCAGCCCGATTACCCTAATTTGCCATCTTTCCGCACGAGGTCTTTCGGATGCCCAGCTGAGACCCCTACTCGGGCGTCCTTAGGGCGGTGTTTCTCAATCCCGAGTATTCGCGGATTCTACTTCTTGAGCAGGTTATCTCTGATGTGAGACACGCAGTATATAGTACTCGTGGCTCCCTCCACCAACACTCAAGACTATAGCGTCGGCGCTGAGTGATGAAGATGACCAATTACCAAGCCTTCAACATGTCCTTAACGACTCGCATCATGCAAAGAGGAAGTGTGAGAAGATGGGAGAGTGAGAAGAAGACAATTGTCCGTTGCAAAGAATGTTAATGTCTTGTAGGACTTGGATGATATGGGCTGTGTTTTCCAACGCCTCTGCTACAATGTCAGGAATTTAATCCTAATTCAGCTTTTATATCTTGTCTATTTGTAGCCGGCCTGTGATGTCTTGGATTGTGAATCATCGTGGTCTCTTGCGAATCATAACATTGGTTGTATATAATATAATCCGGCCTCTCACGTTTCTTGACCTGGTACCGGATACCTCGAAAACATTAAACATACGGCATCGTATCATGCCGCTTCTCATCTATTTTAGTAGATTCTCTCATGCCAATCTATTCTCTAGATATATTCCCTCGTGACGCCTCCATGAGAAATGTTGAGCATTTCGACAAATCTCAGTCAGCTCGAGACTCGAACTCTTACTCTTTCGTATGCTCGACGCGCGACAGGTTACGTCATGGGCCTCATATGCTATTTTTTCACTTAAGACATTATTGCATCGCATCGGTCCTAAGCGAAGTGGTGTGGTTGAATCGTTTTCATTGGGCGCCGGGACCGGCCAGCTAGATCGGCGCACGCGCAGGAATCCACTCGTAATTACTGCCTTTCATGCGTTGCCGAGACCACATAGAATGATGCTGAAACGAAAGGAGACGTGTGCGGCAACAGACGACGGCACGAAGAAAAGGAGACTAGCGTGGAAGACAAGGGCATGGGGCCTGCATACTCGTCTTCAGACTCCATGGGGTCTTCGTCGCCCATCTCTGCTGCCTTGGACCTCTCCTTGTTGAATTTCTCGTTCTCCTTTCTCAGCATCTCACGAGCTGTGGCGCAACGCATGGCCGTGAATCTCCCAATCCTGCGCCTCAACTCCATCCTCGACAATATCACAGCTTCTAAGCCCGATAAACTGTTCCCACCTTCTTCTCTTGGTCTCCAAGTCATCTAACGGACGCCATTTGATACGTTTTGGGTACCAGTTTGAATATCTATGGTCCGCAGCTGGATGAACTCGGCCATCTCATCGAATTCTTCCTCCGTTAATAGCCAGAAACGGAGGATCGTGTTTGAGAAAGCTGGATGCGAGATTGAGAATAGAGGTGCGAGGGGTTCGCGCATCTCATGGAGCTTTCTGCGGGATGTGGTGCATAGGTGATGACAGTTGGAGTCGTGGGTGGGTGCATGAGCATTGCTACCATTTCGACGTCCTGACCGGACGAGCTGCTTCCATCTGATTCGCCCCATCCCTGTGCTTCGCGTGCCTTGGCCATAATCATAATGCGTTTGTTTCACAAGCCGGACGTGTCTGGCCGGCTCTGCGTAGTTTTGACATGAAGGGGGGTCAAGGGGGTGGTCTTCAGGGGGTGCTCGACACCATCCGCTCCACTTTGTGAAACTTGTACGCTCACTTGCGATCTTTGCAAATAACCCCTTCGAGCGGCATCTTGCCGCTAACTACTTTTTTTGTTTGGAATCACAATGTGCAATGTTTTACTTGTATACTAGCACATATCAGCTTCTCACTATTCGACGAATAGAAGTCCGCGGTTGCGCGGAGTTCGACTCCCCGGCTCGGAAAGAACCATCCAGCTCAGCTGGATACTGTCAGCTTTTTGCCTGTATTGATGTCGCGACCAGGGATGAGGTCGGACTTATGGCTGAAACTTGGCTGAGTCTTAGATGTCTTCTTTCTCTGCGGTGAGGATGTGTGAGAGTAGTTTTTTGGATCTTCGAGGATTGCGTATGATAATCTGCATAGTTGTGAGAGGTGAAGCCGAAGATATGGGTATGCAGTGCTGACACAGGTCTTGTTTGGGTTGCACAGCTGCAGATGAGGGAACTTCTTTGAGCTGAGCTCTGGCATGAGCATTCGAGGGAATATATATTGTTTAAGTATACATTGACATCTTTTGCCGTTAAAACTCCTCCGCTGTCAGTTTCTTGCTTTCCCAACTCGCCATCCTTCCATGAGGCCTTACGGAAGAACGATGTAATAAGTGCATTCCCTAAAGTGGCCACATATATTCGTAAACCTCGAGAAGGTCGAAAAATCATCTGAAAAGTTGATAAGGTTACCAAAAGTTTTAAGAAGGTTGATGGATTGTATTACCCGTCATCCATTTGCTTCGAGAACTGCCCGGCCGTTTGACCTTCGACCAAAGAGGTGCAACAGGTCAAAAGGTCTGCCGGTCGCACAGTTCACTGAGAACATACAAGAATCTCAGTTTGAATATTTTCATTCCATATTTCTCCAGCTACACCATTAGCTACGACTAATTCCATCTCCCGACTTTCTTCAAATATAGTAATATATACAGTGAATCTTCTCCCCATTAGAAGCGCCACTGCATGCAATAACCATCCCTCCATAAGCGCCGTCACATCATTAACCTTGCTCCGTTCGGTCCGTATTATCGCCTGATCGTTAAAATCTGCCCATCAAAATTTAAAAGTGTGCGTACGCCTGCGTCTCCATCATCGTCATAAGTCATGAATCGATTCCTGAGATGTCGAGGACGAGGCCATTGTTCTCATATGTACCGCCCGTATGCCATCTCCTATCTCAAGCAACGTGTTTTCACAAATGAAAGTCGCTAAATTATTCTTTACAAGAATGCAACCGCACCTGCAAGAGCACCCAAGGCAACGTAGCCTGGCTTGTTGGCGACGGCAGCGCCGGTGAACTCAGCTGGTGCACTAGTAGTTGGGGTAGTAGTTGGTGTGGTCTCAATTGGCTCCTGCTGGGCAGTAGTCCCCTCGACAACAGTGCGGGTGGTTCCTGGAACGGCAACCTGGCTGGTCAAGGTTGGTGCTGGGCCGACAACTGTGCTGAAATAGGTGACAACGACCTCCTCCTCAGTGGTTGCAATGGCAGTAGCGGTGTGCTCCCTGGGAATAGTAGTTACCTCGTACACTGGGACAGTCTCAGCCTCAGTCAATACGTTGGTGACTGTTTGCTTTGTGGTTGGTGCTATCATTTGTTAACACTGGGATGTCAAACTTAGGAGGCTGATTATTGCAACCTACGTTCAAAAGTAGAAGTGATGGTGAAGTAGTTGGTGGTAGTGAACCTCTCAGTCTCGGTGGTCTCGACGGTGATGGTGCTGTCATTCTCCACCGTGGTATAGAAAGTAACGTGCTCAGTCTCAGTCTCGAACTCCTCATAAGTCTGGAAAACGGTGGTGAACTTGTCGATCGTAGTTGGGAACTCCTTGGTCACATAAACAGTCGTTGGCTTCTCAACCTTGACGACCGAAGTCTCAGTGTGGACCTCCGTGTAAGTCTTGCCTTCCTTCGTGATCGTTTCAGTCACTGGGCAAAGAGTTGTCGAGTAAGAGGTATCAATGCTGGTGATGGTCTGAGTAGTCTGTGGGCCCTTGACAACCTCGGTGATGGTGGTTGGCTTCTCGACTTCCACAACCGAGGTGGAAATGTAGGTAGTGGTGATGGTCTTGCCTTCCTTGGTGATAGTCTCGGTGACAGGGCAGAGGGTGGTCGAGTAAGAGGTGTCAATCTGGGTCTTGGTTATAGTCTCTCCTGGATTCTCCACGGTCTCTGTCGCAGTGGTCTTGATAGTCTCAACGACAGTGGACACGGTTGTGTAGGTGATAGTAATTGGCTTGCCGTGCTCCCACCTGAGGACATGGTTAGTATTGGTGCAAATCGAGAGCTCAGCGGAAGTGGGTGCCAGTGCTATTCCAGGGACATGAAGGACTCACCTGGTGGTTGTGATTGGGCAATCGGTCGTGTATGTGGTGATGTAATCAGTGATGGTAGTCATTGGGTGCTCTGGCGTGTGTGGTCCACCATAATCACCACCATCATGTCCTCCATCATGTTCTCCCTCATGGTCGCCAGTTGCAGCGACGAAGGATGCGGCCAAGGCCAACAGAACGGCGGACAACTTCATTTTGATATTGAACTGATGTTTGAGCGAGTGATGCTTAACCGAATAGCGAAAGTATCAAAGTAACCGTAGCGAAGGAGTTACTTTCTTTTCTTCTCCAATACGAGACAGACTGAGCTTAAGAGGAGTGGTTGGAAGAAAGCAGAGATGAGAGAGAAACGAGAAATCAAGAAGCAGACGGGCTGACAGATGCTTTAAGAGGAAAGTAGTGAAGTAAGCAGAAAGCTTCGCACTATCTCACCGACTATACTTCCATCTCCCTGGTTGGACGCTCCGGGGGAAGCTGCAATGGAGCTTGGCTGTCGTTGAATCTGAACTTGCTCAATGTGAAGCTCACAAAAGCGACCATAGTTTCACGGCAAGTACTGAGTCTGTACTGCAGTCGTATTCCTGCTTGTTCTTGCCAACTCGACAACTTGGCAAGCTGCAGCTTGGGACGTGCTTGCCAGACAGACCTGGGAGCGAGCATCAAGCATGGTTGGGCCAAGGAAACGAAACCCCTAACCATCTCATTGGCCCTCGGCCTCGCCCTCTCCGAAGAATTGCATGGTACAAACAGGAATAAACCAACCACAATGTCCCATCAAGACTTGCCAATGAGCGACTTCCTGGTCGATGCTGTCTGACCGCAAGGGCAGCCGGAACCTCAGAAAGTGCCAGCGCTGTCGACCTTCTTCCCATGAAGGGACTCTTCTGATAACACCATCCGTAACACCATCCGTAAGAAGCAAGGAACGTCAGCAAGGAACGTCAGCGAGGAACGTCAGCGAGGAACGTCAGCGAGGAACGTCAGCGAGGAACGTCAGCGAGGAACATCAGCGAGGAACATCAGTGCTATCATGCCTAACATTTAGGGAAAGTCACGACGAAAGGAAGATCATTTGCTTACCATTCGCTCCAGTAGAAGCAGAGAAACGTTAAAGTAGTATGGCAAAAAACTGATACCACATGGCGATCTGATCTCCTCATGAGGCACTTTTCGCTGTAATTGGGAAGCGACCAACTCTCCCATGTTTGCCTCTGTCTGCTTCCAGATAATAAGGACCTGGAGGTGTCCCGATTGCTTCCATTGTGACAACCAGTTTGTAGCACCCAAGCTTCGCTCACCTAGGCGACCTTCTTGGTGTGGTGTCTGAATAAATTCGATCCTTTCATAAGATGCCGAGCCTGTGCACTTTTCTTCCCAAGAGGCTTGATCGCGAAAGCTACAGTTCAGTCTGTGCGCAACGAGCTACCTCCGTATCGTCATACGGAGTACTTCCTCAGTAGCGTGGTGATATCCGTACAGCAGCAACATGATGCTAGGCAATATATTCCCTTGTCACTGCTACATCGGCGAGAGACCGTGCTCTACCGTCACAGAGGGAGACATCGATAGATCTCAGACCACAAGAGACGTACACCCGGCGGTGAGTTCCAACCCCTTGAACGAGCTCGATGCAACTCTGCCACATGGAATCCTCAACCAATCTGCACTCAACACATCAAGCCGCCACTCCTCCTCGTCCAGCACGCGATTCCTGCGCCGCCTTAGCAAAGACGTTGAACCTGCAAGAAGTTCCGGCGCAGCGAAGCGGGCGAATATCACAAATTGCTGCCAGTGTCAGTGTCAAAATGGATGATCTGCGTTGCGCTATTGATTGATCATCGGCTGTCTCTTGGAAGAACAAAGTCATTGACTGACATTCTGAACACACTTCTTAAAGACAAAGCTCGGGCCAATATCATGGTATTCCTTACCGCAATAGTCGGAGAGTTTGTGTTTGGGCGTGCAACACATCTTTTGCCCACTGTGCCGCCAAGAGTTTCGACCTCCAACACATTGCCGTGGTGATGGCAGGCAACCGCCAGCGAGCTTTCCAATACTCCCACCCACCGCCAACAGAGCAAGAAATGTACCACGAAAGTATACATCGGGTGAAGCTGTTCCTGGTTATTCTTAGCACAGCATCCGCACCTGCAGCGACAACTCGGCGCTCTGCACCCGGCACACCACTTCAAGCCAATTATTGCCAAGCGATCAGCATTCATGCTGCCGCATGCTTTTTTGGGCATGGCGTGGTGCGACTGACAACAAGACAACAACAAGGTAGGAAATTCCGGGGTTGTAGCTTTTTGCATCATTGAAGAGGAGGGCCGAGATGGTGTGTTGACAACCAGTTTTTGACTTGTTCGCAATTCGCACAGGCAATACGGGAACGAGTCTTTCTTCCTCAGCTTTCGCGAGTCGCTCAGCCGTTGGATGGAAAGGAGGAAAATCGCTAATCGTCCTCCTCCACCACTTACGCCAGGCCAATTGCAGTTTTTCAATATCTCAGTGTCCAGATCAGGTGCCAACGACAAACTCGTGTTTCCAGCCCTGTCTCCTCCACTACGCATCATTGGAGACGAGCCCGTGTTCTTTTCAATATTGATTAAGTAGCTTTTCACCTTAATCGAAACACGAAGAGGCGGGAGATCACTTGAGTGTGCTCAACCCTCCGCCCTTCTGCAGCCTTCTGGACACGATGCAAGGCAATATCCATGTGCTGCACAGTCACAATGTTGCCCAGCCTTCTGATACTGCATCTTTACACAGGCGAAGAATCAGGCACACAATGCGCGAGATGTTGGACGGCAGGATGGCACGAAGCTTGATGTGGTAATGTAATCTGTCTCGCTACCAGCCCGCGAAAAATGGCTCGAAGTTTGAGATATGGTCCAGAAAATGATTTTCCACTCCTCACTTACCACACCGCAGCTGCGAGACCCGCTTCAGTCATGTTACTGACATACTTCACATCGCTTCTGTTCCAAGATCGAGTGCGGTAGTGACGGGACACTTCTTCCAAATGATATCGTCCACAACTACCCGATTAACGAACACGAAGACAAATTTGGAACTTGTGCCCGTCCTCGGGCCTGCCTCTGGAAGTGCGCCATTCTGAAGGGAGGGGGGTCTGCGGGCGACGTTACTCGGTTTAGTGGGGGGAGGGAAAGGACAGAACGTTTCCAGGAACTTCAGTAGTGTCGTCCCATCATCGCTGCAACCGCCGTGTTCCTGAAAGGGCGCGTGTCTCAGTTCCGCCGGAAAGTCTCAGATCTGCAGTTTCAAAAAGCCTTGCCCACCGTTAATCTGACAGCTCGATTCTGTCACCCCTGATAAATTGTTTTTCTTTTTCGCTTCCGCTTACCCCCCTTCCCTGCCTAAATACCCAGCATTTTACCCAGCCCTCTTACCCCCCCATTCTGCACCTCTCAGTCGTCATCGCTATCACTCCCACTCTCCCACCCCTCCACATACGCCTCCGCGATCTCTCCCAGACTATTCCCAAGCTGCTCCCTCTCCATGCCCTCTACTCTACCTCTGCCGACTAGAGTCCGAAGACTGCGGATGCGTGTTGATATGCCTGTGTCGGTTGATAGATTGGTTCTGACGGCCAGCTTCTGCTCCGCTCTCTGCTCTTCGGCAAGAGACTCGGTGCTGAGGTTATAAATGTGCGGGAAGCTGGAGAGGAGGGTGTAGGGTAGGGGCGTGGTTGTCCTGATGCTTGTTAGCTAAGAGTGGTTTAAGAAGGAGAATAATAATAATAGGCTAATATCGTAGTGTAGGAGGAGAGGAATGATGTGAGGCGATCTGATCTGGTGATGGTCTGATAGGCGATGGCAGAAAAGAACATTACATCCCCCTCTTGTCAGGGGAGATATCGCCTCGCCCTTCACCCTCGTGTTGGCGGCTCAATCCCCCATCTCCGACGGAGTTCCCCGCGAAACGTTGTCTGAACGCAGGCACCTCGCAAGGAGCCATACTGATGTAATGAAATTCAAGAGAAGGGGGGGAACTTGCTTGTGAACAATCGACAATCCCGCCGCCCGTCTCCTCGCGCGTTCCTGCCCATCATACAGCTCGTCGACCATATCCTCCTCATAGTCTCTACCGCGGGACGCCGAGACCTCGCCGAAGATATGTGGTTTCTTGCTTGACCTCGGACCGCGGACAGCAGGACCGAGAGAATGGGAGGGGAAGAACGACATGTCTAGTGGCTCTGTCTCATCGTCGCCGGTTCTTTCTCTTTCTTCGTGACCATGCATTCTGTTATCCTTCTTCTCAGAAGATGTGACTGACTTGCTGTTGGCCTCTGAGGCCGCGTATGAGATGCTCATCTGTAGCTTTGCGATATTTTGGTTGCCGTTTACGTTGATTGCGTTGGCGAGCTCGTTTAGCGATTCGCGCTTGCCGTCTCGGACGCAGAGGCGGGAGGGGATGGTCATGCATTCCAAAGCTGTGGAGAAAAGACCGGCGACGTGCCAAGGAGAGGCTGGATCGAGGTTGACGTATGACGGTAAGTTTGATGGGAGACTCATTGGGATGTAGACCGAAGCTTGGGATGAGACCTCACATATTGAGCGAGCTGTGTTAGATAGTCTGAGAAACTGCTTGACCTGATTCTATTAGCGTGCCGACACCGCATAAGTAGAGATGCTCTTTTACCCTTGGTGTGCTCTTTAAGCTATCCTCCAATCCCCAAACATACACTGTTGTCTTCCCATATTCGTCTCTGAGTCTATCAAGGTATTTTGCAGCAAATCCTCCCCAGGCATCATCCATGCTAGCCATAATCTGAATCCCCTGCATCTGATCCGCCTCCTCCGCAAACGGCCTCAGATCCCTATCAAGCAAATCATGCTCCTTATCCAAGCTATTAAACAGCTCCTCTCCGGTCTCCCAATTCTCAAACGGCATTAAGGCAGAATTCAACTCATACTCGTTCAGCTGCACCACGCTCTTGGGGTGGAAATAGCACCGATTGAAATCGCTCCAGTACCGCACATCCTCCTTCTTTATCTCTGGCAGGGTTGAGCCGATCTCGAGCGCTACTTGGTAGGCTGACGGCTCGATGGGTGCCTGCGGACGTATCACGGGGGCACTCCCATTCCAAACGCCGGTCGTGGCAGAGCGGTCTTCTTCTAGTTCATAGAGGGCATTGAGCTTGCGAAGGGTACCAAATCCGCCTTTCAAGTCGTAGATCACGGTTCGCGGGGTGAAAGTCTCCGTGCCGTCTGCACCTACTCCTGGGCGGAAATGGACGTCGTGATCTATCGGGGATTTCGTGCCGTCGTAGGTGAAGTATGATTCCTGATTGGGTGTCAGAAGGGGACTCCAAAGCGGAACGAAAAATATTCACTTGAGTATTCCAGAAGTGAGTGGCTAGGTAGTTGGCTCGTTGGCCTAGCTGGAGAGTGATAATCTCGTGCATTTTCACTTTTCCTTGGTATTTGCAGTGGTCTTTGGTTGATGTTCAGTTATGGTGGCTGTCAACGTCTTGTGTCTTGAGAACGTGGCACTGCCTCGCTTGTTACAATAAGCAACACTAGCACTAGCGTTGTTGATGGTTGTCAAGTTTAATGGTCGAAGTTAGTTTAGCTGAGGGGCTGGCCGACCCCTGTATGATGTAGGTGGAGCTCTTATCGATAAGACCTTTATCAAACTACTAAAACCACGCCCTCTGTCTGGCTCAACGACACCAAAAGAGTTCAATTATCTCAAAGTTTAGTCCAATCGAGATGCCGTCGTCAATGGCGCTGTCCTCCCGCAATTCCACCGGCAATAAGCTGGGGTGGCCGACTTAGGAGCTTCCAGCGCGTAGCGGAATGACGCCAAAAGCTCACAGGAACAGGCTACTCCACATGCCTCCGGTGTCGGGAAGCGGGGACGGATAGCGGGGATCGACTCTTGTTAACGTCCCAGGGATTTATATAGGGAAGGTACAGCTTAGCTTGTAACCATAAGTTGATACCCATACGTATAAAAATGTCTACTCATAACATTGTTGTTTTCGGTGGTGACCACACTGGTCCAGATGTAGGTTTGCTTCTGGTGTGAGTGAAGTGTGGTACCAAATGCTAACAAACAAAGGTCGTTGCGGAGGCTGTTAAGGTCTTGAAGGCTATGGAGGAGGCGAGTCCAAGTGTTGGTCACTTCAACTTCCAGGAGCACCTGTTGGGCGGTGTAAGCGCTTCCATCAAACATGACTTCAATAGCAGCTAACTCAACTCAAGTGCTCCATTGACGCCCACGGCGTCCCGCTCACCGAGGAAGCCCTCTCCGCCGCAAAGGCCGCCGACGCCGTCCTCCTCGGCGCCATTGGGGGACCAAAATGGGGAACCGGTGCCGTCCGCCCAGAGCAAGGCATCCTCCAGCTCCGCAAGGAGATGGGAACCTACGGCAACTTGCGCCCATGCAACTTTGCCTCAGAATCCCTTGTCGATATCTCGCCGCTCAAGGCTGAGGTCTGCCGCGGCACTGACTTCAACATCATCCGCGAGCTGACTGGTGGACTCTACTTCGGCAAGCGCAAGGAGGATGAGGGCGATGGATATGCATGGGATACCGAGGCATACAGCAGAGAGGAAGTTGAGCGCGTCGCGCGCCTCGCTGCGCACTTGGCGCTCCAGCACAACCCACCTCTCCCAGTCTGGTCGTTGGATAAGGCCAACGTCCTTGCCTCGTCGAGATTGTGGAGAAAGGTCATCACGGAGGTGTTTGCGAAGGAGTACCCACAACTCAAACTCGGCCACCACTTGATTGATTCCGCAGCCATGTTGATGGTCAAGAACCCACGCGCGCTGAACGGCATCGTCGTTACCTCGAACCTTTTCGGGGATATTATTTCTGACGAGGCTTCCGTTATTCCTGGATCTATTGGCCTCCTTCCTTCCGCTTCTCTTACTGGTATCCCTGATGGATCCCGCTGCAACGGTATCTACGAGCCAATCCACGGTTCTGCACCAGATATCTCGGGCAAGGGCATCGTCAACCCAGTCGGCACAATCTTGTCTGCAGCCATGATGTTGTTGTACTCTTTGAACTTGCCAAAGGAGTCTAAGGCTATTGAGACCGCCGTGAGAAACGTCATTGAGGCCGGCATTAGGACGACGGATATTGGCGGAAGCAACTCTACCACTGAGGTTGGCGACGCTATTGCGAAGGAGGTTACGAAAATTCTTGCCGATATGGCTTAGATAGTCCTGGTGACAAAAAGATTATGATACCTACGGTAGATCGAAAATAATGAAAATTTCAAAGACGTAGCATGCAATCTCAGAGTTTGCTGAAACGAACCGAGACACAATTGTATTATGGGCAAATCAATCACACTTTACTTTGTCGCTTGTTAGAAATGGTAAGCCGTTGGGCTTCTTCAAACGAAGTGTAAGCCAAAACAAGTCAGCTAACCAGTTTTTCGTTGACTCTCGACGTTGCGCTTCCGATACATTAGCGATATCCCGAACTCGTTTCTTGTGTAACAGACGTGCGTAGCACGATGCCAACAGATTAAGAGCATTATACTTGTAATTTCGGTAATTTTAGGCGGTGTGCTCTGGCGAAGCTGGTGTCATCTTCTGCTTCTTAACACTCGGCATCTTCTCTTCATCGCTTCCAATACCAAGATTCTCAACCTCAATCTTCCTTTCGGCCGTGGGTCTCTCGTCAAAAGGCTTCTGAGCCCAAACACGCTTAAGACGTTGATAGACGTGCCACTGTGGACGAGAGTCCAGCTCCTTTCTAATCATCGCCAGCCAGACTCTTACTTGGCCGCTTGTCCATGGCTCTGGAGATACAAACTGTAACTCGTCAGCTACCACCCCACTCTACATCAACGGAGCTTCCAACATACCTTCGTCAGAAGGAACATCATCCAACCTTCAATACCGCTTTTGAACGCCAGAATGCTCAGGCGTCCTGCGCCTTTGTAAACAGGATGACGAGGCCATGTTCCTAAAGGAGCCTTATAGGTCTTCTCATGCACGTTGGTGAAGCCTGCGGCTTCGATACTTGACCTCATCGTGTTGACATGTTCAATGAGTTGTCCATCTTCTTGGCACAAGCATGAGTGAGTTCGGAAACTCGCCTGAGCTCCGCGTCTGCGGGTATTGTGCCGCCGTCGCAGTAAACTCCTACGTCGTTTTCCATTTGCTCTGTAGGTTGTTAGTGAAATCCATGGGAACGGAGGGAACAATGTCTATACCAATCCACTTTCCTGGTTCAAGATTGCTACTTCTCCTTAGTTCAAGGTTGATGAAAAGGGTATAAAGTAGGAGGGAACGTACGCGTATGCTTGCTTGTACACATTTGCCCATTCCTCTGACGTGAAGGAGCCGATCATGATACGCAAGTGGACAAGGTCTAATTTTGTGCTCGAAGTCAGTGGCTTAGTTACATCGTCGCTGTATCATTCGCACAAATGTAACTATTTCCCTTTACCCATTCCTAGCAACCCAGCATACAGCTCAAGCACACAGTTTGGTGGCACATCCGTATGCGCAGGCGGATACAATCCACCACCATGAACAGTAACTACTCCCTGTCAGTCCACATCCTTCCTCATTCACTTACTCCTCAGCATTCACCTACCCCTCAGTCAAACTTACGACGAGGAAAAGTATCAGCAACATCAATAGCCCAACGTCGCGTTCCCAGTCCCAACATCCAGCACATTCACCGCCTTCTCACTAATAGGAGCACGAAAAAGCATATTCTCCTCCTGTCTATCAAGCACCCTGTATTGTAAATGCAGTGCTTGGTGCGACTTGAATTGAAGCTCGTAGGAGGGGAGCATGTACCCTTCTTCTTTCAGGGACTGGTATTTGCGTCCGTTTTCATAGTAGCCTATTTGGATTAGCCATGCGTTGTCGACTATATCACATAGTGAAAATGTGTGGTAACGAATTAGTGAAAAGGCTGACAGTACCTCAATAGATGGCGGAGCTGATGGAGGTAGTTTCACCATCGATGCTGCTTCCGTATGCGGAATCAGCGTCATCGTTCTGGTGAGAAACGGTTAGCAAGATAATGATGGTTCATCGTCCGATGAACCACTCACTGCTTCAACATGCTCCCCAATATCTTGTGGCAATGGCTCAGTAGGGATTGGAACGAAGGTCACTGGAGCAGCCGGAGTGGTCGCAGCGGCAGCAGAACCAATAGTTTGCGAAGCCTTTGCGGGCAAAGATATTGGTGAAGCCGAATCGGTAGAGGTAGGTTCAGTCATCTTTGCTTGTTTGCTTTGGAAGCTTTGAGGGATCTGCAGATTTTTATGAGTTGCCAATGCGATGCGCTATACTAACGTGCATAGGCGCCGAGATTGGGCAAGGGTATGATCAAGGGTTAGATGTGCACTCAGTGGAACCATCGGTCATTATTGTTTCCCATGCATCGGTATGGGCGCGCAGTGAAATAGGCTTCCATCACACTATGATATTATGCTTCGCTGCTGCGCTAACTGGTTTTGCTATGCGCACCTGCTCGTAGCTCGAATTTACACCTTCGAGTGTTTCTTCGCATCCTCCTGCATTCCGCTCTGCACCCACTTCTTGCTCTCCTCCTCAATCTTCTTCGCGAGCTCTGGATCCTTTGCCAACTGCTCCTTGGAATGCTTAGATGGTTCTGGGACATCCTTCCCCTTCTTGAACGCCGGCCTCTCATCCAGGCGTTTCTGCCATTCATGCAGATGTGGGAAATCCTCAAGCTCAATTCCAGCCCAGTGGCCGGATGACAACCAGCCGAAATGCGCGACGTCCGCAATCGTCAACTTGTCTCCAACAAGGAATCCTCCACCCTTGGCCTCCAGGTGTGTGTTCAAGACTCCGTAGAGACGACGAGTCTCAGTCTGGTAACGGTTGATGCCGTATTGAATCTTCTCCGGTGCATAACGAAAGAAATGGTTTGCCTGGCCTTGCATAGGTCCAACGCCGGCGTTCAAGAAGAACAACCAGTTGTTGACCTCGTAGTATTCGCGGGATCCCTTTGGATATGAGATCTTGTGGTCTTTGTCGTACTCGTCAACGAGGTACTGTTGGATGGAGCCGGACTCGAACAGGTTGATGTTCTTGCCGTCGCTGAATGTGTCGGTTAAGGCTGGAATGCGGCCATTGGGGTTGATCTTGAGGAATTCTGGAGTCTTCTGGTCGTTCTTCTGGAGGGATATGGCGTGGACGGTGTATGGAAGGCCAAGCTCCTCGAGGGTGATTGAAATCTTTACGCCATTGGGCGTTTGGGCAGTCTTTCCTTTGTTAGTGTTGTGGAATTGGGTATTAACAGGTTGGTCTCACATAGAGATGAATGTCTGGGCGTTGGGCGGCCATTATGTGTGAGAATGCTTTTGGCGTAAAGGTTGAGATTCTTGGTGTATAGACTGAAGTTGCACGAGATATGGAGAACATAAGTTAAATTGAGGGGAGAAGAGACGAGTATATACTTAGACTATGATAGCTTCGGATGCGATTGGGCTAACAGTGACATCATCATTAGCTTGATGTCGAACCCCGCTTACACCCCAAATGATGGCTGCTTAGAAATCCGGGGAGATTGATGCCGATGTTAGATTGCTGGCAGCTGCGGGGGGGTGATGGAGACCCAACCGGTTAACGAGGACACCGTATTCCTCCGTACCGATAGAATTTACAGGAGCAAAACTTTGGAGCTGACAAATCCAACTGGGAACCCTCGTATGTTAACAAGCGATGAGGTTGGGTTGCTGACAAATTGAGATCCAAGCTATGCGGTGCGGCCGCCTTAGATGGTGTTGCAATAGTGTGGTACCCAAAGAGGAGTAATGCCACTCCCTTGGCCTGGAGGTGCGCCTTGGCAGGGTGGTTGCTGATAGTCTCCTCACGCCAATTGTCAGGCACGATTTTGTACGAATTCCTGCCTGATTCATCCTGCCACGTGACGTCCATTTTCGGCTTAAAATCTAACCCAGTGGCGGCGCTTCCCTCTGCGCGGCTGCACAAGACAATCTCGAAGCGTCCTTTCAGCCTTATACCTTTACACGACAACACTACGAAGCAACTTCACCATCACAACACCAACCACCTGATAGATACGACATCATGGCTTGGCGTCAACAAGGAACCACTGGTTCCAACAACATCCCACTGGGAAACAAGAGACGCTTTCCAGGCGACGATGGTTCTCCAGCAGGAGACCACGGTGGTTACAACAATGTGAAGCAGGAGTCCAGAGTCGACAACCCATACAGAGATGACAGACGCGGCCGTAGCCCTCAGAGACGCCCAGATATCAAGCGCGAGGATGGCGAGAAGCCAGCGCGCAAGAAGAGAAACCGTTGGGGAGATGCGACCGAGAACAAGGCTGCTGGTCTTATGGGACTTCCAACCGCCATCACGGCCAATATGACTAGCGAGCAGCTTGAGGCTTACACTTTGCATCTTCGTATCGAGGAGATTTCTCAGAAGCTGAGAATCGACGATGTCGTTCCAGCTGAGCAGGATAGGTCAGTGGTTGCCATGCGCATGTTGCGATAGGCATACTAACATATTTCTAGATCGCCATCTCCAGCGCCACAGTACGACAACTTCGGTCGCCGTGTCAATACTCGCGAGTACAGATACAGGAAGAAGCTCGAGGATGAGCGCCACAAGTTGATTGAGAAGGCCATCAAGGTCATCCCTAACTACCATCCGCCACAGGACTACCGCCGCCCAACGAAGACACAGGAGAAGGTCTACGTGCCAGTCAACGATTATCCAGAGATTAACTTCAGTATGCTAACTAACCCTCTAACCCCGTCTAACATTCCTAATATATTTCCTTTCTTTTTCCTCACTGTCGTGTGGCATTGCTTGCCGCATTCTAACTCCAGGGTGCGACGATGCCGTGCCATCACTAACTTGTCACTTACCCACTTGCGCATTGCTTTTACTCTCGGAATCATTGACTAATTTTAGCGTTACTAAAGTTGGATTACTTATTGGCCCTCGTGGAAACACACTCAAGAAGATGGAGACTGAATCGCAGGCTAAAATCGCTATCCGTGGAAAGGGCTCTGTCAAGGAAGGAAAGGGCCGCTCCGATGCGGCTCACACCAGCAATCAGGAGGAGGATCTCCATTGTTTGATCATGGCTGATACGGAGGAGAAGGTCAACAAGGCGAAGAAGCTGATTCACAACGTCATCGAGACCGTAAGTGACGACCGACTCTGAACATTTTCTAACAAAATGCTAATATCCCTAGGCTGCGTCTATTCCAGAAGGACAGAACGAGCTCAAGCGCAACCAGCTCCGTGAGCTTGCTGCTCTCAACGGTACTCTCCGTGATGACGAGAACCAGGCATGCCAGAACTGTGGACAGATCGGACATAGAAAGTACGATTGCCCTGAGCAGCGCAACTTCACTGCCAACATCATCTGCCGCGTCTGTGGAAACGCTGGCCATATGGCAAGAGACTGTCCAGACAGACAGCGTGGAGCAGATTGGCGCAATGGTCCACCGGTTCCAGGTGGACCAGCTGGTATGGCAGGTCGCCCAGCTGCTGGTAGAATTGGCGCAGGCGATGCTGTGGACCGCGAATACGAGGTATGTCTAATGATTCCCTGACCAAATGGGCTTAACTAACATGAAACCAGCAACTTATGGCTGAACTTTCTGGAGGTGCTCCAGCACCAAGTGCCGGTGCTCCACAGCACATTGAGGCCGGCCCGGGCGGATACGACCAAGGCCCACCATCTGGCCCTGCCGACGACGATGTCAAGCCATGGCAGCGTGGCCCAACTGGTGCAGCGGCTCCGTGGCAGCAGCGCAGCCGTGGAGGCGACGACTACAACTCTCACCGCGACTCTGCACCAACCGGCGGTCCTGCTCCTTGGGCTCGTCGTGACGACCGTGGACCACGCGACGATCACCGCGGAGGACGTGATGATCACCGTGGTGGCCGTGATCAACGTGACGATCGCCGTGGAGGTGGTTATGACTCCCACAATGGCGGCGGACGTGGCGGACACCAGGACAACGGTTACGGTGCCCCACCACCTCCATCCGGCCCATCTGGTGGAGCTGCACCATGGCAATCTGCTCATGTCGCTGCTCCAGTTGCTTATGGCGGCTATAGCGGATATTCTGCTCCAGGTCACGGTGCTCCGGCTGCTTATGGTGCTCCACCACCACCGCCGCCAGTTATGGGCGCTCCTCCAGGACTCGGTGCTCCACCAGGAGCGCCACCAGCCTTGGGTGCCTTGTTGGCTCAGTTTGCTGGATCTCCTCCACCACCACTGGGTGCTTCTCCTCCACCTCCCCCACCAACTTACGGAGCCCCGCCACCACCACCAAGCGATCAGCCACCACCACCGCCGAGCTACTAAACGCAGCGCTTAGGTTAACTCATATTAATTTCACTACTTGGAAGGATCGCGTAACCAGGATACATAATTAGGGACGTAACTATGTGCTTAGTTGTTTGAAACCAGCAGCAATATACGCGAGGAGTCGACAGGAGGATCATTTCCTTAGCGCTTAGGGTGTTCTTTCCAGCAGACGACGTTATTATAGCATTAACGTTTAGGTCATTCATTGGCACTAACACTAGCGTATTAACTGATGCGGAGGATTTGGTATAAATTTGCCGTGCCCTCGATAGCAGAGCGATAGCATAACTTTAGTAGCTAGAATAGGAAAAGCTTTGATACTTTCGACGTTTTCCTTTCAAGCCTTCATGATAATGTTTGCTTAAAGCATTGTGTGTCTAAGCTTGGTCCTCGACTTGACATTTCTGAATGCGGCGATGTGGCTTGCCATCCTTGCACCTGTCAAACCATGACAATGCGCCGCATACACCCTGCATGTTCCAGCCGTGATGATGAGCGCCTAAGAATTGATTCAGGACTTCGAACTCGTGTCTTACGTTTATCCTTCATAATTTCGAGATCATCGTGTCTGTGACATTGTGCATGATTCCAATATGGTTGAAGTGCAAACCGTCAAACCCGCACAAAAAATCGTTGACTTGGATACTTGCACAAGAGGGCATTCCTTGGTGACGCGGTACTGCTAACTGGTTTTGGCCATTCGCGACGGCAACCACAACATAAAGCAAGAGCAAGAGCGACCAAGAGGTAATCAATAGAAGCATTAGACGAGATACGCCGAGATCTCGAAACATCCACAACACGTGGCATTGAAACCACAGTTGCGCAGGTGGATAGACGGCTACTTGCAGCCATCAAACAACGCGCCTCGCCACCGTTACAGCACTGAGAGTGAATACACGAACCACATATAATACGACCACCTCGAGGACAAGTTTGTGAATTTGCAAAATCGAATTGATTGAGCACAAACGGTGGCTTTTTGGCGATGAGCGACGTCGAGCCTGCTATACAGGTTATTATTTTGGTAAGTTCACCTCTCTTTACATCATCTTAACCCTTTACAATCTCTAGACGCTATGCTTGGGTGCGAACGTGGCACAAAATGCACAGTGCAAGTCGCTGCCAGGAGACAGGTTGTGGATCCATTCGACGGCCGAGTTCGAGGCTTTGTTTCGATCAAGCTCACGGCGAGTATCTTACGGCGAGTTCGAGGTCTTGAATTGGATCCAAAAGCACGCCCGTTTGTCTCATGTGCTTGGATTGTATAGGAGACGTCTCCGCCGCAAACATTATGTGTATGAAAAACAGTGTTCAAGGTCGGGTCCGCGCGGAGATGATGGGACGGTTCTACTGCAACGTCTGGGAAGGTTCTGTCTCCAAAACCACCAACCGGTTAACATCGCCAGCGACGCCCACCACTCGCTGACGCACTTCAAAAAGCGGGCCTGAGGACAGGCACAGGATATTCAAATTTGTCTTCGAGCTCGTCAACCGGTTAGTTGTTGGCCATATCGTGTGCACGAAGTGTCCCGTCACTTCTGCACTCGACCTTCGCTGATCACTCTGCACTTCTACTGCTCCGCATTCCCTTCACTACTAGCGCTCGCCTCGCCACCTTCACACCTCATTCTCGTTGCCAACTAACGTTACCACAGGGATCAGGTGGTGGCCCAGTCGAGTCAAATACAACCGCCTTCCTCCTCCGCTCCCTCACCGAACCTTGGACGAAGGGCTCTATCCTCGCCGTCGACGCCGGAATCCACCTCTCCGGCATCGCATCCATCCTTACCTCCACCTCGCCACCCGCCTTCCAACGACAAAAAGGGGACAACCATGTCCTTACCAGTGGTCCATTTGCTGGCCTGCGTCTGCCTTTCATAAACGCTCATGCAAATGCTGGACATGTTGTAAAAAACCTTGTGGATACGTATCTGATCACTCATGCCCATCTTGATCATATAAGTGGTTTGATAGTAAATACCGCGGCGTTGCCGGGCACACGACCAAAGAGGATTGCGGCGCTACCAACCACGATTCATGCTTTCAAGCAACATATCTTCAACAATGTTATCTGGCCCAACCTGTCTGATGAAGGAGATGGTGCCGGTCTCCTTACATATATGCGCCTTGTGGAAGGCGGCAGTCCAGCCTTAGGACCAGCTAGCGGTGATGAGCGAGCCAAGGGATATACCGAAGTCTGCGAAGGTCTATCCGTCAAAACATGGTCAGTCAGCCATGGACATTGTATGGAGAATCACTGGCACCGTGGCTCCAGTGTCGGCCTCGGAGCACACGCTCAACACGTCTTAACTGGTGTAAGCCATGATGTATCATTCTCGAGTCCGGGAATTGGAAGTCCAGCGAGAAGGCAGAGCTCAAACCCTCATCTTCTAGGCATGTACCTTGGCGCTAATAACCTTGGTCATGAGAGTCCAAGGCCGTATTTTCCGAGCCACATGCCAAGCGGGGACAAGGTTTGTGTGTATGATAGCTCGGCGTATTTTATAAGGGATATTAGTTCCTCGAGAGAAGTGCTTATTTTTGGCGACGTCGAGCCAGACTCGATTTCTTTGTCACCGAGAAACCACCAGATATGGACGGACTCGGCGCCGAAAATCGTCAGAGGAGATCTGAGGGCCATATTCATTGAGTGTTCGTACGATGAAAGACAGTCTGATGATACGCTCTTTGGGCACTTGTGTCCAAGGTTCTTGATGGAAGAGTTACAGGCGCTGGCGACACAGGTGGCGGTTTGTAAGTTGCAGGATGCAACCGCACCTGGATCTGGATCTGCAGGTAGTGAAAACAGGCCGGCGAGTAGGGAGGGGAGGAGGAGGAAGTGGATGTCAACGAATATGATACTTACGCAGGCGAGTGGAAGTGAACGGAGTAACGGGAGTAAACCTGCCACAACATGGTCGAGGGAAGCTAGTCAACTGGGCTTGGAGGTGGACGCGAACGGCAAGTATGTGGCGAGAACACATCGGAGAACGATTAGTGAGAATACTAGCGGGCACCAAGAATCAAGCGGGATACGAAGCGGGCTACTGACGCCGGATGTGCCCACAGACGGTGCTAGCACCGAACTCAAAACGAGTTTTGTTCCTGCCGATGGCGGTTTGGATCGAAGTCAGACACCAGGATCAGGGACAAGAAGAGAAGCGTTAAGGCATCGGCAATCAAGCAGCGTTAGTCCACACAGTCGTCCCTTGAGGAGGAAGGAGAATGCAAATTCAATGAATATCGATGTCTTTGAGATGGACGAGGGCTTTCCAACAAAGGATTTTATTATTGAGGAGACAGAAGTTCAGCCTGATAATCTCCCAACAACGACGATTGATGAGCGCGAAAGCGAGGAGTGTTACGGAGACACAACTCCAACCAACAGTGACAAATGCGGCCTGAGAAATAAGGCGGGGCATGCGAGGGCTTTCCCTGAGTTTAATACCACAAGGACGCATATATTCTCAGAGCAGGCATTGCCACATAATAGCCTGCACAAGAGTCATGAGCCTTCCACCTCGGCATCTTCTCAATATCCCACCGTCATCTCCCAATCAACGGCAAACATCACAGACAGAGCCACTTGCGCCTCACCACGAGATAGTCAAGGCGGCAGTGTAGACCCCTACATTCCCGGCACCTTTGATGGTTCAGCTTCACAGCGTACTATACCCAGCGCCGACGGCTCTCGGTCTCCACTGAGCAATATCAGTGAGTGGGCAGGACAATCATCGTCAACCCGTGTCTCGCCACATCTCTATCCTGCAGCGTATTCTGGTGGCCAACGGCATCATTCTCATCCGTCCAGCCCACATATGCAGCCAGATCTGAGCAGCCAGATCAGGCGGTCGAGTCATCCTGGATATCTGGATCTTGGAAATAGAGGGATGAATGCGAATGGGAAGGATAGGAGGCCGAGCACGGAGGGCATGCTTAAGGGGATAAAGGTGGTGATTATTCATGTTAAGGAGAGGTTGGATGATGAGGAGCCGGCGGGTCAGATTATCATTAGAGAGTTGAAGGAGATGGAGGAGGATTTGGGGTTGGGTGTTGAGTTTGTGCTTGCGGAGAGGGGTATGAGCATACTTGTTTAGGTGGATGTTTTGAGGTGAGGTCTGAAGGTTATGAAGACTATGTCAGCGGGAGGCGTATTCCATGGCAGCTGTTGTGCTGCTCAATACGGTTATGCGCGGAAGAGGTCAGAGATGGGACGGCAGGAGTTTGTATAACGTTTAGGTATATCCCACGTCTTGGAGTGATGTGTTGGTAGGAAGTCGTGGCCACCACAATGGGTTAGCCAGAGTAAAGAGTGCGAACGTTATCTGTTTCAATTTATGAATGCAGGCTCTCTGTAAGTCCGATGTCCTACGTTTGGCAGTGCGATCTTTGAAGCTACCACTCATCGACGACCAAGGGACGCAACGCCTATGCACGCCAGCATAGCGCGTTCCGTCGGCCAGCGCGAAATGTACAGAGAGGCTTATGGGTGCGTCTCCCTGCTTGAGCGTCGGACGGCTTAGCTAACTTTTGACAACAATCTCGCTCCTGGCCGATGGATAGAGCACATGGACACGCAAGGACTCCCATACATAATGAAAAGTCCGTTCACTCATGCCACATAGCGAGCCAGGCATGTCCTGTGACGATGGCACAATACCAGCCGATTCCGCCCTAGCTGAAAGTGGTCCTCTCATGGTGTCGTGCGCCGAGGGCTACGGAAAACCGTTGGACGTTTGGGAAACGCCGAGGGGCAGTATTGAGGCCGCAGGCTTCGTCAATGTCGACGAAAAGTTCTACAAAGCGCCAATGGGCTCTTGGCCTCGTCAACCGGTGTACAGGGACGCCGGTCGCCTTGATTTGGATTACTTTAAGGGGGAGATGGAGGGTTGGGTTATGTGTTTGCTTACTAAGGTTCGTTTCTTTCGTCTTCATCCTCCTCAGATGTGCTAACGAATATATAGTAAGGCCAGCCTGAGCCATGGTCCTCGGGGCAACTCAAGGTTTGGCTGGCGATGATGAGAAAGTAATTGGATTCTAGATGGCACATCCACCAGAAGGTGCGCAGAGTTTGGGCTCAGAAGCCGTATGACTCTGCTCCAAAGGCCAAGGCTGAAGTAGAAGTTGAGAATCTTGGTACTGGAGGTGATGGGGAGAAGGCCGGTGTTAAGAAGCAGAAGATATCGCCTCCTTCGCCAGAGCACACGGCTTAAAGTTGCCGTCTTTTTTACGCAGTTGCCAACGGAGTCGTCATTCAAATATCGTAGCCCCTAAAAATATGCAAATAGGATTACATGGTTACATCCTTAAGAGGCCATACCATATATCTCAGTAAACTAAAATAGCAAGACATGTAAGAGCTTCTCAAGTTAAAAAATTAGATGATGGTGAGAATCGTGACTGCGCCACCGTTGCCCTGTAAACTATTCCACAGGTATATTCCCAAAAGCGAAAAGCACACTGTGAAGGCACAAATACCACCAATAAGAAGCCACAAAGATATGGTAGAGGAAGGTGTATTCACGTAATCTTTTCCTACTCCCAAGACCAGTGCGCCTGTATCCGCCACTCTCCAACGCAAATCGTTATGAGCAAGTAAAGCAATCTCAATGAACATCCCTGATGAACATCCCCTGATCCATCTCCAACTCCATAAAACCACGCTGGATGACTCTATGAGCCATAAGTTGAAAAGGTAGCAAAAGGTCGCTTGAAATTACCAAGTAGGTAAAGGCCAGAGTTATGAACTTAGCAAAAGATCAATGACCAAGCTGCTTGTTTTCCTCCTGTGGCGCCGGAGTACCAGGGGTAACCATCAATCCCGGCGTCTGGGCCGTGACCTCCAGGTACGGCGTCGGCGCAGTGTGTGCCTGTGCCGGAGCGTCCGAACTCTCATGGTGATCATCAGCTCTCAGCGTCGCAAAACTCTGATCCATCTCTTCCATATCATTCAAGTGGTTCGAAGAAGCATGTCCGCTTCCATCACCGAGACCACTTCCGAATGCCTGAGTACTTGAAGAAGCTTCGCCACGATCATCTCTAGATCTCGGTCTGCTGTCGTTCGAATACTCGATCTGGTTCTCCTCGTAGCCTTCATCTTTCTCCTGACCACCAACCCTCTCCTGCAAACTCCGGAAGTTGAACATCGGCTCGTCGCCTGCGTTACCTGGGTCCTCGTGACCTGCTGAACGTGGAATATCCACACCGCCGTTTGCGGAATCAATGGAGGAGGAAGAGGCCTGGAAGCCGTTGCGTACGGAGTTAGTCGTGGACTCGAGGAAGGATGATGATAGGGAAGAAGCAGTGGACATCTGTCTCAGATGAGATGGTCTGTCTGGTGCCGCGCTAGAAGCTGGTGCGGAGGCCTCAGCTGGTGTTAGATGCTGGCCGAAGGACGGCGAGGGAGAGGTACCATCTCCTCCGAAGGAGGTGGTATTGCTGCTTGATGCTGGACGACGATCGACACCCTTGCCCTTATCGTTGTTGCCACTGCTGCCCGGCGCCTCTCTTGCCAAATTCGAGGTCGTGCTATTACCGCGTCTACGACCTGGCAGAATAAGACTCAGCGCACTCCCACTCCTGCTTCTAGATGATCCCTCTCCATATGGGCCCTTACCAGCAACCTTATCAGCCTTCTTCTGGTCCTTCGCCAACTCTTTCGCCTTCTTCTTCTCCTCCTTCGCCTTCTCCTTATCCTCCTTTCTCTTCCTATCCTCTTCCGCAGCAATGCTCAGACGAATAGCTTCCATCAGCATCACATCCTCCAGGTCATCCATGCGTGAGCGACGCCGACTAGCTCCACCCTGTTGCTGCTCCCTCTGGCGTTGCTCATGCTGCGCAGCGAGAGTTGCGTACGCTTGTTGGCGAGCTGCCACGTCTGGACCACCCGAGCCGGACTCCGCTGGGCTACCACGACCGCGGCCAAAACGGCCTCTGCTGCCAAAGCTAAAGCCACGTCCTTCCAAACCTCTTCCATCGTCCATCAAGTATGCAGCTGTGTGCAATGCTGTTGCGGCAGCCGAACGACGAGCGGCGTGGTTTCTTGCGTTGGCCAGCTTCGTAGCCCAGTCTGGTCTGACCTTGTCTGTGGTGACCACCCTCGAGTCCAGTGCTGAGACCGACGTTGCCCTGCGCCGTCCACCATCTGGCCTCAAGGTCGGGCTGGACACACCGCTGTTCACTGATGACGCTGGAGATGCTGTTCCTCCGTTATTAACACTGCCCACGTTCGCGTATGCAAGCCCTTTTCTGAAATGCGGTGGATCATATGTGACTCCGAACTCTGGCTGCTGGCAATATGGACAATTTGCCGGCTCCGAGACCAAGGTCTCCGGGTTCTCCTCTGGCGCCGATGGTGGGTTTCCAGAATCATCGTGCGACTCTGGGAAGTGAGGATCTGGCCGCTTGATTTGAACGAAGCACTCGGAGCAGATTGGCTGGTCGCAACAGCGCGTCTGATTGAGGTATGGTGGGTTGTAGATGAAGCAGATCGGACACTCGGTGGCATCTTTGTATAGGAAAGCCTCGATGCGGAGACCATTCACGTATGGGTCGACAGGAAGTTGTATCTCGCGTGGCACCATCTCGCTTTGTGATGGATTCTTTCCCGACAGCGAGGCGATCGTCTTGGAGCGCGGGCGAAAGGGCGATGAGGATTGGATATGTGGTTGTTGCGAGGAAGATGCGGACGCACGGCGCGCATTGGGATCAGCGTTGATGGCATCGGAGGTGAATGAATCTGAGCGGCTATGGGAAGGAACTGTGGGGTTGGAGAAATTGGCGGTTGTCGGGCGCTGTGTGTCTGCAACAGGTGGTGCTTCTAAGTCAGGTGGAATTTGGTCGGCAGGTGGAATAGGAAGTCCTCTCGCAGCCGAAACGAGCTGAAGCTCCGTCCATCTCTCGTCAAAGTTCTCGAGACCACGCCAGAAAGGTGCCATTGCGCGCATGACCTTAGAAAGTTAGCCTGAGTTCCACGTTCATTTCCAAAGCTTGAGTGAATGATATCATACCATAAGACGCCTGACAACCTCTTTGTTAAAGTCCTCCGTGCCCGTGTAGACACCTTGGGTGACCAGATATCCACCATCCACATGTTCCTCTCTCATGCTCCTCTCACGCTCCTTTGCGCGAGCAACGCGCTCTCTCCCCAATCTCCTCGCATCTCTCTCTTGCTTCGTCTCTCTGCGCACTTCCAGTCCGTCTGGCTCTGATCTTCCTGGGATGCCAAACAATATGTCAGGACGGCCGCTACGTCCGGAACGTCCTCGTGTCGATGAGTCGCCGGGTGCCAGATCTTGATACGATATGTTGCTAATATTTCTGCGACTAGAGCTGCCCTCACCGCCAGACGAGTGGTGTCTACCTTCTCTGCTAGAATTGTTCCCCATATTGCCTACAGAGGTGTGAGGAGCACCTCGCGGATCTGGCAACCACCAAGCCCAAGGGTGACGTTATCTGTTGTCGCAGGGTGGTGGAGCTCTAGTAAAGCCCACGCGACGAGTCTAATAGTCTGTGGACAAGCCTATGAGCCCGTGAATGAGTGTAGATATAGATAAAGGTAGCTTGACGTAAAAGGCGTTTTAACATACAACGCGAAGCGTAGCTGATCGGCAAGTTTGGGTGGAATAAGTGTTCAGTCGTAGGTTTGGTGTTCGCTTGGTCCTGCTGGGATGTGCGGTTCACAACGCAAAGCAGGCTTGGAGGTGGGACTGCCGGGCTGGCATGGCGTGGGGTACCTCCCTGCCACGCCAATGACCTGGGGGTCTGCCGCCCGGGAGCGCCTGGACCCTTGCGACATAACAGAGCCTCAGCCAATCTGCAGCTCCGGTTGGATGCTACTCGTAACCAGTTTCACTGTGAGCGCCAGGGTAAAATCTCAATTCGTATCTCAATTTACATCTCAATTTATGACGGGTCTTACCAGGAGGTATGTAGATGTTAAACTATCTTTTCGCAAGTACTAGGATGGAAATTACATTATTAAAGTCGATATTATGACCCCTTATCGCGTACCGATGCTAATCGATTAGTACTCTTTATCATTTCAATATCGAAGTCGAGATGAAGGAGTTCCACTAGCAGAATCAACGTTGGTTAGTATGTAGGGAGCGTAAAATGGCGATGGTGCTTTTGCTGACAGCAGGGGCAAAAGTAATGACACACATTGCGTGGAAACAGTCATATATGATAGCAGTACTTATGTCATTAGTGGCGACAGCGAACAATATAGTAAATCAGAGTAATCACGGATAATAGTTGTAGGAGCAATAAAATGGGTTAATTGAGCTCGCTAAGCTGAATATATACTGTTTTGTACTCCTAAGCACCTATTAAAGCTAGCATACATCCGAATGCTGCAGGAATTGACTTGCGAGTACTTACCTGACTTCCCAAGCAACGGTCTTCTGTTTCTTTGCTATGTGAATTCAATGGCCAAGGTCATTATGTGAAGTCGCATCGTGCTGATTAGCGATTGCGGTTTGTGGCTAAGGGTCGCAGTGCTTGTGCTTGGTGTCTGGTGTATCAGCCGTTATCACGAAATAGCTGATGTGAAGTTGTATGATAATATCTGGAAGATGGAGGTTCCCAGAAGAGGTTCTCAAGTTTGGATATGTGTGCAGCTTCAATAGTATGAAGAGAAAATGTCTCAAAATTGGTGTTGGTTGCGATTTTGTGGTCGCGCCTTGATATGGTATGCCCCAGTCTACATTGGTATATAGCCTCTTCTCATTATAGATACGACCAAACCGCCCAGCTCATAACGCCATCCGCTAACCTTACACTTTGTCCTCAAGTCCTTCAGCATTCACAAATGATAGCTCTAACCTCAGCTGATTACAATCCACCAGCCGCAGCCTTGGTCAAAGTACCGGAACCCCTCGAGCTGAAAATGCTCATGATACCAAAGCCAACATAAAACAGCGCCAGCGGGTACGCAACAAGACCTCTCATGCCGCTCATCCTCCCAACGGCACAAAACATCCCCGAGGCACTATACGTGCACCACGCGATCGCCAGACAGGTAAGAATATAGCCAATCATGCCATCCATAGGCAGCACAATTCCAACCAAGCTTGTCAACACCAGTGGCAGAAGGCAGTATCCGAGGACACTAGCGCTTCTTGGGAAAGTGAGCGTGCTGGAGAGGTGTGAAGAGCCCACGACGCCTGGAACTCCGTGGTCGTGTTGACTGGCCTCTGTCGAATTAAGAGGTGGCGACATCAGGGAGAGAATGAAGTGTAAGGAGGTGCTGCCGAGGAGGGCGAGGCCGTAGATAAAGCCGAAGTGTACTTTGCCGGAGAAGAGGAGAAAGGTGCCGAAGAGGAGGAAGAAGATCATTGGGCCGGCGAGGTCGGAGTCGTCCATGATGTGCTGATCTATTCGTGCCATTGGGTTTAGAACGGCGAGAGTCTGGCAATTTGTTAGCAGTGTAGCTTCCAATTATGAAATTTTTCTGAGCTTACCTTGCCCCTGATATGACCAAAGTTTACACCGAGCTCTTCCAACAACGGCGGCTCTCCCTCATACCCTTCTGTGCCAAAAGCTGCTAACCACCCTGTCTTCAGCCCTCCTTGTTCGCCCATTCTCCCGCTCACTGGTGCTGCACCGAACCCAGAGTTGTAAGCTGTTGTTGCACCATACGATGCGCTTGGAGAGGCACCATATCCATATGAAGCTTGCGAAGGCGTTGCGTGGCCCGAAACTGGCGCAGGAGAGTAGGTCGAGGGATAGAACTGGAGGTTCTGAGCTCCCCCACCGCCGTATGGGGCATTTTGCTGGGGGTATCCGTATCCTGCCATGTCGGCAACGTTATGTAGTCTTTGGCTAGAAGTAACTGTAAAGAGTGTGGTGTTTGCGCCAGGAGAATAATTTCAAAGTGAGTGTTGAGTTGAGCTTCGCAAGGCTGGAATTTTGTGAGGTGTTCCGTTGGGCTGTCTACTAACCCGACGTCAACACGGTAACAGGAGGGTACCCATGCTCAGGGCGGCAAACTCCGTGCCGAACAAAAAGTTCCGCTACACTCTGGAAGGCGGATATACACCACGGTAACGCTCCAGACTCTCTATACTAAGTGGCTAATCCGCTGCGCTCTCAGTCAATATGGTATGTTGTGCTACCCTTCGACTCCTATTTTGACGCGCCTATTGCCCCCTAAGCACTATGATGATGAGCGGCCACTGACTCGGTCTAAACAGGCGCATCGCATTATATTCCAAGTTGCCCTCACCGGCTCACGCGTGCTCGGTCGCGCCTTCACCGAAGCCTACAAGCAAGCCGCCGCTTCATCGGTATACCAAAAAGCACAACAAAAAGCCGGCAACACCGGCGGCTCCGCCTTCGGCGCAGCGGGATCCATGACCCTCGAGGAGGCGTGCAAGATCCTGAACGTCAAGCCACCACAAGGAGGACAAACCAACATGGAGGATGTGCTCGAGCGCTTCAAGAAACTCTTCGACGTCAACGACCCGCAAAAGGGCGGCAGTTTCTATCTGCAAAGCAAGGTGCTGAGAGCTAGGGAAAGGATAGAGAGTGAGGTGCGGAAGGCGGAGGAGCTCAAAAGTCGAGACGAGGAATTGAAGGAGGGCTGGAAGCCGAAGGTATTTAAAGACAGGTAGTCGTGACAAGGCGGTGTTAACGTTCCGATAGGAATGAGCATAACGAAGAAAGAGTTGTGAAGCTGGATGATGACTCGGCCGACTTGTCGAATATCACGCTACCACCAGGATACGGGGACTTGTGCTTGTCGCAGCGTTCGTCCAGCTAAACAAAGACAATCTTCCTTCTGTATTGGTCATAGCAATGGCGTTTGGGGTTTGGGCATAGTCGAGAGTTTTGAATGGCGGGTCGCCACGATGTACGATGAGCAGAAGCATATACAAGAGGAGCATTGCACGTCTTATCTTGCCTGTACAATAGAATATACGGAATATTACGTAACGGCGCTTGACGGCTGGTGCTTAGCGAAACTACCATCTCTGAGGATTTAGCCATCAAAACTGCCACTCTTCACTGCTCATCGCGCCACAAGCAAGACCTTTCCCAAGTTATGTTGCTATCATTCTGAGAAGCCACGCCCAAGCTTTATGTGGCATTGATGCCAAGAAATCCTGGACGCATCGCTTTATAACTGCCCAGTAAAAACGCCACTGAATCTAGAATCTAAATACCCGCAAACGCTTCAGCTCCATGTCTATAGTGTTCAAAAATGCAACCCATGAACAAATAAAAGCAAACCCCCCATCCTATCATGTGCGCCATATGAATCTTCAATGTTGAGAGTTTAAATATCCACTGGTGCAGCGAGGATACCGAACTGCGATCCCAACCCGGCCCAATAAAGCTGCTTGCCGCGGACTGCGGTGTTATCAATGTGGGTTGGCTCCTCGACATCGTCATCGGTGCCGGTTCCTGTCTGGTAGGTTGCGGATGAGCCCCAGGCGTAGGCCTCGCCCTCCTCGGTGATGGCAATACCAGTCATGCCCTTGGAAGCAATCCATTTGCAGGCCGCTAAGTCTGGAATCTCGGTTGGCTTCTTGACAATACGGCGAGCACCCTGCTCGTCTCTCACAACACTGTCCTCTGGCAAGTCGTCGACGTCCAATCCCAGCTGGTGGGCATCGCAGCGTCCAAATGCAAGTACCTTGCCATCATCAGTGAGAGCATAGCTGTGGTGCATACCGCCAGTAACCTGCTTGATCTTGTAATCCTTCAAAGAATTCACGATGGTTGCGGAAAGAATTGCGTTGCCTCCTTCCCCTGCACCTTGGTCGATACCAGTCTGGCCAAAGTTGTTGAGGCCCCACGTGTAAACCTCGCCATCCTTGTTGACGGCGAAACTGTGGAACTCGCCAGCCCCGATGCTAACTATATCCTTGAGACCGAGCTTGTAAGGAGAGAGGGCGGAAAGAGCTGTGCGCTCGACAATGCGGCGACCGAGCTGGTGCGACTGGCCGGTTCCCCAGACCCAAACATGGCCGTCCTTATCAAGTGCCAACATGTGGTTGCCTCCTCCAGCAAGGGCAATAATCTTCTTCAAGCCTGGGACGAGCTTTGGGGTCTCCTGTACCAAAGTTTTCTCGTCAAAGCCGATGCTTTTGTCGTTGTCCTGCGCAATGTTAGCTACGTCGTCAATGGAATTGGCAAGCAACTTACTCTGAAAACTCCCCATCCATAAACGGATCCATCCTGGGTGAGCACAAATGTAGCGTTCTCTGAAGCGCAGACAGCAGTGAACTTGGTTCCCTCTGGGTACCAACCACCGGGAATTGCAGTTGGTGTGGCCTCGATTGGTGCAAGGCCAGAATCCTCGTCTTCCTCAATCTTTCCATCCTCGTCGTATGGGATTGCCGTTCCGTCCTCGTCTTTGAACTTAATCTCCTGAGTGGTGTCACGACCCAAGCCATGGCCGTCATTTTGGCCCCAGGTAAGAATCTGGTTGTCGTGGGTGAGCGCAATTGCGTGCATGTCAGCACATGCAAGTGCGATCACACCGACCTCCTTAGCATCGAGGTTGTGGTTCAAGCGCGGACGCTTGACCTCCATTGGCTGCTTGCCATCGATGATTCTTGCACCGAGGCCAAGCTCGGAGTTTCCCTAGGATGAATTAGCGCCTATCTACTTATGCGAATGGCTCGCGGAATGACTTACTCCCTCGCCCATGACAAAGACATCGAGTCTCTGAGTTGGGGCATCGTTGATAGTCGCGCCGAACTTGTGGGCCTTTGGCTCTGGAGCTGGCTTTGGAGCAGCAGCAACCTTTTTTGGCGCGGCGGCGGCCTTTGTGGCAACGGCCTTCTTTGGCGCAACTACCCTAGCTGGCGTAGCAGTCTTCTTTGAACCCTTAGCTGAGTCGATCTTCCTTGCTGGAGCTGCCTCCTTTACGGCGGCAGTCTTCTTGGTTGCGGTAGTCTTCTTTACAACGGCGGTCTTCTTAGTCGCGGTAGTCGTCTTAGCTGGGGTAGCTTTCTTAGCTGCAGTGGTAGCTAGAAGATGTCAGCTAAGACGTACGCAACTTGTTCAAAATTAGACTTACCAGGTCTCTTAGCACGAGACGCGCTCTCGCCGACATCATCAGCCTTGCGCTTTTGTGGTGGCATCTTGCTGATGAAGTTAAATTTTTGGATCCTCGATGCGACAAAGAATTGCAATTGCTCTGGTGGCGTTGCGCGAAGAAGAAACTCGAGAAAGGGGAAGGTCGGAAATAAGTAGTGGGGAATGGAAACACCACAATGCCGCGAGTGACTTCGAGGTTGAAAGAGTCGAGTTTGGATGATAGATACCCTTTTGTTTTCGACGAATAAATATCGCCGGATGCGACGTCAGACAACAACAAAGAGCTGCCTCGCGTCGTGTGGCTGGTGTGGTGTGGCGTACCACTACCGCGACGACAGAAACGTAATAACTAATCTTTCGATGCAATCATTGCATTCGGGTTTATGATAGATTAAGTGGGAACTTGGCCAAAAAACAATCTATCTTGGCGAGGTTGATTAATTAGTTTAATTGCTTGTATACATATTTAATTGTGGTTTTTGTAATTCTCTCAAGGTTGTGGCTGTCGCTAACGTGGCATATGTACTACTACCACATATGTCTGCTGTCACATAAAAATGTGTCATTACTTTTGCCTCCACTGTCAGCAGCAGCGATTCCATCGCCCTCTTGCGCGCCGTTGCCCACACTCATATCGACCTCGATATTGACTTCGATATCGACTTCGATATTAAGTTCGATGTTAAGTTCGATATTAACTTCGAAATTGACTTTCTAAATTGCTAACCGATTGGCCTCTTGGCTTTTATTTGCGCGCGTTGTCAGCGCGGGCATCGACTTCGGTATTGACATCGAAATTGACTTTTTAAAGTGCCAACCGATTCGCATCTCTGTTTTAATCCGCGCGCCGTTGCCAGCGCTGCTATCGACTTCGATATTAACCTCGAAATTGAGTTTGTAGAAAACGATCGATATCTTGGTCTTAATCGCCAGGATCAAATTCTAAGTGGTTGCCCCTCTTAAGGCACTTACCAGTTTCGAAGACATCGGTCAGCTGTAGCCACCACATCACCGCATCCTCCCCTGTACCAGTGCTGAATCCATTATGGCCCCTGAAAGCATTGACCAGAATGTCTATGAAGGTAAGTCCCCTCCGTCGTGGTATGGCTATGGATGGTACTAAAATCACTATAAGACCAGCTCAAGGCGATCATCCAAGATCTTTATGAGTTGATGATTCAGACAAACTCGTACGGAAATGCAGGATCAGGTGTCAGTTCTCGCGAAGTGCTCCAAGATACGATGTAAGACGGCTTCACTCGGGAGAATCATTGTCTTTTTTTTCTACCAAACATTTTGCTCATCTATTCACAGTGGGGACCTCCACCGCTCTTTGCTCCAGCTCCACACGTTAGCATCTTCTACCTCTGCACCGGCCACTCGCGTTCCACCCGAGCTCATCCAATACGTGGACGGCGGAAGGAACCCCGATATCTACACCCGCGAGTTTGTAGAGCTAGCACGTCGTACCAATCAGCTCATGAAAGGAAAGAAGGAGGCTTTTGCGAGCTTTAGAGATATCCTGGCAAGAGAGATGGCTAGCGCACTTCCTGAGGTGAGGGCGGACGTGGAACATGTCATGAAGGAGACCGGAGGAGATATTTCCATCCTGCCTTCATCGAACGTGTGGGCTGGTGAACAGGAGGCAGGGGTATTATGTGCATCTCGTCAATCGAAGGCATAAGGGCTTTTGGGAGTTACAGGCGCAAGAGGCGGCGATAAGCCCCCAATTCTGATACCAATACAAAATAAGATTTCAGCGAACATAGGTCGCGATAACTTTTATAAGTACAGATTATGGCATCCTCACTAGCTAAGGCAGTGGCGCCTCTAGCCCAAACTAGGAGTTGACACTATGTTGTTCAGTTGCGAGGTCGCGCGCTTAGCGCTTAAAGTGCACGTGCTTGGCGCGATCGCTGGAGGGGAAGCGCGAAGGTGGGGTGAATATGTCTTGGCAAAATTGACACCGAACAACTTTACTCCACTCTCAAGTGTAAACGCCCAAACCCCCTAACCAGCATAGTATCGTAAAGCATTTGGCATCTAGTTGTCTATAAGCACTTTTCAAGCACCAGTTACCCATATTCCAGCATAAAGACTATAGCGACAAGTTGGGAGATATGACTCAATAGAGCCTTAACGTAGCAAAACATGCTGTTTGTTGAACAACAATAACTGTCACCTAAACCACAGAAAAAAACTAAATCAACAAGCCGCAAACTTCACGCACATACTATAAAACAACCGACTTCATATGGATACACAGGTATTGCCCTCTCTCTGTTCTATATGTTCCTTTGTCACCTTGCAACCGCAAGGTGCAGCCTCGACCTCAATTTCCGTGCTAGTAACTGTTATACTGACTGTTGTTATTTGCAGGTCGAGAACGCGATTCTCATCGCATGGGAGCCGACATCTAGCCAGGAACTCAAAGGTCAAGCATTCGATTTCTTGACCCAACTCCGCAACGACGCCTCCGGGTGGCAGATCTGCCTCGACTTGTTTATTAGAGTACCGAACCCGAAAGAAGTCGTGAGACTCGTCTCGATAGAAGTCGTCAACAACGCCATACAGAATCAAGGCTTGGATGAACAGTCTCTGCAATTCTTGAAGGACAACCTTCTGGCGTACTGCCGTCGTGTGTACTCTGGCCAAGGACAGGTGGATACCCCCAGCATTCAGAATAAGCTGTCGCAAGCTGTCACCAGCATCTTTGTGCAAAGCTACAAGCAGTCATGGCCATCGTTCATCGACGACTTTCTCGCCCTGACCAATGGCGCCAATAACGCTGCTCCGGACAACCTCGTGGGCACTGCATTGTATTTACGTGTTTTGGATTCCGTCCACGATGAAATCGCGGATGTCCTGACATCGAGATCCGGCGTCGAGCAGAAGCGCAACAACGAGTTGAAGGATCTTTTGAGAGATAGGGATGTTCAAAAAGTTGCGAAGTCGTGGCAGAACATACTTCAATATTGGAACGGCAAGAATGACAACTTAGTCGAGAAGTGTCTGAAGGTGGTGGGACGCTGGGTGAACTGGGTTGACATCTCCCTTATCGTCAACCAGGAATTTTTAACTATTCTTCTGCAGCTCATCGGCAGACCTTCACCACATGGCGGTGACGATAGCACGCGAGATGCGGCTGTTGGCTGCCTTACCGAGACAGTTGCGAAGAAGATGAAGTCGTCAGACAAGATGGACATGATTGAGTTTTTGAACTTGGGAGACATTGTCGCACAGCTTACAGCCAGCCCTTGTCTTGCCAAGAAGACTAGCTCTTCATACGACGTTGACTTTGCGGACGCGCTTGCCAAACTCGTGAATGTCGCTGTTTTCGACATTGTGAGAGCTTTGGAGGAGAGTCCAGACGGGTCTGCAGCTCGTATCAAGGCGGATCAGCAACTTCTTAACTTTCTTCCACATCTCCTGCGCTTCTTCTCTGACGATTACGATGAGCCATGTTCTTCAGTCATTCCGTCCCTTACTGATCTCCTCACACTGTTCCGCAAGGCTCGGCCGCTGCCAGATCAATACTCAGCAATGCTTCCCCCAATCCTCAGCGCTATCATCACCAAGATGAGATATGACAATGAGACCTCTTGGGATGACCAGCAGACCGAGACCGATGGTGCTGAGTTTCTGGAGCTTAGGAAACGCTTACAGGTTTTGCAAAAGATTGTTGCCGCCGTTGACCAGAACCTCTACATCGAGACTCTTACCAACGTTATCGGAAGCACTTTTCAGTCTATTGAGCAGCATGGGAACCAGGTCAACTGGAGGGATATCGATCTTGCACTACATGAAATGTACCTCTTTGGTGAGCTTGCTATTCCTAACGCAGGATTGTATGCAAAGAGCCAACCAAATGGCGTTGCCTCAGAGCGCTTGGTTGCGATGATGACCAAGATGATAGAGTCTGGTAAGTTAAATTCAAGTCACTCCACTAAGAAACATGTGACTGATCAGTATAGGCATTGCCGCATACGATCATCCTGCCATTCAGTTACAATACATGGAAATCTGCGTCAGATATTGCCAGTTCTTCGAGAAGAACCCATCCTTAATTCCCCAAGTGTTGGAGCACTTCGTCGGGCTTGTACATCACAACCACATTCGTGTCCGCACTCGCTCGTGGTACCTCTTCGGTCGTTTTGTAAAGCAACTGAGGTCGATCTTAGGAAACGTTGCCGAGACTGTTATCAGCTCTATTGGAGATCTGCTTGCAATCAAGGCCGAAGTTCCGAAGCCAGACGACCAAGATGACATGACTTCGGAGGAGAGCGATCACTCCGCTGACGCTGTCTTTACCAGCCAGCTCTATTTGTTCGAGGCCGTTGGCACTATTGCGTCGACGACTTCGACTCCGGTCGAGAAGCAAGTTCTGTACGCCAGATCCGTGTTAGATCCACTTTTTGCAAGCATGCAGCGCTCTCTTCCTGCAGCTCATTCGGGCGATACTCAGGCCATTCTTCAAGTCCATCATGTTATCATGGCCTTGGGAACCCTTGCACACGGGTTCTCGGACTGGACCCCTGGCAGTAACTCTGTCGGCAATAAGCCACCTGCCGATGATGTGTCACAGGAGTTTGTTCGCGCTGCCGAGGCAGTTCTTCTTGCATTGGACTCCCTGAAGTCGTCCTTCGACATCCGTACGGCAGCTCGGCCAGCGTTGACACGCTTTGTCGGCACAGTTGGCGCACGCATTTTGCCACAACTTCCTCTTTGGATTGATGGCCTTCTTGCGCCTGAGTCATCGAAGGATGAAATGGCCATGTTCTTGAGAGTTCTCGACCAGGTTGTATTTGGATTCAAGACCGAAATTTATCCTGTACTCGATTCTCTTCTGACACCGCTGCTGCAGCGTGTTCTCGCAGGACTCGCAGAACCAGTCCAAGGAACCGATGACGAGATTCGGCTTGGCGAGCTTCGCCGCGAGTATCTTTCATTTGTACAGGTCATCTTGAATAACGAGCTTGCCCCCGTCCTCGTTAGTGAGACGAATCAAGGCTTCTTTGAGACGCTTCTTGTTTCTGTGGAAACATTAGCAAAGATGGTAGGCAACGGAACAGGCCATCTCGCAGCGTCCCGTCTGGCCTTCTCCATCTTACAAAAGATGGCACTCCTCTGGGGCGGACCAGATGTCGCGAAGCCATCTCTTAACCCACCAAGCTCGACTCCGGCCCCAAGTCCAAACTTCCCTGGCTTTGAGCAGTTTCTCATCAGCAGGTTCGATTCCGTGGTCTGGGAGGTGCTGAAGAATCCGGAGTTTAAGCCTGGACCGGATGCGCAGGCCAAGGCCGTTCTGACTGAGATTGCGGGACTTGAGCAGACGATTTGGTGCAAGACTGGCAGTTTGTTCATCGACCATCTTCAGCAGAACGTTTTCCCATCGATGGGCTTTGATGGCACCGAGTATCTGCGCAGCATGATGACGAGTACTGATCGCAAGACCTTTTCCAACTTCCTGGTTGCGTTTTTGAAAGCGCGCGGTTAGACGATGGGAATTTGTGAGGCGGATATGAGCATGTGGCGTTGCGTAAGGCATTCATCTGGTTTCCTTCTTGCATTGTATGGGGAGTTTGACGCGGCTTCGAATACCAAGGTGAATACGAAACGGAGGGCTTATTTTCTAGTATCGTTAGTGCTCGATTTTGCTGCGAGAGGATGTGTTTACATGCTAGATAGATAGACCATGATCGCGAAGAACATAGAAACGGTTCACAAAAGCACTCACCAGTTATCAAACCCAATTTTTCTGGGTTGTCATCGTTAATTTGCTATCTGCGCTAAAGCCATCCATCACATCCCGTCGCATCCCATCGCCACTTCTCTCACCCGAATCGACATACTACAGCTATCTCATTAACTCCCGTAACCCTCCTCCTGGGCCCTGTACCTGCAATCATGCGCATCCGCTCCCTCCACGACCCTGTACCCGAACTGCGGATGGCAGATGAGGCATTGTTGTGCGCGTCTGTAGCGATGTGGGGCAACGGTTCCAAGACCTTGACAGGGACGATTACCGCCACGGCAAACGGCGTGCTGAGAGGGCACTTGAACAGCCGAAACAGCTGTGGCTTGAAGTCTAAAGTACTAACGGAGACTCAGTAGCAAAGTAAAAGACCAGTCTTTCACATCACATCCCAGCTATTCACCTAAAGCAAACGTTCGCAGCTCCCTCATCTGCTTCACGTTGACCTACTGTCCTCTCCACAGCTCGTCATAGCCACCATGTGTTGGATGGAAAGGCGTGATATCTGCCTCTGCGGCACCTGCAAACATCAAATCTGGCAAGATATCAGACGAGTATTTGACAGATCTTGGATATTTCCGCTTGAATGTTTTCTATTAGTCCAGACTATGGGTGTTGCGCGGTCGTGGGCATTCTCATTGAAGCGACAGAGGTGAAGTATATGGGCGTACTCTTCCCTTTCTTTACATACTTTCTAGCTTATAATTTCTGGTGTAACAGGTAGTCCCTGACCATTACATACAGAATTTTACAATCTCCCTTTCTACCTCGTTCCCCCTTATCCTACAGCTTCTTTTCCTTCAAAAACACCGCTCCGGCCACCGCACCAATCAAAACCACACCGGCAAACGCATAAGCAGCCTGAACACTCTTCTCATAACACCGCACAACCACCAACCTAATCTCAGGACTCAACCTCTCCAAGTACTCCAAGCTCTCTCTGACACCTTGCACAATCTTATCCGTCTCCAAGCCCTCGCCCAGTCTGAATATCAACTGCTGTCTCAACCTCCACTGCACAACGGTAGCAGCCAACGAGACACCGACCGCCGAACCAAGAGAACGGAAGAGGTAAGAGCACGCCGTGATGATGGCCTGATCGCCCGGCTCAACATTGGCAATCAAGGCGATGAGCGTAGTAGTCACGGCGATGCCACCACCGAAACCAGTGCACGTGAGCGAGAGTATGATACCAACCATGCTCGTGGCCACGATGCCAGAAAAGACCATGATCCCGATCTGACCTGCTACCATCATGCTATAACCGGTAACAGTGAGCCAGTAGTACTTCCCCGTCTTCTGCATCAGGTATCCAGCGCCTACGGATCCAGTCACAGTTCCTAGCACACCTGGAATAAGGCGCATGCCGGCTTGTGCGGAATTGAGACCAGAAACGGCTTGGAAGTACAGTGGCACATAGAAAATCATAGCCATGTAGCCGCCGAAAGCGAAGAAGTTGCTGATGAGTGGTGGGGCGCAGCGCTTGCTGAAAATTAAGCGGAATGGTGCGAAGGGGTGGGAGACGGTGTGCTCGATGTAGAAGAAGGCTGCGAAGAGGGGCGCGGCGGCACAGATTAATCCGATAGTCAGGGGAGAGGACCATGCGCCGTTGGAGCCGAAGTCGAGGCCAACGAGAAGTGCCGAGGTAGCGGTGATGAGTGTGATTGCACCACCGAAATCGATTCGAGACGTTTTCTTGAGCCAGTGGTCGTGAGAGACTGGTGGAAGCTTCAACATGATACTGACAGCGATGAATGCAGCTAAGCACATTGGTGCTTGTCCCAAGAAGGCCCATCTCCAGCCGATCGAATCGGCTAGCAGGCCTCCTAATGGTGCCCCTGCGGCTCCTCCCGAGGCAAATATGATGTTGGTGAATCCTTGCCACTTCCCACGCTGACGGAGGGGAATCACGTCGGACATCAAGATCGAGACGACCGTGGTCATTCCGCCGCCACCGATTCCGGCGAAGGCGCGTGCGGCGATGAGCTCGGGCATGGTGCGGGCCATACCGCAGAACAGACAGCCGAGACCAAAGATCGTGTAGGCGATCAAAAGAGCGGGTTTGCGGCCGAAGATGTCGGAGAATTTGCCGTAAAGAGGTTGGAAGGTTGTGAGGGTAAGGAAGTACCTAGTCGGTGTTAGTCATAGGCCCAGGAATGGGCGGAAGGGGGAAGGTTACGCAGTAGCAATCCAACTCGTGCTATTCAAAGCATTCAAATCACTTCCAATCTTTGGATAAGTAGACACAATGATCGTTTGATCAGCTGCTGACAGGAAAATCTGCCAACATGTTAGCATCCATGCTCTTTTTGATCCATTTTGTATTTTCACTCCATCCTGATACAACTATTTAAGTCGCGACTTACCCCTATCCCAACAGCCGGCAGCAGATACTTCATCTTCTTAGCAATGTCCGGATTCCCGTCCGGCAAAGGCTTCGCAATAGCTCCATCGTCCCCCTCCTCCGCTATGGCAGCACCTGACTCCACGTCGCCATTGACGACCCCACGGTCTTCTGGAATAGGCCTCGATGGTACAATTTTCAAGGTGCCATGGTCAGTGTAGGCGCCATTGTGGCTGATGAGCGGAGAGTTCTCGGATACTACCGAGGACGGCCGTCGACTGGACGGGGATGCTGACGGCATGGTGCTAATGTCGGTTGGCGGAAGGCCTTGGAGATCAAGATGTGATCGATGCAAGATCGTATGCCGGTGTCAAAGTGGCCAGAAATAAACGCGCAAGTGCAGCAGAAAAGTAGTTCAGAACAACCTAAAGCCGTGACTCAATGCGCCTTCGAGTGATGACCTCGGCGCCGTAAATATGGCTGACAAATAGATTAAACGCCGTCCAATGCTGCGCTGAGCTCTAAGCAGATATCACCCGCAAGCTTGACAAAAAAATGCGACTTCGAAGGAATCGAAAACGATGTTCTGGGCAGATTTTGACGCCGAAACTCAGCGCGACGTTGAAATGTCGTGCTCAACCGCCTTCCTAATCCGTGTTCGGCGGCATCGGGATGGCTCCGTGGCGCCGATTCCACGTCCCGTCGGCAAATTATAAATCGTGCCTGGGGGTTCCAAGTATGGGAGATGCCACCCCAAATTTTACCATCACCGCTGGGCTTAGAGATGCCACCCAAGATATCCAATCAACCCCAGTAAGCTCACCGCAGTTTGCCAGCCTACTTGAATGCAATTCTGACAGCCGCCATCTGTGCCACAATGATACTTAGATCTATGCTCACATTTGCAATACTTGAACTCGAAGTTCCATGGGCGGCGAGAGGCAAACCGGCCTAGAGTTCTTTGCTTTCGAGGATCAAGCGATGAAAGCGCCAAACAGACCAAAATGATGAAGCGATGATGAGTACGGAGTATATATTATTCCGTAGTTGATGGTATCAGGATGAGGTGAGGTCTAAACGAGGCCGAGTTAGGCGAGGGCTCTTGGCGCCCAGCTTGTCTCGAGCTCGAGTTACGGAGGAACTTCCAGTCCTTCAGAAGCGCGAGCCGTAACACATGGTCACATCAGCATGAGACACATACTTGCACCATGACTGTAGTTTCATGCAAGTCACAGAAAGCTACGGAGTATTGAAGTGCCTCCCATTACTCGTACCACCGTCTGCATTGACGCCAAACCCTCCACTACCAAAGCGCTGCGCTGTCATATATCACTCTCCGTAGTCTGGCCAGGTAACGGTCAGAGCAGTAACCATCACCGCATAACCGAGAGTCATTCGATGGTCGCACAAGGATATGGTGAATTTATTACCCTGGAACATGTTGGTTGAAAGTCCACAAAGATCGCAACGCACGTCGTGTTGGTGTCGGTTGCAAATACGCGCGTTGGCCGCGAGCAGAATCCAAAGAAGATGATTGGCCAACGAATCCCTCACAACTGGGGGAACAATCGTAAAGAAATGATAACGCGACAAGCTACGACGACGAGCAATTACAAAACCACAGCATGTCGTCGCAAGTTTGTGAACCGAACCATTGCCATGGCCTTTATGATGGTTAATAGGGAAGATATAGATGGCGATCTCGAGTCGAGAGTGGAAGCTCTAGCGATGGACCCCTTCGCTAACGGCCGTTTTCATGGCTGGGAGTGGTTGATGCAGGAAGCGAGACGGTCGATGTTGTGAGTGATTTCTTCGTTTAATCCCTTGGAAGCTAACGGGGTAATACGAATATGGATTATGATGATAGGGAGTCCTTGGGGTCCACGGGCGCCACGGATGGGGCCAGCGATGCGATGTTGATAGTACAAACTTATCGTGAGTATTATGAAAATGACCGCAAGTACCAGGGTTTAAAAGAAAATGGGTATCTCACTCCATCCGACGAACAACAGCTGGAAAGTATTCAGCTGGGACATATGTTGTATAAGGTCCTTGACAGCCGGCAAGAGAATGCACTCTTTCGTGCCCCGCTTGGTCCTGATGCGCAGAATGCCTTTGATATTGGGTGTGGCGATGGTAGTTGGGCTATCGATGTGGCTGATATGTTTCGTAGCCGTCAGTATACATCTGCTGTGACGGCTGTGGTGGTGGTGGTGATATTATTTAGTGACTATCAGTGGTATTGATCTGTTTCCGCCTTCTGAGACACATCCGTGCCGCCAAATTGTTATATAGAAGTAGATGATGCCTCGAGACCATGGCAGTGGAGGAGGAAGTTTGACATGATCCATATGCGCATTATGCTCTTTGCTTTCTCGCCGCAAGAGTGGAAGAAGCTCTACAAAGACTGTTATGAGTGGGTTTCCATGCAGCATCTCATAGGAACACCAGCCGTCCACATGAGAGCTTAGGCTAACACTTCATGGCAGCCTGGAGCCTGGAGGCTGGATCAAGGAAGTCGAAAGGTAGTTAGTTCTTCGGCCTTCACCCTTCGAGTGATTTACTTACATGATGCAGTCAGTCGGCGTCTTCTGCGATGACAACACCATGCCACCTGATTCCATCCTTGCCAATATCGGTGCCATTTGCAATACAGCCGCAGACTACTACGGCAAGTCCGTCGTCTATAGCACTATGAAGTCCAGCATCGAAGAGGCAGAATTCATTAATATCCAAAAGAACCTGTACAATATTCCGCTGGGGGGATAGGAGAAAGTGAGTCCCTTCCTGTCTTCGATGTTGTTGCGGTCTTGGCTAACTGGTTGCAGCATCCTGTGCACAAGGACGCCGGAACCATCAATATGGACTGTTACCAGCACGGTATTGAGGGCTGGATTATGTTCCTCTTCACAAAAGTAAATTTCCCTTTGGGTGTAGTATTGACGACCGACCGAATCACAGTATGGTGCCCCAGAACCATGGACGCCTGAGCAGGTTAGAGTATACCTGGGGGTCTGAGGAAGGAGTTTACTTCTCGTCCTACCTGGCATATCTACCAGAAGGCGAGAAGAGTTCTGGCCCAAAAGCTCTATGATAGCGAGTCCGAAGCGGAACCAGTTTCGCGAGTCCATTCCACCGAGATAGGTGACCCAAGGGGAGACAAGGATATTGGAGTGTGAGGTGATGAGCTGGAGCTACTAAGCGCCGTGCATAGACGCTCGGCCGAAGCCACGTAAGAGCGGATGCATTTCGTAACTTCCAAGGTTACACGCGGTGTCGTTCATACACTGGAAGGTACGCCAGCGGGAGCTGAGACCTATCTCAACTTCTCGCCCTGTGACACGCTTGATTTTTCAGTAATCGATTTTATTATCGGAAGTCGTCCGTTCTGGACCTTTGCTCCCTTCCGAGCCGTAGGGACGAAATGCCACAATGACCGCGATCTCAGGAGTGAGCCGGCAGTAGTCGCGCTTAACATATTATGCTAGGGACGATTAGACCTAATATACGACACGAATTGCATGCGTTCAACCGATTTGATTATCTTACTAGGCTATGAAATACTAGTCATCATGGAGATACCGAAGCCATCTTCTGCTTCTTCGCAGTCTGCGTCTCCGCCGACGAATTTGGTGCCTCCTCATTAGCCGCCAGGCTCTCTACTTCAACCGTCTTCTCCTTCTCCGGTGCATCAAACGGCTGTTTGGGAACATGTCTGCAACATCAATAGCCCAGCTAGCCGCATCCGACATCAAGTACATTCTGTGCGTTAGCTCCAAGAGGAACACGGAAGAGCGGGTTTTCCGATTGGCAGTCGAGGACCTTGTATAGCATGTACCCGAGAGCGATACTCTCCTGTTAAAGTTCGTCGGCAGAGGTGAGATAGCCTTCCTCCTTCGACGCCTGGTATTTGCCTCCGTTCTCACAGTATCCTCGGTAAACAGTGTTGTTCACTGGTAGGTATATATCCAAGGAAATCGGGGTAGGTACGGGTAAATATAACTACTCGAGCACGTTCAACTACCTACCCGGGGTACGTGGGTATATACTCGGGTAGTGCCAAGCGTTTAGCTAGCTATATTGGGCAAGATAAGTGAGAGTAATCACATGAGCCGTCATGAGTGTAGCAACTAAAAGGGCACGAAAGTAATCCTTTTTGTTTCTCTTCAGGAATATAGTATCTGCTATAAAAACGAAAAAAATTGTGCTGAAATCGCGTAAATGGCTTTCTTAAACATTATTGGAGCACTTGCCACTAATATTTTAATACCCGGGGTAAATTCGGGTACCTGCCCGAGCATTTTGTCTCATCTACCTACCTTACCCAGCGTGCCCCAATATCTACCCTGCGTAGCTACCCGAACAATACTGTCGGTAAATGGCGGAGCGGATGGTTGTTGTCCTCCTCATACGACGCCAGGCAGTTAGCAGATGCGAGTGGTTGAATGCATGGATCTCACCCACGATACTATGCTTGATCCGTATGCCGAATCACGGTCGTTGTCTTCGCCATCGTCTTCCTATGCCAATTGATTAGCGGCGTAAAAGCGCAAGGAGGAATCGCCTTACAGCTTCAAAATGCTCATCGGTGTTGTCTGGCAGCGGCTGGTGGATGTCGACAGGGACGGCGCCAGTGGCAGGTGGAGTCGCCACATCTGCGGATGCTGCTGGTGCAGTGGTGGACGTAGGCTCAGGCATCTTTGTTGTTGTTTTCAAAGTCAATATAAGTATGGTACAAAACACAAGAACTCAACCAGATGGCGGGTCGTGGATCAGCGCTCAAACGGTGGGGGCGAAGCTTCTTATGGTGAAATCTTACAAGAACGCCGTTGTCACATCGGCAGTCTTGAATGCTACCCTCGAAGCCACAGTGCTCGGTGGATCAGAAGTGGATGCTCCAGTGAATCAAAATAGACCACAACAGCCACTAACGCTTATAAAGTGGTCACTCCACCTGCTATATCAGCTCTCAAACCAGGCCTTGAGCCAAAGCAGAAGAATCCCGTGTCATCTCCACAGAACACTTGACCCGCTGCATGCAAAGTAGTGCCCAACTGGTGATAACTCTTTCCCACAGACAAGGACGAGGGTGGAGCTATGTTAACGTCTGGAATGAATCCACATGCCTTCATTCTCTTCTCATCTGGTTCCCCTGAGCTCAGCACGAACGTGCTTGCCAAGGCTACCTTCGTTCAGCAAACACGATTTCCGCTTGTAAGCGTGAAAAAGATTAAGCACCGAGGCATTCCCTCGGCATGGCATTTATAAGGCAATGGGCGGTTATTGGACGTTATGTATTATTGGAGAGCTTTCCGTTGTGGCGCTGAACCACAAACGGGTGTCAATTGGCCTATTGATACCCATTTGCGGTTAGTGCGGCCCGCGCCGTGGCGATGATGGACTTCGATCCGGCCGCCTTTTCACACGCCGCCTGCGCGCCCTTGTGAAAATGCCCAAAAGCTCGGTTACGTGATATAGGATCGATGTTCCTTGTAGAATTGAACGATTGCAGACTTTGGGTCAGATGTTGTGTCGCGAAGTCGGCAGAAGTCGATGCTTCGCGCACACTACTTTTGTCCAAAGCTGACACTCGTACTTCGTATGGGCCGTCGTTAGGGTTGTGTCAACTAGTCGCCTCCGGCCATTTGAATAGAAAATGCATTCTGATATCTCGCTCCATTGTCCAATGCTACAATTACAAAAATTCGCGCGCTAACCGCTTATCAACACAATCGCTCATATCATCCCACCAGCTCTCCCACCAGCTCTCCCATCACCGACTCTGTCAAGCTCCCTCTTACAACTCCCACAGTAATCTTGTTGCCACTGCAACATCTCCGTTTCCCTTCCTTCCATCACGGTCAATCCATTCCTTCCATCCATAAACTTCTGCCCCATCGTATCCCCACCTCTCATCAGGGCACCGACCTTCTCACACCTCCGCACCTCTCCCCAAACCCAATTCTCCCACTCCGCTCTCACCATTTCAGTCTCCACCCTATTCACCACCCTCATCGCAACGAGCAAATCATGACGATAAGCGCCCAGATGCTGCCGAGATCTCCTTATCCTCCTCGCCGTCGCCCTCGTGCTCTTGTCACCGTGTTGTTGTCCCGCGGTATTATACGGGGCGTCGAGGTCAGTGTTATTGGTTAGAGACACAAAGGTATTATAACACCTGTTGTTCTCAATCCTAAGATCATCTGCCACACTTTCAAGGAGAGACGGAGACGGTGTAGCCAAGATAGGCAGGTCGGAGAGGTAGACCGCCTTGGACATCATGGTGTTTGGCCCGACGCCAAGTCTTTCCATAAAGCGGGCGGCTTCGCGCTCTTTCCACCACTCCGAGGCGTCTTTGCCGGACATAAAGAGGTTGACACCAATGCTCAAAATTAGGAGGGAGATGAGTATGACATTCGCTGATGCGACGTTCCAGAGGCGTTTGAGAACAGCGAATATCCACATCATGATGGAGCTAACTGCTGTCTCGAGGAAAGAGCTCGTCCACTCCCACATCATCCTGCTCAGAGTCCTTTGCTTCATCTTCCCCTGTCCCCTCTTTTGTGATGCATTCTCGTCAAAGAGCTTCACACCGGTTTGCTGGCCGACGTGGCCGAATACTTGGATGGCTTTCCTTGTCCGTGGAACAAGACCAAGGCAGCGTACTTGTTCGGCTACTACGTCTGCGAGGTCGAGCGCGTCGAGATCGAGGTCGTGAAGAGCGTGCTTCTCGACTAGCGCGCGCGAGATGGTGGCGAGTGTAGAAGCGGAGGCGGACCAATCCACTTTGTTGTAGATGGAGAGAGTGCAGCGAGATTTAGAAATGTAGGTTATAACGATAAGAGTTTGAAGCATGAAGTTCTCGTGTTGTGGTAGGTGCCCTTCATCATCATTAGTAAACCGCTTAAAGGACCATCTAATAGATAATCGAGGCGAAACTTACAAGGCGTCTTCATATCCTTAACCACGTAGCAAACATGATCATTCGCCACCTCTATCACCTGATAATCCACGATGTTCTTCTGTCTATGCCTCCTGAACACATCCTGGTAATCGATCTGGAAGGAGAAGTCCCTCTGCATGTTTCCTCCCTCAAGGTGAACCCAAGGACCCTGCGCAATCCTCTCAGCACGCCTTTCATGATAGACGAGCTGGAATACAGGTGACCGGTCTCCAAACATGACATGGAAGAGTGCCTTGGGCGAAATCTCAAACTGCCGCTTTACCGACTTACGGTCCATCCCCTCCGGCACATAAGTAACCGGCTCGGTCGGAAGCTGAAACTTCGTGGTTGTCTTTGGCACGGTGCTTAATCCCTTTTCGACATGAACCTGTCGCCTCAAGTCCCTGTCCTTGCGGCTCTTCGTTCTGATCATTCCATAGTCATATGCCCTCTCACTTATCGCTTCCCAGCTATCATCACTGCTTGATGGCGGAGGCGCATCCGTCTCGAGCTTGATAAGATCAGCCATGACCTTTTCGAGGCTCCTGTTGCTTCGCGTATTCTGAACCAGATAGTTAAGGCGTGACTGCAGAAGTCGAAGAGGCTCAAGGAAGGTCTTGATAGTGATCCTTGTGTAGTTGTTCGTCACAGCACTATCCTTCAGATGCAAGAAAAGAAAGTCGCAGTCCTTTCCGGGCGCCGCAGTAACCTCTTCGATGGTGTCCAAGCTAGCACTTGTTATCAGCACTAATCCGAGATGATGGCTGTAGAAGTACATGTTCTTCTGAGTGAGATAGACACGACCAGGGAATTCTTGTTGGTCGTTAGGATTCCAGGTTGCACGAAAGACGAGCACAACTTTTTCCTCTTTAGACACAGCGGTAAAGAGCATGCGAAACTGTGCCTCCTGTGTCTTGAGCTCAATAGGGTAGTTGGCAGGATATTCTTCGGGCTTAGAGTCCTGGATTGCCAAGTCCGCCACATTCGGCATACTCATAACCTTTCTGTGCACCGAGTTACTAGGCGTTGACTGCCCGGTGGCCCTCGGTGATGGATTACCTGAGGCGTTTGCAGACGAGCCAGCCGCCGATGCTAGGCGGCTTTCAATAGTCATGTCGTCTCCATCTTCACTAGCCCGCGGAATTCTCAACGATTGCGGTTCAAGGCTTCTCAAAGTTGAAGAACCCTTTCCAAGCTGTTCCTCAGGGGATGCAAGGTGGTTGACTCCACCCCAATTGGTGCTGCCCCACAAGTTTGCCATGAAGCCACTCGGCATCTCACCCGCGACATCACTTCTTGCTAGACCGATGCCCCTCTCGGCACTGATTATAACAGCGGTCTTACTGAGATTGGTCGGTGCTGGAGGGTTCGCAAGCGTAGATGGCGCAAGACTGTTCGTATGCCACTCGCTAGCTGGTGGTAAAGCTTTTAATGCTGCAGGCCCAGCCGCGGCTCCGGCCGCTGGTGAAACAGCATACATCGGTAAGATGGTGTGGCTCGAAGCGATCAAAGAGGCAATGCCACCCATAGCTGACCCAGCTACGGTTGGGCTTTGTGGCGGCACAGGAGACTCTGACACTTGTGCCGTCGAGCGACGATGAAGATCCAGTTTCTGGATTATGCGTGCAGCATGATCACGACTGCTTTCCCCCTCTTCCTTGGCAATGCTTCTCCGTGGGCTAGTGACATCAACGCTGCTGCGAGTAGCTTCAAAGCCAGGGACTGGCAGAGTGTTTGCCCGATCATAGACAGTGATTGGAGCAAAGTCCTCACTGCCAGTCGAAGGATGTCCACCTTCCGGTTTTGCTGCAAATTCTGGTACAGAAGGAGGTGTAATGGCGAAAGCTGGATCAACGCCTTCTCCTGACTTATAGTTGATGTTTGCACTGGCTTTCACGGCGTTGTTCTTTGCAATCTCAAATGCCTCCAGCCACGCCATCAACTCTCCTTGCGTCTCTGCCTGCAGCATAAGGGTTGCATTCTTCGTCTTCACTTCAAAGCAGAACCGCCTATCTTCTCCAGGTGCAGGCTTGACGTTACAAAGAAGCACACCAATCTTCTCACTCTCCTCTACGCCACCACTCTGCTGCCCTTGCACAAGCCATCCGAAGATACCAGCCTTGACGTAGAACCATCTTCGTACCCAGTTCGTCCTTGCTGGCTTGCCTGTCACAGACTTGAGGTACAACCAGCTCTGCTTTTCGGCATTCGGGTTCGTCTCTCGGTTGACACTGGGACCCTTTGGCCCAAGGAATGGCACAGTCGATATGTTGTAGTCTTCCAGCTCTCGGCTTGGTGCAGACGCGTTGTTGGCACTCTTTCCAATTTCCAATCTAGCATTCTTCAATTCTTTCCTGAACACCTGTTCCCCGATATCCATCTCCTTGCTCCAGCCCTTGATCCTATCCATTTCCTGGCTCCACTGTCCAACGTGGACGACTGTTGCCTCCCGGGTGCGGCGCATCTCCTTCCACTGGTCCGTGCTGATGCGAACTAACAACTTATCTATGCTGAACCTGATCTGCGGAACCAGAAGACAGAAATCCAAGCTAGCCTTGATATACGCCTTCCTCGCCTCATGAACCTGAAATGCATCCTCCCTTAAACTGCTAGGCTCCTTCGTCTTGCTCTGTCCCAAGTATCGTGCTAAGAGGTTGTCGTATATCTTTTGGCACCCTTCCAACCCTCTCCTTTTCTCCTTAAAGTTCTTCAGCTCCCCATTCAAAAAGACCTTAACCGGATCGACAATCGTAACCTCCATCTTTCTCGTCCCGCCCATGAACTGTGACCACCACTCCCTGCTCCCCTCCCCAAACCTCTGCATCGCCAGGAGTGTATAATCATGATCCATAACCGCTTCGGACATCCCAGCTGGCGGCACCGACTTCCCCAGGAACGTGTTTATCGTGTCTTCGAGCGCCGCAGCATCGTGAATAAGCCGTGAAGTACTCCTGACATAGCCCTCAAGCCAGCGCTCTACGATGTCGGCTTGCTCTGAGAAGTGTAACGCCGTAGCACGAAACGTGGGCGAATCGAGCGCTGCTTCTTTGAGGCCAACCGGTAAAAGGGTGAGAGGGCGAGAGATCGGCTCTGTGGCGGCGGCGGGGATGGTGACCGTTGTGTCTGCCATGGCTGAGGTGGTGTGCGGGTGCCGCGTCTTCTAAACAAGAGATGATTACTTTATTGCGCTTTCATTATAGTTATGTTATTTAAGAAGCAATGTTGCGCGACGTTGGGTGCTGTCAACAATTGATACCTCGATGCTTTGTCGTTAGTCCCTGAGCTCCCTGAGCCTTGGGGGATTGCCGGGGTAGCCTTGTCGTCATTTTGTCTTGGCGAAAGCTTCAGATGTGGCATGGTCGTGGCGCGAAAAGGGAATGTTATGGCTCCACCTCAATTACGTTCTTTTCCTACTTAATATTCATGAAAGTAATTGTGTACTGCTTGAATTCAATTTGGTGATTGCAAAACTTGTCAAGATGTGAATATTGCATCCCCAAAAAGCGACGAACATAGATAGTGATGTCGGCGAGATCTTCTGGGTCTAACCTTTGGCCGAACTTTTGAGAAAATATCTTTGTGCCTGAGTAGGAGAAATAAGAGTTAACAGGATGACGTCATAAATCTTAGGGCACAGCATGGTGATGTCGAGTATTTTGTACCCTTCCGTATCCTGACTCCGACCGATTTCAACTAACTATGAGATAAAGTAACGATAAGCGGTGTGCTCTGGGGATGGTGGCGACATCTTCTGCTTTTTGACGCTTGCTCTCTCCTTTCCATCACTTCCAATTGCCTAGATCCTCGACTGCGACCTTGGCCTCGGCCTTTGGCTGCTTGTCATACGGCATCTGAGTCCAGACTCTCTTAAACTTCTTGTTGAATGTGCCACGGAGGGCGAGATACCAACTCCTTCTTCATCATAGCAAAATACACCCTTGCCTGCTCACTACTCCAAGGTTCAGGGCTGCCAAAGTTTGTCAGCATATACAACAACCATTCTTCAATGCCGGTCTTGAACGCATGCATGCCTAGGCGGCCAGCGTCTTTGTGAACTTCGTGGCGGGGCCAGGTTCCGAGTGACGACCTATTCATCTTCTCCTGGACATTGATGAAGCCAGCTGCCTCAATACCGGACCTCATGGTATCAAAGAGGCGAAGGAACTCGTCCATAATATCGCCACATTTGTTGTAAACCTCGCCACCTCCGGTCAGTAAGGAGTCATCAGACATGTCCCCATAATCACAGAAGATGCCGGTCTTATTCTCGAGTTGCTCTGAATCAGGTCGTTTTGTAAATCGGAGCTGCAGCAACAACATACCTATCCACCCTCCACGTGCAAGATTGCTGCGAGTTGTTAGTCGATGTTCAACCTGATATCACTAATGAAGTGGCCGAAGAAAACGTACATATTTATTTCGAGTTAGTTAGTGATAACTTATAGACATAGTTTAGAAGTAAGTGGAACCCTGCCATCTATTTATAGGATGCAATTTTGTGGCACACTAGTTTGAGCCGGTGGATACAAATCAACTCCATGTACAGTAACTGTAACATGTTAGGACAGATCCATGGCACTTCCGGCTGGTGAGTTCACGGTTTGAAAAGGTGTCTGCAACGTCAATCGCCCAATCAGCATTGCCGGTGCCAATGTCTAGCACATTTTGTGCTTTGTCGCTGATAAGGCTGCGAAACAGCGGATCCCCTTCTTGGCAGTCAAGAACTTTGTAGAGATGAAGGGCTTGATGACTCTCAAACTGCTGCTCGTCAGAAGGGACGATATAGCCACCTTCCCTATAGTTCTAGTATTTGCGTCCGTTCTCGTAGTATCCTGTGGTCAGTTAGTTCCGAACTAGCATTAAAGCTGACAAACTGAGGTCGAGCTACGACATCTTAGGCCACGTATGACGGCTCTTGCGTTTGAACGATTAGTCATTATTAAGCTTACCTCAATAGATGGCAGAGCTAATAGAGGTACAGTGTTCTCGCTTAATTGCATTAGTTGCGACACTCTCGGAACCTCTGGAAAACCAACCTTGCAATGCTGCTACCATAGGCAGAGGCAGCATGATCGTCCTAAGGCGCTTGTGTTAGTCGAGACTTCCATTAAGGTTGCAGAGAGACTGGCAGCCTCAATCGGCTGTTCGCGACCCTCTGGCAGTGGCTCAGTGGGAATTGGGTTATAGGTAGGCTGGGTGGTTGCCGGAGGGGCGGCGTAGCTTCCAGCTGGGCTAGTAGCAGATTCGGCTTGCTCGGTTGTGGTCTCAACTCTCGAAGGCGTGGTAGCCTTGGCGAGTTGCTGGAGGTAGGTTCGACCATCTTTGCTTGCTTTGCAGTTGAAATCAAAAGAATGGATGGAGCTTTAACCGCTTGGCGGGGTCAACAGGTCTTTGTGGACGATCGTAAACAGCATGTCACCATTCTCACAGCTCGACAGACACTTGCCCGCTACAAGGAGCCAATTAACTGCTGGGATGTCTTCCACCTCGCATTATTCTGGAAGCATGCCCTTGGCAGAAGTCTAACAAGCTTACCTGCTCGTTGCCCTTCGGGCCACAGCTGTTCTAACCACCCACTTCGCGCGCCATCGCCTCGACGCGAAATAATCCTTTCCGGCCAGCTCCTGCAGGGTGCGTGGTCAACCGGTTAGCAAGTGGCCGCTTCAGAGTACTGTAGTTCAATGCTTCGACCTTGAGTGTGCTCATGGAGAAATTCGATCGCCGTTCTTTCATTTCAGGTTCGTAACGCAGCTCGACCGAGTGCATCCTAACTATGGAGACAGCTAAGAAGCAGAAGATTGCTACCAGCAACTTCGTAGCTCCATGGAAATGAGCTTTTAGGCTGCAACTAAACTTCCAGCAACCACAACAATGGGACGATCACATCGTGGTCGTGGCACTTCAGCAGCATACAAGCAACCGGTTGCCATTCCTACCCACGAAACTGGGCAATAATAACCACGAAAGTAAAGATAGTTTGTCAAGTGTTCTTGTTGAAGCCCACCAGTTCCAGATGGTGCGGGGTCCCCTCATGGCCACACCTACCCCTGCAACCCCAAACCTCGGCCCTTCCATAGCTCGGCTCCATGTTCTCCACACTCCATCACCAGATGTCGACACCGCGGCATGGGAACGGTAAATATATCTCAGATCTCCCCGATCTTGTTTGCATTCTCTCTGCATTCCTCTTAAAGCAAAATAATATTCAGTGAAACAATAATTGGCAATTAGCAGCATTAAATCTTGGTTAATATAAACAAGATGGCACAACACGATGTCGTCCTCAAGGACTTCAACAACATCTTCAGCTTGAAGGGCAAGGTCGTCGTCATAACAGGCGGTTCCAGAGGCCTCGGATTACATGCAGCATCGGGGTAAGCAGGTTCCGCTTTATTGAAAAAGTAGAAAACCAATAAGGATGGTGGTATTCTACAGACGCCGAAGCTCTCACCTAAATCTTCTATCTCCTTAACTGGTTTAGGGACCATCCTGGTATATTTTCCGTACTGGCGCTGATATTTCCATTCCACAGATTCCTCCAAGCTGGGTGCTCGAAAGTGTTTATCACCTCGCGGAAGGCCAAGGCATGCGAGGAAGCTTGCGCTGCTCTCAATGCCCTCCCTGGCCTTCAGCCAGGCGCAAAAGCCATATCCGTCCCAGCCGACTCCGCAAAGATGGAAGGTGTGCGCTCTCTTGTCGAGCAAGTCAAGAAGCACACCGACCACGTCGACATCCTTTTCGCCAACGCCGGTGCAACCTGGGGTGCTCCATTAGATGAACACCCAGATGAGGCGTTTGCCAAGGTCATGGACTTGAACGTCAAGGCTGTCTTCAATACCGTTAGAGAGTTTGCACCACTTTTGCAGAAGAAGGCCACCCAGAACGATCCCTCAAAGATCATCATCACTGCGTCGGTTGCTGGTATCGGAGTTGGATCTTTGGGCGCAAATGCTACTTTTGGATACTCTGCATCCAAGGCGGCTGTGATCCATCTCACCAAGAACTTGGCTGTTGAGTTGGGCCAGAGAAACATCAGAGTCAATGCTATTGCGCCAGGCTTCTTCCCAAGTAAGATGGCGAACGGTATGCTGGAGCTGAGCGGTGGCATGGAGAACATGGCCAAGAGGAATCCGTCCAAGCAGCTCGGATCTCCAGAGGATATTGCAGGAACCGTGGTATTTTTGTCTTCGAGGGCAGCAAACCACATCAACGGCGCCACCGTGGTTATAGATGGCGGAGAGGTCTTGGCACGCGGCGGTATGGTTCAGCTTGAGATGGAGAAGTCGAAGTTGTAAATGCTAGGTCTAGATCTTTCGTGCCACCCAATGAGAGGCCTGGTATGTGTTCTGTAACATTGCTTCTTTATCCTGAATATACCCGCAGTGTAGATCCTCTTCTATAGATTCAATGTTGAAGCCGTACTGCGTGATGAGAGTAATCACTTCGTCATTTGCGAGCTCGACACTACCTGGATCAGCAATACCTAGAAACCGGTTAGCAACTTAAAGCAATCTCTCAAACTGAGAACATACCCGCAGTATCTCCTTTGATGGCTTTTTTCTTCTCGTCATCTGATGTATCAGGTATGTTGTTGTCAAAGTGCCACAGCAGAGGTCCAATATTTGTCCATATGCCTCCCGACTTCAGACAATTTCTGATTGTGTCTATGTAGCGGATGAGATTAGGTGCGGTATCAATGAAGAAAACCGTTGCCACAGCATCGTAAGCATCTTTGTGCTCCTCATCACTGTAAAGGCAGATAAAATCTGAAGCACTCATTGACATTTCTCCCACCTTCTGTGTGAGCGGCTGCTCAGGATTGAGGCCTTGTAATGTCATCCCAGGATGGACATCTGGGATTTTGACCGATTGCAGTTGTCGGGCACGAGTCTTGTGGTTCGAAAAGTCGTGACACCATGGAAAGATGGTGTGGACTCCTGGACCAGGACAATAATTCAAAATGTAAGAACTCGCGATCAGCATATGGTAGCTGATCTCGTTTCCTTCAACATTGAATCCCATGAGACAAAGGTCGAAGACGAGGCGTCCGAGACCGGCGCCCGGGACAAGGACGGCCATCGGCTTCTCATCACTGAATTTGCCTTTCTTGCGCTCTACTAAGAGATCTTTGATAATTGGTCCGAAACAGGCTTCCCTTTCGGGCTCTCCTTCGGCAGACCAGTCACGGTAGAACTGGCGTAACGTGCTACGTGCTTTATCGAGATCATTGGACTTCGCGGTTCCTTTCCAAGGAGCTTTATCAATGTCCTTCAGTTGACCAGAGACGCCCATTGAGAATGACTCTATACCACATTTCAATATGGCACCTGCAAGCTCGGCATTGTGGTCGATTGCATCATCAACGGCGTTAAGAGTGTCTAGGAAGGAGATAGGTGGTTTGGCGAGTTTCATCCAGTGATCTGAAGGCATCGAGTAGAAGCTTTGCCTTCGCAAATGGGTGCAGTTCAAATGTGCAGCCTTAGCGTATTGACTGCTTCCATGTTAGATAATAGTTAAGACACCTCGAAAACAATTGAACTAGCAACTTAAAAAAACGGAGAAGTGGCAGTTGCAGCGTGGACTTATAGGTCAAAGTGTTGGCGGGCGACCGTTCATGTAAAAAACACCACGACATTAGACGTCAAGCGCGTGACAACTGAGGACAACTCTTGGTGGTGACTCCTCTTGGTTCATATTTCAGGTTCAACGTTCGTCTCGAATTGTAAAAGTTCTACAGGGTGCCAAGCCAGAGCTCGGGAAATATAGTAATGAGATTCGAAATTTTGAACTTACTAAAACGAGTCTAATGCCTGATACAAGACTCGTTGTTCATCTTCATCGTCTAGAACATCCTTTGAGGCTGCAATTAGCTTAGTTCTATAGTAATCTGTATTTACTCACCATTTGTCCGCCCCATGCAGTATCCGGGATCTGTGATGCATTATTTTCAGTGGAATCGTTCGGTAAAGACATTGTAAGTGTGTTACAAACAAATCTCCAAGTATTGGCTAGATATGGCTTTTCTGGCTTAGAGGCGGACGACTGATGACAGAGGGAGTTTCGAATTTATGTCGTAGGTTAGACGAACGAGGGTGGATAAAGTTGCCCCACCATAGCTTTGACAGCCTCACAAGGGTGTGTGAGGCTCAAAAGCGCTGACTAAAACACAACCCGGCAGATCTCCCCTCAACCTGCAAACAACATCAATTCGACAATATCTTGCTCCCACTCAATAGACATGACGGAAATTATCTGCGCGACTGCGGACTTTCGCCCACCGGTTGAGCTCTCGTTTTCGCTTCCCAAGACCGGTGGACAGACCAAAATCCACTTGCGCATCACCATCTCTGCGCACAACATTCTTCTCTTCTTGAATACGGTCGAATGTGGGGAGACATCCCATAAGCATGCTCTTGGCTCTTTTGTCTATGCTATGCCAGATGTAAGCTCTGTGTTAAGCTGCTATTGTAGAGGGCCTGACGCTAATATGAGAACAGAAAATGAACAAAGGCCAAACGCTGTGCTCCAACATATTCGTTTACGATCCCACCATCGACTTCACCGTTCGTATGGCTAGACTTCTGGCTAGAGAGACTCAAAAGCCTGTCTACATCGGCAATTCGATGAGCTTCGCCAGCGCTGGTATGGGAGGCACAGTCGCAGAAGAGATGGAAGGTTTCAAGAAAGTCCTTGATGTTGTGGCAGTAGAGTTGGAACGGTCCGATAGCAGTGCCTGATGTGACAAGATGGTTACGCGAGACCTACATTTCAACACAATGACGGTCAAATCAACCGGCGCCGTTATTCTCTCGGCGTAGCCTACCGCCGTTAGCTCGGAGAGAGCGTGGCCTACACGACATCCGCCGACAACATCTTCGAGGTAGCAGCCGCTCCTGCATCTGCAGTACAGAGTGTCTTGGAAGGATCAGCAACGCGATTTCATCTCCCAAGATGTTTCACCATTGATTTTGGCGACGTACAAGGATGCTCTACCTTGGATTCGACAAAAATCTTAAAAGATAACACGGCGAAATCAATGGGAAAGAGTGCTGTGCTACGGAGCATCATCTAGGGCTGTGGGACATCGAAATCCTCCACATGCTCTGAGATATCTCGACGCCATCTACGGGTCGTTACATCAACATGAAATGGCATGCCAAGAGGTTGGCTCACAAATCAACTTATGTGTGACAAAACAAAATTTGGTGGTACCTGGTCTGTATCTGACGTTGCCGTGTTACAGATAAAGGGAATGGGTGAGCACACTGGTATGACGAGCAGCGTTGAAATAGGTTGCATGCAGACATAGCCTCCGCATGAGTATGGGATATTTCGTACCTGAAATGGTCAGGTCCGAGTACCAAGCAAGCACATTATGTTGCTTGGCCTTAGCCACCCTGGAGCGAGTACAATGCGTGCTGTCCGAGTCCTAACCTCGCCTTTATCCGTGGCTTGAGGTCACCTCGTGAAATGATGGTCAAATGCTATAGTAACCTCTTGCTCTAGTCCAGGTGAATTTTCCTGACCTCTGTGTAGCCATGGCTTGGACCCCTCATGAAATGTAACATCACGCTGTGGTGCATCGGCCATCAAAGTCCTCTGCGACCATAAAACTAGCGCTGCCAAATTGATGTTCTAGAATAAAGGGAGCCCGCAAGTCCATCTTTCCTATCGCCTGTGCGGTTGCTTCTTGATAGCGCTTCTCCTGCCGTTGTGAGTTACTTAACTCGCGATAAGATAAGAAACCGCATTTATTCGCGGCCTGTCACCCCTCCACGCTGGGGTTGGCCTCACCCAAGCGCCGCAAGCGAGCGCTGAACAGGCCTATGTCATCTGGCTGAGCAGAGAACTTGACTGAGACTGTCGCCGCATCGTATCAAAGCATCACTGATGCCAAATACTGTGACGACGCACCTCCTGAATCTGCGATAACACTTCTAAGTCTTTCAAATTATTTGCGACGGTTAAGCGCGACCTGACGGCCATCCGCGGGACCCACCTCCACTCAAGCAAACAAATCGAACCAGCAAGCCCAACTCCACCAATTCTGGCACCACAAGACCGAATCGCAAACAAAATCAGTGCTAGACATAACACTCCTAATTCAACTGGTATGTAGGATCTTAAAGTTCCTGGAAGAGCGTCGCGTGAGGCGACATACACATAACGCGCCTGCTTCGACGCCGATGCTTCAGGAACACGAGCTAATGCACGTTACAAAGGTCGTCCTCCTGCCCACTTTGCTGTACTACCATTTCTTTGTGCGACAAAGCGATATTCTTTAGTGAGGCTACGTTGTGGCCCCAGAAACACGCCTCTGGCATATATTACACCCGCTGCGAAGTGTCGAGCACCCTCAAGGTTTCAGATATCACAGCCATGGCGTGGCAGCCGCAACCAGAGCCTTTGATGCAGTTGGCGGGTTGCTTAAGAGACTCGTTGAGCGCTACTAATAAGGTGTTACAAAAGGAGGCTGAGCAGGTATGTCTCAAAATGACGAACACGGCGGCGATGTACGTTCTTAGGAGGGCACCACCTGACCCTGAATTTAGATGCTCGCACAAGCAAAACACTCTCCAGATATCAATAATTACCTTATATACCTTTTCTCCAACTCAGGTGTCCCAGCAGGCCTACAATTTTCGCCAGCAGAATATCAGCTCGTACGAGTGCTATCTGCGGTAACTCTCAAAAACCACATCAGAACAGGATATAAGAATATCCCAGACGACAGCCTCGCATTGATCCGCTCATCGGTACCCGTTACTCTTCACGATCATAATGCGCAAATCAGGAACCATGCTGGAAACATCATCACCGAACTCATCGCAAAGGGCGGGCTTCTCTCATGGCCAGATATTCTACCACACCTAATGGATGTAGTCGCCAACACTGCTAGAAACATCACGCCAGAAGCGCAAGACGGCGCAATGACAGCAATCTTGAGGATTTGCGAGGACAGCAAGAAAATGCTTGACAAGGAGTACAACGGCAGCCGCCCATTAAACGTCCTAATCCCTCGCTTGATTCAGTTTACTCAAAGCCCAACACCAGCAGTACGCACCAAGTCGCTCACAGCTATAAACGAGTTTATTCCAAACAAGCCGCAGTCTATTTTGATCGCACTCGACACGATATTACAACAATTGTTCCAGCTCGCAAATGATCCAATACCTACGGTGCGCAAGCAAGTCTGTCGCGCTTTCACTCTCATTGTCGATGTTCGCCCGGACAAGATCTTACCATATATTGAAGGATTAGTAGACTATATTTTGGCACAGCAGCAGATGATGGATGATGAGGACCTGGCCTGTGATGCTGCAGAGTTCTGGCTGAGTGTTGGAGAGCATCCCGATCTGTGGCAAAGCCTTGCGCCATATTTGCACAAGATTATCCCAGTTCTGCTGAAGAGCATGGTCTACAGCGAGGATGATATTGCGGACTTGGGAGGCGATGGCGACAACGCTGACCAGGAGGATCGCGAGCAAGATATCAAGCCAACTTTCGCCAAGGGCAAGGGTGCAAGAAATGCCGATGACGAGAGCCAGGCAGGCCAGAATGGCGATGCGTATAAGAAGCTTCCAGGAGACGACTCGGATGACTACGATGAAGGTGAAATATCAGACTCCGATGGTGATGAGGATGATATCGACCCGGAGGAGGCGTGGAACTTGAGAAAATGCTCAGCAGCGGCGCTTGATGTCTTTGCGTCGGATTTCCGCGGGCCAGTGTTTGAGGCCATCTTGCCATATCTTATGGCGAACTTGAAGCATGACGATTGGCCACACAGAGAGGCTGCCGTTCTTGCCCTTGGTGCTGTTGCTGCTGGCTGCATGGATGCTGTTGAGCCACACTTGCCTGAGTTGATTCCTTACCTCATCAGTCTTCTCAATGACCCGGAGCCACTGGTTCGCCAGATTACCTGCTGGACTCTGGGCAGGTACTCGTCATGGGCTGTCAACCTCAATGATGAGGTAGAGCGTGCAAAGTTCTTCGTCCCAACCGTGGAAGGACTTCTTATGAAGATGCTCGACCGCAACAAGAAGGTCCAGGAAGCTGGTGCGTCCGCATTTGCACACCTTGAGGAGAAGGCTGGCTCTCAGCTTATCCCATACTGCGAGCCGATCATCCGTCAATTTGTCAGCTGCTTCGACAAGTACAAGGACAGAAACATGTTCATCCTGTACGATTGCGTGCAGACCCTTGCGGAGCACGTCGGACCGGCCCTGGCTACGCCGCAGTTGATTTCAATTCTTATGCCGGCTTTGATCAAGCGCTGGCGCCGTGTCTCTGATCAGTCTCGCGAGCTCTTCCCGCTTTTGGAGTGCTTGTCCTATGTTGCCACAGCTTTCGGTACAGCTTTCTCGCCATATGCGCCAGACATTTTCGCCCGTTGCATCAAGATTATTCACCAGAACCTTGAGGACCATGTTCTCTCCGTTGCCAATCCGAGTTACGACATGCCAGACAAGGACTTCCTGGTCACCTCCCTCGACCTGCTCTCTGCCATTATTCAGGTCCTTGACACTCCTGAGTGTGCCAGTCTTGTACAGAACTCCCAGCCAAACTTCTTTGAGCTTCTTACCTTCTGCATGGAAGACCCGAACTCCGACGTCAGACAATCCTCGTACGCATTGCTAGGAGACTGCGCAAAGTTCGTTCCAGAACAGCTTGGCGCTTACATCCCAAACATGATGCCTGTGCTGCTTAAGCAGTTGGATCTCGCTGAGCACATGGAGGAGCAAGCTCTGCACGGATTTTCGGTCACCAACAACGCCTGTTGGTCGTTAGGCGAGATTGCTATTCGCCATGGCAAGGCCATCACTCCATACATTGACCAAATCTTGCAGCGTCTCGTTCAGATCTTGTCCAACAAGGCCGTCCCATCAAGTGTAAACGAGAACGCGGGCATTGCGCTCGGCAGACTCGGATTAGAGAACGCTGAGGCCATGGCACCTCACCTCGCTGGTTTCGCTGGCTTGTTCTTGACCTCCATGGACTCTGTTGATTATACGGAAGAGAAGGTGTCTGCTTTTACTGGTTTTACCATGATTGTTGGTGCCAATCCGCAAGCTATGGAGAGTGTGCTTCCCCACTTCTTCACCAGCATTGCCAGATATGATAGGGATCTGCAGTTCGCTACGGAGGATAAGGCCGGTCTGCATCACTATTTCAGCACTGTAAGTTTGACTTGATTCATTGTACCTCGGTCTTCGTTATATGTACCAGTTAAAGTTATCGTGATGAACATCCAGATAGGGACCGCTTATGCCTCTTACATGATGTCACCTGGTCGGAAATTTTAGATGCTCCGTTTGGTCTGAACGCAAGCAAGCAACATTATATAGCCATCACAAAGTACCAGAAGACGCAAGCTAATTTTAAACAGGTCCTCAAGCTCTACAAGCAACTCATGCCAAACGGCATGTTTGAGAGTTATCTGACCGAGCAGCTTCCAGCGCCGGAAGCGCAGGCCCTTAGACAAACGTACAACTTGTAAATACGACGTGGGACGCGACAAGCGATGTTTGTGAATCTTGTTTAAGCAATGCATGGGCGGCGATGGAAGCAGGGCGTTCAGAGGGGCGCAATGGGGAGGAAAAGCATGATATAAGGAGTACATTTCGCACGTTAGCTGTGAGGAATACAGTAACAGTTGTTGGAGATTCGCGAGATAATGTTGGATGGTCTCGACATTAAATTCTTGCCAATATCTTGGGGCGGAATCAAGAGGTGGCTGGAAAGAGAGAGGATATGGGTCCTCGGTGATTTGCAGAAGACCTAAGCTCGACCAAATATCTTGAATCGAGAATGACAGGTGTAGTGGTGGAAGGAGTAAAAGATGGGCTCAAACATGGTGGGAGAAACCAGCCGCCATATTGGCCAGCTTAGCTGAGACGCGCGGCGCAGTAGTTAGATTACATAGTACTCGTAGATAGACGGAATACTTGAAGGAAGAAAGTTGAACGTTCTCTTCCTTGACAACGACACATGGGAATTCATAAGGGATAGTGCAATAAGTGTACATTTTGGTTGTGAGTCTTGTGCTTGATGCAATGTGCGGCGGTTACAAGACCGGTTCGATTTGGGCGAGTGAAGGTTAGATGGCTTCATGGGTCAAGTTTGGCCTCGAGGTTAGAGTCCGTACAGACGGATAACGGGTGGGCTTCGAACAACCTTGACAAACTTTAGCAAATCATTGATCTGTGACGCAGGCATCCACAACATTCCCTTAGCTCAAGCATAATGGTAAGCAAGGTCTACCGCGATGTTGGTAGCCGTGGCTAAAAATTACCAAATGAGGTCTATGTCCGCTTCTAGTTTCATATCAAATCTATGTAAACTACCAACCGGGAGTCAGCGGAAACTTGTAGTACAGATCTGTTCAGCTGGGCCCCCAAGAGTTCTCGACTTGTTGACGAGAAAGATGTCCCTATCAGATGTGCATCCTCTCCGTACCCAGGCCTAAAGCCCAGCCACAGTGAGAAAGAAGGTCGCTTTACCAAGGTAAAGCAAGCCGTCTCGTTACAGAAAGATTTGATGCCCTCCCACTTCACGAGCGAGGATCGTCTACCCATCCTAACCAGGCAGCCATATCTGTAGTCTCTCGTTAGCATACACAACCTGAGCCCTGCTATTAGTTCCGTGGTGTGGCTGTTGGTTAATCACTGGAGGCGGAACCCTAGACAGGGTTGGTGAAAAAGAAGGAAGTGTAATGTTATCTTTGCGGTGACTGAGAACGTCAGTGAGCCGCTTCTAATCTATACGAGCGAAACTTCGCCCTTCTCATCAATGAATGCTGGGTATCAAATGAATTTCGCCGCCGGGACGCCGGAAAATCACTCGACACTTCTCTTTCCCTCTGTTCCCTGGCCGGCGGTCTCCTTGATCCCTGATAATTGTAACTTGGAGTCTTCGCCGAGCCAACCACCACCATCTCTCCATGATATCTTGGTATGCCTGCTGAAATGCTCTCAATCCTAAGAATGGTAACAATATCGTGCTCAGTTTGCAGTCTTCGTGTTCGTATCCTCGTCTCCCGTTTATATCCGGTCATGGCTCGTCTGCCACACCCTCTCAAGGTGGTTACGCTGGACGTCAAAGCTCGAATAATCGCCCCCCAGGATAACCTCCAGAATACTTTGGTTCTTACGCTCCGCCAGAGACATCGTCCTCAGCTGCCCCATACGAGCATTCAGCTTGATAACCGCGTCTCTGAACTCCTTGCAAATCTGATGGGTATTGGAAGAGCCGCCTGCGATATCGTTGCCAGGGTCATTCGGGTCAATGACGCAGAATTTCTCGGTGCCGGAGGCGCGGTAGAGGATCCTGTTTGCTGCAGCCTGTCTTCGTCAGCGGGTTTAGGTTAATACTTGTGAGGAGACGTACCTTGGAGATCCAACGCCCAGGCTCAGTCTGGATGGCCGTAGTCCTGATATCGAAGAGGTTGCCATAGAGGTTAAAGAACTCGAGCAGCATTTCGCCGAGATGATCCTCAGGTACCAAGGCTCCGCATTGAACTTGTGGCATGTGCTGCAGCATGCTGACGACAAGACAGGTAACTGTGAATCCACCAATACCGCCATTGACAGGCTCATTGAGGCCTCTCATGCAGAGGAACTGCTTGATCACGGTAGTCAGAATTGGCATGGCTGGGTACTGGTTCTTCCATTTCTGGAACGTCTTGATGGCCACGAGTCCAGAGTCGTTCTCAAAAGAGACATCCATTTTCAGGGCCGTCATACGGTCAATGTACTTGACCAGCGGGACTTTAGCTCTCGTGATACACTCACAAGAGTCCGGCGCGGCGAGGCCCTCGCGGTACAGGAAGTCTCTGAAGCGGTACAGATGGCTCGTAGACGAATACTTGGCGTATCCGCCGCCGAAGTAGTTCTCGGAGACGAAGACCATGTCCATGTCGGCCGTGGGGAGGTACAATCCAGCGGGATAAGAGCCGAATGGCATGATGCTGGCATCGCGCCAGTTTGGGCGCACTGCTGCGTTCAGATCCTTGAGAAGGTTGCCGCGGATCTCCTCCTCGACTGCAATCGGCTTGAAGCGGTTGAAGAAGTCCATGATTTCATAATGTAACCTATTTTGTTAGCTGGCTTCGCCAAATTGCTCTTGAGTAACTCACCAATCTCCCATCTTCTCGGTCATGGAATGATCGCGTAGCCAAGGCGTGGGGTTCTGTCCCAGTTTTGGCTTCCATTCTGACACCAGGCCGCCCTTAGCAGGCCATTTTGGAACTGGCTTAGGCGTCATGGAGGGTCCCTTAATCTGATCATCAAATGTGCGCTTTCTGTTTCCAAGCTCTGGATCCGTTCTGGTATCTAGTGGTTTCGGCTTTGCCTTTGGCGTTGACGCGGCAACCTGTGCCTTCGGCTCGACCACCGGTCTTGTTCCAACAACCTCATCGCGATGGCTAAATGATTGCGTTGGGTTGCGTGGGCCACTTGGTGCATTCTTTGGCGCTGTCGTCTCTTCGTTGGATGAGATTGACATGTGGTCATCTTCCTCATTGTCCTCGTCATTATCATCGTCGAAGTTGAAGGATATGAAGTCGTCCGTCTCAGCGGGCTTCTTGGTGGCGTCATGGCCGAGCGAGACGCGCGCCTTGCGAATCAACTGCACCACATCCTTCTTCTTGGCTTGTGACTCGTCTGGACATGGAAGTGCTGTGTAAGGATCTGGGTTGGACCACTTTGGAACGCTATTGCCGTCCGCGGCGGTTGAGCTCGAGGTCTTTGCCTGCTTTTTCTTCGGTTGGCCATCCTCGTCAGTCGCATTCTCGTCGTTCTGAACTTCCTCGTCTGACGATTCTGTCTCATCGAGAGCTCTGTACTTTGGAACATGCTCCTCAGTATCATCCATGCCTGGAAGGAGCTCTGGAGTTGGAGAGCGATTCGCGCGCAAGAACGGCCTATCCGCAGCCTTCTTCGCGACTCTCGCACCACCACGTCCCTGGTAGCCGCCGCGGCCTCTATTGTCGCGTCCGTGTCCGCGAGTTCCTCTGCCTGGTGGGCGATCATCACGGCGGCGAGTTGAATCCGACGGGCGGTATGCATCGTATGTGCGAGCTACGTCCACGCCTTGCGGTGCCTCTTGTCTGAAGGAAAAGTCGGAAGCAGGTGGTCTGTAAGAATCTAAGCCGCCGCGTGGGTATGTGGGCGGGTCGCCACGGTAGGAAGTCGGCCTAGATGCGTAAGGATCAGGTCCCCTGTTTCTATTCTGGTTGCCTCCGAACTGGTAAGCATCGCGGTTGCGGTTGTGGGAGTCCCTGTTCTGCTGCGAGTAATCGATTTTTGGTGGTGGAGGCAATGGGCGGTAGCTGTCATTGCGCTGTTGATCGTAGGTATTGAAATTTGGTCTGGGCGGTAGGCCCGCGGGAGGACCAGCAGTTCCTGACATGATGTGTCTGCGTTTGCTGTTTGCTGTTTTTTTCGATGTTGTGGTGTATGTAAAAGATGTACAAGTGTTTCGAGGTGTACTGGTAATGATGGAGTTGGAGGTTGTCAGTGGGAAAAGGTTATCTTAGCGCTATCGGCCAAAGGCGGGTGATACTGAGCGGCTGTTCGCATCTGCACAAGAGACGACCATGTTTTGAAGCAGTTTGTGCCTAGTATTTATGGCCGCCACCACAGACTGGATGGGACGTCATCTGGTGTCACACGTGATTCACTTCTTGAAACTCCTACCGGCAGCCTCGTCGGCGAAGCAAGACTTAGGCCGTGCTGCGTCGACACCTTGTTATCACCGACGTGTTTGGTGCATTTTGATCCATGATTTGGTGTGTTTGCGATCGTGGTCAAGCGGTGGGCTTGAAAAGGTTTTAGGCCGCAGTATATACTTCCACTAGCTTGACATGAATACCACCCACGTATTGAGTCCTCCGCAGCATCCGAGCACACAGAGGAGGTTTACATGTGATTGATTGACAGCTTCCATGCGACGTACACGGCGGGTCTTGGTCTCCACGATAAGACCGCGACCTTCAACTTCTAGGAACACCCGGTTTTGCTCATTTCTCACTATTTCCTAGTACTTTCTCTCACTTTCCGAACAAGTTCACTAGATTGTTTTAATAGCTTGCTTAACTTCTGCTTATTGCCCTTTGCTTAAAATACTTTGAAAGGGCTACAACACTACCACGTCTCGCCTTGTGAAATGACGTCGTAAATGGCAGCATTCGTACGTTGCCGCGCTTCCACAGCAGCTCACCTGAATCACCGTCGTGGTTTCTGTTTTCTTCACATACTGACTCTGCTCGAAGGAAACACCTTGGCTCGACTTGATGGCTCCCACACCGGCGGTCACCAACCGTGAAGATGAAGGCGCATACCAGGCCGTCGACCAAGCGACGACCACCGCGGCCTTCTCACCAGTAACACTCTCAAATATGGCGTCTGGGAATCGCCAGCGATCTACTATACTTGTGCACCAGAAGTCGCCCTTGTTGATAGCGACGCCTCCTCAAATCACTCGATCCCTGGCATATTCGCATGCCTTCCTCCTACCGCTGAACAAGTTCGTTGGCCTGTTGACCTGGACCACCGGCGACTCCTGGGAAAGCTTTGTGCTAGTCGCCTCGTTTTGGGCGGTGGTGCTAGATGGAGATGTTGTCATAAGATGGGGCGGACCTGTCGTTGTGGTGCTGGCCCTCATAATCGGAATGTACTCGAGGCGTTACTCGCCACTCTCATCCACGGTGGTCACGGGGGAGAAGCAGAAGAAAGGACACAAGAAGGTGGACTCTGAGGTCGCAAACACCAAGCACCAGAAGTCTTTGGATGAGATTGTCGAGACTTTGAAGGAGTTTACGGCACGGTGTAATATGCTTCTTGATCCTCTAATCCAGCTAACGGATTTTCTTTCGACTCAACGGACAGCTACATCCACCACTACCAGGCCAGCACTGACCACTTTGCTTATTCGCATCTCGCTGGTTACGCCATTATGGATTGCACTCACCCTTCCACCGCTTTACATCATCACCACCAAACGCGTGGTTCTCACGACCGGCACATTGATCCTGACTTGGCACTCCAAGCCAACACGTGTATCTCGCGAGATCCTCTGGAGATCAGCATTCCTGCGCCGCATGGCCGCCGCCGTCACCGGATTACACTTCGAAACGCACAAAGTCGTAAAAGCACCCGGCCCCATAAAGGAACGCGAGAAGCCAGCTCTTCCCACTCGCAACAAGAACAAGATAGAAAGCTCAGAAGTTGCAGCCTCTGCCACACACGCCACAGGCAGGAGGAGGCCTTCTGCCGCCGGCGTAAAGTTCACGTTCATTCTTTACGAGAACGAACGTAAATGGATGGGCCTTGGGTGGACGAAGTCGTTGTTCGCTTATGAGCGTGCGGCCTGGACGGATGAGCAGTTGAATGAGGCGCCGTCAAAAGAGGACTTTGAGCTCCCTGAAGTGGAAGGTGGGCATGTGCGCTGGAGGTGGGTGGAAAGGAGCAAATGGAAGGTAGCAGGTGCTGCTGCTACTAAAGGAGATGGCTCTGATGATCCGCAAGGCTGGGTTTACTATGACAGCAAGGTACGTAACCATAATCTCTGAAATGGCGAAATAAGCAGGACTGACAAAATAGTGGCAAAACGGCAAACGTGGCATGGCAGGCTACTTCTCATACACCCGACGCCGCAAATGGTATCGCGACGCCGAACTCGTAGAGGTAACGAATAGCACGGAGATCACGCCTAGTTCGACGCCGCCGAACGAGCCAGTTAGCGAAGCCACAGCAGCTGTTGGTGCCCCCAAGCCGCGATCGAGGACGAATACGATTAGGTCGACGTCGAGCAAGACTGCTTCAGTACTGACGGATGATAGCTCTAGTACTAAAAGCTCGGGGTTTAGACCTGGTGCTGCGAAGAGGACGAGTGCGATGAAGAGGAATAGCGCGGAGGGGAACAGGGATGATGATATCGCGACTGGAAGACAGATCAGAGATGGGGATTGGGGGATTGGTGATGAGGCGAGGATGAACCTTGAATGAACATCGGCGCTTGTAAGCATTGCATTAGCACTTTAGCATAGCGGGGGTTTGGTTTGGAGGAGAGCGTGTACGACAATGTGGTGAGCGATTGGGGTTGGCTATTTGCATGTGATACCATATCCATACCTCAAATGAAAAGCTTCGAGCCACTGTTTGCCAAACTCACTCAACTGAAAATTACCATTCTTCAAAGAAACACTCTGCAATTCAACGAAGCAAGACACCTCCAGTTTTGCTAACCACATACTGTACAATTCAATTGTGGAGCTCTTTCGCAAATCTGGGGTCTCCGCATTCTCCAGATTCCACGCTGCCAAGTAACTTCATAAAGCCGAGGAGCTCACATGTGCTTACAAGCACGAACAACAACCTGCTAAACGCGCTCACCATCGTCAATCTTGAGCCCGCAACGAGCTTTCATACACCGAAAATCCAAATACGATTCTCCTAGATCCTCCTTAGAAAGCACTACACAGTCCCCCAAATACGTGGCGCCAAACCGCACCTCCGCAATGGCATCCTCGGATGGGAAACCAACCAAAGACAGATTGACAGCCGCATCAACAACGGACCCCGTCCTGCGCAACGCCCTGCGCTACACAATATCAGCCAAGGAGTATCAAGTGCTTCACAAATATATCATATCACGATCAAAATTGCTAAAGAGAAATACCCCAACCGTCTCACAAGTCGAGAAGCTGGTTGAAACACCTGGCTCGGGTGGGGGAGGACGCGATGATTATAACGCGGCAGCTGTACGAGCCAGTTTGCGCGTGTTTTTGGTTACCTGTGCGGGTTTGAAGGCGTGGGCTGTTATAAAGCAGACTTTGGGGAAGGGGAAAGCTGAGTATGTGCCCTGTCGCTCAATTAAAATGGGCAGTAAACTAACTGGTGACAGGAAACGCACGACGTTATGGCGGTCCCCTACGTTGCGACTCTCGCTGAGTCTTTCGAGTATTCTTCTTCTGCATAGACTGTTGTTTAGATTTTTTACAAGGCTGCGAGCGCACCTCCTCGCGCCCGATGCACACCCCTTCCGCCGTCGGAATCCACGCACGTCTCGGACACTCACCTCGCGATTTGCGCCTGCGGCCGGCGCATCGTTGGCGGGCTTCATGCTGGGCGTATATCCCGGCGAACAACTCCGCTTGACAATTGCAATTTACATACTTTCGCAGGCAGCGGAAGCGGCGTATAACCTTGCAGAAGAACAGGGCTGGATATGGGGGAAGAAGGGGAGCAGATGGGAGAGGCCCTGGTGGTTTGGGAGCTGGATGCTGATGCCGCTGAGTATGGGACAATTGACGCACGCTTATGTTTTTGATCCGGATTGCTTCCCGGCCCAGTTTACCAACTTGATGACGAGGTTTGCGCCACAGTATATTCAGGGAAGGCCAGAAGGGTATCCGAATAATTTACCGTGGCCGGAGGCGAGAGGGATTGTAGATAGTTTGGCAGAGCAATCGGGGCTTAAGTATCCGTATGTTAACCGGCTCCGCTACCTTGTATGACAAAATGCTAACAATCCCCAGGCCCTTCATCTCACCCATCCGCTTCCCAGACCGACTAACCCTCCCCCCAACCCTCACCTCCCTCGCACCACTCACATCCGCCGCGCACCCCCTAATAACCTCCCTCTCCTGCGCCACCATGCACCCCGGCGACCCATCCTGCGCGCGCACATACCTCACCTACTGGCTGCACGTCTTCCCGAAATTTGCCCGCTTCTTCGCGCTGGTCTTCGCAGTCCTGAGCATCCCAAAATACAAAGCCTTCTACAACTTCCCGGTCGCCTCGCTCGACAACCTGGGTCGGAGCGTCCTCCGTATGTCCGCCTTCACTGCTGGCAGTATCGGGACGGTCTGGGGCTCGATATGCCTCTTCCAGTCCCTGCTGCCCCGCAACGCGATACCCACTCAGAGATTCTTCCTCGGGGGTTTCTTGGCGGGAATGTGGGGATTCTTGGAGCAGGGCAAGGCCAGAGGGGGGTTCTCGTATATGACGAGGTTGAGTATGGATAGTTTGTGGAAGGTGGGGGTTAAGAGGGGTTGGTGGAGGAAGATGAAGGGGGTGGACGTGTGGGTTTTTGTGGCGGCGTTGGCGCTGCTTAATGGCGTTTATACGAAAGATGCTGGTGCGATTAAGGGTGGTATGGTGAGGAGGGTTGTGGCGGGGTTAAGGGGGGAGAGTATGGCGTTGAGGAGCTCGTTGGCGAGAGAGAGGGAGGATGAGGATGAATAATTTGAATGAGGTGGAAAACTGGTTGGCTGTATGATGGTGCTGAAGTTCGTCGGATGCAAAACATGGCGTTTATGCAGTATGATGGGCACTTTCGTCTTGTTGTCCCATAGCTGATCTACTTACCGCGCTTTCTACATTGAATTCCTATATTCCTTCATCATTTGGTATTCGGAGGAAGTGAATATTGATAGCTGAACTTGTAATCCGGAGGGTTCCTTCCTATCACGGGAGATCAACGCGCCAGTTCCGATAACAATGAGTGGGGTATCGCTCACTTCAGAGCTCCCCACCAAAATCGCCGTCAATGACATATCGAGCTTTTGCGTCACTCAGAATCCCATCAGCACAGCTTTCAAGGCGGATTTACGACAATATATAAGCCGCAGCTTCTTGATTCTCGCCGATAAAACACATAGCACTTCCGAACGCAGCAACAGTTATCGTACATCCACAACAATGCCGAAACCAGTATACCCCCTCTCCGAGATCCTCCCACCCCTCATCCTCGGCACCGCAACCTTCAACTACCAATACAACTCCAACCCCCACAAGCTGCCTGCAACGGAGCTTGTACACCACGCCATGAATGACGGCATCGTCGCTTTTGATACTTCGCCGTATTACGGGCCTTCTGAGGAAATCCTCGGTCTGGCCCTTGCCGCGCCAGATGAGCTGACCGGGCGGCCGTTTCCAAGGGAGTGCTACACTCTCATTACCAAAGTGGGAAGAATTAAGGGGGATGTTTTTGATTATAGTAAGGAGTGGGTTAGAACGAGTGTGGAGAGGAGCTTGGAGAGGCTGAAGACTAATAACTTGGATTTGGTGTACGCCCATGATGTGGAGTTTGTGTCTAAGGAGGAGGTGCTTGAGGCTGTTAATGAGCTGCGCAGGATTAGAGATGAAGATGGTACCATCAAATACGTAGGCATCTGCGGATACCCTGTGGAAATCCTCTGCGACGTTGCGGAGTATATCCTTGAGGAGACAGGGGAGCCGCTGGATGCCGTGCAGAGCTATGCGAGTTTCACTCTGCAGTCTACTAGGTTACAACAGGGATTGGAGAGACTAAAGGAAGCGGGCGTGGAAGTCGTCCCGAATGCTAGTTTGCTTGGTATGGGTCTACTCAGGGATAATGGTATACCGATTGGAGGCATGGGTGATTGGCATCCAGCACCGAGGGGCTTGAGAGAGGGCTGCAAGAAGGCGACTTGGATGCTTCACAGCAGGGGGGAGGATAGTGAGAGGCTGGAGGTTGTGGCTATGCGGTGGGCACTGGATGCGTGGCTGGATGTTGGCGCGGAGGTGGGAACGAAGTATTGTAGGCTGGCGCCGAGGGTGGGGGTTAGTGTTATTGCTGTTAGCACCGTAAGAGAACTGGAAGATGCACTCCAGGTGTGGAGAAACATCGAGGGGAAGAGAGACTCTGGCGATGAGGAAACCATCAGGATGGAGAAACAGGCGCTGGAGAAGATGGCGAAGGAGGTGAGGGATGTGTTGGTTGAGTGGGTTGATTATGAGTGGGCCTCTCCAGAGGAAGGTTGGACTAGGAAGCCGCATACTGAGTAGATTCTCCAATTTTAGCATACACAGTTCCACATGACCCATTCGTAGCAAAACTGGGAGGAGTTGGAAGGAGTGGATGAGGGTTGTTGTGCAACGTTTTTCAGGAATGGATATGGTTGGAGACTCTCCACTACACAACAGGTTTGTACGAGTACTAGGTGGTATCTCGGCGTTTACAATCTAATAGACAAGCTGACATTCTAGCTGCAAAAGTAATGTATATAACTTATGCAAAGCCTGCTCTAAAATGTCTCGGTCCGGTAATCGGTGGCCCGCACGAGTTTCTAGAGAGATATAAATCATTACCCGAGAAGCTAGTCCTAGATGTATAATACTTTAGTGCCTCTGAACTTCAACTAGTTACTCGTAAAGTGATCAGCTTTGGGTTTTTGACTTTTAGCTCAAGTCCTTGGCTGCGTTAATGGAAGCAAGGTGAAGGAAGGTGCTTGAGTTGTCGTTAGCTTCGAGGGTGGTTGGTACTGGCTGGTGTCTTGGAGGCTGTAAGCTAGACAGATGAGCTAAATGATGTGCCTGCAAAGCTATTGATGGATGTGTGAATCGCATCGCCTTATGCCTTATCAGAGTTCAAAATGCGAGACTGAACATACGTTCGAGATGGAGATGAAGTTGAATGGGCCTCACAGCACAGAATATATAAGATTATGAAAAGTGTGGCTCAAATAATTTCATCGACCTTAGAAGTGCTCGCTATGTATACACTACATTCCAATCGTTCATAATCATCGTCGATTCATTCCTCCGCCATGGGTATACCTAATCCTTTTTCTGGCTCTCAGTCTTCTTGGTTGCTTCCTTGAGATGGTCCTCGAGGATAGGCTTTGGGTTGGACTCAAGACCCTGTTGTTTGTTAGCTTCTGCATCTCAACTCTGCCTTTCACTCTTCATCTAAAAGAACGGGAACCCCGATGGAGGCGGGGGTAGGAAGATAACATACCTCGAGCTGCTGCTTGGAAATCTCCTTGTTGTCGCTCTTGTCGTTGACGCCCTGTCCGCCCGAGGTGCGGCCGGTCTGGGAATCGGACTGGTCGGTTGGAGTTGGGGACTGGCGGCCTTGGTTCTGGGAGGACATTTTTGTTTGTGTGATTGGGATTTGTGGTTGAAAAAGGGTTTGGTTGTTATGTCTGATGGAACTGGTTAGCTGGGTTCGATGACGAACCGAGAACGCTGTGACGCTGGTTCACAGAGCTACTCACTTATGGAAGTACTCACTTAGGGAAGACTCACTTTAGTTATTATGGTTTCGTGATAATGTTCGTGGTATGAGGAGTTCAGAAGGTCAAGAGAAAAGTAGTTCTTAAATGCTGAGTAAGTGCGGGACAGCTATCTTGCTCCTGCTGTCCATAACATCACTCTCCCCACCTGTGGTTCGTGTGTGGCCCACCATGATGCAAGATAACGACGACGTCATTGTGTTCCCTCCAAGTACCAAAGTACCACAATTTCACCTGACAGCGGCTGGATCACATGACCCTCGTTGGAGGCAAGGGAGGCTGGCCAAGCGGCGGGAGCTAATGTGAGCTCTCCACTTTTGACGAGGTGCTCCGACGGCATTCGCGTTACTGACGGCAAGCTGTTAAGTAAACACACTGAACCATTACTACTTCTTGAGGAGCAAACAATACACAATCAAGATAACAACCGTCACCAATATCCGAAACACAAACAACTTCAACAACGAGGCAGCAGACTAAACAATTATAGCAAATCTACGAGTATCCCGGCTGCCATACGACTTCATCATGGCTCCAGATCTCAACTCTGTGCCGCCATCCCCTCTTCAAGCACATCAATTCCCAATGGCTTCGCCACTTCCTATTGTTCGCCCATCTAACTCCGGCGCCATGTTCCCACCACCGCAGATGTCACCTCGTCCAACCAGCTCCGTTGGAACTGACGCGTCTGGAGTCGACGCAGGTCCCATCAGACATCCAAGACCACTCACCGCTGCCGAGCTACACTCAGAGATGGAGAGAGAGCAAGAGGCTGTTGTAAGTCATCACAACCTCACCAATTTTGTTACATGACATACTAACACAACTTAGGTCAACCGCCTGACCCGCGAGCTCTCCGCCCTCCGCGCCGCCCAAAACGCCTCGGTGCAATCCAACCGCTCCTCCGTCTCCGGCACCGGCTTCCCAGACCCAACCGATGCAAACTCCAACCACATCATCTCGGGTCCATCCCACCCATCGCCTTCCATCCGTCCAGGCACCCACAACCGCTCTTCCTCGTCCACAAGCAGCGTGAACCGCTCCCGCACCGCTTCTTTGGTCAGCGTCGCCAATGCCACGGACGGCACGCAAAGCTCTCGCTTCCCTCTCTCCACTTCGAATAACACTCTCTCTAGACAAAACAGCAACATCAGCACAACCTCCTCCCGTCCTAGCGAACATCCATCTCCGGCAGTTGGGTCTTATCAGTCTGATTACATGACCTCGCACTACCCGCTTCACCTCCGTCGCCAATCCCTCCCACGTCGCGACACCAACACAACCAACACCAGCACGGCCGCGCAATATGCCGCTAGTTCCGTCTCAGTCAGCAGCCAAGGCATCGGTGGGCCAACACTCTCCATCCCGACTACGGAACGCTATGAGCAGGCTGCGTATTGGAGACTGGAGTGCGAGAAACAGAGGGAGGAGAATGAGAGGTTGAAGATGAGAATCAGGGAACTTGAGCAGGCGAAGAAGGACAAGCCACAGAGAGCCCAGACGGTTAGGACGGATAGTGTGGATACGAGTGTCAGTGTGCAAGGAAGTGTGTCCGGACGAGAGATTCCAAGAACTCCATTGAGATCGGCGCAGGTGCAGGCCAGGCATGACCAGATGCTGGAGAGGGAGATTCAGGCTGGGGAAACGGCTGCTAGTGCTGCCACCTAAATGGGTGCGGTCCTTGAAGAACTTCCGTACCTGACTGGCTTGGGGGTTTCACATTGCTGCGAATGGCTTGCTTTTCGAAATTATGGAGTATTGCTGTGGGCAAGATCACCGGTCATAATGGGTGGGCGTTTCTAAAGGTGAGTATCATCGGCCGCCAGCCGACAGTGTTTCTATGGCGTTAGGGAGACAGAGGTATCAAGGACGTCAATAAAGCATTATGGATGCAATCATAAATTGTAATAGCCGCAAACATGATGGGGATGATTAGTTAGGAAACATCGTAGCACAATGAATGATGTTGAAAAAAAAACAGATTGACAACTGGGTCGAGGTTGAAGGACTCGGTGGCGTGGGGTTGCCTTCATTATTGATAGTGCACACTTCAATCGAGCTAAGTCTGAAGACAAGATATCAGAATTCTAAGATTGGTGGGAAATGTTTCCTCTCGCCGTGCTTCAGCAGTGTTGTCAGATGTCAGTCAGGCATGCATCGCTACCAATCCCCTAAACCGTCAAAATAACGACTACCTCATGAGGTCGACATATGAATCGTGACATCAATAGTGACGGTAATCTCGTCGGGCCAGGTGCTTCGATCCCTTGCACGAATTGTTACTGGTCGACCTTCTAATGGCTCGCCCGAATTGAAAAAGTAAACACAACTACTCATGCGTCCATTTCTGGCCGTAGGGCTGTTTTTTTCGATGCCCGACTCATAGAAACCGCCCGCGCGAGCTGCGGCTACTACCACAAAGTCCACCGTTAAGAACGAATCATCAAAGTTAAGCCCTCCGTCGAAAACGCCTGCCCAGTCACCAGAAACTGGAACACCAACAACCACAAAATCCACAGCCAAAGATAAATCACCAAAACCGACCACGCCTTCTAAAACACCCGTAGTCTCCATATCTCTCACTCCCGCCGAGAGAGCTGCACAACTTTCAATTTTACAAATTACGGCGTATAACGCCCAGCTGGCTTATCACTCCACTCTCTCCGTTCAGCTCAAGCACCAAGTAAAGCGCCGGAAAAGCAAAGGGAAATTGATTGGGTTTACGATTATGCAGAGGATTGGATATCATGAGCAGAGGAAAGAGGTGTTGCGGAGGAAGCTGAAGAAAGATCGGGATGGGATGGAGGAGAAGAGGGGCGGGAGGAATGGGCGGAGAGAGCTAGCTAGATTGACGCCGAGGTGCGTGAATATGCGGGTTGAATCAGTTTGCATCGGGACAGTGATAGAGAGTAGTTAGGGCCCCCGAAGTAGAGGCTGCCCCAGACAGCGGCCAGGGAGGGATATCTGGACTCAAGATTCCTCAAAATCGTCTGCAATTCCAAGGTACATTAACCAAGTATTAATGACTCTTAGTCCGTCTGGTGTGATCAAGCGTGCTCACGTGAGGTCCAAAGCGTAATCGAATGAGATCCAAAGCGAGGTCAATTGTGATTCTTACATGACTAAACAAGATAGACCAGCCTGAGTTATGTGCGCAGCTGGTCCAGAAGAGGATTGAGTACGAAGACACCATTAAAGCAGAGAGGCGAGGAAACCATGCCAAGAAGAGGGCGGAGAATCCTGAGAATAACCGTCGGCCGGGAGTCAGGGAGCTTGCAAAGACAGGCTCAGGTATGTTACTTCCCAGTATACCTTCTCTGATTCTAACATCTTGACTCGATAAAGCCTCTACCTTTTCTGGGCAGTTGGAAGCCACATCGAAGTCATTGTTGCTAAACACATCTTGCCAACTGGTTTCCAAAAAGAAAGAGATTTATGTTTGTGACTTTGGTGTTAAGGATCAAAGAGGCCATGAAGGGAGTTTGGTGAAACATTTGTATATGCTAATTGACCTGTCTGACGACGAGAAAATTGAGGCTTCTTTTGTTAGCATCACTCGACAGCAAAGTCATCAAGATTTTTTATCTCGAAACATATCACTATGTGCTAATTGGTTGTCTGGAAAAGAAATGAAAAAGAAGACAGATTTCGGCAGAGGGCTTGTACCAAGGCTTTTCAATAGTCTATTCATCTCACCCCTAGAGCAGTGAACTAATTTTGGCAATGCTGAAGATGAACACAATTTAAATGGGTGTCGGGAGCAGCCTTCATCTGAAGATCCAAAACTGTGGCGCAGCACATCTTAGGGCTCCCCTTTTGTGGTTGCATGGAGTATAGCTATAAGAAGGTTATCGAAGTCAATAGTCAAAAAATAAGAAGTGGCAATGGACTGTGTGTGGTCAGTTCTCGGAGGAGTACGGGCGAAGTCTCCTTCCTACCCTTGCTACAGGCTAGATCGAGATGCTCGTACAATATTGGCTTTGTCCGTCCGCTTAACCTTGAGGTCGCTTAAAAGTGAGATCCCATTGAAGTGATGATGCCAAATAATGAATATGATATGTTGTACGAGGATATATGGATTATGACAACGTAAGCTCACAAGAGTTGACAGCAAAGTTATGTTGAAGTTGTACGCTGAAATTGTACGCTGAAGTTGTTCGTGTCCCAGTCTTGGCGGGGTGGTCTGGCCCGTCACCCCTCCTTTGTCTGGCCATAGCTTCTGGCTGACGTCACAGCCCAGCGGCCAAATACGCGGAAAGACCTCGTTTTTGGTGGCGGCAGGCACATGTCCCGAACCTGCAACAGGGGACAGCTTCCACTACAAAAGAATCGCTCATCGAACCACTTCCTTCTGTCATACCATACCACAAACATTTGACTTGATAACGAAACTCAAATACAACCACTCAACTAATACATACCACACACACGAAACCCTATACAACTACACAACTGTAATCATGACTTCCACCGTCTACGTTAAGAACATCTCCACCTCCACTTCTGAGAAGGAGATCAAGGAGTAAGTAACAACAGCTCCATTTGAGCTCACAACATCAGCTAACGACTTCCCCTTAGGTTCTTCAGCTTCTGCGGAAAGATCTCCAAGATCGAGGTCACCCCAAGCGGCGAGACTCAGAGCGCTACCGTCGTCTTCGAGAAGGAGACAGCAGCCAAGACTGCCCTCCTCCTTGACAACACCCAGCTCGGCAAGACCCAGGTCTCCGTCTCCGGAGCTGAGGGCGCCAAGGAGTTTGACCCAACGGTGAACAGCGACCGCGACTCCGATGAGATCACCCAGGAGGAGAAGCCAAGATCCCGAATCATCGCCGAGTACCTCGCCCAGGGCTACGTCATCGGCGACACCGCTGCCCAGCGTGCCCTCGACCTCGACAAGAAACACGGCATCACGGACAAGTTCCTTCAGACTCTCTACAACCTCGACGCCAAGTACAAAGCCACCGACAAGGCCCAGGCCGCTGACCAGACCTACGGCATCACCGCACGTGCCCAGGGCATTTTCAACACCCTTGCCTCCTACTACGACAAGGCGACGCACACTCCAACCGGCCAAAAGCTTGTCAACTTCTACACCCAGACCGAACACGAGGTGATGGACATCCACAAGGAGGCGCGCCGCCTCGCAGACCTCAAGAAGGAAGAGAGCGGTGCTGGCAGCACGTGCAAGTGCGGCGCCGATGCGGCAAAGTGCAAGTGTGCGCCAGGATCCTGCGACTGCAAGTCCTGTGCTAAGAATGGTAAGTCGAAGATTAATGTTCCTGGTTCTGATAAGACGGTGTGTACCTGCGGCGGAGACGACGAGTTCTGTTCGTGCGAGCCGGGTCATTGCGCTTGCGCTAAGTGCTCGAGGAGCAAAACGAAGGTGGAGGGCAATGAGAAGACGAGGTGTCAGTGTGGCGGGAACGAGAAAGTCTGTGTCTGCGAGCAGGGCAAGTGTGCCTGTAGCGCATGTCCAAGGGCCTCTGGTAATGCCAAGTCCAGTTGCGCTTGTGGTCCAAAGCAGGAGTCTGGCACTTGGACCGGTCAGAAATCCTGTGCAAAGCAGGAGTCTGGAACCTGTGCTGGTCCTGCGTGTGCCGGCAATCCAAAGTCTTGCAAGAAATGCGACGGCAAGACGAAGTGCGACTGCGGCGGAAACGAGAAGGATTGCGCGTGCAAGCCGGAGGAGTGTGCTTGCGCCGCGTGCCCGAAATCCAAGACGTCTTAAACAGGCTGAATCTCGCCGATTCGATTTTGCAGGTTGGACCTCTTATAAGAGTGTCGTCCTTTGTACGAAGATGCTAACTCTGTTACAGCTAACGTCTCTGCACACGATGTCGCTACCTCCCAGACTGAGCCAATTGATAGTACGAAGATCCAGCCTTTGGAGTCCGGTGTTAAGCAGTAGATGGTTCATTGTTTAAGGATTGGTGGATGAGGATACGATTTTGCTTTTTACGACAAAATGGTTGCGAGCGATGCTAGCGGAATGGGATATCCTGAGATGGTAACGCATTGATTTGAGATGATGATGGCTTATGAGGCCTTAGCGTATTCTAGCGAATGAACAGCGCTTTAGTGAATACTTTGCTGGTACTATGTGACGTGGTAATTATTTGCAACCTAAAGTTGCCTCATAAAATCGCAACCGTGCTATAGGAAAATATGCGTGGTTACGTTATAACCGTCGCTCAATCTGCGGAGTTTTAGCTCAAGGTAAACGACTACCACAAAAATCAAACTTCTCTTGCGGATCAGGGTTATATATGGCGAACCGTGGCATCTCAAATATCATGCATCATTACCAACTGAGACTCCAAAACGAACGGCGCATTAATGGCAAATTATACTTCTTTGTTGTCTAGTTCCTTGGCACTGGATTGAATTCATTATCCTCAACAGGCGTTCGGGCTCCAGATACTGCTACGCTTTAAAACAATATTCCCGTCTTTGACCTACCATACCGTACTCCTTATGACATTGTCATGATCACTTGGCACCTGGATGCTAATGGGTCTGGCACCTGGGGTAAAGGGTTGAAAATTGGCTGCCAGATTGGGAGTTTTCGGATGCAAATGGTTTGCGTGGTTATTTCTTGGTCAATAGGGTTTCGATACTGTAATAAAATCGGAAATTAGTTTTTTAATTGAAAAGTTTAGGTGGTAACTACTAACCAACTAGTATGGCTATCTTTGCAGTTAATGGCTTTTTGCTACCGCGAGAACTTGGGTATGTATGGATTCCTGTTCTGAGGATTGTAGTCTGAGTCCGGCTGACATGACTATCTTTCAGCGAACAACTTTTGGCAATCTTACTGTAGAGAATTTGGGAATTGATTTCTAAACGATGTTCTAAGCGCTAAGCGGTTAGCAATGTTTCTCGCGGCCTTTGATTTGCAGATACGATACTCGTACCTAGATGTTAACTCACAAGACGAGGTAAAAGTGAGGTAAAGGTAAGCAAGCGACGTCCCTTAACATCACAGCAAACAAATTAAGATATACTACCAAGTTTATGTAGGACTATGCATATAATTTCATCCCACGAAGTAAAAGTCTTATCAATTCGACCACTTCCGAGATACGAGGAAGCGAAAGGTTACATTCAGCGATCAAGCAAAGAGTTGGCAGTGCAGATCTGGAAGATCTGGGAGATCTGGGTTTCTGGAGGGGATCGTCCTGGCCGGGTTGACGATGTGTGGCGTGATGTTAAACGATGATTTGCAGAGAATGAGAAAGTCTGGCGCGTGCTACCGAGAACACGCAACTTTGTTCGAGTGGGGGAGTTTGTGTGGTTAAGTGAGTAGCAGGTTTTTAGTCTCATGCTGTGGATGCGTTGCATTTACATTTGGGAAGTCTAAGGGGCCTTGGGAACGCATTCAAAAAGCGTATAAAGTAGAAACGGACAGGTGCGAGCAGAAAGCCTTGCATCATAATCAAGGACGAAATAGGGGCGCACAGCTCCTAAATGTTTTTATTAATCTTAACTTGGTTAGGTAGCATCGGCTATTCAGGGATCAAGCTTCACAAAGTAGCTGACGGCGGTCAACACCGGGCAGCTTCCACGCTTGGCGTCATTGTCTTGGCAATTTACAAGGGTGCAGGTGTGTCTGATGAGGTCAACCTCGCCCTAAGTAAATATGACGATATATCCTGTAACTCTTGCTTACACCCGTCGAGGTCGTTGTTTATAGGTTAATGAATGGAGAGGTAGGCGATCTTATTACGTCAAATCTTAAGACACCCACGGACACGCTCTGGAATAACGAGCGAACGATAAGTTCTCATAATACCTGTAAGCTTCCAAGCGACGAAGCAACATCGACGACAGACCGACTCCACTTCTGAAGAACGAAACCAGCGACAATATCCCTGCGAGCAGAGCTCAACACCAAACAGGAAGGCGGAAGAAAAGTCCCCAGAACATATAGCCCCACATGGCACCATCAGCGCTCCACGACGCGCTCCACGACGCGCTCAAATCCCTTTGCCCAGTCGAGATCACTGAGATTCCTACCGACGATGCTGGTCTCACCTCCTGGCTGCAAACAACATTTAAAGATGCATGCCTTCTAATCGACTCCGTTCCTCTCTCAGATCCATCTGAGGCCTCATCCTTAAACCGCCCCCGCTCATCCTCGGCGGCATCATCTGCTTCGGAGATAATACTCTCTGACGCCCGCCCACCGCTTACCGACGACTCTACGCACAAGCTACAGAAAGTATGGGGAAAGCCCGTGAATATCGCACCTAAAGAGAACCCGCTCGGAACGAGTGTCTACAAGCTCGCCGGTAGCGACTCCAAAGGTGCTTGGTTTGCTCGACGCTCTGTTCACGAAGGACTAGGCTTTTCGAAATGGAAGAAGGCTTTACAAGCTGAGTTTGCGGAGACATTGAAAGGGGGCTCGGGACCTGGAGAGGGGAATATTAGGGGGATTGGTGGGGAGAAGAGGGTGGAGGCTAGAGAGACCACGGCTGGGAAGCTGGAGGTCTGGGATCTCACTGCGCAATTTCCAGGCCCGACGACGCCAAGAGAGTTCGTTGAGGCGGTGTGTACGACGGACTGTGCGAGGGATGGCATGAGGCATTTTATGATTGTTTCCAAGCCTTGCCTGCATCCTGAGGCTCCGGAAAGAAGCGGCTTTATTAGAGGCCAGTATCAGAGTGTGGAGATTATCAGAGAGGTGCCGAATGCGGGACCTAATATGGTTAGCAAAAGCGACACCAACCTGGCGTCGCCGAAGATGACTTCCCACGGCAGAGACCGCGCGAAGACTGTGTCACATGGCCAGGGAAACTCCCACACCGACGAAGGCGATGACACAAACCCCGTGGAATGGATAATGCTCACCCGTTCCGACCCAGGCGGCTCAGTCCCCCGCTTCATGGTCGAGCGCGGTACACCAGGCAGTATAGTAGCCGACGCCGCTAGGTTCCTGGATTGGGCCTGCGGCGTCGACGAAGAGGAACTCGAGGAGGCTTCCGACGCTCCGCTGCCACAAGACGAAACAGCAGCAGCGGATGTCGCCGAACCCTCGCCAGGTTTTGCTGCACAGTCTGGATTGGCGGCGGACAAGGCGGCGCAGAGAAGACCAAAGGTTGTCAGAATCCGGTCACATGAGACGAATGGCCATCTTGCTGGTATAGCAGGAGCCTCAGAGGAGCCGGGTGATATATCGAGGACGTCGACGGTTGATACCAGCACGACTGCTACGACGGATACTACTGGGCCCAGCAGAGGAGGATGGCTGCCAAGTGTTCCCCTCCCCAATATCGTGACTGGAGCAGCTTCGCTCATCACATCTCATATTCCGTATATTGGGACCGTTGGAGAACAGGAGAAGCCAGGCCGTCGCTACTCCTCCTCTTCTACATCCTCTTCGAACTCAGGTGGGTCTTTTACTTCAGCAATGGGTGCCCACGTCCATGACACCGACTCGGAGGACACTATTCATCGTCACCGCGCACATAGTGGTGCCACAGACAGCACAACCTCCTTCCAAACCCTCGAAGAAGAAACAGCGCTCCAGGCCGGCATGGACGGCTTTGGCATCGGTCAGATGATTGATGCGCTGGGTATCAATTCTGCGACCGGCGTGCAGAAGGTAGATGAGAAGGAGGAGAAGGAGAAATCGAAACTAGCGAGACGCAAGAACAGACTAGCGGATAAGTTGTTTAAGATTCGACAGAAGGAACTTGATAGGAGTAGTGAGGATAAGGAGGTGGAGGAGAGGAGTACTGAGAATATCCGAAAAGCGGAGGAGAAGTATGAACGTGAGGTGAGGAGGCAGGAAGAGAGGTTTCGGAGGGAGATGACGAAGTTGAGAGAGAAGAGGGAACGCGAAGAGAGGAAGGAGATCGATAGGCAGGCTAAGGAAAGGGGGCGCAGCGAGGTGGATGGTGTGAAGAGTCTGTTGGAAAAGGAGAAGAAGGAGACGCAGGTCCTGCGCGTAGAGCGGGATTTGCTAAGAAAGCAGGTCCTGGAGTTGCAGAGGGAGAATACGAGATTGGCGGTGGGCGTTGGGAAGCTTCCTGGGGGGAATGAGTTGCTAACGGAGACTAGAGAGCGCAGACAGGGCGATCCGGATGGCAACATCATCGAGAGAGCGAGGAGCGGCAGTTTGTTGAGGAAGGAGAACCGTCTGCCGAGGTGAGAAGGCATTTTAATGCTCGGGCGAGGCCACACGAGATGTGACGATGGTTTAATGCTGGGACGAGACGAAGTCGAAGCAGACCACAAGGTCCCAGGAGACATTCCAGCGCAGTGATGAAGGGGACGGGGAACTGGTTTGTTACGCATCGGAGTGACCTCGATTAATGAGTAAGGAGGGGTGTTTATGACAGATTGGTGGCGTTGGGACGTTTCGCAGGTTTCATCAGAATGAAGCATTATATATTCTTACAAACACCCCTATAACCCTCAACAGTGATCACAAATCGATGCCCCTTAACTGAATGGCAATCGCCGCTTTATGCTAAAGTGCAGTTCTGTTTTCACGAGGTTCCTGAAGTGGTATCGTTAGATTACTTAGCCACAGGCTCTTGGCGGTCCGTGACGAGGTAGCTAACTGTCGAGTTTCTTACTGTTGCAGGTCAGATCTTCGTTCCCTGCCTTGTGCACCACGCGATAGCTAATGCCAACTAGTTAGAGCTCATAACTTTCCAATTAGAGATCAACTCTCAAGCTATTTACTTACCAAATGATGTTGGCAGGAAGAGATAGCCATGCTACTCGGTTGCGGACTAAAATTTTCAAGTTCAAAGTCGAGTTCGAAGGCTGCTTTACCACGGGTGGTAGGTACGAGGAGCACTGATAATTATTAGTGTTTAAATTTCGCACTTCAGAAATCGTTTCCCAAGTTCTTTACGGTTCAAAAGGAACGTCGAAGGGAGGATAGCTGGGCCAACCGGTTACAGATTAGCTGAGAGATCAATCCCAAGTCCTATACGATACCAAACTCAGAGCTTCGTACAGTACCGAGAGGATGTGGCTGGAAAGTTCGCCTTGCCAGCCGGTTGTCGACTGAAAAACCTAAATGAGGAATCCATTTCTAAGTCTTTATCTGAGAAGCCAAACCAATTATTTATAAGCAAGGATCACTGCTAAACAGTCGGCGCGTTAAATTTTAAATTTAGATATAAATTCCGTAGTTCCTCGGAGTAACCAACAGGACGTGGCTGTGCAACATAGCATGCTGGCATGGTAACCAGTTCCAAGCCTCCAGTTGCGGACTAGTAACCTCAGTTTAGAAATCGAGGTCTATGTCTTTACCTCTGGTGTTTAACCGGTTATCATCTAGATGGCAGAGATGACCACTTCTAAACAATTGGCCCTTAAAGTTTTCAATCTACAAGTCAATTCCTAAGTTCTTTGTGGTACTAAAAGATTTTGGCTCGACGATAGTCATGCTAACAGGTTGGGTGCCTAGAAACTTCAATTAAGAGATCGATTTCTTAAGTCTTTACCTCGTACGTCATACCGATTAGCGTCTAACGGCGAAGTCCAGTGAAAAGAGTGGGAAGTTCATATTTGTGGCTTCAAACAATTAGTCATATTGAGAGGAAAGGTGCATGCTCATTGAAGGCAAATCATCATTGGTATCTGGCAACTTATGCGCTTCCATGCGCTCAAATTCAAAACTTCAGCAAAGTGTAACAATCCTCGCCTCTCCCTCTATCAGTACGCAAAGCACATGGTATCCCAATAGAGCTAATTACAATAACGCCTACACCCAGCCTTAAACACCTCAATAGATCTCAGATTATTCTCTTTCCCGCCTAGCGCATATTCAGCTGCCTCTCATCCAAATGATCCCCAAATCTGCGTGGCGAGCTGCGTGCAGTCACAAGGCCTGCAGAACCGACGGACAATGTGACTGGTGAGATCGGAGACGGCACATGCACCGGGCTAATCTGTGGCGATGCGGTCTGAGGATGCGCCAGGTTTGGTGTTGGACCAAGAGTGAAAGCGTTACGTGGACGTGCGGAGCCTCTAGGCGTAAATGGGCCAAGTCCAACCGAAGCACGTCTAGCAGTGAGGCCAGAGAGTGGTGAGAGAACTGGTGCCTGCCGCGTTGGGGATGGGTTGAGGTCCTCTGCGCTGAGCATGGGTTGGCGTCCAGACGGGCTACGTCCTGGTCCACGGCGAACGCTGACCCATGGGTGAGTGACGACGGTGTACTCTGCGTCTGAATCCTCTACGGCGGAAGGGACCTCATCGATAGTCTCAAGTGGTTGGCCCAGACGAGGACTCACTACGTAGGTTGTGTCAAAACCCTCTTGTGTTGGAGTCCCCACGGCCTCGACGGTGGCATTGTTATCGAGCGCAAACCGGGCAGCAACGACATCTGCCGAATTGACATTGCCCGCAAACACATGATTGGTGCGTGCCTCAAGGCTGAAATGTCTGCGAGGCCCCATCGCCTCAGACAGCTGTTCCTGAAGCTCAGGGAGAATTGGAGAGCGTAGACCCGGATCACTGGGGTCCGTGACTGTGTTGCCCGGGCCAGGGGTAAAACCCGTCTCAGTCGTGGTGCGAGAGATGATACGGATGGGAGCCGAGGCCGCTCGACGGCGGTTTGGGTCGTCAGCACGAGCAAGAAGCTCCGCACGGCCTCTCATCAACTCTTCAAAGTCAGGCGTCGACGGCTCAACTGCAGGCGGTGGTGGTGCCGGAGAGAGCGGCAGCGGAATGACGATACCTCTCGCCAAATCAAGCTGTGAAGCTACATCAGCGCTAAGCTGCGCAACAGACCCATCCTGCTCGACGGAGGCTGGAGGAGAAGATGCGGTACCAGCAGCCTGTGTAGCCGGTGGAGAGGATGCGGTCAACACAGGATATGTATTGTCCAGCGCCAACGAGTTTGGGTCATTTCCAAACAACACACTCTGGCGGTTTGCAGCGCCGTGGTTGATGACCGTGCTCTCCGATGCACTACGTCTCCCTTCGTCCTGGGCGTGGCCAAATAGATCAAGGACGTGCGGCTTGTGAAAAACGCTCTTGCAAGGACGACGCCTCATTAAACCATCCTTATCGTCATTGCGGGAGTTCTCGTTATTGTGTGGAGAAAAGGCCTCAAGATCTTCAGCACCGCCAATATCTGCGGAAGTATTGCGCCTCGGTGTCTGAAACGTGACCTTCTTGCGCTGAGGAGCGGAGTTGTCGGAGTTTGCGCTCAACTGACAAAGCGCGTCAGTAGCGGTTTCAGTGCTTCCAGTGTTGTACAACTGCTCGTGCACTGCACCCGGAGACGGAGCGTAGCCACGAGACACACTGATGCCACTCAGGAGACCGCCTCTGCCGGAAGCCGTCATTATGGCCAGGTGTGCAGCGTCTCTGCCTCTTCTCTTGGAGAAAGTGCCGTTATCCGCTGGCGCAGATACGGATCTATCACCAACATCTCTTCGGCACTTGTCATCACGCATCTGCGACGCAATGTGCGGACGACCAACATAATAGCCACGCAGCACCGATTCGCCAACAGAGGATATGGACGTTGGAGAGGCATTACCGGCGTTTGCGACAAAGGATGCAGATGGGCGCTTGCAGATATCTTGTCCAATCAACATACCGCGGTGGGTTGGTACACGTTGATCGACAGGGGGAGAAGACATGTTGTCGGCTCTGTTTACTGGCGTAGAGATGCTGCGAGCACCGCGCTGATACTCATGTGTTGGAGCACTCTCCTCAACTGGGCTGGATTCGTAGATTGGAATTGTCCGCGCGACTTGACCGTCATTGCCGAGCTCGGCCGAGATCGTCGAGGACGGAGAGACTGCATGATCGGGAATTTTACGTGGTCTCGGAACAACGAGAGATGTCATGGACGCCGACCTCGATGGGACTCTTACAGACTCGGACTGAGGCCTAATTGGCGACGACTGGCCACGGTTCTCAGGATCGAAGGGCGACGGCGAGATGGCTGAATGTGATGTGGCTAGCACCGGGGTAAATAGAGAGCCATATGAATTATAGCGGTTACATGTTGTGGTTGCCGCCATTGGAGTCATCAGGCCCGTGTTCGGGTTGAGCTGTTGAGAGCCTAAGTATGGGTTGACAGGCTGTCTCGATGATCCAGAATCCCGAGCTATCCGACGAGCCCCTGGAAGAGCATAGTCGGCATCGACCACACTAGAAGCGAAGCTCAGCCTTCTCGACATCGAAGGAGGTGATGAGCCCTCAAGACTGGTCTGTCTTTGGCGGCTCTGCGGATAGATGGATGGCAGATTCGGGGACTCATGCTCCGGGCTCATAGATGCAGGATATTGAAGTGTCGGACGTCTCACAGGAGTGGCGTGGAGTGGATGGAGGTAAGGTAGCCTATCACTGACCACTCCATCAGACTCGAAATCCTCCTCAAAAATCTCCTGGCGGCTTGGGGTGGCGTGGAGTACTGGATCAAAATCAAGCGAAGGGTCGTTGTCGCCAGGTCGAGCTCCTCTAGGAGTCCTTGGTTCATTGACTGGCTCGTTATCGGAAATCGAGCGCTTCTTAGGTGTAGCATGAAGGACGGGGTCGTAAAACAAGCTCGGATCTTCATCCATCGAGTCGGCTGGGAACTCCGTCTGGGAGCCAGAACCGCCCTCATCGCGCTGTGTAAGCGTCTGTGCTCTCGGTCGCTGCCTTGGTGGGTTTAACGGGACAACACTAGCCATTCCAACGATTATGTGCTCATCCATAGAGTCGTCATGCTCGTTGTCTTTGTATTCAATCACAGACGCAGATAGTATTGAATACTCCGGCAGCGAGACTTCACTCTGGCTGTGGGCGAGATTGTGTATAAACAAGTTCGCCATGCCCATTACAGAGTTTGGTTGTGGACGGTATGGTGGACTGCTGCCCATGATGGAGAAGGCCTGAAGACTGTCAGACCTTGGTGGGAACCCAGTCATAACAGATGACGAAGCGTGACCCCTCTCATTATCTTGGGCGACGAGTTGCCCTTGCTTTGTGGCTTGAATTGCGGCTGGATCAAAGTTGCGCAATCCTTCATCCTCTTCGCGAGCCATAGGGTGGTTGCCCGCTGAAGGCGTGTTGTCGTCAAAAAGGTCGTCCAGTGTTTCAATGGCTGAGAAGACGCTAGTCTTGCTCAGATTTGGACAGATGGACAGCGACGGCAGGATGCTGAGCTCCTTCAATGATGCAACGCTCCGGTAGAGGAACTTGAAGGTAACAAATGGCTTGTTCTTAGGATCCAAAAGCACGTAGTCCCGACGTTGAAACATCTGAGTTTGTCCCTTGCTCTGCAATCTGGCTGGAGTTAGCGATGTACACAATAGAAGCGCAAATGAAGAAGGACTTACCCAATTCCGTATCTGTGGTCCTTGTCTTTTCTCAGCACCGGAAAATCTTCAGGACCACCAATTGCTGGGGAAATTCTGTTCCTCTTGGAACGATAAACGAACACTGAGATATCGCCTCCGTTCTCAGCACGCGACGGAGGGAAGTCGCTCCCCTTGAAAATGAACGCGAATGCCTCCATTGGGATTCTCAAACTTGTGTGCTTCTTATGTGCGTTATTTGGCGGCGCCATAGACTGTGTGATACGGCCCTTGTGGCTCGTCCTAGGATTGACTCCGCAAGACGCGATGTGGCCTCCATTGAAGCACACTCTGAAGACGTACTCAGTTTCATCTGGATGCGGCAGCTCAATCTCGTACGCTATGCCAAAATGCTGGTCTGGGAGGCTGTCAGCTACCCAGAGAGAAAGCGTCGCTTCGTGGGGATCACGACATACCTTGGGGCAGCACAGCGATATAGACCGTCACCACAGACTCGTCCTCATCTTCTCCATACTCTGAGCCCTGGCTGGTCTTTCTCAGTTTGAAGACGCCCTTCATTCTCTCCTTCAGAGACGGCTGAGGAGCATTGAGGACTGTGGCCCCATGTGGCACCTCATACTCGGCGAAAGGCGTTGCCTTTCTGGTGGTATTTCCTTCTTCGTCTGTAATATCCTCGAAGGCTATTAGACCAACAGCGATACCTTTGCGGTATGGCATGTTGGTTTTGTCGATTGATTTTTGTTGGTGGTTCGTTGTTGATGATTTACTCGCTTTGTCGCGACAACTTGGAACGGAGCTGGCCAAAGGCGCGCTAAGCGCGAGAGCCACAACACACACAATAACAATGAGGGACGCACCTTATCCGCCGGTGCAAAAAAAGTGATAAGATAGAACCGTCTTGCACAACTGTACAAGCACGTTCTACAAATAAAACTTATCCTAGACGGTTTCGGCAGCTGGAAATCTTATCAACAGCCTGCTCCCTCTTGGTGCTCAACGAAAAGACTTTCTAATAAGTGGGATGCCTACTTGCAACCAGTTGTCCAATCTTGCTGTGAAAAGTACATTGTTTCAACAAATATAACGGTTCACAAATGCTCGACATATCGCTTGAGAGCCAGAGGCCCTGCTTCTGATATAAGATCTGCGGCCGAAGCATTTCCCGCATAATCGATTGGCTACATCGTGTTTCAGCTTGAATAACTTTCATTAGAAAGCTACCGTAAATACCCTCTGATTGTTGAAGGCCAGAATTGCTGGTCTCAAACTAAGAACTGCCGCCGCTCGGCTCCCCTCGCCAAGTGTCCATGGAAGCAGTTTCGACGTCGTGGAAACCCTTAGGACGGCACATGGACTAAAGCCGGCCCACTTGCAAATATATGACAATCGAAACACTTCCTTCACTTCCTTCATAGCCTGTTGGCCGATGGCCGGTTTCCTCAACGCCAGTGGTACAGCCAGTGACCCCGAGTGGAAAACCTCAAGGACGACTTATTAAGCTTGGCGACTGCTCAACCGAAAAGTGTTTCCAGCAGACGTGGCCTTATTGGTCACCCCAGGAGCCACTTTCGTACCAGCTATTGACGATCCTCAAACTCTTGAGAAATGCTGGCTAAAGCCGGTGCTTGCAACTGAAGTTTCAGCGATTCATTCATCGGCTTGAGACCCTCTAGTTTGCACCGATCCTCGACGAAGAGAATGTGCGAGGAACTTGAGAACCTCAAGCCAGGATTTTGAACACTCTTGTCGAGGCGCTGAAGCACTGACGGCGCTTCATTTCAGAATGGAAAACGCGAAAAAAGATGTTCTCCGGGCAAGTACGGCATGGCGTTATAAAATACAAGATTAAAGTCCTACAGTTGCCTTACGCTTGCACACATTTAGCCAATAGACCCATTTGAGTTGCTTATGCTGAATGAATGGCTGAGACTGAGATGGGGATCTAGGTGTCACGAGTTGCTTCTATCATTCTGTTGACCAAAATTACTGAGCCGAAATAGCTGTGGCGGAAGTTTTTAAAGTTGTTTCTTTGTGCTGCTTATGCCGGTCCTTTATTTACAAACGTGCTTCTAATATTCGTACTATCGTTCACTGATAATCGCTTATCGACATTTGTGTCTTGACAATCGCTTTATTGATAGTTGATTTATTGACCTGGTCTAGTCAAGCTGCCAATCGAATCCTCCTGCTTCTCGATCAAACCCAAACTCCTGACTGCGCCGGCCTCTGGGACCTTGGCGGATGGGTTTGCTGCCTCGTGTGCTCTGTATGCTGCCTGGATGGAGCCAACTCTTGCTGCCTATTGTTTCGTCAGTACTTCTCATTGCTGTTGTGACTTGGTCGTAGCTGTAGCAAGTGTGATGGCTGGCTGGATGGTGGTGGGGTGGTTGACGCGCACCTCTTTCTTGTGGTGCAAACACTCATAGTAATCCTCGAGAACTGGCTGGCACTTCTTCTTGCCGGATATATCTTCGGAGCTGGTGTTCACGACGTAGCAAGCTAGGACCTCTTGCCAGAATGGGAAGCACCTCGATGGACCTGTTCACTCAGTCAGCCTTGCTCATGGGGGTCCGGGAATGGGATAAATTGTGCTGGGGATTATGCGCAATTGGGCATTGGGTAGAGCAAGCTACGTACCTCCATTGAGTCCGTATCCGGAAGACATGGTGAGTGCTCAATGGGTGTGTAATTGAGTTCTTGGGTATGGAGTTCCAGCTGTCTTCCCGCAAGCGCTGGTGTTCGTCGTCGTCTCAGCGGCCGAACGCGTTGATGCGTTGGTGCCTCAGGCGTGAAACCTTATTCTGGGTGGGACAGGCTACGTAGATGGCAGGGACATTAATCCGGGGAAGCAACATGATCGTGAACAAGACCAACCAGCTTTAATGAACTTTTAACGAATTTCCTTGCTCAACATAATAGTAACGAGCGCTTAACTCAACGTACAGTTGATATGGCGACTCAAACATTCTCACCTGCCAAAGCTATTCTGCTAGCTGTACAAGCAACAACGCGATCCGATATTGCAACCTTGAGGACCTTGTTAGCTACCTGTCCCAACATCTTAAATCCGATATTCTACCGCGTCGTCCTCACTTATCTTCCTGAAAGTTGCCCAAGTTCAGAATATGTGCAGCTCCTTATCGACTTCGATTTTGGAAATATCTCAAAATCGACCGACGCGACCATCGACGAATCGCCTATACACGGGATCACCGAAGCGCAAGCCGCCCAGAATGTACGAAAGCTCAACCTGTTAAACCTGCGCATGAGTGGATTACACGAAAATTCGCCGCGAGACGACTTGACACTCTTCCTGCTGCACCGCGCATACAGAATCGATGAGGAGACCGGCCTCCTTACTCAACTCCCAGAGCTCATTGCGCCATTCCTTGCACGCTCCGACCACCTCAGAGACTGGATGTTGGGCACTCTCTTGCCACTTCTGCGGCTTAACTGCGAATACCACCCTTCACCTGAAGGCACTCAATCGCTGGACTGGTTTGAGAAGCTGGACACATCTGGTGCTGTGAAATTTCTGCTCTCGAGGACGATAGATCCAGAAGCCTCCGATGAATTGAACAAGCATGCGATTGTGCAGGATATACGAGGCATCATGGGACCTTGGTTATACGGAAGTAATCAGTGGAAGAGGCGCCAGACGTCTACCGGCAACATGGGGGCGCAGGCCATACAACCTTTGGGAGGCAAAGACGTGGCGCAGAAAACGTTGTACCACCACTGGGACAAAGTCTTTTGCTGGATCATGAACGAAGCAATTACGTGTCATACGGCAGTTGCGGAACTGGTTGTGCAATGGGCAGATTCAACAGATGTCGACTTGGGAGGTTATGCCGTCCCTGAAGCTCTTCTTCCTGATAAGGAGTCTGAAGAGATCAATGGCCACTACGCACATGCTGCTCTCTCTGCAGCATTTCGCATACCAGAAGCCACGCTGCCCGCCTTAGCCGACATTCATAAGATTCTTGGCAAGGTCCATGAGCGAATGGGAATGGGCCCAATACCAACACTACAGGCCGCCGCTTCGCTGTTGGCGCCCGTGTTTGAGTTTACAGTGGAGGACAAATCCATAAAACAGCAAATGAAGGAGCTCATTGCATATCTGAGGAACGAAGAGTGCACAAACTTCCAGAAGCCGACGCCAGCTTCTGTTAAATTCTTCCACGCATGTTTGACGAGCACATATCTTCTACTCAGATCTACAGAAGAGCCGCCGACGATCGAGCAGACAGCAAGACTGCTCACTCATGACAACGATTTGAAGCAACATAACAAATTGAGGGAATTCCTGGTAAGCACAGCGGCAACCGCAGGAAGCGACGATAAAATTTGGCTGCGAAGACGGAACGAGATATTGTGGCTGCATGACTGGGGCTTACAGCCACATCTGGAAGGGACTGGGGAAAGTGCGAAGCACACCAGTCGAGGCCCTTTTGGACTTATTCCGGTGACGCAGATCCACACTGAGATTCTGCGGACTCTGGTTTCATCTCAACGTAAGCCTCATGTTTTTTGTCAACCAACTGATGCCACCACCACCACAACCACCACCTATAATGGGGCAACGAATTGAGATCACAGCACTGACAATTGACCAAAATGCAGGCTATAACCTTGCTCGACAGCTTTACGAGGAGGGCCCGGATACCCCTCTGTGGCATGCAGCAGTCGCCGAAACTGTTCTTCAGGAGTCCATAAATGCGTTTAGACACGCCAACAACCCGAATAAGACGCAAGGCGGTGTCAAGCAAGCTCTAAACATGTTCGCATATCCAACCTCCAATTTCTTCCGAGTTACTCTAATCTTTAAAACAGGCTTGAGGCTTTCCCAAAGACCTTCAAGAATAACATACCTTCCCAGCGCATCCGCCACCTTGCCGAAGCAACCCACATCTTCCGCACGTACCGATTGATCCTCGACAATAACGAGCCTTGGAAGCCAGAGGTATTGCTTACCCATGGCGACCCCATAGCAATTGTTGAGAAGGTGCTGGCACAAAACACCCGGAAATATACCAAGATCGATGAGTTCCTGCAGTTTGGCGAACTTGTCGTCCGTGCTGGGTTAACAGTCAGACACGACACCGGAATGAGCGCCCTAATTGAAGATAAAGAGCTGCAAGAACAGCTAGATATTGCGAAGTGGAGGATAACAGCGATGTGTATCGATGCGGCTTTGAGCGAGGATGACTTCGAGACCGCATACTCCTACGTTATAGGCCGGCTACCCGTAATCGCCGGTGGTGCTTATGTGCAGCCCAATCACCGCGACGCTATGACATCTCAACCCGCAACGCCAATCTCCGAACCACATACGCCAATGCTCGAAATCATACTCTCCGGAGCCGTGGCCACGAGACCGGTCAAGCCGCTAGATACATGGTCATGGCGCGCGGCGTTTCAAGCAGGAAAGTATAAAATGAACGCCTATACCATCAAACCATCACACGTCGGTAACTCCTCCGCCAACCCCGTAATCCGCAACCTTGAGCAAAAGATGGAATGTCTCGGGCAAGCACTGCGTATCGCTCCTCCTGCTGCCCTCCAGGAAATTCTGAACGTCTTCCGACGCTGCGAGGAGGAGCTCGATGCTAAAATCAGAGAGGAGGCCTGGCAAGAGGAGAACTGGGACAGAGTTGCTGATGAAGCCACGATGCCAGGCAACTTTGCGGCTGAGAGGGAGCAGACGTTGAGCAGAGAGGGTGCGGTTGCGAGTACGGCAAAGAGTAGGACGGGAGAGGCGCCGATGAGTCTTTTTGACTTGACGAAGAGGAGTGCGGAACAGGCACAGAAGAGCCTGAAGGCTTTGACTGCTGCTGCGCCGCTTGCACCGCTGGGTGCGTTGGATGGCGGCAGGAGACGGGAAGAGAGTAGAGAGAGTATGGCCAGTAGTCATGCGAGTATGGGGAGTGTAGGGAGTGAGTCAGAGGTCAATAGGCATACGGTTAGGAAACGGGATCAGTTAAGGAGTGCTGCCGTCGGGACACTCGCAGGAGGCATCGGTTGGCTCATCGGTGCTCCGGTTCCGCAGCAGCACCGTGGAGACGAACATGAGGAGCATATATAGTCCGTGAAGTCGTGGCAAGGTGTTCAGGACGCATGTTGCAATGTTGCATTTCAGTCTGACGATTAGCGGGAGTTACGGATGAACGATACGAAGAACGGAGTTTCAGGGAGGACTTAGACCACCAGGTGCAGAATAGCGAGATCAATCAGAAGACCCTACTTGTATTAACGTCGCCATATATCCTTGACCCAGCTTCTTGCTTCTGTTTGGTTGTACGATTGGCTCATTTTCGCCTCGGAATGCTTGAACTGTGATTCGTCCAGTTTTCCGATTGACACGCCGTTTCATAAATACGAGCCACAAGACAGGGAAGGTTCCCCGCGTTTTACTCGACAGGCTTGTTGCATAATGCGCTAGGGCTGAATGGGAAGCACGTTACGTGCTTAACAGAATGTCTTGAATTTTTTTAATCAAACTAACTCGATCGATATTTATAAGGGATTGCATCGACAGAAACACAATCTTGATGAAGCTCGATATTTCATGGTTATCGACTCGGCAGCGCCGAAGTGCTTACTGGTTGTAAGCAGTCAAATCCAGATCTCGGGCCTGGCATCTGTCCACCTGGCCTGTCATACCCTGGAAGTCTCGCCTCTTTACTGAAGGTTCTCAATCACCCCGCATAAGCTGTTTGTAAGGGATGACAGGGCGAGCGCTGAGCCTCACTGTCCTTAGGGGGAAGACTCTAATCGTCGCTGTGCGGATATTCTGTTTTCAACAAATAAAATATTCTTGGCGTTTCGCGTTAGCCTTTTGCTTAACAAGCAGTGGATTTAACCTCGGCCGTGGCAGCGATTCCGCAATCGAAGCTTAACCAATTGCGGATCGGGAGGACCCATTTCCGCGTCTGGGTGAGGCGAACATATCCACAGCCTTGCGCTGAGTGACGCCTGGGCTCTGAGGAAATTATATCGGGGTTTGCGTAGCTTGAAGATGATTGAGGACGAAGAGGCATCATCAGAAGCGTTGCGCGACCCTAGTTCAAAGCGCTGTTATTGATAGACTGGGACGTCTTGAGGCTGGAAATTGAGAAGGAAGCCGCCTCAACCGTTTGACAGACCGCGGCCTGCGACGGCGCGCACGACGAATTTACTGGCTTCATACTCAAAATCGCGTTCTATCATATCCCTATAGAGGCTATTCGACGAGGCCTGGACGGTAGCACGTCCATATATTGATACCAACAGCAGTTTCGCCAGCAAGCCTGCTAAAAACGGCGCAGGAATGGACAATAGTCACCTCCATCTCAGCGGCCCCGACATGAGCACTCCTCAGTTCATGGACGCCAACTTTGCCTTCCATGCGGTGGTATTTCCTGAACCAAGATATGCGCCGCAAGGCATCGGTCGTGCGACGGGAGGAGAGTTGGAAGGGAAGATGGAGCTGGATCCGAGGGATATGCTACCGTTTAATTATCGGGGCCATAATAGGGAAGGCCACCAATCGCGGCAGACTCGGACACAAGCAAATATGGGACAGGATCTGAATGATGGAAGGGATCTTGAGATGAGGAATGCGCCGGCGATATTGCAGAGTGTGGAAGGGAATGGGATGGAGGATGTCCAACTGGTTAGCGCACAGGCACAGAATGAACCGCAAGATAGCAGTCGAGCTGCCCGTGATGGGTCACAAATACCTGATGGGAGATATGATGAGTTTGGGATGCACAATCCTACGGCAGCGGATGGCTCGGATCTTGGAAAGGGAGCGAAAGGAGACGACAAGATCGGCACACCGGCATGGACTGAGCTCAAGACTAAGGCCGGAAAGGAGAGAAAACGATTGCCTCTAGCGTGCATTGCATGTCGAAGGAAGAAGATCCGTTGTTCAGGAGAGAAGCCGGCTTGCAAACATTGCTTGAGAAGTAGGATACCTTGTGTTTATAAGGTGACGACGCGGAAAGCGGCCCCCAGGACGGACTATATGGCTATGCTGGACAAAAGATTAAAGAGAATGGAGGAGAGAATCATCAAGATTATACCCAAGGAGGAACAGGATGCAACGACAGTTGTAAGGGCCCAGGTCAAGCCAACGCTTCCGGGAACTGCGGCGCCAACGAAGACGCAGAACAAGAAGAGACCAGCGGAAGAAGCGTCCAGCTCAGAATTAGAGGCTTGGGCCGGCTCGACGAGACTGAATGGACAGGGATTGTTGCCAACCAGTTTAGAGCAGCAAGAAGATGAGGACGAAAAGTTACTTAAGGAAGGAAAGAATGCTTTGCCCACAAAAGAGATTCAAGAATATCTGGCGGAAGTATTCTTCGACAACCTTTACGGACAAGCATATCATGTGCTCCATAAACCGAGTTATATGCGAAAATTGAAAAGCGACAATCTACCACCAGTTCTCGTTCTGGCCGTCTGTGCAGTTTCAGCGCGCTTTTCGACACATCCAAAGGTCAACTCTCAGCCAGCTTTCTTACGCGGAGAATCTTGGGCTGCGGAAGCGAGGAGGATTGTGCTAAACCGCTATGAGTGGCCGAACATTACGATCCTTACGTGTCTATTACTGTTAGGCTTACACGAGTTTGGCACATGTTATGGCGGCAGGAGTTGGGCGCTAGGTGGAATGGCGATACGGATGGCGTATGCTCTGCAACTCCACAGAGATCTGGACCACGATCCTTGCAAGCAGGACCCCGCGCTGAGACTTAGCTTTGTGGATCGAGAGATCAGGCGCCGCACCATGTGGGCTTGTTTCCTGATGGACCGCTTCAATTCATCGGGAACGGACAGGCCGATGTTCATCAAGGAGGAGACCGTCAGAGTGCAGCTGCCCATTAAGGAGAAGCTCTTTCAGCTAGACATGGAAGGACCAACTGAAGATATGGCCGGCAATGTACCATACCCGTGCGAAGAAGAGGGCGAGCTGTCGAACGCCCGCGAAAATATGGGTGTAGCTGCCTATATTATACGGTCGATCGGCTTATGGGGTAGAATCGTCATCTTCCACTTTCAAGGTGGCAGAGAGCGCGATACTCGCCAGATCTGGGAGGCCGACTCCGAGTTTGGGAGTCTGAAGAGGCAGACACTGGAGTTTGTGGCTAGTCTCCCTGATAACTTGAAGTTCTCGGAGCATAATATCAATGCGCATGAGAGTGAGGGTCTCGCTAACCAGTTTCTGTTCTTGCATATCACTAGTCAGCAGAATGTGCTTACGCTCAATCACAACGCTTGTCAGCCAGGACAGACGAGACTCTTTGGTGGTGGCAGACCACGTCCTGACCTACCACGCGACTTCATTATTACGGCCACTCAAGCTGCGTTGGAGGCTGCTAAGAAGATTTCAGAGTTCTTGAGAGCAGCAGAGGGCTTTCCTGTCACAGCACCATTCGCTGGATACTGCGCATTCCTTTCTAGCAGTGTGCAGATGCAAGCCGCATTCAGCAAAGACGAGACCATCAAGAACACTGCAAAACGTAATCTAACTACGAACGTCAGGTATCTGACAAAGGTCAAGAGACATTGGGGATCTTTTCACTGGACTAGCGAGCAGCTGAAGAAGCAATTCAAAGCTTGTGCTGATGCGGCGAATAGAGGTCAGGGTGGAATCGTTATTGGTGCGCCAGTTACGATGTATGGAGATTGGTTTGATAGGTATCCACATGGAGTCAGCCAAAGCGACTTTGAGGACCCGGCGTTTGTGGTCAAGCAGGAGAAGGGTGACGATGCTGTGCTGGAGCATAAGAGCGACCTGCAAAGCATCGAGCAGTTTTTCAGAGAGGCACCGCAAACTGGCTTGACAGATGGAAAAGGAAAGAAGAGAAAGATGGCAACAGCCCAGGCAGGCACTATAGCTGCTGCAGGTGCGACCCAGCAGACGACACAGAGTCCTTTGGCTGGGCAACCGAATTCCACAGCAAGTCCTTCATACCTTCAAGGGCAGCAGCGACAAGCACAGCAACAAGGCGCGAAGCGGCATAACCGGATATCGATCCCTGATCAGCAATCTCACTTGCCTCAACAGCCATATCCATCACACCTTTCGCCATCTTACCATCCCGGACCACCTTCACAAACTCAGCATCATCAACCACCACATACCCAGCAGCCAAATGCTCACCATACACCGCACACACTAAACCACAACCATCCATCTCATCCAGCCCAACGACAGCACCATCAGGATTCGGGAGCATACTACCCACAGGACACCTCAGACATGAATCCTTCCTTCTACGGCGCAAACCAAATGCATATCGGCGGCGGCATAATGCCCCAACTCGACCGCCAACTAGTCTACGGCGCATACGCCGGCATGGAGATGCGCGGGATCGACATGTCCAACGCCATGTCATGGGAGTCACCGGGTCATACTCAGCACGCTGGCTTACCATCACACAGTGGTGCGCAGCCTGTGCAAGGTCAGGCGGCAAGTATCGCCGGCGCCTCGGGCCAACCAATCGGACATGGGCATTGGCAGGAATCAAAGTCAGCGTGGTTCATGGCGTTCAATTTGAACCCGCCGCCGACCGATATGGATGCGGAGAGCTTTGGGTTAGGGTTGGGTGGGGAACAGCCGTATGGGATTGAGATGGGTTTGGGGATGGGGATGGGGATGGGTAGTGGGATGCCGCAGGGAGGTGGGAGTATGAATGGAAGCAATATGGGCGGAAGTAACCATGGGACTTGAGAAAGGATTCTTATCTAAGCGGGGAGATCTGGCAAGGGATATGTATTTGGAAGTAGTTTGTTCTATTTGGTTGGTTTGATGTAGTTGGAGTTTGGGTGTATTAGCATTGGGCAGGAGCGAGTGAGCGTCGAGCGAGCATTGATTGGCGCTGGTTGGCTTGCTTAATATTGGGATATTAGTTGGATAAAGGAGCCCGAGGGCAGGAGGAGAGGATATAAGTTAAGCGAATGGAAACTGTTTAATGAAGCCGAGCCCTAGGTTGAGACCAGACTTCGCTACCACAAGTAACCAACTTCGATTGGACATCATAAGCGCAGCAGCACTAGCAGTATGATTTCAACTTAAACTAGCTCTCTGTATAGAACCACAGCGTATGGTTCAACTGTCTAAAGGTTCAGCACGAGACCAACTGGGTAAACCTTCCTTGCTCCATACTAGGCCTAACTAGATGGCAAAATTACCAGCATTTAAAACATAGCTCATTTACTTTTTTTGGCACTAGCTTGACGCTAGCTGGAATGCTAAATCGACACCAGAGACGTTAGTCGAAGCTAGCCATGGTTTCCGCTTATTTACATGGTTCCCCACGATTTAGCGAAGCAAGGAAAACAGTGCGGGATTTGGTATAATTGTATTGACAGATAGTGAGAGACCATATAGAAATACACTTACGTGGAGCTTCATGCAAGCTATATTTCAGCATTTAGGCAATATTCTATATGTAGTGATGAGACTCATGATGCAAAGCGGGATGCTACCCCACATTATGTGTGATTCCTGGCTCTCCTCACAGATGCCTGGCCCGTGGTTGTAACGGCTGGTAGTTATGAATTTTGAAATCCAGCGAAGGTCGACCGAGAGCTGCATGCAGTACGAAAATGATAAATCTGAACGCCAAACTATTTGAACTCGGCGAGATGTTGTTGCTGACAGCCGATTGACATCGGACTGCGAGTCCATATCGCCCGAGGTAGCGTGTTTGCCACCCCTCTCTTTTTGAACTTTTGAGATCGGTCGTGAGCAGAATCTCCAATGAAGACCAAGCCTCCATTATTAACAATACTAATGTGTATATGGAAGTTTTAAAACGTTCAATTTTCTATAAGGTTATCTCTTCATCGTGTCGATTATAAGTATGGATGTTGAACTACAGCCTCTTGAAATGGTCGAGTCTCGCAACTTTTCTCACGGCTGTGTTTGAGATGCATATGGTAGGGTGGCAGCTGAGGCTCGCGGCGCGGCCGCACCACTTAAACTCCAGCGCGTCAAGTCGCGTCCCATCTCTTCTGAGCGTCGTTACTCCCAACTCTCATCATCACCAAATCTCTCTAGCAAGACTCGGCAAAATAACACCACACAAATCCGCCAAGATGATGCGAACAGATTCTTCACGGATAGAGAGCAAGCGCAGCGCTCTCGACTACCGAAAGAAACAATTCTCTGCTCCAGAATGGAAGGACCAAACGTACCCGCATCGCCTCAACTTCTATAGCACGCCGCCGACGGCGGATATTACGCTGGAGCAGTTTGAGCAGTGGGCTGTTGATAGATTGAAGGGTGTGTTCTCCCCCTCGCTGCCAATCTCCCCTGACTTAGAAATGGTAAGGTCAGAGAATAACCGCTAATCATGTCTCAATACAGTCCTCGCAGAAATAGAAGCATGCACCTTCCGCAACAAAACCCCCCCCGAAACAGCCACTCACATGAAGCCCATAATCGACAAATACCTCCCGCTCTCCTCCTCCACCTCCATCAGTTTCCCCCTCGCCGAAGAGCGCAAGAAAGACCACTACTCGCACTTCATCCTGCGCCTCGCATTCGCTGCAACCGAGTCCCTGCGCCAACGATTTGTGCGTGTGGAGTCACAGTTGTTTCAGATGAGGTGGCAAAACGATGATCAGAGGGAGAGGAGGGGGTTCACGAAGAGTCTGGAGCTGAATTGGGAGATGATAAATGAGCAGGAGAAAGGAGAGTTGAGGGAACAGCTGTTGAGTGCGACGGATCGGTTTGGGAAGAGAGAGAAGGATGTTTTGGGCGAGGGGTGGTTTAAGGTTGATTGGATGATGGTGCCTGAGCTTGTCGCAAAGCGTAAGGTGTTTATAAAAGGTGGGATGGCTTATGTGCCGGGTGGGGAGCAGATGAGCATGGTTGTGCATGAGTTTGAGAACAGGTTAGCGAAGGCACTGGAGGTAAGCTTCTCACCCTTACTATTTTTGTTTATTTCATCAAGGTCATAGACTAACGGCTCCCTTAGCTTACCGCCAGAGGCCTCCCAAGACTTGACGAAGACGACCGCCTAACCCCAATCCTCAACCACCTCTCCTCCACGTTCTCGACCCCCCATTCCTCCTCCCCCTCAACATTTACACTCGACGGCACCGGCGAAATCCACGCGTCCGACATCCCCACCCTAGCCTCCTCCTTCCCCCTCTGCATGTCCACACTTCAACACACGCTGTCTACAACCCACCACCTTAAGCACTTCGCCCGCCTCCAATATACTCTCTTCTTAAAGGGTCTGGGATTGAGCCTACAAGAAGCGCTCGCGTATTGGAGATCCCAATTCACGCTCGTGACAGACGATACCTTCAACAAAGAATACCGCTACAACATCCGACACGCCTACGGCGACGTGGGGGGCGACGGCATCCGTCGTTCTGGCGGGTATACGCCATTCTCCTGCCAGAAAATCCTCACCGAGCGTGCACCAGGCCCGGGGGATCAACACGGGTGTCCGTACCGCCACTACTCTATGGAGGCGCTCAAGGCGGTGCTGGGACGGGAGGGAGTTAATGATAGAGAGGTGTTGAGGGGCGTGGAGGAGGATAGAGGAAAGATGAAGTTCCATATGGCGTGTAATAGGGTGTTTGAGCATGTGCACCAGAACGAGATTAAGAAAGCTAAGGATCTGGGCGTTGAGATTTCCAAGGAGACGATAACCCATCCGAACGAATACTTCAAGAGATCGTTCCTGTTGAGGTCACTGGATAAGAAGAAGGACGTGGCAGCTGAGGAATAGAGTGTTATGAGAAGTATGATGTGATGGGGGAGAAAGGTAGCATGGACGACGGAGTTTGGAACTGGTTGGCGTTAGAGCGAAATGGTGGGTGGAAATACATCCAGGCTTTGCTTGTGCGAGGGCATCATAGCATAATCAGGCACGAAGGTCGAGGAGCGTAGCGGTGGATACCAGGGTTTATGAACACGAGTACTTCGCAATGCCCGTTCGAGTATTCCTCAAATGCCATGGAGTGATATATACTGCGACTGATTAGCTGAAAGTATGAGCTCGGCGTTTCTGACAGCTGACGTCGTGAACGATGATGGAGGCTATGAAGGGTCTTCGGGCCAAGGTCGGTCGAAACCCTTTCGGCGAGCACGACATTCAAGCCAAGAATGGCAGAATGTGCCGTCAGATTAAGCGATTACATATTCGTAAATACCATGCTAACGTTAATACCTGGTAGTTGCAAAATAGAGTCTTGCCGCCCGAACAATGGTATCACAGCCATCGCTGTCTATACAATGCTAGCTCAACGAGTCTCATCCACTCATTCACAGTCTCCCAACTCTCCTGTCAGTCGTCAATCATCACGATCTCCTCTGCGTCCAAAAAGCCGTGCTAGCCGCCATTCCACCATGCACGTGGACAGTGATCATGCCGTGCCACGAACACATGCGAACGCCGCGCCACTACCACGCACTGTGGCCGCCGTCGATTCTCAAATCACTGCCAGTCATCCAGCTACTCGAGTCGCTCATCAAGAACACAGCAGCACCCTGAAAGTCCTCAGGTTTTGCAATCCGGCCCAGAAAATTCTCCTTCGCCCACTTTTCCCTGCGCCCGGGATGCGTCTCAAAAAGGCCCTTCACCATCTCGGTCTCAATGTATCCTGGCGAGATAGTGTTGACTCTGATGCCGTGCTGGCCCCACTCCGAGCCCAGATTCCTAGCAAGCTGCTGAACACCAGCTTTACTAGCATTGTATGGTGCGCAGAGCAGGTCGCGGTTCGCAATTGTGCCTGACATCGATGCAATGAGCGCAATTGAGCCGTTCCTAATCTTGTACTCGATCATGGCCTTGGCGACAGCTATCGCAGTCATCATAACTCCGGTAACATTGATGCCCAACATGTAATTTATGTCTTCGGCGCAAAATTCCAGCGCCGGCTGCTCCTGTTGTACTCCAGCAGCCGCAATGAGGCCGTGCACTCCTCGATGCGTCTTTGCAATCGTGGAGACTGCCTCATTCAGGAGAGGAATATCCGTGACATCGACTTTGACAAACTGGAACACGGTGCCCAAGCTCTCAGCCTTCTTTTGCACACGCGCAAAATCGTCTGAAGGCTTCTCAAGTCTGTCAAGGGCGTAAACTACAAATTTTGTCAGAACTGCGTGCTTATGCGAGCGTTTCCATGTGTATCATACCTGTGGCACCATGCTCAATAAGAGCTTCCGACTGACTGAGTCCAAGGCCACGTCCGCCGCCTGACACCAGAATGACCTTGCCTTTGAGGCTGAAGAGTTTTGTTGTTACTGGTTCGCTCATATTGCTGAATGTGATTGGTTTGTAATGTATGGCTCGTTGATAGGCCTAATGCACGGGTCTTGAAGATTTGGAGAGTGGAAGTATGAAGAACGCCAACGGATCATGGCCGGCGGCGAGGTATTTATGGTTTAATTAGCGGTGAATGACGGGTCATGATTCCACAAGTCGCTGTCAAGGCCTTGTTGTCATTCGCCTGAGAGTTTTTCTGTTGTGCCTTCTTCGAGCAGGCCATGCGCATTCTTATGTAGCCAGATAGCACAAGTGATGGTCTGGCACTGCAGACCAGAGTATCCACAAGTATTGTCGTCTAACGCCAAGTAGGTCTCATATATCCTCAAGCGCAGATTGATTACTTTATACAAGTTAAGCTTCATTCTCGCAATTGAGGCGTCACTTTACACACCGCAGAGATGCGGCGAATAACGGATAAGGGGATGTGCTGGACGCCAACCAAGGTGTCACGGCCTAGGACTTCTTGCGCGATGGCGCCGGCACCGTGGGGAGACAGGTTTGGGGAATACCCGATTGGGAGATGGTGCATGAGCCTTGGAGAAAATTTGGAGATCCGAGACGGGCAACTGGAAAGGTAGCAGTAAAGCCGAGAAATTTCCTTTTATGCTAAAAGGATTCTGGTGCTGACTCTCTTCAACGATATGCCGACCCAACGATCGTGCTGGATGAAACGGTGACTTGGCTTGTTCTCCAACAATGCGGCCATCCACGGGAGTATTTGCTGGAGATGTTTCCAAATAGACGGCAGAGCGTTCCTCGTGCTCATACTTGAAGGTGACGTGATATGGTTGTCGGCGCGGGTGGCACACCTTGAAGGAAAAGACTTTCAAATCAAGCTTCAAGCATCTGTACGACCCTAGATGGTTGCTGAGCCGGTGAATTGGCAAGAAGTTTCGACGTAAGAGGCGGGGTTATCTACGATGCAGCTTATCGTGGATCGAATTTGGTCGCATGGGAGATCGGCGATCAACTCAATGGCTTGGTTATGGATGACACGTTCCAGAAAGTGTCAAGACTGACTGACAACAACCTGAATGTTGCTCGGAGCTGCTCACAATCGGTTGGCGATGAAGCTTGCAGAGGTACTAGATAAGACAAGATTGGAGGCATTGCGACTGTCATATTGTAGCGGAGCTTGAGGTAATAGACTGTACCAAGAAAACTCGTCCGGATATCAGGAGGACGAATGTCAGTGAGATGATTGAAGGAGGAGAAAGTTTGAAAGAGGAGGAAGAAGAGACTTGGAGAAAGAAATGATCTTGTGGGCCATGAGGCGGGAGGTGCCGTGCAGAAGCTCTGGATGGAAGGAGTTCGTTTATCGAGGATGATGTTGGAAAGGAAGGAGCGACTGAGAGACGAGCACATCGCCCAACTTTTTCTCTTAGCCGCTGTTATCTCGTCTATCTGTTGTGCTCTCTTCCAATCTCAGGGGTACGGACACCGAATATTCTGTGCTGTTGTCCAGAAGCTGGGCGATCGGAGACGAAAGTCTGTTGGCGAGCTGCATTGCATACCCAGGCCGTGGTAATCTTAAGCATGCTCGTCGGCTTCGTTCCGTTGCTTCCATGGATACCGGCTTTTTACTCTGTACATAACTTCACCGTATTTCGTCTTCAACGGTCCCTCCGCCAGTCCCTCCTATGAAAGAAACTAGTTACAAGCAGGTCGATCGCTTGTGCTCCTAAGAAGCATTTGAAATCATATGTATGGGATCTCAGCTTGATGGCAGCAGCTAATTCGTTGTCATATGACAGCTTTATTCTGCGCCTATGGCAAACACGACGTCTGTCATGTCCTTTGGAACCATGAATACGGAGAACATGCGGGCAATAGTTTGGGAAGCCTGAAGGAGATAACTCACCTCACCTGTTGATTCTAACTGGCTGTTTTGAGAGCTGACAGTACGGCGGTTCGAGTATCTAGCCATCATGGAGAACTACAAACGAGACGTTTGCTAACGTCCAATGCAACTGTTTCTCCGGAGATGTCCCCGGAGGCCAGAAGCATGACATGTCAAGCGCGATGTCTAAAGTAATCTGCTGTGCGTTCTTCTTTGGCGGCACATAAGCCTGACGATCGAGTGAAAGATATGGGGAATAAATTAAGGTTGTGTGCCGGCGCCATATATTAGACAAGCCAGTCAATTGCCAGGTATGAAAGTCTGTGGTGGCAGGGGGGAAGGGGTTTGAAGAAGTGCACGAGACACGCCATGGAAGTGAAATCAGCATCTCGACGTGTTTTCTCTCCGCCGGTTATCCGCAGCTGTAACATGACACGCCACATACAACGCGGAAACGCAGTCCTCCTCATGATACGGACTCCAGGCGTTGGAACAGGGAGTACTTACCACAGCCTCTACGGAGTATGCGAGTTGGCTCGCTTCACTCACAGCCGCTGCACTGAGGTAAACGGATGCACCCACCTTCTTTCGCTGCGCCAGCGGCCAACGCTGGTGATGTTGCATTTTTGTTTGTGTCCCGATGTTCCGAAATGTTTGAAGTGTTTGAGTAAAGCGATGGAAACACAAGATCTCGTCCAACGACCGGGTATCCACTGACATCGGCCCCGCTGGCCGCCAAATTAGGGCGGGCGGGGAATCGGGGCCTCCCGTACATGCATCCGTTAGTCTTCTAGCCCTTTCTGGCTCCAGTAAAACAACTTCAATTGTCCAAAGAATCTCTTAAACGAGCTTCAGCGAGGAGCCTGCAACAGCAAAGCTTGGGCAAAGTTAGGCTGGAAGCCACAGTCATCATCTTATTTGCCGGGTAGCAGTCATGGCCACGATCGAATACGATACCATCTGCTGACTGCTGAATCGAAGTTCAAGTGAGATCAAATTAAGCCACTTCAAGGATCTAACAAGCTCAAGTTCGCTTGCTATTTCTGTCGTGGAGTGACGTCTCATGGTGTTTCCACACTAATAACCAGGAGCAAGCAACACCTCGCCTCGACGACACAGAACCCACTTGTGCGCCCTACAACGACTCATGATGCTCCACCATACCACCCACCAAGGTTCATCGAGTAACCACGACGTCGGAGTCAAGAGCGGATTTTCAGATGCAAGAAGTTCCACGCCGATCGTGTCTGCTCGATGGCACTACCACAAAGAAGAGCTGCTACTGGCTAATGCTAGCAAAGAGCATGGTTACACAAGAGAGCTCCCCGACGATGTACGCTCTGCAGCTATCCTCCCGCGCTGCCGCAGGCCTCCGACTATATGGAAACGAGGCACAGAAGTTCAGCAAGTAGCCCTTAAGCTCGACCAATGCTCTTCTTTACCTTCCCGCAGGCAGAGGATTGGCCTATCAATCCGCTCACCAAGCGACACGCAATATTCAAATTGTCTCGACACCTAAATTTTAGCTTCTCGGCCACGCCACCAAGTTTGCTGCTGCTATCCACGAATAGTAGCGGTGACTGCCCCTCCACCTCCTCACTATTACATCCTTGCCGTTTCTGTTACCCGCTATCGGTGTCTTCGCTCTTTCCTTCATCTATTAGCACAATGCCGGGCTTCCAGATCGCGCAACGAACCGTCGATCCACCCTCGTCTCATTTGGAGCCGCGCCTTCCTACCTACTCGTTCCTTCCTCAAGTCTTATCTCCTTGATCAATTTTTTTCGTTACTGTTATCTGCTAGCACCTGGTCTCTTACTATATAGGGATTGCTTGTTCCCCCTATATTTTCTTTTCTCTCCAGATCTCTTCAGAAACGTCAAAGTCAAGAATAGTCAAGCTTCAACTCAAAGATAAACTGATCACTCATCTTGCTTCACTACCAATACCAATACCTCCACATTTCACATCAGCCCAGTTCTACATGCCTCACCAAGTCGTCGATATGGGTCTTAAGCATCACCAGCCACAGCTCCGCATCGTCCTCGGTGGCGATGACGCCGGCTTCGACTACAAGGCAGCACTCATCGCCGACCTCAACAAAGATCCTCGTGTCCTCTGCGTCTCAGACGTTGGCCCATTCACAAGCACAGATACCACCGCCTACCCACACTTCGCCGTGGCTGCAGCGAGAAAGGTATGTCTCAGTCCTATCATTTCCCAAAGCACCAAGCACCCGGATGTCATGTCACACATTACCACTCTTCCCCCATGTGGGACTATTGTCACACTCTCACACAAACTCCTCGTGCCACGATCACTTCTCCGAAGTTCTTCCATTTCACCTTAACAAACCTAAATCTAACACATCACAGGTCGCATCAGGTGAAGCAGACCGCGCCATCCTCATCTGCGGCACCGGTCTCGGCGTCGCCATCGCCGCCAATAAAGTCCCAAGTATCCGCGCCGTCACTGCTCACGACTCCTTTTCCGTCGAGCGTGCGGTCCTCTCCAACGACGCCCAAGTTCTCTGCCTCGGTCAGCGTGTCATCGGTGTTGAGCTCGCCCGCCGCCTAGTCAAGGAGTGGCTCGGTTATCGTTTTGACTCGATGAGTGGCAGTGCTAAGAAGGTCGAAGTCATCTCCATGTACGAGCGCGAGGCTGCCATTGCCATTTAAGTCTGTTTGCTATGGTCGCAGGCGTTACTGATGGATGTAATGAGGGGCCTGGTCGGAGGGACGACGCTTGGCTTGGCTTGCCAGGTGACGGACAGTAATTCTATGAACAAAACTGGTGGCCTGCGGGCGCGATACGGAAATGGTTTGCGGGGTGTTTATAGACGGAGACGGCGTTATTTTGGAGCTGGAGATATCATGGAGATGAGATTGACGACCTAAACGAGGAGAAACGAGAGAGCTTCACCTCCAATTGTAGTATGCCTACCCATGTACAACTAGCTATCAAGAACCAAGCGTTTGACACTTGCAACATTTGCTTTAGATTCCAGTGTTTTGAGTCAGTCTTATTTTGGGCTTCACGTTCATCTCAAACTTACGATCCCTCCCGTAAGGTGTTCAGCACTTAGCCAACCTCAGCCAACCTTTCAAAGCAATCAATTGCACTTCATGGCCTTTCCTTACCGATCTCCGCCAGCAAGATGCTGAACGCCACTCAACGTTCACAGTTGTCCCTTCCTCTTTCTTCTCAGCTCCCACCGAAGAGGTCCACTATTTTTGCCTCCACAACTCCATTTCTTATCTCAAGTGGTGCTGGGAAATAATTCAACGCCCAGATCCGCGTCTTTTATTATGGAAGACTTTTAAACGGCAGGAACGATGGGGTTTCTTCCTCCCACATGGTAACACACTCGCGCCGTGCACGATATCGAACTGAAGAGCCTCATTAATGTGAAACCTCGTCACTTATAGCGCCAGTGTCGTCGGCTCTGGCGTCAGAATCTACAATGCAGAGTCGATCTTCTCGATCGCACAGACTGAACGATGCAGATCTAGACTACAGAGCATCGTGAAGCGTCAACGAAATCGATGCGAAGAGGGAGAAAATAACAACACCACAAGGAAAGAACATGGTGAACAGGTTATGCAACCTTAACTGAGCTCCGCCGACTTGCGTGGGAGTCTGGAAATAGAAAAGTCTACAAGTAGAAATTAGCTCCAGTCGGTGGCAAAGCCCACGGTATCTCGGAGAAGACCGAAGTGCAAGAACGATGGGAGGAAGAAACGACAAGGAAAGACGAGAGACGCTTCAACGCTTGCCGCGGACTCCATCTTGCCAACACACGAGTTGACGACATCTCCACTCGCACTTTGTATTCTGCCATTTCACCTTTCCTCCGTTTAAGGATTACCGGATTCGTTCAACACACCTAGTCGTTCTAGTCGTTCTAGTCTTTCAGATCTTACGCCTTCTCTATATTTCCATGGAGGTCGACGTGTTCACTACTGCTCACCACACAGTCCATTCTATCCTCCAGACCCTCCACTCTGCTGGGCCAGCGACCAGAGTATCAATACTGACTGACCATGAGAGCAACTGCAGCACCCAGCCCACCCAAATCGCCATCTGAATCGACAACCATCGCTGCACAACTTACATCAACTTTCATCAACTTTCATCCGCTGGCCAGAAGCCATATGCCCGGTAAACGCTTTGCGAACTCTCCAGCATGGAGCGTCGTTTGTCCTCAACAGATCGACGTCGCAACTCTGCGGCGGGTTAACAGGCACGGCTCGCCTCGACTTACCCCAAATCAATTCCGTCAAAGTTCACTAGGCCAAGCGGACACAACAGCGCCTTACCATTTTAGGATGCGGACACCACTTGAGGAGGGCAATCTCCGTGCCGCTAACAGGTGTGCTGCTTAGGGTTGGCAGCAAGTATATGTACAGATCGGTAACATAACGCATTGTATTGTATGCGTATAGATACGTATTTTTTTGGGAGAATTTGTACGTGTATAGAGGCGCGTATCAATAAAATTGCCTTATTTTAGCCTTAACCGTGATATTTTGTGCTGTTTTGGGCCTGTTCTTAGACGAAAACGCGCAAATAAGCCCTGGCGTCCTGTATCTTTACCGTACATCTTCAGAATTTATATATGTATGATGTACGGATACGGTATCTGAAGGATAAAATACGTATTTTTGCCAACCCGGTGCTGCTAAAGCGCAATAATGGGGGAGATGGGGAGTGAAGAGGACAGCTCTGGAAGAAGAAAAGGTCTGGACCATTTCCATCACTGTTCGGTTCTATTGATACGGATGACGTCGTTACCGGTTTTCTCGTTGCCCTGTCATTAATCATACTTCGTTTTCCACATTACCCACTCATAACCTCGACACGTATTCAAAACCGAAGCGATGCGAGTCAGTGCAATATCCGTGTGCTGCAAGGCTGCGATATTTCTCCTCCCTCCGGGTCCTTGTGCGCCCGCGGGACTCGGTTAATCATGATTTGTGGAGTTGGAAAGTCTTCCATATGGCCAACCGGCTCTGCACAGCATACCACGCGTCGAGCTGCTACTTTATTTGTCACTTTCCACTTGCATGCTGCTCGGGGAGCACACACATTCAGAAAAAGAAGTTCCTGCCGAAGCGGTTATTCTTCGCCGCAGCTTCGTTCTTAGCAAGGTCTTTACAACCTGTTTATTCGTCTTTTTATTAAAGGACAAGTTGAGTGGCAATGGCGTCAAGTTTCATGGAGAGTGACTGGGAAATCTCAGGGTGTGACGGGTATCGTGCGACCGCGATCCGATTGCAAGATGGTCGGTGAAGAGATGCCGAATGCGCGTTCCCGGACGGCTTCCGAGAGGGCGGTATAACCGCACGAGAGACTCGAGCATGATTGGAAGATGGAGTGAAAAAGGAAAGGGGTTTATTATTGTTTATGTTGTGCCTTGCGGAACTCGAAATCCCTATGGAAAGGAAGGGAAAGAGACCATCCGGACTGTATAAGTATAGAGAAATGAGTATAGAGAAATGAGTATAGAGAATGATGGGCTTGACCGAGTGGTAAGAACGGCATGCACCACACGTCCGAGCCAACGGTCTCGCAACGTCGAATCAAGGTCAAGCTTGACATTCTTTACAGGTTGAAAACGTTACGGTGGTATCGAAGCACGTACGAAGGTAAATGGAGCCGAGGAATGCTCAACGTCGCACTAACTATAGTGCCTCGACACAGCACAGTGCGAGAGCTCACACGAAATTCATGCCTTGCGCACACAAATATTGGACACGGGGTCCAGCTGAGGAAGTTTAGCCGGCAAAGATTGGCGTGCGGTGGTCTCGCTGCTTCGCTAAACTTGTGTGCATGGATTGGAAGTCCAAGTTGTGCTCTCCTTCGACACGCGAAGTTCAAGTGGTGTTCGGTCCTCTATTCATTTTCATTAAACACAACCTTTCCCATACCACGATTCCCACAAGTTTGGCACTGCCAATCACAGTCCCCAAATACCCAAGATTTGCTTGTCCTCGTCCCAAGGCCCAGACCAAGCCTTTCCCGTGTTTCCGCGTCATGTGGATCTCACACTTTGACAGATTGGGTCAGTCTTGGCGTCGCTGGCGCACCTGAGTCCTGGTAAATATTGACTGCACGGACGCCAATGTCAGGCCTGACAGCCGACAACACCCCCATTTGGAAGCGTCCGCTGAAGCTGGTAAATTTGATGCTGACAGAACGAGGTAAATGGCACAGACGAGCGGCGGAAGTTGCTGGAAGAGAGCGAAAATGGGCAAAATGGAGAAGATTGCGCGGTTGCATTGTAGGAGTCGCGCTAACGATTTAGAGTATTGGCTTAGCTGAGGATGCAGAATGGGCGTGACGAGGAAGAGTGGGCGTGACGAGGAGGAATATGATGGCCAAAGCCCCATATTGGTCCTTTCGTGACCTTTTGCCATTCTGCGGGTGTAACAAGAGACTGTCTCGTCGGCTGTGAGACTGAAGCATTGACTGTGTTGCTTGAAAACCCGCCGTCACGTCGTGTAAGGGAAGTAGATCATCAGAAAACGCTCTCGCCAACTATCTGTCGCTCGTTCGTGAATTTCCAAGGCCCTTTTTTTGTTGATCTCGATACACATTGAGCCGATCACCTCGTGCTTCCTGCCGGTCGAGTGATCTAGATCGAGTCCTTGTCGAGCCAGCATTCTTCAACTCAAATCGACTCAATCCGAAACAACAACATTCGCATCACAGATCGTTTCGGATTCGCAATTTACCAATTCAGGCATCCTAGCGGCACTGCGGACGCGATTATTTGTAGGGATCCTTGGATTGGGAAAGGAAGGCAAAAAGAACAACACATACATCAAGCCCACCCGGACCCAGGTTCCACGACACCGACTGTCGTGCCACGGCGCTGGATGCGCCGATCACGGTTACAGATCACGGTTATAAGACGATCAGCATGGACGAGTACGAGTACCTGTTTTCGGCCGCGGTCGACAGCCATAGTATTGTTTATTCGAAACAGAGGGAGATGATCGCGCCATTGGTGACGGGAAGAAGGAACGATGGAGGATCGATAACATCAGAGTCGAGGATGGAGAGAGCGAGGAACAGCAACAGAGGACATAGGATACGACGGCCCATACGGAAAGCTTCAGCATCGAGAGGATGGACAATGTGGATTGTTGTTCTGGCATTGATGATGAGGACCCAGGCACATCCAGCACTGGCACAGGATGGTCAACTGGTTGACTCGGTACGGAAGGAGCTGTCGATACGGCATGTTGATCTCGAGGCTATGCTGGCGATTGACCCAAACTTCGGCGAAATCGAGCTTTCACCAAAATACGTATTCCAATCCTCACATCCAGAACAACCCTCAGTGGCTAAGCGTGAAGCCGAAGACGACGACGCCCCACCGCCAGCTGCGAAGTCCACAGACACATCACACCTCACACGGACGGCTTCCGCGTTCACGGCAACAACAGTAGCAAAAGCGACCAGCACCTCATCACCAACTGAAGAGATTGACGTAGCATCTACATCCGAACAACCCCTCCCCACGCCCTTCGACTCCAACATCGGACAAAATTTTACCGAGCCAAACTGTCCCGTCTTCATCAAGTCCATGGTTAAGGATGCCCAGTTCCAGGAGTGCATGCCCTTCTCCGCATTCTTAGGAGTGAGTCCCCCATCTTCCTATAGTCCTATGTAGGGTGTTACTAACAGGTTTCAGACATCATCCTCCTTCTTCAACACCCTCAAATCTCCCGCCGCCGTTGACAAACTACTCAACGTGTCCTGCTCGGCCGACACCCTTACGTGCTCAGTCTACCTCAACAAGCTGGCATCCATCCTCATCGAAGACCAAAACTGCGGCAAAGACTTCGCAGAGAAAGACCCAATCGTCACTATGGCCTACCAAAACCTGATCTCTTACGTGCCCCTCTACACCGCATCGTGTCTCAAGATCATCAAACCCTCCCCGACGACAGGGAAGAAAGAATACTGCTTTACTCAGATGGTGAACGATACCGTGTTCTGGGCAGATAGCTATGTTTACTACCTTGGTGTCGGATCAGAGTTCCCAGGCAAGAATGCTACGGAGGGGGGACAGAAGACGGGGGATGAGTTGAGGAAGGAGTGGCCCTTTAGTTGTAATGACTGCCTCAAAAGAGTCATGAACGTCTTTGAGGACGCGGCGGAGAGGAATTCAACGAGTCCAGTGCGCAAAGTCTGGAAGGGTGGAGTTGAAACACTCAATGAGGTGTGTGGTGAGGGATGGGTTAAGGACACTCTGGAGGACGTGGTGGTGGTGGCGCTCACCAATAATGCGGAGCGCACCACTACGGCGGGATTCTTGGGCTTGGTGATTGCGCTGATAGCGGCTTTCATGCTACTTTAGACAGGTGGCCAAGGGGAGATTACCACAAACATACTTAATTGGAGAGGACAAAGAGACGACATAGGGTGGAAAAGCATGGGTTTAGCATGGCGTCGGATTGAGGAGACTTATCATATACCTGCCTTACTGGCCAACTTTTTTTGTATATCCCCGTCTCACATAGATAAGATCATCTAGATCGTAGCTCATACTTAATACTTCACTCTCACGTTTCGCATTACAAGACCACGAATACCACGCACTGGGTTAACCATAATCTTCTTTGTCTGCGATTAAAATAGGAACAACCGCGCCTTAGCATCCTCCACTACCCACGACAAGCCTTCCGTCAGATTCGTGCCTGTGACTGCCGAACAACGTATGATTTTCCACTTGTGACTCTTAATAACATCGAGCTGCAACGCCTGGGAGGATGTTAGCTTATGGTTCGGGATCAACACATGACGAACTGACAATATCAGAGGCGCTTGTTTGGCTGTGAAGAGGGCAAGTGTAAAGGGGACAGGCCGCAAGGAATTGAAGGTAGCAATCAGAGCTTGTGATGGTAGGGAACTTGGGAAGTTGGGGGTTTGGCTTGGCTCCGTCTGGACTGAGCTTGCTAGGTAAGATTGGTGTTGGTGTTGAGGCTGCTGGAATCCAACTGTCGCATGAAACGGGGAAAAAATGGAGAGTTGATGACTGAGATGGTCATAGCAACTTACTTCTTGAATTTCTTGCTCGTCCATGCAGCCGTTTACGTCTGTCTTGTTGGCGAAGACAAGAAGTGAGGCACCGCTTAGGCGCTCTTCTTGTAACAATCCATGAAGCTCCCCTTTGCAGTCTTGGATGCGAAGGCGATCTGTGGCATCGACGACCCAGATCAGGGCGTCGGTCTTCTCGAAGTAGTTTCTCCAGTAGGAACGGAGGGTTTTTTGGCCGCCTACGTCCCAGATGTTGAGTTTGTAACTAGAGTTTGTTAGTCTCCTACCCCGGTGGAGATTTGGCATAGAGTGGCGAGTTGACGGAATGGAAGTTGAACCCGAGATGGGAGAAGGAGTTCGAGTGTAAGGACGTGAAGGAAAAGGAGGATGAGACGTCCTAGAATCCGCACTCATGGCGAGATGCCGTGCGAGAAACAGGAAGTTTCAAAAGGTTTGAAAAGAAATATTCACCCTTCGTAGTCGATGGTTTTAATGATGAATCCTAATGTTGGTGAGACTGTGTTGATTTCTTCTCCCATAATCCTTTTCACAATGGTTGTCTTGCCGGCATTGTCGAGACCCCTGAGACGTGTTAGCTTTCCCTGTTTACTGTTGGGTAGTCAAGAATTGTTTACAGCATCAATATCCTCATTTCCTTATCCTTCAGCCTGGCTTTCCTTAATATCGACAACATTTTGTATGTGGTGTTTGTGTGTGCTTTGGAGAGAGTTCGTGCCCAACAAGAACTTGAGCAGTTATCACTTTGTGCTGAAGGCAGCAACGGAATACAGCGCGACCTGGATGTAAGAATTACGGGTGGTAGAATAAACTGCCTATATCAAGACGATCTCTGGAATTTCTGCTTTTCCCATACAAGCAAGAATATACCTGTAACTTAGCACATGCCTACTCAAAGTCGAGATTTTTTGGAAATTTATACAGGTTCCATAAGAATCTTGGCATTTGGGACCTTCAATCCGGCAGAAAGTGACCCAAACTCCTTTCGGGCCTAGTGCGGTAGGTTCCAGGACCTTTCAGGTATATTTAGGTATATTTAGGTAGTTGATTGTGAGAATAACCCGCCGCTAAGAATGTGAACGGTCAAAATAAGGTGATTTCATATATCCAGGTCGCGCTGTATGCACCACGTGTCGATCTCTGATTCAATGCACGCAGAATGCCATGTTTAATTCATCTGGCATAGTATTCGATGGTACGCTAACTCAACTGAGTCTGCATTCTCCTCGGTGAAGTTTGGGTGGCGGCGGTTATGACGAATTTTGGTGGTTGAAAGCTCCCCACTTTGCCGGCGAACAGGTTGTGAAGCTCCGATCAGGGCGGTCAAGGAGTGTAAACAAACACGAAGAGTAGCGCGACCACCAGTTTAAACTCGCGATGTAGGGCTTAGGGACATTCCTCACTTGTTCTGCAGAGCCCAACGGCAATGGCTGCAACAAATGCATTGCGGTACGTCCCATTTTACAGTATTTAGACCACGGCCGCATATTGGGCCCTATGACGCGCAGCGGCCTTTAGGGAGATTTGGAGAGATGATATTGCGGAGAATAGCTCCAAGCGCAGGCGCAAGCGAACCCCGGCTTAATAATAAGGGCTTCTTCGTCTTCCTGTGCCTACAACGCCTGTTATACTCGATTGCCTGGTGCAATTGACTTTTCTGCTCTTCTTGCCGGCGCTCACCCCCCTCGCGCACCTATCACATTTAATTGACACGTTGGCGGATGCGTGCTTAATCGCTTAAGTTCTGTCAACCAGTTGCTGTCAAGGGAGCGCTTGAATTGAGAGACATGTCGAACACTATGCCGCCAGCGGAATCGGATGCTGAAGACGTGAGTGATTTCTTGAAGAGGATTCAAGAGCTGGGACATAAGAGAGACCAGGAAGACGAGGAGAGGAATAAGAGGTTGGAGGAGGAGATTCTTGCGGGCAGGAAAGAGAGGCAGGCGAGACGGGCTGGTGAGATCTCCTTGTGTTTTACTGCGCGCAACTGAATGGCCGTTCAATGGCTTCTTTCTTTGCTTCTTTCCATTTGCCCGATAGTTTTGGCTGTGAATCAATGTTGCCGAGAGAACCTGGCGGGGCAATGAATTGGCGCGACGTACCTTGAAGTAAAGTTCATGCGGCTGAACTGAGCTGCCAAATAATTTCCCGGCCAGAATATTAACATTACAACCCCACACAGAACGCGCAAGATCACTGTCACCACAAAAAGACAGCCCGGTAAACACGCCTCGGAAGGAAGCCAACCATTTTGAGACACCCGTTGCCGCATTGACTCCGAATCGCGAACTGCAGCACGAATCACAAAACGAGAATACCGACCAAGCGCAAGAGCAGAGCTTGGAGGATACAATGGATCGCCTTACGGGTGCGAGAAGCCCGACGAAGGAGAACGAGGAGCATAAGGCCGAGCAGATGCGCAACTTGCCGAGCAATGCTATGCCGTCGCGCTCGGGCACCGTGAGCTGGCAGCAGAGACCAAAGTCCCGCGCTGGCAGAGCCTTGTCCGTCATTGCGTCTGAGAACGCGGCAGCGAGAAGTCCGAGAGCTACACCGGAGATTGGTGGTTCGAGGCCGACGAGCAGCTACGGTGCTGAGGCTGCAATGGGCAGAGATGCTATTGCGCAGAGCTTGGACAGCAAGAGCCCAGAATACCTCAGACAGACTGCTGATGGAGGGAGAGGCGCCGGAGCATACAGGACGAATCAGGTGGAGGATAAGGATACGGTGGAGGGACATACTGGTGGACAGCGCATTCAGTTGCCAGGTTTGAGCGGCTTAGGAGGTGGCAAGGCACTGGACTACGGAGATGATACACCAGCGAGACCGATGAGCAGCGATGCTATGCAGTTCCCGGACCACTTGCGTGTTTCAAGACCAGAGGAGGAGGAGTCCGACAACGACCGCAGCCGCTCTAGGACTTCTACCTTGACCGGCCACCCTGGCTTGCGCGATGTTGCATCTCCTCTCCCAATCACAAGCGAGCAGCGTCTTCCACCACCGACCTCGACCACTTCACCACCACCAGCCATGTCTCCGTCTCAAGGACGTCTGCACTCGCCGGAGCGCCTTGAGCGTCCGCCCTCCGCCTCGCCAACCAAGGGCATGGGTGGCTTCGTTCAATCCGCCATGATGAAGCGCAGCGACTCCGTTAACAAGCGCTGGTCCGTCCAGTCTCCAGGACGTCAGCAATCCGTCCTCGGCGCGCATGGCAACCGCGCAAGTATCGACATGGGCAGCCCATACGGTGCCACATCCGGCAACCGCCTAAGCAGCCATCTCAGCAGAGATACCACGCCACTCTCCAGGCCTGGTAGCAGCCACGATAGCAACACCACATATACTCGCGATAGCAACGTGAGCGGTTTGACTGGCAGCAGGCCAAACTCTTCTTACTACTTGAGCAAGAGCCAAGAGCAGACTGATGATGGCTTTGCCAAGCCCGGCATTCCAGCTTCCATGTCCTATCCAGTCCTTGATCCATCAAAGTCGTCTTTCGATTCCTCACTTGCCCGTCCAGAGACGCCACTTGCGCGTCCGCTCTCCGCTTCTAAGACTGGTGGTGGCAGATGGTCACCTACCAAGTCTTCTTGGCTCGAGAATGCATTGAAGAAGGAAGATTCGCCAAAGCCGAAGTTGGAGCCATCGTCGCCAACGAAGCCAAGCTGGATGGAGCAGATTAATAAGAATAAGCAGAAGGCTGAGGAGCCAACCAATGGCGCGGCAAAGACAGAAGAGAAGCCGGTCAAGAACCATAGACATCAGGTTTCAATTGAGGGACTGATTAGGAGTCCGGGAATGGGTGCAAGTGAGAAGCCGAAGAACATTAGCGCTTTGGCGGCGAAGTTTGCTGGTGGTGGTGCGTCGTCTCCACTTGGTAGCCCTGCAGTCGGCGCGGCAGAGTTCAGGAAGAAGAGCGAGCCGGAGTTGAGACCAGCTGCTAAGAGCTTTGCGGAGGAGAGGAAGGGGTCGTTTACCACTGATACAAGACCATCTGCCAGGAGTATTATTGAGGAGAGGAGGAAGAGCTTTGTTGACAACTCCACTCCAGTCGGCAAGTCTTTGGTGGAAGAGGAAAATCAATCTTTGCCATCTCTTGCGCCATCGCGTGGCTCATTCATGGACGAAGCTCGCCCTGAGCCAGCCAAGAGAATCTCATCCGAATCGGTCATGCCCGAAGAGCCAGTCTTCAGAACCACCACACCAAAGCCAATCGAGCAGCACGCAACTATCCAAACATCCATTCCCACGCCTGTACTAAACCCGGTTTTCAAGCCAAAAGCAAGCGAGCCACCAAAGTTCGATTTCCGTGGTAACTTGAAGCCAAAGGCTCCACCACCATCCACATCCGGCACCAACGAGCCAGAGTTCAAGAACGTCTTCGGACAACTTCGCCGTACTAGGACGCAGAAGTACGAGGCGCCTGATGTGCTCAAGGACAACATCCTCCGCGGTATGCATGGTTTGGCGCAAACTGGTGGACCACAGAAGTCTGAAAGAAAGGATGAGTTCAAGGATGCTATTTTGCAGAAGAAGGAGACATTTAAGAAGGCTGAGCAGGATGGTAAGAGTATCAACCAACTCGAGAAGGAGAAGCGCGAGGAAGGACTTCCAGAAGCTCTCCGCAAGAAGGCAGCGCTTGGCAGATCGAACACTGTTGGTGAGGAACCCAAGGTTGTTGATGTTGCTAGCCCAAGTGCGGTGAAGAGACCTGAAACTTTGCCTTTTAGGGAGCGTGCCAAGTCTTTTGCGAAGAAGCAGGAAGAGGAGACTTTTTCGCCGTCGTCGGCTCAAAAGGCCAATGTTGAGAGAGCGCTTACTGTTCCTGCAAGGAGTAGGTTTGAGAAGGAGGATGATAAGGAGAACCCTGCACCGGCGCCAGGACCAAAAAAGATGGTTGACATCCCAGGCCGTTCTCGCACAAAGTCCATCTCGGAAAAGGCTGCTATGTTTGGTCAAGCTCTCCCAGGACTTGATACTAAGAAGTCTGCTGCCCCTTTAGGCGGGACGAGGTCGAGAGAGGCCAAGAAGGAGAGCCCGAAGGAGAGTCCTAAGGATGAGTTTGGACCTCCGCTCAGACGCATCACTGCGGACGGCCCGGAAAGAAAGCCAGCGAGCAAATTCGGGCAACCACGCCTGACTAAGGAGGAGAGTGCGCCAGGCAGACTTCAAGGCAAAGTCAGCGGAAAGCTCGCCGACCGCTTCAACCCAGCACTCGCTGGTCTGCTTGCCAAAGGACCACCTGCGCCAGGTGCTGATGGAGAAGTGACGACTACAACTGATACTCCAGTGAAGAAGGACGACGAGGACAAGGGTCCATCTCCCACTCTCACACACATGACCAAGGCCCGTGCCAGAGGTCCAAAGCGCAGAACACCAACGAATATTGAGTCCGCCATTACGGCCCCTTTAGAGAATAAGCCTTCTTCTCCGGTCAAGGAGGCTTTCACGTCAGCCGAGCCGGTTAAGGAAGTCGCTAAGCCTGTCGAGGTGAAGGATACTTCGTCACCAAGAGCTTTGTCTTTGAAGACGAAGAAGAGTAGTTTAGGGAGTATTTCGTTGAGGTCGCAGTTTATTGAGGAGGCTGCTAGTCCGTCGAAGATTGTGGATGAGCCTGCTCCGAGTTCCCCAAGGAAGCTAGATTTGAGGAGGAGATCGGCCTTCTTGGCTGATGCTCAGGTTTCGTCAGTGCCGACGAAGGAGGAGCCAAAGGTTGAGGAGAAGAGGGAGCCTCTTATTGTCAACAAGGCCAGGGCTCCAAGCTTGGTCAATAATGATCGTGATCTCCTGCCATCGCAGAGGAACTCCATGCCGAAGTTTGACAGCCCTGCCAGAGAGCGTGTCTTCTCACCACCAACCAAGCCAAAGCCATTAAGCTTGTCATCTCCACCGGCGGATGCAACAAAGTTCGACTCAATTGAGCGCACTGTTTCTCCGCCAGGGAGGGTTATGTCTCCACACCTCAACAAAGAGTCGTTAGACCTCGGAAGCTTTGACTTTGAGAGCTCGATGAACTCCAGCATGGTTGCACAAGCGTCTCCTGAGCAAGTCAACCACAGTATTGTTCAATCTCCTGTTTCGACAACAGGTACTTTTGGCGGAAGGTCGAAGCCATCAAACGTCGTCCTTCCACATAGGAAGCTCTCCGTCGTTCATCATTCTCCAGAGGAGCAAGATGACAAGTTTGAGACTGCTACGGTGGCACCTGTGTACAAGGCGTATAGACCACCTAACAACGAGAGGAAGCCTGTCACTACGCCTCCTGTGAGACAGGGCACGTTTGGCTCGAGCGGCCAGCAAACTATTGTCACGCCAGTGGAGAGAAAGACGAGCCAGGACTCTAACACGAACGATGACAAGGTTGACACTGAGTCGATTGCGAGTGTGAAAAGCTTTAAGTCTATCTTTGGTGGTGGTGGAGGATCTTTCGTTTCGAGATCTGAGAAAGTTAGGTCACCAGCAATGACCAAGGCCCCTATCAAGCTTCCGACTATGGACGATGAGAATGAAGCTATGGTCAAGGCGGGCCTCCGCTCTCCTTCTCTGAGGAGCGATTATGGATCCGACAGAGGGTCCATCAACGAACGTTCAAATTCGCCAAACATGTTGAGAAGCATCCCTTCTCCAGCCATGCAGCGCAACACCCCATCACCATCGATGCAGAGAAGAGAGCTGCCACAACCAGTGCGGGAACCAGTCAAGCAAGAGCCAGCTAGAGACATTCCATCTCCTGTTTTTGAGCGTCAGCCATACGGCTCTTCTCGTCCATTGCCAATCCCTCCTTTGAGATGGATCAAGACACCGCCGCCAATCGTCCCACAGCCTCTGTCTCCGAGAAAGTCAGCAGGTGGTCACTCGGCAAGCGCAAGCACAATCCTCAGCCCACGCTCTACAGAGACATCAAGGACCCTGGCAGAGTTCTTCAATAACACCTCCGACGTGCCCAAGAACGTCAAGATCGACACGGCAGAGATAATCACTTTGAAGGTGGACTTGGAGAATGTCAGAATTAGGACGCTCTCTGTACAGTTATATCAGATAGGTCCAGATGGTAAGAAGATGCCTGTGACACGTGGTCAAGAACGCATGCTGTTTGAGGGCAACATGTACCTCTGCACCCACGTCCTCGCGACCGAGTCCGGGAGAAAGAACTGCGAGGTCTATTTCTGGATCGGTGATGATGTCCCAGAGCAGTTCGTGCATGATGCTGAGGTCCTCGCTATCAAGGAGAGCAGGGCCGCAGGGGGCAAGTACGTGAAGCTTCGCCAAGGCAAGGAGAGCGTGGAGTTCATTGATGCCTTGGAGGGTACTATCGTTGTGCATCGTGGACAGAGTCAGAGATTTGACGCACGGGCACCACGCATGCTGTGCTGTAGAAGCTACGCCGGCCGCATCGTTGTTGACGAGGTCGACTTCTCCCCTATGTCACTCTGCTCCGGATACCCATACATCGTCTCCACCTCCTCGGGCAAATGCTACCTCTGGAAAGGCCGCGGCTCCGGTGTCGACGAGCTCTCTTCCGCGCGCCTCATCGGAATGGACTATGGCCTCTCGGGCGAAATCACCGAGATCGAGGATGGGCGGGAGTCGCAATACTTCCTTGACGAGTTTGGGCGCGGGACGATTATCTATAAATCTGCTGAGCATTGGCGTCTCAAGCCTTTGTACGAGAAGTACACGACTAGACTCTTTGTAGCGGACACGGCGGCGGGAAGAGGGAGCGGGGATAAGGTAAGAGATTCTAATTCTTCTCTCCCCATTCCCTCGTCCTCTCCGATAGTCAGGAGTCCGAGTCCGAGCTGGAGCCCTTTCAACCTTGTTAGACGGTCGACACCGGCTCCGGAATACCAAACAAGACAGCTCGCTAATCATAAACCCGATGAGCAGGTCAGAGAGATTTCGCCATTCTGCCAGAAGGATTTGCGGCCGGAGAATGTGTACATTCTTGACGCATACTTTGAGCTTTACATCGTTGTAGGCAAGGAGAGCAGGGAGAAGTATGATGACTTCTGCGCTGCGCTCGTCTTTGCGCAGGAGTATGGCATTCTAACCGCCGGTATGGAGGATAGACCGTTTGTGCCTGTTTCTACGGTGGTGCTTGAGGGCGTGCCGAGGGATTTGAAGGGTGTGTTTAGGAAGTGGAGAGATGTGGACTCGCCGCTTATTATGAAGAAGCCGAGTGGACAGCAGACCAGCCGTAGTGGGGGACTGAGGAGGGGGAAGAGTTTGAGGGTAGTTAGACTGAATGATGCGTTGGATGCTGTGAGGTTGTAAAGTTGAGTGTATCCGGATCATGGGGATGAGTGGGAAGTGGATGGCTATATAGTATGGTCAGAGGATGTGGTGCTGATATGAGGAATTTGGAGGTGTTTGAGGCAGTGATGATTCGGGGCAAGCATTGGGAGGCGGTTGAGGATTATGGTTCGAGGTTGAGGATAGATAGAGTGCGTGGGACATAAGAGAATTTTATAGTCGCATGATGGACCGTGCGGATCTGGAAATGCAAGAAATCCATGAATCCACTCGTCGGCTATGTTATGGTAGGTGTGCATGCCTTCATGAGGACATCACGTTGTGAAACTTGAAGCTCCGTGGCTATGTTGATGTAGCAGTTGTTTGTGTACTCTTCAAGTCGAACCCACCAACTCGAAGACGTAGGGCTTCGTTGCCTGAGCCCTGGTTGTGGCGGTAAGTCTGTCAACATGCTACCTTTGGGCGTACCACGCAAATACACTAGCGAGTTACTGCTCATTGTCCCGCCAACCCTCCGCGTACGGTCATACTCCTTAATTATCTGGCACCGTCAGCAACTACTGGCTGAAGAAACGGAACAACACACTCACTTATTTCATCCATCCTTCCTCCATCTCCACCACTACTCCCTATCACCTTCAGGAGGCAGACGATGTCAGCCCGCCTTCCTTTGATGGCCGATGAACACATGAAACGCCTGGTTTTTGGGTGGATTTCCCCTCAACCCCCACACTCTCCAATCGTCCTCTTTTCAAGATTTCCGTACCTTCGCAAACTCAGCCCGCTCCTGCTTCGATATGGTCTCGCTGTTCATGACATCGCCAATTCCATCCTTAGACAGAATATTCCAAATTTTAATGATATGCTGGTACTGGAGGTTCAGCGGAAGTGGTAATCCGAGCCCGGTGATAACTGAACACCAACGTGCGGCAGGACATAACTGTGTCCAGCTTCTCGCGGCTGCCAGTGTAGCCGATGTCAGTGAGCGGATGCATCTTGGAAAGATCGACCTCCCTGAAAGATGACGTCCGAGATGGTGGCTTGATGGATGGGTAGAAGGTTGGCCCTACGTCGAGGATTGGTGTTGGCGTACTGTATGCAGCTTCTGAGTGAGGCACAAGGTCGTCCTCATTGTGATCTATCTTCACCATCCTTAAATTCATTTTGGGTTTGGTGTGATATGCCAAGGACAGACCAGCTTGCCCCATGTCCCTTCTCATCAGCGTTGTCGCCTCATCGTGAGGGGGCCCAACTACAACACAGAAGTCCTTGCGCGGGTGACGGCAACGGGGAACCTGCTTTCATTATTGGTGAATCTTACAGTCTTGCCAGTAACGACGGAGCCGTATATGACAGACTTGCATTCTGCGCCGTGCATCGAATCAACCGTATCAACAAAGACCTTGTCAAAGTCATACCGTGGAATCTCTCGATTTAGTGAAGCAATTCCTTTTTGTAGAACATCCTCTGTGTGCTGTAAGGAACGATTATAGCCATCCCGCTACATCGCAGCCAAGGTCCTATCACCTTGTCAAATTTGAGCATCTTAATGATGTCGATTGCAAGCTTGCGGTTCACGTGATTGTGGTAGGTCCCAGTCTCTGTTGTATGCCGCACGTGAGCCGGATAAAAGAGAAGCCGGGTTGAGTCTCAGCTACGTACCCCTCAACCAAGGGCCCGACACGTACT
>RCNJ01000013.1_pt1 | contig 162396 bp, 143 predicted proteins | sample 2041171 | NCBI WGS metagenome assembly RCNJ01 (sample SAMN09708213, study PRJNA481090) | feces metagenome | biome: feces | host: Pygoscelis adeliae | place: Antarctica: Rookery Lake | collected 2010-03-01 | reverse complement strand
GGAATTGGGAGAGCATCTGCTCTTGCATCAACGAATGTTGCTGGGCTGTTTCTTTCATCTTTTGGGCGTATTCAAGGCGCATGCGGATAACTTGCTCGATCAGCCGTGAGGGGAAGCTGATGAGAGTGAGGAGCTCCTCGATATACGGTGGGAGATGGCGGCTGGCGAATGCCTCGGAATTCTCAATTAAGGTGGTTTTTGCTTTGAGGACAACTTCTGAGACACCACGAAGCATGCTTCTATCGCCCTGCAACGACTTGAGGCCATCCTCCTTCAAAAGCCTCTCAATAAAAGGAGCGCCATCAGACAACCCGTCGGCGCCCGGCGTGCGCTCCTTAGGCTTAAGAAAATCAAGCTCCACATTGCCCACCCAGCTTTGTAGAATGCCTAGTTGGATGTTGATCAGCTCCGTCGTGTTGCTCCATGCCACCACGGCATCACATGCCGCAACGTAAGCTGGGGACCCTGCCTGCTTATGAGCCGCAATGAGAGCTGTTCGGGATGGATAAACGCCCTCCACCTTCTCAATCTGCTTGACTATTCCCGCAATCTGCTGCGTGGCCGACTTGCCAGTGTCACTTTCTCCTTTCACTTCGAAATGAGTTATTTCCTCTAGGATGGCTGGCAAATTTTGACGTCCCTCTTCTATAATCCTCCGCTGGGTCGCAAGCGTCCTCCCACATATCACAGCACGAATTCCAACCCAAACATCCTCCTTGAGATCAACCCCTGGCTTGTCAGAAGCACCTGTCAAGCGCTTCATTTCCTGCTTCACCACATCTCCGGTAAGGACGGATGCCAGCATGGTATGCCACTCTAGCCTCTCCCGATTTGCTGGATCCTGAAGATCATCCGGTGTGATTTCCATTTCATCGTTGCCGTAAAAGAGCAACGTGTCTTGATCATACTGATCCACATCGAATTGTGCTTCCGAGGCCGGAGACGCTTCCTCACTTTCGTCTTCCGGTGATGAATCGTATGCCAATCCTGGAGTGTAACCTTCGAAGTATGCTGCTGGTTGCTCTTGTCTCAGTCTCCTGACATATGCCTTCTCTTGGGCGCGGTATAGCTGCGTAGGGTCTTTTGGTCGCGAGGCAGACGATGACCGATTGCGCCCGGAAGCAAGAGCGAGAGAGAGTGGCGCCTTCGCAGGCCGGCGTGCGGGAGCGTATGTGTTTGATGGCGTTCTCGCAGGGCCACTAGGTCTCTGCTGTCGAGGTGATAGTCCGTTTATTGTTGAGTCTGGCATTCTGCCAACAGTAGCGACGCCTTCTCCGTTGGAGGCGCGGCCCCAGGAGCCGGGAACGAGGCCGGAAGACGGAGCTTGTGGAACCAAAGGTGTGAGTGGAGTGGTCCTAGCAGTGCTCTCATAGAAGTCGGCGCTGCTCAATTGTGATAGTGCTTGATCTCCGTGCGAGTCGGCGGAAGAGCCAGAGTCGCCCGAATCGGTTTTTGCGAAGAGAGGATGCTCCATATTGACGACGTTGAAGTCTCTTGGCTGTGACAAAGCTACGAGTTCTGATATGATGAGAGTGGCGCTGAGACAATGTCACTTCCCATAGCGCAGCATGCAGTGTGGTGTTTGAGAAGTCGCGGCTGGTTGCCGTCTGTTTTGGCGTAGAGTGGCCTGAAGAAGGCGATTGCTTTCGTCGTGTCCAAATGAAGCCGCGCAAGGGTCTGGTAGAAAGTGTACTTCGGAAATTGTCGCCCTGCACAGGACGAATGCTTAGGAATCAAATCCAATATTTCGTTGTGTAGCAGAAACAACGCAAAAGCTGGTGGTCCACAATTCGCAATGATGTATGGCAGAATTGGCTGTAGCAGTGACAGTGGGATTCTGATAACCAAAGTTCGATGGCGCCCCGCGTTTCACTGTGGAAGCTCTCTTAATTGACGGACGCTATTCGCTACCACTCTCCGCGGTATAAAGCAATGGAATCACAGTTTCAGATGACAAGCCATTCTTTCTTGTAAGAAACTCAAATTTGAACAAATTCAATTAAGATAAACTTGGAGGTTATATAAGCTAGCGAGTTCTCATTCCACAGATTATCGTATTTAAGTGGTATGGCGTTTGGGACAGCACATAAGTCAGAGGGCCTGGCGTCTGACTTCAGACCATCAAACACCTAGGCTTATGGATATCTTCCGCAGCAGTCACTGTTTAAAATTCACTCTCTCTGTCGTTCATCTCTCTCATGGCGAACGTCGGTCATGCAAACTGCACAGTTCTTCTCTCTGGTGACTGTGTCTCGCGGGGCGTTTGTAGACATGATCGCCACTCGTTACGCGGCTACGCGATCTTCGAGTTCTGCACTGGAGCATCTTCTCCGAACGTCTGCCGCCAATGTTGTGAGAGCCAGGGGTGTTGCATACAGTGCATCGAATCGACGACCTTTGGCCAGCCACAACTCAAGCGAAACAGCTTGGCGCTGTAGCAAATGCCGTTTTGCGGTTACATTGTGGCTGTGCTGCATCAAGCGTCGGGAGAGACGATACGAGTACCACAGGATTGCCATGTCTCCCATCTCCCTCGTGGATGGCTGGTGGCATGTCCGGAGGAAAGGATGCCGACACGCCGTACCATCGTGGCACGTGGCACTTGGAAGTTGGCGCGCTGCACCGTCACTCAGCCTCGCCAACCTTGATACTCTTATCACAGTTCACTATCAGCCTGCCGACCACTCTATCTATCAGCCTTGTCAAGTCGCGTTCCCTCAAGAACAGTGATGTAGAACCCAATGCACATTTAACTTAACTTCCTTACCATAACCACATCGATTGATATCCTTTTATCATTGCCTTCAATTAATGAGCTACCCATGAGTTTTATGATATCACATCATTACCATGCTCGTTCGTAGCGAGTCGGTCGCCGTCGACGCGTCCCTTGTTGCTACGGAGGCGTGCCCTACGTCAGGAATTCGTACGCCAAATTCAGCTGGCACGACAGCACGAGGCGGCGAGAGCAGTTCTAGGAAGAGGAAGAGAGGCCAGTCTGACGCCAATAATGCCCCGGAAGCTCTACTACCCGAGGACATTACTGTTAAGGTGTGGCACCGAATTAACCCTGGTCTTTTTTCATATGCTTACATAGTCGACAGACACACCCATCACTAGATCAAGACAAAGCAAGAACCTTAATACCTATCGCTCTCCTTCCGCGAGAGTCTCTACCTCTATCATGGCTGGATCGAGCACGATCAGCCACTGGACTTCCCGACTCTCGCCTGTACGAAGCCAGAATAGATGTACTTGATTACGAAAAACGGATGAGGAAGAACTCTGTTCTCATAGCCCAGCTGGACGATAAGTCAAACTACGCCGTAGAGTACGATTCACCTGGACTATGTGTCATCTTCAAGCTGGGCTCATGGGTTCCCCTTGCCAAAATCCACAGCATTGCCATAATCTCGAGGCCACTATCAAGACCGCATAACAGAGCGGCATCGGTTTCTGTGGTGGGAGACGATCCATTCGTGGAGACGGACGGCCGTTCGAAGTCCTCGAAGATCAGTGGGAAGAAGAGACTCGCCATTGAACTTCTGCAAGAAAAGGTTAAGCGGCCGTCCATTGGCACGTCTCCTTTCAGCGAGCATCCGCCAGTCGCAGACCTATTACGTTCGGCATCGGCTCTTGTAGCAGCATCAGAAGAAACAGTCCCAAATTTTACATTACCAATTCCTAACGACATCCATGATGCCAATAACGAGCCTACACCGTCAGATGTCATGGAAAATATCCGTACTCAGTATCTCGAGACTCTGTATCAATCTAAAGCCTCCACAGCATATTTCGCTAAGGGACCACTATCACGAGCAAGAGCCGTCCTCGGTATTAATACCGCTGAGGACGCGAAAAATATTATTGAATTCCTCACCGCCATGGTTCTCCCAGTAGCTACTTTGGAAAAGAAGTACAGGAACGGCATGACGGAAACCATCACGACGCTTGAGAATGGGGATTTCAGCGATCAGGGAAAGCTGGCAAGTAAGAAGAGGGCCGCCATAAAACTGGGAAGAAATGGGCTTTATACGACCGAGCAGGACCTGATCAAGCAATGGTGGGAGAACTACGACCCGGCCACTGAGGTGCCAGGAACTTCGAGAGAAGCCAGGAAAAGGAACAGACTAGCCGAGCTGCGCATCCGTGAGACTCAGCTCCAGATCATTCTCATTCTTGAAACTTTGGCGCTTGAAAAGCTGCCACCACTGCCGAAGCCGGCGCCAGAATTAGACCTTCCTGGTCAAACTCCAACTCCTACCTCGAGGGTGGAAGCGAAAGATGAGCAAAAGCCAAACACTACCAAAGGTAAAAGTAAAAAGCCGAAGGATCCGATGGTCATTATCAATATTCACCTTGATAAACTTTGTATCTGGCAATCCGTCACTGCAGAGACGAGCAAAGACGCTATCGAATCTGTGGAAACTGTTGCGGAGACGGACAAACCGGCAGGTGCTCCAAATGCCGCCGCAGCTGATGCTCTTAAAGACTTCTGCGTAGAAGTTATCAATCCTTTCTTCGCTCCCAGACTGCCAGGCAGATGCGACATGATTTGCAAGAAACTGGGTGGACCGAGGATAACACCTTCGGCAAGAATGCCCGCCAATAAACCTTCCGATACTGCATCCTCGAAAATGCCGGCGCCTCGACCAGGCGCTGCTACCAAAAGAGCTGAGCCTCGTCAAAGTTTGCGAACACTCCGGGACAATGACAGAGCTCAATCACGGCAACCGTCGCTGTCGAGAAGACAGTCGAGAGCAATATCTCTGATGCGCTCGGCTACCGCACCCATATTTCCTGGGCTAAAACGGGAGGCCAGTGAAACTCCTTCCCTGAGCTCGATTCCTGCAACAGAAAAGCAAGGCCTACTTGCAAGTCGTGCTGGGATTGCTAGTTCCAGAAAGTTCTCGCAGAGAGAAATAGACATGAGCTTTTCTTCGTTGATCGACCCTGCTCTGAAGAAGGCGAACATAGATAACGAGCTCAAAGATGCTATATCTGCTCTTAAGAGACCAAATCGCCATCTTGCTGGTCAGTCAATGGTTGAACTGGCAGAGAAGAGAGCCCTAGCTACAACGTCACAATCCAGGAAGTCTAAGAAACCTGTTCGCAACCCGTTATTTGATGACGCGAGAGGTTCGGCTGGTGTCCTAATTAAGGCGACCCCAAAGGTCGCCCGCCATAAGGACGTGAGAGATGACCCAGCGTTGCCACAATATGGCCACGGGCATAGCTTTGAGCGCGAGCCCTCGTTGATCCCTCCATCTAGCATTTCCATGATCCCAAGTTCGGGCGCTAGGAGACACTCCCGATTGGGCATTTATGAGACCTCCGTGCTCAAAGCTACGCCAGCTGAGCGTAGGCCCTTAAATGGGACGGCATTAGATGCGACGCCTACGAGGCGGCCGTCTTCGGTCAGGTCCATGTTCGAGGGCTCAATACGTGCTACGCCTGCTCGGGCTGAAAGTCAACCGACCGTGGCTTCCGGTTTTGGCGACGTCTTTGGTGGTCAAGCTGTAGGGAATACGCCGGAGAGGCCCCAGTCCAATCGTGTTTTTTTCAGTGGTGCGATGCACACATCTCGCACTAGACTGCAAGCACCTCCTTCATCATCTCCGCCGAAGCGCCAGAGTGCGAACGAGCTCGCGGCTTCTGCTGACCTTTTTAGGGCATATAACCCCTTTGAGACCCCCCAAAAAGTCTTTGCCACGCCAGCTATGATGCCAGCTTCCGTGATGATAAGCACGACACCTATGAACCAACCTGACTTTGGCTCGAAGCAGATTTGTGCTGTGCCGGAGAGCCCAACAATCCAATCTGCAGTAGTAGTTGAAACCTGTCAGTCGAGTCAGCCTGACATATATAAGGTGTTAGGATGGGACGACGATGATGATGATTTATGAATTGAGTAAGCATAGCGATGGCGTTTGGTGGCATTTGCATAGGTTAAAGGCGAGCATAAAGGTCGATACCCACACGGCATAACTAGGTGCATATATGAGATGGCATTATTTAAATAGTCTAGCTATTAGCTGAACGGGAGAATTTAAGAAATTTTTAATTCCAATTAAGCGTGACTTGGTTGCTTGCTTTTAAAAGTATGTATTTGGACTGCATCATACTAACTTGATGGCCTCGATAAGGACGCGTAGAGATGCGATAAAGCACCTTGATACGCGAAAACGCCACAAAGTTCGCGTCTACCCAATGCGGTACTCGACCTCGTTATTCCACAGCTTTTCATTTTGCGCCGAGTACAATTGATCCATCCATTTAGAAACTACGACATAACGGATCATTCAACCTCTTAGCATATCTTCGTCTTGTACGCGACCACTCGCCAGGCTGCCAACAATCACACCTGGGACAACGGAAACCTGTCGCACATTCACATCAACTCCTCAGAGGCCCATTCTTATACACAACTCGAACAATGCCACCACGCAAATCACTTCCGACCGAAAAGGCAGCAACAGCCAGTGCAGAGCCTACCAATGCAACAGAGTCATCGCCGGCACCCCCGCCACCAGCACCGGCCGTTGCAAGGGCGACCAGCGCACCAAGTGAGAATGCTGGACCAGGAGCCCACCCACACAGTGCTCAGAAAGAGAAGGTGGGCATAAATATTGAGGTATGTCAACCTTCCTTCTCAAATGCATTCCTGCGGCGACACTACCAATCTTGCGACTCTGCCATATTAAGCTCAGCGGCTAACAAGGAAAACTCAGGACCTCAACCTCCCAAAATCAATCGTCACCAGGTTAGCAAAAGAACCCCTCCCAAACGGCACTGCCATTGCTGCACAAGCCCTCCTAGGCATCCAAAAGTCCGCCACAGTATTCATAAACTACCTTGCCTCGCAAGCGAACGAGATCGCACAACAAAGCGGTCGCAAGACGATTTCCCCACAAGATGTGTTGAAGGCTCTGGAGGAAGCGGGCTTTGGGGAGTGGAATGCCCAGTTACGGGAGGAGCTGAATGTGTTTGAGGCCAATGCGAAGGCGAAGAGGGAGAAGAGTAAGGCTGCGAAGACGGCGGATGGGGAGGAGGGTGATAGGCCGAGGAAGAAGTTGAAAGGTGCTGCCGGAAATGGGGAGGCGGAGGTTGGAGCTGGGGCTGCGAATGGTGAGGAGCATGTGGAAGAGGAAGGAAATGATGAGGAGGAGGAGCATGAGGGCGATGAGGTGGAGGAGGAAGAGGAGGAGGAAGAGGCGGAGGAAGACGTTGAGGATGATAACCAAGTGGACCAGGATGAAGGTGAAGAGGTGAATGGAAAGGACAAGGACGAGGCCCTTGACAACGGTGAGGACAGCGACTGAATATTTGCGTGATCTCGGTTTTTTATTTGCAGGCTACGAGGAGGTGTGGAGTCTGGCATCATAGAAACCACATAATGGGGTTAAGTCTGTGAACCAGGTTGAAGCCTCGTTAGGAAGTCCCTCGCCATGTACCTATGTGCTTTGGGCTGAAGGACTGGTCAGGCAGCCGAGCACCAGCAACACCTTATTTCAGTTGTTCTCCACCTCTCGACCATAATCATACATCACCACCGTCAAGTTAGCATTTGTCTACTGTGTAATACCTCCTCATGACTCTGTTGCATCAGTACGTTCAACCTGTGTCTAACAATAGTATTTGCGAGGTGTTGCCAGGCAAAGTTTCATGTAAGCTGTCATCGCTGCTCCGGTCGCTCGGAATCAGTCTTGAGCCACTTACTGCTTCAATGGCAGGCATCAGCAGAACTGAATGAATAACACTCAATGATAGGCAATAACATTCACTGAGGGAAAGTAAGTGTCACATCTCTTCTCAGCCTTTTGTGATTGTGCTTTTTTGTTTTCTCGGCTCCAAATGCTTTTGCTGGTACCACCTCCTTTGCCGTTTGACACTATTCAGCAAATTTGGGGTTTATTGATGATGTGTCTCGTCCTTTATTATGCATCTGACCCTGGTACCATTAAGCGATTTGGGCACTTCACTGAGTTCTACATATGACTGACTATACTTTAGTAAAGGCCAACTTTTCTGCTTTGTCCTGTATCCCCTCTTCCTGTGCGCTTTTTACCTCAAAAGAACAGTTTCATAGTCGACTATACAGGAACAGGCACGGAACCCGCTCCACTGACGCCTGGGAAATTATCTAAGAGCTCCATATGCAATATTGTAGGGTCCTCCACTTTCTTATTCTACAGCTTTTTAGAAATCGTGCTGATAACTAGTCTTATTTACCAGCCAGGGGAAGCAGTCTTGCTGCCATTTATTTTATGCTTCCGTTACATATACACTAGTCTTTTTTTTTAGCCTCCTATATAATTGGATGTTCTCCTATCGGGCACGAACTATGGAGAGACCGGATCGTGTCTCCACTTGATCATAATCATAGTTTATAGATTGTACTAATTGAACACAAAACATCTAAAATCCCTCGTGGCGCAATTGGCTAGCGCGTTCGACTGTTAATCGAGAGGTTGGTGGTTCAAGCCCACCCGAGGGAGCTTTATTTAATTTTGAAATTTTGCCATTAATTACTCTCACAATAGGATCCCCCCTGGAAACACTATGCAAGCTCTACATATTTATTTTGCACAATGATCGGCCCGACGATGTTGAAGGATGATCTGGCAAGTTCCGCGCCGAACACTACCCTCTAGCGTAGCATTGTTTACTTCTGGTACACCCCTTCAATGTCAGGGCGGAACACGAGAGTGGTGGAGCTTGCTCTCGACGTTGTCGGCAAATGACGGCAGTGTCGCCTGCGGGCCACCAGATGCCCCACACAGGAGGAAAGTGAGATGGTCAAGGTCGTGTCCATGGCCAGAGGTCAAGATAGGGTATAGAAGGTTATTCTGAGGAAGGCGTGTGCATGGGTCATTTATTTTCGTCTATTTATGATTTTTTATTGTTCCTTTGTTCATATTTATGAAAAGTGGCGGACCCCCATTCTAAGCTCCAGGTTGGAAGAGACAATGCGGCTTATCCAGGTTTAGCGAGGCTACAGCGAAGAGCAAACGTAGTCTCCAGGAGCCGAAGTTCGGATTGATGGAAGTCCGGATGAGACAGCGGCCAGCTTCAGCAGCACTGTCTGTGTGGTCCAGGTTACTGTGGTGAATAGCGGCCAGCTTCAGCAGCGCACGTCGAGTAGTTAGGGATGAGTAGATATGCCGCCAGCTTCAGCAGGGCATATCAAGCATCAGTAAAGTAGCAGAATAGCTCCTCGTCTAGACAGCGGCCAGCTTCAGCAGCACCGTCCAGAACAAGGAAAGATACAAAGCAGAAACGGTAGCATTGAGAGAATCTATATGGAGCAAACCAGCCACACCGGCTACTCCAGCCGTCCACCCCAATCCCTGAATCTATACCTCGCTCTCAAAACTTTTGGATATCATTAATATAGCAGAAAACAAGCGGCTGGCATTTTACAAACGCTCCTTCTTCTCAGTCTTAGCCTGACCGTACTTCTTGAGACGGATAGCCTGGACTGAGATGAAGCCGGTTGTGTCGGCTGGCTCGAAAGCACCGATCTCGTCCATGGAGGACTCGGAGGCGTCGTACAGCTTCTCGGTGTCCGAGGAGCGGCCGAGGACGTACATGTTGCCCTTGTATGCGCGGCAGCGGACCTGTCCGTTGACGTTCTTCTGGGAGGAGATGATGGAGTCGGTCAAGAACTCGCGCTCCGGGGAGAAGTAAAGACCGTTGTAAAGGACCTTTGCGTAGTTGAAGGTGACGAACTGGTCGCGGAGAGCGCGGACCTCACGATCGACGACAAGACCCTCGAGATCCTGGTGAGCAGAGCGGAGGATGGTAAGTCCTGGAGTCTCGTAGCAGCCACGGGACTTGAGGCCGATGAAACGGTTCTCGACAATGTCAACACGTCCGACACCGTTGCGGCGTCCGATAGCGTTGGCCTCAAGGAAGAGCTCAAGGGATCCGGTGACGGTCTTGCCCTCGACGGTCTTAATAGCGACTGGAACGCCCTTCTCAAAGATGACGGTGAAGTCCTCTGGCTTATCTGGAGCCTGGAGTGGGTCGACGGTGAGCTTCCACATGTCGGTTGGTGCGGTATAGTCTGGGTCCTCAAGATCACCGGCCTCGTACGAGCAGTGAGCAGCGTTCTCATCCATAGACCATGGCTTGGCCTTGCTGGAGGAAACTGGAATGCCGGAAGCGGCGGCGTACTCGAGAAGATCATTGCGGCCAGCGAAACGGTTGTAGAACTCTGGAAGTCTCCATGGGGCGATGATTTTGATATCTGGCTTGAGAGCAAGGAATCCGAGCTCGAAACGGACCTGGTCGTTACCTTTTCCGGTGCAGCCGTGGGAAACGACAGTGCAACCCTCCTTCTCGGCGACATCGATCATGCAACGGGAGATTACTGGGCGAGCAAGGGAGGTACCGAGGAGGTAGACACCCTCGTAGATGGCGTTACACTGAATAGCTGGAATGCACTGCTCGTCGACGAACTCCTGACGGACGTCAACAACGTGGCAGGCAATGGCTCCGATGGCCAAAGCCTTCTTCTGGGCAACGTCGAAGTCCTCCTCCTGGCCAATGTTGGCCATCACACAGACGACATCGTAACCCTTCTCGATGAGCCACTTAAGGATGCAGGAGGTGTCGAGACCACCGGAGTAGGCGAGAGCGCAACGTTCGCGGGCCATTTTGTGATATGTGTAGATTTCGGTTTTAAAGTGAAGTTTGGAGAGTGGTTTCGTGGTCTTGGGGAAGTGGTATGAGTGAGTCAATGATGTTGGCGGTCAACAATATTTTGTGGGTGACAGATGGCGCTAGCCGGATTAGATAAGATTAAGTAAGGCGCGGAAAAGGGTATCAAAAGTGGTTTCGGGAATTGAGTTCCAAGTGGTATGACGAAGAAAGGAAAGTGATTGGGGCTGTTTTCAGTGATAGTTATAGTTGCCAAAGCATCGCTATTACGTTAAAGTTGTGAAAAATTTCAATTGACTCATGGGCGCTTGCATTGACTCACTCAACAAAAAGTGAAGCTCGATTGAAGGTCTGAGCTCGTTCTGGCTTTACCCGAGTGTATCCGCGATAAGATCTTTGTTCCGCACTCATCTCAGGAATAAGATGGGGGAGATTGATACCAACAGAAGACAGTGATAACATTCCGAGCAATTTGTTCTGAGTTGGCGTACGGACGCAGCCATCTGTTAAAGAGACCATTTCTTAACGTCGTAAAACAGCGGTGGGTTGGTCGTTGATGGTCGTAGTTCGAGAACCTTACCATTGGGAATAGCAAACGATGAATCTCTTTCCTTCTTGACCGCCGATTGGGGACTTTAGGCTCTCTTAAACCCATGGCTTTTTGCACAAGATATGCCTTGATGCTCGTACTCTATTCTGGCATCACACTCAAAATCACCATCACAAAACTGGTTGTCGTTCTTGTACTCCATGAGAAGCAGGCCGCCATAATACGGACTCTCCAAGTCCTTGGTACTGTGAATCTCCGCTGGCTACGGTCGTACGGAGTACGGAGGGGACATTCCCATTCCTGTCCCGTGCCCATCAGCTCTCTCACTTCAACATCACGCTTCACTTCCGCGGCTTGCCGGCAACTCAAACCTCAATTCAAGGACGAAATAATGCCCTAGCTTAAGACCGATATCTCCTTGCCGTCAATCAATCCCTTTCGTCATTTCATTTAACATCACGTGAATTCCTACTCCCAGTCTTTGTCATTTCCCACCGCTGTCGTGGCACGGGGCCAATCGCGGTCCTGGATGCTTTTACTTTCATTTGGGACATCAATCCCAAGGTCGCGTCCCGTGTACCTTGGTTCTTGAGTGACCGGAGCAGGCGTACCTGCATTAGACGCGAAGCTTAGACACAAGACTTGAGCAGGAGAAGTGGAAGGTAGGGAGGGATGTTGGTGGAGGAGGCTTGTGACGGTGAGAGGCGGGGCGAGGACGAAGATACACTTGCCGTGCTGTGAAGAATGGGCACAGGGACTATTACTCTGGTCTGATCGTGGTTTCAGAAGTACGAAGTACACCTGCAGCCCAAGAGTCCAATGGAATACTGGCTATGGAATACTGGCTATGGAATGTACAAGTGAGAACTGCGTGTCTCTAGCGTTTGGTCGATCAGCGCGTGTCCTCGGGGAAAACGAACGCCTAGGTGAAACACTTGAGTAGAGTAATATGTGCGTACGGGAGCTTAACTATGCGATTGATGTCCTCCACAATTGGAAAATTAACAGACATTAAAAGCGAGAAGCCATCGTCACCAAGGAAAGTTGATAGGCTGTGCCATCGGAGGAAAGTTCAGGCCCTTGGACGCACTTGGGTTCTCATCTGTGATCTGGTTCTCACAAGGGGTTTCTCCCATATTCAGTGGTCAAATGGTCGAAGTATGGCCCTTGCTGCACGGCAAAACGTCAAATGATCTCTGCCGATACCGGAGCGAACTTACAGCTGTAAAGTGAGAGGCTTACTCTTGAAGCAATGCTCAGCCCTATTTCTTGTCATCTTCCCACAAACCTAGTGAAGATCGTGACAACGTCGCATTCCGCACTGTCTTCGTCTCTGGGATTCCCGCGAGGGTTGGCTTCAGCACTGACATTCCGCTGTTCGTCGTACTTCCCTCCGCGGAACAGCTTTACGTCCAAGACATCGCTAAGACGAATTCAGCGCCTGTTGAGGTGACTTTTTGAAGCTTCTGCGGAATCCACGACGGGCGGCTTGAGAGCGGCATTCTTAGCGCAGCTGTCAAAGTGGTTGTTGAGCGGTCCGCGATTGGTTGAAACGATCACTCTCACTTCCTCATGCACAATGCACCGAAAGGCATCTCACGATCATATGACTTCGTGATTATGATTGGTAATCTCTCGGATGCGTGCGCAAGGGGCCTTGACGCACGAACTTTTTCTTGACCCCTCCTCGCCCTATGTATCGCTCCAAAGTGTCAAGGCGTTCGCGGCCACAGATCTCGAGTTGCCAGATTTGTGCAGCGCGTCACCTCGTCGCAAAGCCTGATTTGGAATTCCCTGGGCTGCGTATCTTTTCCCAATCAGTGGCTTGTGCAGGGGCGCATTGAGGTGGATGGAGACAAAGAGGAAGCATCCCCGATGCAAGATATAAGATCAGCTCAGAATTTGAGCACCGAACGATTATGGAAAAAAAAGGCGCTGATCAAGATGATTTCGAAATCGTGAACTTGCCCTACTGCGGATGGCCAAGTCTGGGCTTTCCTGGATGTCGGGTCACGCATTCAGCCTGAGAGACGACTGTGGTGGGGTTACGGAGTGCCCGTGGGAATGGCGCGAAAGAAGCGGCGATGCGACATTCCCCTCCTTCGCTGGTGACTGACTACTCGCTGGCCGACTGAAATGGTGAGACATTTTAAGTGTTGCAAATTCAACGACATCGTCTCCATCTGCGACGCCAGTACGCCAGACCATGTGTTTTAGTCGCAGCGCTTGGAACGCAGAGACATCTGGCCTGGCCGTCGTCCCGGCTCCATTGAAAGCTAAGCAGAAGCTCGGAAGCGACTCTGTGGCACTGATCAAAGTGGTAATTGCGGCGAACGGCCGGATTGCTGCTGCTGGCCGATATCTGACGTCCTGGACCTGGGACTCGGACTGGTTGACGCTGTGCGAATGGGCCTTGCATAAACGACGTCTGAGAGTCTCCTATTGACCCTATGGCGTGAGCATGCTGTGGCCTCTACGCGGAGAAGTGAAGACCGAACAACCGAAACGTTGAATGAGCCATGCGCACATTCCTCGGCGAGGCGCTTGGAAACCACGCCCGCACAATCGTTGATGTGCATTTGTTTTCAGTCGAGCCAGAGTCCCTTCGACCGCGTTGGCTTTGCAGTTCAGCTTCTATCCTCAACCAGCCATTCTCACAATTGTGCTGCGTCGGGTACGGATACTAGATCGTTGTTCGTCAGGTCTTACTTGACCCGACAGTCTGTCACCTTCCGCACAGCCTCTCACAGTCGATGCAAGAGTCCGTCCTGCAAGGTCACGAAGAATGTAAAAATACCGACCCACAGGGCAGCTAAGACTGACACAATCTGGCTTGCTGGGACGAATGGGGGGATGTTGTGGCATAGAGACTACACCGGATCTGGAAAATCAAGTGCTTTGTGCTGAACACCTGCGCTGTCCTTTTGAGTACAACTGGTGAACGAATCCCGTTTTGAACCTTTTGACGTGCTTAAAGTAATTGCATTTTATAGTTCGGCTGTCGAGCATGGGGTTGGTTGGTGCTCTCAGCTGTCACTCACTGAAGAAGCTCTTGGGTGTCAGTTGTGGCTAACTACTTCACTGCCACAGCACTCATACACCGGAGTCTTCCTGGGACCCAGGCGGTAGGCTGCATACAGGACTTCTCAAGTCAAATTTCCGGTTCCAGAGAATCCATCCTGGTGGTAAAGACAGTTTTGATGAAGGTTACATATTTTATAGTCTACTGAGTTCTCACTCAAATTCATGCAGCCAAACCCCGATATTACTGATATTCTAAGAAAGCCTTAAGAAATCGGATAAGAGACCAAAATATTACAAAGAATGGGAGCCAAAAGGCGCCGAAAGGACCTGAAGTGGAGCTAATTTTGCCTAAGTAGGAACGATAACCTCGTTATGTCGGCAAACTTAACTTGCACGCACTGAATCGTCTTGGCGAGGTTTGACTGTAGACGAGTTTCCGGCGTCATCCCGTAGCGCCAAATATATGCTACAGTGGCTCTACGATGCTAAACGTTTCAGTGAGGGTGGGCACACTGCTAGCATGACCACTAAGTATCCGTAGTGAAATTGGAAACTCTGGTAAGCTTCCCACTCATTAGCGATAGAGTCCATTTGAACTTTTCATGAAACAAAGTTCGACCAGACAACAGAGCACTCGTAGCACAAGACACAAGATCATCTACTCGTGTGCCTCCTGTACTTTCTGTACCGTCAAGGTACCTTGATGTCTCGAGGACCGACCAATTCACAGCACAAAGTCAGGTGAGCATCTCGAGGGACGGGAGGCGCTCAACCCCCTGCCCGCCGGCAGCGCCCTCTCGATACCCACCAACAGCATGCTGAACAATGAGCCCAAACATCGAACACTTGTTAACCTGTGGCCACCCAGAGGACGTCAATCACAGTTGAGGAAAGCTGCGATCGCATCGTGATCGCCAGCCAATGTGACTCTAAGTAAAGTGGCTCGACCACCACAACGTCAGAGTGCCACACTTCATCGCTGTCAATTCGGTCGACAGACAGCGGGAGATCGCATCGCCCGAGGGCAGTGCTCAACCTCTCTCAGGGAGCCAGGGGCCACCTCACCATCAGCTCTCGGTGTTGGCGTACTCAGCCCAATGCACCGCGCTCCACACTCTGATCCCTACCTCTTCATCCCATGCCCGTCTCCCCATCCACTCACGCACCCATGCACAACTTGGCTACCACAACAGGGCAAGTGGTTTAGGGCCCGCAGATTTGGTGTCCGTCCCTGTCCACAGCAGCAATTCCATAGAATCCACTCGTGCGGACACGCTCTGCGCTCCGTGCTGGCCTGAAGCTGCTCGTTTGTCGCACCCACGCACCCACGCACCCACGCACCCTCGCACCCCTGGCATCCTCACATCCTCGCACCCTCGATCCAATCTGCATGATCCAAGGAAGGCAGCGCACTGGTGGATCATTGTACTCGTAGCTTGTCCGTGGAGAGACGGCAAGATCCCCCATTAAACGCCTACTGCCATTTCTGTCTCCTCTTCCAGTGCGCCTTCTCTTTGCTAAAACCTCATCTGCACCCACATAATCGTCTTATGCCTCTTCCATCGTAGCGACATACAGCCTGACACAGAGCGACTGTCTCTCTACTACACTCGTTTGAGCATCCCCCTTCAGCCCTCTGGAGAGACATCATCCACACCTTCTTAATACCGCCGTGTCCGCGGCGAATCTCGCCCTTGCGTACTTTCTGCTGCGATCGAAGATATATCGAAGCTTCTAAAGCCGCACATCCTCGCGTTTGTTGGTTCTTCATCACTCTTGGCTGTCGTCGCTCGCGTGAGCGGCATTGGCGTCAGTGTCAGACACTCAATCCATCGCTCATCTTCTCGCCGCCAGCCCTGACGAGATTATACAATCGTCATCACAACCGCTTCGCACAAAGCCCGCGTTACAACTCCCATAATTCAACCGCGACGGGCCTTGCCTAAGTGTCACCTCACTGGGCGGATGTGCTACTAGACACACCGGTGTTCGAGACATGACCTTGGCTAGCTCTACCACCCCTCAATTGTGCGATATCATCTACGCGAATCCGGTCTAACGTCAACCATAGAGTGCTACTTGGGAACGCTGGAAGCAGAGCTTCGTTGTTGAAGTTTCGTAGGATAAAAGCAACCGGGTTCTGAAATATACTCGTGGTGATTTGAACGGTCGATCGTCACAAATACCACACTCTTTCCTTTCAGCGTCCTTTCGCCGTCCGATCATTCTACAGCTCTTCGATCTACACACTACATATCACAACTTTCAACCGAATCGCCTAATCCATACGGCCAGCTACTGTTACACTTTCATTTCCACTCAACCCAGTTGGGTTTAAGCACCAATTGGCTTTATTCATTCCATATATCATTTGTCTACCCTTCCGTCGCCGTTCAATTATCGCGACCAATTACACAAATCACGCATTCACGAGCACTTTCCAAGCGTTCGATACCATGAACCTTCTCAATCATCACAATAACCAGAATGGCGGACAACACGACGACCAGATAGAGAGACCCAGCATGCTATCTCGTAATTATTGGCGGCCTTTTTTTGGACGCAACCACGCGGCACCATCGTCCAATATAGCCACACCCTTCCCCGTCGGCTCGCAAACCGACATACAGCAGCAGTCGCAACCGTCGTTTATGCCGCAACAAGGCACTCACATTCATATGCGGGATCAGCACTTTATGGGGCAACAGTTGCCGAGACAACATTTCAACGATACACAATACGACGGGGGGGAGTTTGTTAATCAACTTGCCGGCAGGCAGTTTCAATCACATCAGTTCTTGAACTCCAATATTTATGGCGATATGATGCAAAATGCTCCTCACACCACCATTGCGATCCACAGCCAGGAATTCAATGACCGCAACGAAACCAAGCCGAGGTTAGCCAAGGGAGAGGTAGAGCTTCTAGAACGACACTTTCAAGAGAACCACAAGCCACCGAGTTCATTGAAGCGCCAACTCGCCGAGAGCATGGGAGTGGGCGTTGCCAGGATCAACGTAAGTTCATCATTGCAGGTAGATGGGCCCCACTGACCATTCATAGAACTGGTTTCAGAACCGGCGTGCAAAAGCCAAGCAAGAGAGGAAGATGGAGGCCCAGAGGCTTGATGGAGACCATGCCGCCGAAGGTCAAGAAGAGCACGACCTCTCGGACCAATTTCCGGAGATGTTTAAGGACGACGATGAACTTTTTTCTGAAGCTCAAGGTGAGCTTTCAACGACTAGCTCACCTCTGGACAATGTGGCGGTTGAGGATGCTGTTACTGGGCCGCCCATGGGACACGAGCGCCGTCAAAGGAGTGCTGTAGAGCTGAACCGCTCTTTACTCGAGTTCAGCTATTACGATCAGCTTGGCGCCTTTGAGCAATCATCTGCCTCAACGACGACGACTGCCTCAGCACTATTCGCCAGCCAGAGTTCTTCGATTGAGCCACCGAGCCTCGAAAACCTTGATTTCGGCGAGTCGCAGCAAGCTAGTTCCTTCACGGACACATCTATGGTATTCGGCATGTCTGGTCAGCAAACTTTAGATTACTCCATGGAGTCTCGAGCAGGTGCTGACAGCATCGGTACAACTTTCCCGTCGGAGGCACTTAAGAGCATAGAGCAGTCCGGGAACTTTCCAGCAATGGCAAGTGATACCGCGGTTGTACCGAAGACGGTCGAGTCTGTGCCGGAGGGATTGACGATGAGATTCATGTCACCTCCCCCAGCGGCAGACATCGCATCCCGCCGAAGCAGGCGTCGGCCGGCTCCGATTGGCATAGATGTCGGCAACGACCGCTCGACTCCTGGTGTACGCACGCCACAGACAGCATGCGCTCCGCGTCGTACCAACAAAAGTCCCGGCGCAGCCATCCGCCGGGTGTCTTCCGTTGGCACTCTCAACGTCCTTGGAAGTAGAGTAATCAAATCAAGTGCACATCCTTCGCAGTCACCAATGAGACAGCACTTCCCACACGAATTGAGGAAGTTCTCTGGAATGAGCAGTCAGGTCAACCTGGTCAAACCAGTCAACGGTGGCCCGGCCCCTCCGACACCGAGGTCACCGAATGGCCAATTTGTCGTGAAGGGTGAGAGCCAACAGCTTCCCGTCACATACGAGCATGAGGCGGACCAGTTGGAAATGATGAACAGCAACTATTTCAACCAGTGCGACTTTGGCTTTTCTCCTCCCGAGACACCTGGTCTTTCAAGCAATGGGTACAGTTGGACGGGATATGACGTCTCAGATAACGCTATTCACACCCCAAGCATTGGGGGATTTCCCGAGAATCCGTTCGGTCTCCAGATGCCACAGCCTGTCCGAGTCCCGACCTATGTCTCCGGCCCAACAGGTTTTGACTCGCTCTCGAGCAGCGTTAAAAATGATGCATCTGGCATGAATTTTGATGCGTACGCCATGCAGATGCCACAGTTCATGTCGCCACAAATTTCCGACTCTTCTGTCTCACCATTATCCAGCAGCAACATCTCTGCGTTCAACAACACCATGTTCGAAAGTAGCTGCACAGAAGCCAAAACTCAAATTGGCTTTCAATGGGATCAAAACGTATCCGACTTAGTACCTCCGATCCAATCGACTCCTGATCAGTCGAAGAAACCTCTTGTGTTCCATCACGCTACGCCCAAAGACTTCCAAGGCAAGGCAACAGGACCAGAGGCTTAGATTTGGAGGGCTATTATTGCAAACCGCAAAACCCACGGGGGCTATACAGCCGCGTCCTATTATCTAATTGCACCTCTGCACATGCGCGATGCTGCATACATGTACGAACAATGGTTTCACTTTTTCACACAACCTTCGGAGAGGCACTGCGTCCTAAATGTAATAAGCATCGGGGCAATCGCATAGCATTTCATTTGTTTACAATGCCGCGTAGCTATATACCAAGCACTTTCAGCGAAAACGACCATCTACGAATGGCGAACCGGGACAATAGGGCTTATACACGATGGAAGGGCTCCAAGGGTGTCATAAGGCGCGGGAGTATAATAAGGTTATCTTGAGCTGAGGGGTCACGTCTGAACCTCTCGGTGTGTCTGGTGGGATCAGCGATGGGATGGATTATATGTAGAAGATCGATGAGAGTTGGCCTCTGCATTGTCCTCCTCTATATCAAGGAATAACCTCTTCAGAGCGCTTTCTTGGTCATCGACCGAGGTGGTAGCAGAACACAACCAATAGATGGCTGAGGGTTAGCTAGCGAATACATAAGGCTGAACTTTAAGAACTCTCCGCTCGTTTTGCATCGCAAATTGAATCCTGCTGGATGCTAGTCTGCATCGTCTGCTCATGAAGCATCCAATTAAGTTGTTCCCATGTCCTGCGATGTCGGCAGCACGGTCGACAATCCTGTGTCAAGTGGAGGGCCCAGCTTGGTGTGCACGGACCAGCCCGTTGCTATGCCGGCACAAAGCGCGAATCTGTGAGGTAAACGCGAGGCCCGGATGGCCTTGCGTGGTTGTAGGTGGAGTTGCGACGGCTTCAAGAGGCCCATCTCTGAGCAGATAAAGCACGCGCGAGTCCTCTTCAACAGAGCTCTCCATACCCAGACCTAATCATCAAGATGTCTGGTCCATCTATCGCCAGAGCGGCCATCAGGACGGCAAGTAATGGGCCATCCCCACATGTAGTTGGCATTGCTGCAAATGCATTCAGAATTCCCGCAGTTACCAATGAGCCAAATGTGAGTGGTGCACCCAGCTCACCTCGACCTCAGATCGGAACTAATAACAACAGCACACATATGCAAAGGGATCCAAGCAGAGGGCAGACCTTCAGGCTGCCTATAAGCGCCTTAAGGACATGAAGGCAATGGAGGTTCCATTGTTCGTGGCTGGCAAAGAGGTACGCCATGCCTAACTTAACCAATTAGTTGAATAACGACTGACCGAAGTAGATTAAGCACGAAGCTTCGGACATGCACCAACAAATGAACCCCGCCGACCACCGAACTCAAGTCGCGACATACCACAGAGCCAGCTCTTCGGACGTTGATTTGGCCATCTCAAATGCGCTTAGCGCAAAGGCACCGTGGGAAAACACACCCTTCGAGGACCGTGCAGCCATCTTCCTCAAAGCCGCCGATCTCATTGCTGGCAAATATAGATACGAGCTCATGGCGGCGACCATGCTGGGCCAAGGCAAGAATGCATGGCAAGCTGAGATTGATGCTGCCGCCGAACTTGTGGACTTCCTACGCTTCAATGTCAAGTTTGCACAAGACTTGTACGCGCAGCAGCCGGAGCTGCACTCGCCGGGCGTCTGGAACAGGCTGGAGTACAGGCCATTGGAGGGCTTCGTTTACGCCGTTTCGCCATTCAACTTCACCGCCATTGCTGGGAACCTGCCCTGTGCACCAGCATTGATGGGAAATGTCGTCGTCTGGAAGCCATCCGACAATGCAATTGCTTCTAACTGGTTGCTCTACAAGATCCTCCTCGAGGCTGGCCTGCCACCAAGCGTTATTCAGTTCGTGCCTGGAGACCCAGCAGAGGTCACTGCTGCTGTGTTGAGAAACAAGAAATTTGCCGCTCTGCACTTCACTGGCTCGACTTCGGTATTCAAGAAGCTTTATGGCACAATCGCCGAGAACACTGCAAAGGGAAGCTATGTCACCTACCCACGTATTGTCGGTGAGACTGGCGGCAAGAACTTCCACATAGTCCACGAGTCCGCCAATGTCGAAAATGCGGCAATGCAGACTGTCCGTGGCGCTTTCGAGTACCAGGGACAGAAGTGCTCTGCCACCTCCCGCGCCTACGTCAGTGAGAGCATCTGGCCTGAGTTCAAGGAGATCCTCGTGCGCGAGACCAAGGCGCTGAAGCAGGGTTCCCCAGAGAACTTTGACAACTTCTGCGGACCAGTTATCCACAAGGCTTCCTTCGACAAGCTGACTGCTGTTATTGAGACCGCCAAGAAGGACGAGTCTCTCGAGCTCCTTTGTGGAGGAACCTACGATGGCAGCAAGGGTTACTTCGTTGCTCCAACTATCTACCGTACCACTGATAACTCGCACCCTCTGTTGAAAGCCGAGCTCTTTGGTCCTATCCTGGTTGTCAAGACTTTCGGGGATACGGACTTCAGATCACACTGCCAGTACATCAACCGTAGCTCCGATTATGCGCTCACTGGCAGCATCTTTGCCCATGATAGAGCTATCATTCGCCAGGCTACCCACGATCTGAGAGATGTCGCTGGTAACTTCTATGTCAACTGCAAGTCGACTGGTGCCGTTGTTGGCCAACAGCCATTTGGTGGCGCAAGGATGAGCGGCACCAATGATAAGGCTGGATCCATGAACTTGTTGACTCGCTTTGTCAGCGTCAGGAGTATCAAGGAGGAGTTTGTGGAGACTACCAAGGTTGGGTATCCATCGAACGAGGTTGATGGCGAGGGCTTTTAAGGGGGGTGAATGGCGTTGAATGTGGGAGGGGCAACAAATTGAACGATGATGGCCGTTGCACAGGCTCCCTCACAATAGGAAATACCCAAGTATACTTATAACCGAGCTGGAAGCTGCTTCTTTACACATTCATTCTCGGAGCAAGGCAGCCGCGCTATGTATCCTGAGTATTTTGCATATTCTAAACTCCTCGCAGCGATGACGGTGCAACCCTGTCAGTTTACAACATCAGGGCTCAACCAACGTACGTCGCATGCGTTCTATCTCATCCAACTCATCCTTCCACCTTCGCCACTGTATTCAGGCAACTCAAGTTCTGCTTTTGTTGATTACATATATTAACGGCCGTTCTTGTCACTCCTGTCAGTGATGACTTCCCAATATTTTATCCTACCTCCTGTCATTCTCGTTCTCCACTCACTTCCCTTCCCAGTTTTACCAGATCACTCTTACCTTCTATCACCTATGTTGTCCGTTCCTCCCTCCTAAACATTCCCGTTCCCATCTTCCTTCATTCTGCAATCTTTTTTTTCTATCGTTTAAGTATTCGCAAACATCATAAAATCCCTACACCGACCGGCCCTATGGCCCAATGGCAAGGCGTCTGACTTCGACCCACGTGATTTACTCTGTGACTACACGTGGAAAGACCATCAGAAGATTGTGGGTTCGACCCCCACTGGGGTCATTTTGCACTTTAAAGATGAGTTTTAGATGTCGTGATAGGGTTTGTGGTGGTAGCGTGATGGAGGAAGGAGCGGTGTGGGTGGTGGTGGGCTGAGACAGGAAATTGCCGCCTACCAACGTGAGTGATGACAAGGGAAGGCACGGTCTCCGAGGTAACCGGTCGGGAAAGTGCGGACTGTGGCTTGTGTGATGATGATAGGGAGGCACGGGGTTCTATAAGTGGGAGTGAAAGTGTACAGATATGTTTTGGGGATGTCAAGGAAAAGCGTAAAGATGCATAGAGAAACTTGATGATGCCACCTCATCATATGTTTCATTCCCAACGGTTCAAAGTTCCGCAAACAAGAGCTTGGAAACGTTCAGCCTATCGGGCTCTGCTGAGCTGTGTACTGGTATTACAGTGAAGTGGTTATAACATAATTCCAGTGTGGAGTTGCTCTTACAGTGAGCTTATGCACTCCTGATGATTGCAACATTGCATAGCTACGCAAGATGTCTGAATGCCTGCATATCAAACGAGCTCAAAAAGAGGAAATATCAAAGCTCAAACCAAGCTAACTATAAGATGAACTTCAAAGTGACCCCGGTCTTCTAGGCTGCGTTCTGTCTACACGTCTACACCCAGGCCCTCAGGACGAATAGCCATTCTAGAGTCACCCACCACCATGTACGACTTCACCCCCTACCCACTTTCCGATCACTTCCCCCGTCGACCATTCGCCAGACTGCCAAGACTCAGTGTCTAAAGAAGTCCCTGCTCGCCTCCCCTCGACATCCTTTCTCTCCTTTCCTCACAAACACGCCTGGGCCTCGGGAAGCCCTGGAAGGAGCAGCGGGTGGGCCTTGCTTTGGATTGCATACTCTCATTACTTCGCAGCCTGGTGCTGGGGTGTGATGAAGATTTACTAGAAGACTTTACAGATCAAATAAACAGGTCAACTTCATCGACGAGGTCATATCACAGTCTCTCGTGAGATTCCTGCTGCGACCACTGCCGCTTCGTCTATTTGAGCGACTCTGTGGCCCAGCGTCTGGCTATATCCATCGACAACAATGGCGGGCTCTTGACCAGTTCGTGCATTTCTGATGCTTCACATCTGGTATATTTTATTACAACTTCACACCAACCTCGGAGATCCTCGATCTTCGGCTTGGCTCCAATTGCAGAGACCACGGCCAAGGCCCAGAAGCTCCTCCATGGTATCGTCGCCCAAAAAGCGAAGCACACCCAGAACACTAGGCCGAAAGGAATAAGATAATGCTCAACTCATGTACGGTCCCCTATACAAAAAACATAATTCTCCACACATAAATGATCCTTTTAAATCCGTCTAAATCATGCAAGCCATGCACGAGTGTGGGTTCTCTAAATGCGACCAAATTACAACCACTCATATCGAAACCATTCTTTCTCCCAAAAAGCCCAAGTTCCAAGAAGGCTACTAAGCCACCATTTGCTCAGATTTTCGAGGCACCACCCTCAGTCCAGCCGTTGCTGATAGTCAAAGTAACACTGCCATCAGGCCCCGACCTAGCAACCTTCACACTCCCCAGATCCTCCACGACCCAATCCGCACCCGCCTCCTTAACCTGCTTAGCCGTGTGCGTACTAGCCACACCCAACACTCTACACCCGGCATCCTTCCCAGCCTTGATCCCCGCTGGCGAGTCCTCAAGCACAAGAAGTTTCTTAGGATCCAAACCAAGCTCCTTAGCACCCTTCAAGTAACCCTCTGGATCTGGTTTGCCGTGCTCAACCATCTCGGCAGAAACGAGATGGTGAGGCTTTGGGAGGTCCAAGATGCGCAGCCAGCCGGAGACGAGGGGCGAGGTGCCCGAGGTTACGATGGCCCAGGGGACGACGGGAGTGGACTCAGAGAGGGAGGCACAGAGAGAGCGGGCGCCAGGGATTTCGGTGGCGTCGGCGCCGAAGAGGGTGGGCATTAGGCCTTCCATGTGGCAGACGTCTGGGAGGTGTGTTAGTATGAGAAATTGAGGAGCCAATTCTAACTGTTCAACAGCTTAGGGACGGATTTTGCATTTCCTTTGTGCGCAAGTCCACAGCTGCTTTTTCCATGGACCCTGACAAGATCATCTGTAATGTCATAAAAAGCCTTCGCTGCCCGGTAGGATGCTATGCCTTCAGCCATTGTTTGTTTGCCTTTGTTGCTTCGGCACTCCTGGCTGCGGCCCATTGACCATTGCTTGCGGACATTCAACAGCGTAGTTTCCGAGTTCCCTCATGATATTGCTGCCTCGAGCCTCGTCGTGGCATATAAATTCAAATTAGACTCGTGTGACGACACGCTGACAGACTTCATGTTGGATCGGCCGCAGCTGAACATTTAAAAAAAACATATCGCAACGACCAGACGAGACCAGACGGGACGAGATAGAAATTCAGCACTTACAATCCCAGTTAGCCTTCTCTGGGCTGATGATCTTCAAGACATCGATACTGCGTCGTCCATGAGATGTCTCAAGAATGACATTTGGGTCTACGCCAAGCTCTTTGCCAATACTAAAAGAGGTTACCCATTTATAAGAGCGTGGTAAATCAGTGATTACTTACCTATGCCAATGCTTGACAACTGCGTCGGTAGAATCGATGATTGTGCCATCCATGTCAAAGAGTAGGCCGGCAAATGTGGCCTCCTCTGCTGGAGCATTATAAGAGCCTTCCATTGGAGCTTCGATTGAACCCATCTTTGTTTGTGTTTGGTGTTGTGTGTGAAATGACGGAGGATGAAGAAGTTGAAACGGATTCTGGATAAGTAGAGTATGCCAAGTAAGCTGCAACCTTGCGGACTTATGTTTATGGCCCTCGCGAAAAACTGTAGCAGCGTTGTCAAAGTAAGCTAGGGTCTTCTGATTACAAATCACTACGCAGGAACTACACCTTAATCCTACGCTGAGTGCGTCAAAAAATTATTGCATCATGCGGCAACAAACCGAGCCTATTGTGGTAGAGTTCTGGGTTTTGTTACGTTTGAGAACAGGCTAAACTCCGGGTCGCGGGAAATACTTCGGGCGTGCCACGTCCATGTCAAATTGTGTTGCCTCACCTGTAAGGTTACATGTCAGATAAGGACCTTGCAAGGCTTGGCAACACCAAATAGAATTTTTGCGATTAGATAGAGACCCCGAATTTTTGGACGCTGTTGGAGGAGGAAATACACCATCATCTTACTGCCAACTTAACAATGGCAGGAAATAAACCAGGAAGTGAGTGCACATGGCGCAACTGCTGTACAAACTCGTACTAACGATTTGTAGAGCCAAAGTCCAAGCGCGTGTCGGTGCGCCTTCGCCATAGAATTGAAAAAGCCTCAGCCGCGAAGCAACGCAAGCAGCGCAAGGAGGGTAAGAAGAACCCACAATGGGTGTCGCGCAAGCCAAAGGAGTTGGGAATTCCGAATATGTTCCCATACAAGGACAAGATCCTCGCCGAGATTGAGGCAACCAAGGTCCGCAAGCAGGAGGAGATTGCCGCTAAGCGCGCAGAGTTAAGGGCAGCAAAGAAGGCCGCGGCCGCTGAGGGCGAGGAGGTTTCGGAGGATGAGGTGGCCGGTCTCGAGGAGGAGTCTGACGATGACTTAGACCTCGACGATATGGACGAGGATGACGAGAACGCAAACCCAATGGCCGCTTTGCTCGCCAGCGCCAAAGCGAGAGCACAGGAATACAACGGCGAATCCGACTCCGAGGATGACGAGGAGGACAGCGACAGCGATATGGATGGCATGGATGTTGACGGTGTCTCCAACGTTCTGCCAAACAAGAAGGACGGATCTAGGAAAGCATTCGACAAGGTCTTCAAGACCGTTGTCGACCAGGCTGATGTCGTTCTGTACGTCCTTGACGCCAGAGACCCAGAGGGTACCAGATCGAAGGAGGTTGAGCGCATGGTTATGGCTGCCGCCAGCGGTGGAAAGCGTCTGATTCTCATTCTCAACAAGATCGATCTTATTCCAGGACCAGTTCTCAAGAAGTGGTTGGAGCACCTTAGACGCTACTTTCCAACTCTTCCAATGCGCGCATCCGGACCAGCGCCAAACGCACACACCTTTGACCACAAGAAGCTTACCGCCAAGTCGACCGCAGAGGCGCTCTTCAAGTCCCTCAAGTCTTACGCCGCATCAAAGCAGCTTATGCGGGCCATCTCCGTTGGTATCATCGGTTATCCTAACGTCGGAAAGTCCTCTGTCATCAACGCCCTGACAAACCGCATGGGCGCTGGACAGGCTTGCCCAACTGGTGCTGAGGCCGGTGTCACCACCAGCATCCGCGAGGTGAAGATTGATAAGAAGCTCAAGCTCCTCGACTCTCCAGGAATTGTCTTCCCAAGCTCGCACGATGGAAGCAAGACCTCCAAGGTTGAGGAGAACGCCCGCCAGGTCCTTCTTAACGCTGTCCCACCAAAACAGGTCGAGGACCCAGTTCCAGCAGTCACTCTTCTTCTCAAGCGCATGTCGAAGAAGCCAGGCATGATGGACAAGCTTATGGACGTCTATGGCCTGCCACCACTTGTCACCGCACCAAACGGAGACCCAACTGCCGACTTCTTAGTACAGGTTGCGAGGAAACGTGGACGTCTGGGCAAGGGTGGTGTCCCAAACATCGCCAGTTCTGCTATGACTGTCATCACTGACTGGAGAGATGGTCGCATCCAAGGATGGATGGATGCTCCTGAGCTCACAGTGGCACCAGCTCTCGCACCGGGACAGATCCAACAAGGTGCTGTTATTGGTGACCAGAAGGAGATTGTCACTGAGTGGGCTAAGGAGTTCAAGCTCGAGGGTCTTTGGGGAGAGGGCGAGGTTAATGATGATGCCATGGAGGAATAAAGGTAACTGGGATTGTTTGCTGCATGGTACTGGCGTTCGGGGTGCTTTATGGGATACAAATGGAATGCGACCAGTTGGCGTCTTTTCTGAATGGCATATTGTGCGACTGTAGTAAAATCTACGATACCAACCTTTCAGCTTATGCTACAAGTTACAGCGCCTTGTGCGATTTGCCAAGATATCCGTGTTTGCCTGTTTAGCTTCTTCGCTTGTTTGCATGAATTGTTTCATCCCAACCAGCCAATGAGACAAAGAGGCGAAAAAGGAACATCGTACTAAGCAAGACGTGTCATCTGACTGGAATGCACCAATCACGACCTTCAACACAAAAGGGCTTCCTAGATGGCTCATAAGCATGATTTGGCATCTTTTTTGCGCCGCAACTACACAATTTGAGTAAAGTCGTAAATCGCAGTTTCTGTGCTTATGACTCGCGATATTTTGTGTAGCCTGTAAATGGATGTTACCGGGCACTGATTAGCTCATCTTCGGCACTAGGCTCTAATTGTGCTGGGGTAGGTAAAATTTTTGATGTTCTTATCGGTGACACCTAATCGCTTAGGTTACCTGAAACAATGCTAAAAGCACAGCGACTTGCCCTTGATAACCTTGATAGCACCATCCTAAAAAAAGTTCCCGCAACACAGACGGTGAAGCTACGCGACAACAGACCCCGCGCTAATCCCAATTGGCGTATATTAGCAATTCAGAAACGGTTAGCACCCAATGAGAAACGCGATTTCCTGCCAGATGTTTGATGCGCCCCTTCTCCGGTATATAGGCAGTCACGCTCCCCCTAGACTTTTTTTCAACCCTTCATAATCCTTTTAAAATCCGTCATCACGATACCGCCTATCTCCATGCTCAACCGTGTTGTTAACCCACAACGGATTTCTAAGGCGACAAAACTCCGATCGTTACAGAATTAAAGTGTTTCCACTTTTTTTTTCCACACAACCACGCCCAATTATATTGGACTCGACTTGAGCCAGTACTTTCGAAAGTCGAGATAATCGACAAACGCAGCGGTTAGAAACGCATACTTTCACCTTGATATTAAGTTCTAAGTACGGACTTATTCTCAAGACGCGTCTTTGCTATTGTTGTGAATAGCGGTTTTTTTGTTGGTCCGGCTCAGTCGATCCCAATTGAGGGCCGACAAGCACCACGCTAGTAGCTCTCACGCTAGTCCCCAGATTAGGTTAGCCCCGGATAATACGCGCTAGCTGCTACATACCTTATTTTCGAGACGCCTTGGGAGTTTGCCTTCTTTTACAAACATCATCAACGCGACCGACGTAATCACCCCACTCCTACCAAGTACAATTTATTGTATTTTGAGATAACTCGACGAGCTCATTCAGAAAAGAAACCGGCAAAAGTTAACTTCACTGAATTTGTTGCGCAGCTGGAAGGTCACCAGCACCAGTGCGATCACTGTGTGAGCGAGGCCTATAGTGCTTAGAGACGGCACCTGACGTTAATCTCTCCTAAAAACACGCCTACATTTATGAATCCATCATAAACCTCCCCAAACCGCAATGTCTTCAATGGATGTTGATCCACCCGAGGCAAATTCGCTTTCCACATCAAATCCGCCAAACGGGGTTGGAACTCGGAAAACAGCCTCACCTGAAATGAGAGAAGGAGAAGTAGTGGCGAACAGTGAACAGCAAATCAACTCTTCAGAAAAGTCGCCATCTCCATCTACCCAAATTAGACTTGAACATCACGAGGAGCTTAGTGAGAAGAACGAGAAGATGAAGATGGAAATTGATGAACGGAGCCCGTCTAAGTCAGTTGAATTGCCAGAGGACGAGGAGCCGAGAAACGAGAAGGACGAAAGTGATTGGGAGATCGACGTTAATGCGGATCTAAATCAATCATCCCGTGCTGGATCAGATGAAGAGAATGAGGCACCAGAATCAAGGGAGACATCACCAGCAGCTCAAACAAATGAGGCCTCCAAAGAGGATGGTGAGATTGGACCAGTGGACTCGAACGAGGAGATAGAAGAACGCCAGCAAGCTGGTAGAACCGATGAGGACGAGCCAGAATCATCAGATGCGCCTAATGCCAACGAACAAAAGAGCATCACGAATGGTGACAAGTTAAAATCGCCAAATCCATCTGAGAATGATGATCAATCCAGCAAGAACCAGAAGAACGGCCATGTGGACTCGGCCAATCCAACATCCACTACGTCTACCGTGACATCTGACGTCGAGAAAGGAAATGGTGAGACTACAGTCGAGACCCAGCTAGAAGTGATGTCGAAAACAGACGGAGAGCCGCAAGACGATGCCATGGATGTGGATGAACCAGTAGCACCAAAGTCAAGCGGAGACTCGCAAGTTGGCCAAGAAAGCGACACATCCGCAGCTGATGTTGTCGAATTGAGAGCTTCTGCTGCTCAGTTGGAGACCCGCGGGGCTGCGGAAGGATCTATATCCAAGGACGCCATGACACCCGCACCTGCCGAGGAAGCTGAGCCTGTTAAGGAGCTGAGCCTGGAAGAGGCGGCAGATCTTGTGAAGCTCAACGCCTTACTCACTACTGTCTCGACTGCGGTAGCCCAAAGAGCAGTACGCCAGCATGCGTCAAAGTGTCTTTTGGGGTCGACCAAAGATGAAGCTTTCTTTGCCGAGACCGTGCTGAGCAGAGCATCTGACCGTGCCGTCGCTATGGTTGTGGAGGCAACTCAGCAACGCCTGCTGGATGTTGCCAAGGCGCATCAGAAGTCATTTCTGGATCGTGCTCTAGAGATCAGAGTGGCGACCATCGAGTCCAAGAAGCTTGCAATGTACCTCGCACGTGCACAGAGGCTTGGGTTCGAGGAGCAGGATGAGATCGATGGAGAGGATGCGATGCCTGTTCTTAGACCGGGTGAAGCAACGCCACAAGGTCAGCCGCCAGTATTTAGACCCCAGTGGGCCCCACCACCACCCCCTGCTGGCTTCATGTACAACCCAAATTTACCAATGCCGGAGATGGATTTGTCTCAAGGTGGTTTCAAGGTTTGTCCTTCATGTGGGGCCACCTTTAAGCAGGCTGCTGGTCTGCGCTATCATATTGAGAGGGAGGTCTGCAAGAAACCTGGCACTCCTATGGGACCTGTCATGGCCACGTGCGAGGCATGCGGAAAAGAGTTCCGCTCTCCTGGTGGCTACCACTATGTAAGCCTCCTCCTTCCTCCCAGCTTTGATAGCTGTACTAACCACGTCTTAGCACATGACGAACAATGTTTGTGGAGCCCTTGCACCGCCTCATAAGACTGGCACTCCGACCTCCGGAGATGCCGCGCCTGCGGACTCAGCAGCCACCGCTCCGACTACTGCCACAGCAACTGCCAAGCCGGACGCAAGGCGCGCATCTTCCAAGGAGTCCGCAAATCAAGGTACTGAGACACCATTCACAGCTTCAGCTCCAATTCAGCGCCCACCTCTGGTACAACCTGGCCGTGCTGGCAGTGGCCACATGTTCCATAATGGTCCACAGCAGCCATACCAGGGCCCATATCAGAACCCACCGCCTGGAGCATCGTCCTACTCTCGCCAAGGATCACCTGGATCAGAGCAAGTGCAGGCAGCACGACCATTACCACCGGCACAGATGGTTCCGTCGACACCTCTTCCAACACCCGCTTCGTTCCAGGGCCGTATGCACTTGCCCGGTTCTCACGTCCCGAAGCCATTGACGCCGGAAGAAGCGGAAAAGTTGAACAACGACTTGAAGGCAGAAGATGCCAAGTATGCAAAGCAGATCGAGGACCTGCCAGATTCGTTACAGGGCGAAGCCCGTGCGACGGAGATTAAGCGTCTAAAAGCTGGAATGTCGACAAGAAAATCCAATCTTCGCCGCAAGCACGGCATCTTCGTCAGGAAGACAGACAAAGCCGCGGCCAATGCGGTTCGCAACGAGGATGGCAGCATCGAAATTGTCCCTCACGGCACAACAGTGTCTGTTGGATCCGGATTTGCTCCAATTAACCGTCAGACTCCTGCTGCAACTCCGGGCCCAGGTCCCGCTGAGCTAGTCGTACCATCTTCTGCACCACCGAGAACAGCTCAGTCACCGCCCGAAGGCGCGCCGGATGCTAAGAGAAGACGTGTTTCAGATATGCCACAGCAAGTCCATCAGAGTCCTTATAGCCGGCTTCCACCACAAGGATATCCGCCTAACTACAACATGCACCCGGGTAGCTATGATCCTCGGTTTCAGCCGCCATACATGAATTCTCCATACCAGCAATACAATATGTCGCCATATGCGCAAGCACCACCACCTGCACCGCCGGGGTATGATGTGTATCACGGCGGTCCAGGGTTCCAGATGAACACCATCATCCGTGCGCCGGGTGCCCCCCCTGTGGGCCCACAAGGGCAGCATGGGACTCCGCAACATCATCGAGGACCAATGCCGCAGCATCCGCAGGGCTTTGTCAGTGTCAATAAGCCACCATCACTGGGACCTATGTCAGCGGGACAGCCAGGCCAGATTGCTGGCGTTGGGAATGATCTGAACTCGCATGGCCATCCTCAAGAACTTGGTGCGGCTGCAGCCACTGCCATTTCGAAGCCACCAGGCGCTCCAGCATCGAGAGAGACTTCTGCCAGCGGGCCCGGAAGTAAGATACCACTTGATGCTGCCGAGTTGTCGTGGCAGCAAAAGCAGAAGAGTTGGCCTGTCCTGACTGGAGCGCAAGGACCTGTCAGGAGTGAGAAGAAGGCTCGCAAGGACAAGCCGCGGCCACGCATAGAAGGAGTTGACGGCGCCAAGGCCGAGGGTGACGTGACGTCGTCGGGAAAGAAGAAGAAGGAGGTACCAAACGAGTTTCATGTTAGCATAAGTTCTGACGATGGCGAGGCCACAGAGGAGGATGAGTCTGCCAGGCGCCCAAGCCATCCCGCCGATAGAAGGACGTCGGCAACAAACGCGAGTGAGATGAACGCGAACTTGCAAAGAGCGCAAACAAGCATTGGCCAGTCGTTGGATCCGAAGGCAAATGGAAATATGTGCGCTCCACCTCCACCACCACCAGCTCCAACATCGGCACCTTCCCCTTGTAACAGAGCCGACACGTCAGACTTGAGCGATGTCGATGAGGATGTGTCGATGATGGGCGCCGGTCTGGGTGGCTTGCCATATGTTGTTGCCGAGGATAACGGCGTGTCTTTTGGTGAAGATGGGCGGGCTGGTGCACCAGCCTTCCCGGCTATCAACGCGAATGGCAACAAGGCAAATGGTTCGGCTCGCCCAGCTTCTGGAGTATCTGCGAAGAAGTCAGTTGTCACACAAAGGCCAGCAGCCTCGAGAAAAAATCACGCACAGGTGGACGGTTCTGATGAAACCGAAGACGAGGGCGGCAACAGCTTTCTCAAAGTGGCTAGCGACGATGATATCGAAATGGCTGATATTGACCCACCAAAGCCCAAGGCGAAGAAGCCACGGGCACCAAGAGCTTCAGGAACACCGCAGTCACGTCCTTCACAGCCAACGACGCCAGTAGGATCGCCTGCCATCGATCCAGTCACTGGCGAAGTCAAGAAAAAGCGCCTTGGCAGACCAGTGGGATGGAAGAAGGGAATGGGTGGTTATAGAGAGTTGTTGGATGCTGGTGTGGTGGATCGTCTGCCAGTTGGCGTCACTGCGAGAAGAGGGTACGCCAACAGGACGAGCTTGGGGGCAGAGACGAGCGCGGAGGTGAAGCAGGAGAAGAAGGAGAGGGAGGGATTGAGCACGAGGAAGAGTGTTGGTGGACATGAGGGAGCGGGAAAGTAGTTGTGAGGACGAGGTGCACGGAGAGGGTGATCAGAGGAGATGTATTTGTGTAGTGAGGAGGAAGAAGTGATGTGTACGATGGAGACGACGGTGTTTTGAGGCGTTATAGCGAATACGTTTGCTTTACGTACCATTTCTCAGTTATTTTTGGCATTTCTTATATCCATGGAGGCGTTTCAAGACAGGGGTCTATGTCAGCATGGCTCGCCTACGCGCCCTTATAGATGCGCATATTAGAACAACCTATAGCTACGAGCAATCAATTAAATGTTGATGGAGGAATGCGACGCACCTTTGCTGGACTAATTAATGCAAGCGAATAACATCTGCTAAATGCGCGTACGCCGGCAGCCCATGGGACCGTAGAAATGCGGCCTTAGGAGAACGAAAAACACACGACTGGCGTTCCATTATGATGCTTGGAAACGGTAGTATAGGCGCGACTAGGTGAGAAACTACGAGCCAATTTGCTGTAACTCAGCTGCGAGATCTTGACAGGCTTCTCATCTGCAACGGCCGAACTAAGATGGGTGTGGACTTGGCGGTGGTGGTTCGTCCGTGAGGTGGAGATGCCGAGGCCCCGCCACGAACTTCCATAGGGCAGAATTCTCCACTGCAGCGTCATGGCATGGCCGCCGAGCCACTGCGGCGTCAGCCTTGGTGGGGTGCATTGCGCGTCTCGAAAGGGGAATCGAGTAAGACGAACCAGCAACTTAAGCGCCAAGGTTGAATGCCACAATCGCGGTTAGTGGTGGTCATTCTGACCAACTAGACGCAAGTACGTTGAACCAAATAATGAATGGCGGAGATGCTGGTTTGTGTGGCTGGCAACCGGATTAGCCGAGTTGATCTGGGCGCTGTGGTAGGTCGAGATACAAATATCAAGCTTGCTTGCTCTTAGACCAACTTCCATCCTTCAACTATACTTGGCGATTGACTGAAAGGCGACGCAGCGAGATAAAGAAGCAGAAAGAGAAAGATAAACATCACTACACGGAACATAGCATCAAGAAACAGCTCATTAACAATGTCGTACCAACCACCTTACGGCGCACCGCCAAACCAGCAGTACGGCGCTCCTCCGCCAGGACAGCCGCCGTATGGCCAGCAAGCACCATACGGGCAGCAACAACAATATGGCGCTCCGCCTCCAGGCCAATACCCTCCACAAGGCCAATATGGCGCTCCTCCACCACAAGGGCATTATCCTCCACAACAGCAGTATGGAGCACCACCACCAGTTCCGGGCCAGCCGCCATACGGTGCACCGCCGCATCAGCATCAGCAGGGTGGTTATCCGCCGCAGAGCCAGTATGGACAGCCACCACAGCAGGCATATGGACAGCAACCTGGGTATGGCGGACCACAAGCATATGGCGGACCACCAGACCAACCATCTCCCGGCTATGCAGCACACCTACCACAAATCCCATACAACGGGGAAGACGACGCCAAGCGACTTCGTAAGGCGATGAAGGGCTTCGGCACGGATGAGAAGACGTTGATCCAGATTCTCTGTCAGAAGGACCCTCTGCAAATTGCTGTGCTGAGACAGACGTATGCGAGGTCTCAGGGCCGGGATTTGTTGAAGGATTTAGAGTCTGAGCTTGGTGGAAGCTTTGAGGAGGTGATGATGGGTATTGTGCAGGGCCCGTTGGAGCATGATTGCTATGCGTTGAAAAAGGCTACGAATGGGTTTGGGACGGATGAGGAGACGTTGAATAATATTCTGCTGGGGAGGTCGAATGCGGATATGGCTGCAATCAAGCAGACGTATCCAAGGGTTAATGATGGGGCGGATCTTGAGGCTGATTTGAGATCGGATTTGAGTATGATAACCGAGAGGCACTTCATGATGGTTATTGCTGGTAACAGGGCAGAGTCGAGCGCTCCGGTTATCCCCCAAGAGGTTGATCGAGATGTGATGGAGATTTATAAAGCAACTGAAGGCAAGACGGGGACAGATGAATTGCTGGTCTGCCAGATTCTCACTTCGAGGAACGATAATCAGATTCGTGCTATTGCCCAAGCATACCACAGGAGCTATAGCGAGTCACTGGAGGCTGTTATCAAATCCGTAAGTCCGGACTTAAAGATCGATCATGGTCTACAAGTGCTAATACATCAACAGGAGTTCTCGGGACACATGCAGAGCGCTCTTCTCCGCCAGATCAAAACTGCCACTGACCCTGTCATGCGCGATGCGGATATGCTTGAGGAGTACATGTCTGGCTTCGGCACCAAGAAGAAGCTTTTGACTAATAGGGTGATCAACGCCCACTGGGACAGAAACCATATGAGCCAGATTAAGGACGCGTACAAGCAGAAGTATGGCAGGAGTTTGAAGAGCAGAATTGAGGGCGAGACGAGTGGTGATTACGAGCGGGGTCTGGTGGCTTGTCTTTACGAGTAAAGGAAAGTAGGTGTTTTGTGTAATTAGCGATTATATGATAGCAATGATTTCTGAGCACTACACTACGTCCCGCTTGTATCTCAGATGACCACCCCGGAGCGTTCAAGACATTTACACACACTTCTCCGAGGATCAGATGTGCTTCCTCTTCAATTACACTTCTCTCGCCATCAGGAAGCACTGCATATTCTCTGTATCAACATTCTTTTTACACGCCTTACCTTCGGCTTTGCAATACTCCCTTCCATATTAGGCAGGACTGCCCCAGAAGCTCTGCGCAGCTGCACTTATGTCGAAATCCAAATCCAAATTGAAAAACGCGGCACGAAACCGGTTAACAGCACCATAATCGGCCTGCCTTTTTTGCCTAGTTTCGAAAAGACGTCGCTGACGAGGAACATGTTGAAATATGATTGTGGTCGCTCCAGCGGCTTCTGATAGTTTCATTATCGGAAACCGTACGGGTATTGTGGCTGTAAGGGTGGAGTAGCTTGGATGCTTGGAGTCTTTGTATTTCACGCCAGCCGAGGACCTTCTCTTGACTAGCAGTGAAATGGTAGGATTTGTGTGGTTCTTCGTGATGGGTAGTGTGAAATCTGCCGTATAACCTACAATGCTATGGGCCTCGCTTTACCAACGCCATGTTTGCTTTTTCCTTCTTTGAGAGACCCCAGGGAATGTGGAATAAGATATCTGTAGCGATCGTCAGTTGGGCACTATGCCTGCGAGTTGGTGACATGATATTCTCAACATCGACTATGGTGGCGAGAAACAAGGTCGAACAGCGATGACAGAATTCAGGATTATAGAAGAGTAATGGGCTGAAACGAGGATCGAATGGTTATTGCAATCTTGCCGCCGACGGCACTCAGAGCTACATGGCCATTGGCAAATAATATTATCACGGCAATCTTGACGCATCTCCGTGGTCGTCTCGACGACGTCTTGCTGTCTTCCGTAAGGCAGCTGATGTTTCCACCATGGCTTAGAGTATCCTTACATTGGATGGCTGCTAAGCATAGGCTGGACGACGTGCGATTTAAAGCAATAAAAGTAGAAGCGGATAAGTAGTTGAGATTTTGTTAAGAGTAATTCAAAGTGTCATCCATCGTGGTATATCCTCCGCTCTGCGAACGCAAGTCATCAGCATCCTTCGATATGAATTTCCCACAGAAATAGGCCGAATAACGTGGCCGCAAAGAAAGTGGTTCTGCCAATTTATATGGCCCAAATGTGGTAACCCGCCTCACGAAACCTGCTGTTGAAGAAAGCAGCTAAGAGCCACTAACGGAATGATAACAACCCAGAATATAAGTGCGCATGCCAATGAAAAGCAAACAGTAAACTGAGGTATAAAACTCCAGTTGTGAAACCCTTAGATCAAACAAAAGAAACACATCCATCAAATGCTAGACTAATGTACACCGAAGGCGCTTCAAATCTCACAACAAACTCGGGCCACTCGTCCCATATTCGCCAGACTCCATCTACCTGACGTCAGAGAACGTCAGATGCGAGAGAAGTATCCACCAAATTTCTCGCCAACTATTCATCCATGCTGGTATCCTGTGCTCATGTATCATCCGCCATTATCATTTCCATAACCCGTAGCCATGAAAGCGTTGCTATAGTCGTCGTCGTCCCAATACACAGCGTAAAACAATACTTGTAGGCTTGTGTCGAAGTGTAACGTAAAGAGATATTAAGATTATCATCCCTGTGTTCCCCATCCCCACGCGCTAGGCCCAGGCTGTTGTGGTTGAGGCGCCCATGCTTGTGATGTGCTTGGGCTTGGCGCCGTTTGCTGCATGTATGGCTGAGCCATCGTGTTGGGCTCGTATATATTAGGGTTTGGTGCGTAGCCGCGAGGCATGTACATGTTCGGCTGCATCTGTTGGTTACTGCCCGAGTGTCGGAGTTGAGGCGGCTGATGAGGCGAATTCAAATGCGGAGATGGGTGTGCAGCCTGTGGGCTGTACTGATTGAAGCTTGGTGTTTGTGAAGTCTGGGGCGGCCCACCCCAGATCTGGGACTGGGCGCCGTAGGTGCCATATGGACTGGCTTGGCCCATGCCGGTCGATCCGAGAGACATGCTGGGCGACCTGCCGATTTGATCTGGTCTCATACTGCTTGGTGGCATCCTCATAGGCGTTTGCGCCAGCGGATTTGTGTGAGAAGGCTGCGAGTAGGCGCCGCCGACCATGGCAGAAGGCTGACTCGAATGCATGGGCTGCATACTGCCTGTACCCTGGTGAACGGACGGCAGTGGCTGCGTCACCGGGGGCAAAGTCTCTCCAAGGCCGGTGGAAGGAGGCAGACTTGGCGGGGTGTTTTCATGCGGTGCTCTCCAGGTCTCATCGATGTATTTATAGCGCATCTGGCGTTGATGATTGATTTGCTTATTGAATTCGGCGGCTTGATGGACTTGCGACAGCATTTCTGCGGGTGGGCTGCTCTGTGTCCGGTCCTGATAGGCTGGGCCGGTGATCTCCTGCCGCGGGCGCGACACATTGCGATATTCCCCAAGTCGCAAGTCATCTTGAGGACCGACGGTAATCATTGGTAGCGGGTTGCCAGCAGCGGCTGGTCCAAGCATGCCGGGTTGAACAGTTTGTGGTTGTGGATGGCCAAAGTGGACTGACGCATTGTTGTAGACAATGTTGTCACCTTGATGACCTGCCAACATCGCGCTTGCGTTGGCGCTCGCTTCTGCAGCTGCCGCGTCCCTAGCTTTGGCCCCACCAGGCCTCTTCTCACCCGCCAGATCAGCGTCGGTGAAACCCTGCTTCCGTGCCTTGGCCTCCCAATAATCATCACGAACTCTCCTTCCATCAACAATAACTCTGCTGCCAAACTGGCGAAACATCGACTTCGCCGTGACAATAGCAATTTGGCGTGATCTGTAGGAGAACGGAAGAATATCCTGCGCAATCAAATCCTCCTTCTCATCCTGCGAAGCTATGATTTTATATAAGGACCTATTCTTGTTGAATAGCAGGTAGGAGTCTCTGTAACCCAGCACTCGCGCACACTCGGTCGCCAGCATGAACAGCTTGTCGCCTCTGCCAGGAACATAAAACGTCTTGCACTTGTATAGGCGTCCACCTCCCATAATTCCAGTCGGAGTCACTTTTTTCTCTCCAGCTTCATCATATTCGCGAGGTATGTATTCGTCTCCTTCCGGAGTCAACTGGTCCGTGGTATGATCACGAACGGTTGGCAGCGCCTTCACCACAGATTTTGGTGCTGGTCTAGGCGGCGACGCTTGGGTTGGTGTCACTAGCTGCACCGGCTGCTGTGAAGGAAGTCCAGAACTCTGCTGCTGCGGAGTAATGGGCGGCATGCTTTGGTTCGGTCGAGGCATAGTATGCTGCGTTGGGCTCTCTGGCACTCCGCCAGATAGCCTGCTGGTCGGATTCATCATTGGACGTCCACGCTTTTTCGGTCTGTCGTCAGTACCTATCAAAAGCGCCGTCAGTCAAAGTGATTTTACAGGTAAGCGCCCACAAGTCTCATCACGGCGCCCAGCTTGTGTGCAGTACTGTGGAGTAACAACATAAATCGAGAGATGCAACCGTACCGTTATCATCCGGGCGCTGTAAGTCGCCAAAAGTGTCCGACGGCGAACGGCTGCGCTTAATCCCTCGAGGCGGACTGATGTCCGATGATGGTATGGATGTGGGCGGATTCGCAATGGCTATCTACAGGTCAGTCGTGTACCACCTACTTATGGGTCGCAGAAGCACAAATCGTGCGCGGGCAAACATCGACCAGGACGTAGCCGTGAGTATGAGAGGCGGGTAGAGCTGAGGCGCAAGGCATGACATTTGGAACGTAGCGACATACCTGAGCATAAAAGTGCTGGGTTCAGCGTGCCTGTGCCTGTGCCCACGGCGTCTTGAGAGCCAGAGTACATGGCCGAGAACTGCGTTGGCGCGATCTGCTTCGTAGCCGACAATCAGAACCGAGTTGACGATGAGAGTGTCAGGCTTGATGCAAGTCGCCGGTCGCGACACCTAGAAGTTGCAAATCACCACAGACGTACAAGAACTCCGACACGACTGGTTATATCATGAAATCAGCGGTAATCTATCTTTCCCGTGATGTGGTTAAAGACGAGCTGTAGGGGTGTTGATGGCGAGGGTTCCCCACTACGAGAACAGTCGCCGGGACGCGGCTTCTTAGTGAGGAATGCAATGGGATGCACTCGGACAGTCGTTAGCCGTTTAGTTTTGATACCACAGCTTATACTGTAACAATGTAAATTCAAAAAACCGTTGGCATGCTTGGAACCATCCAATAAGTCGCAGACGAGAATGACGAGAATGTAATCCGTTCCTCCGCATGAGCTCTTAGCACTGTCGCCCGTGAAGATGATAAAAGAGTCCGGGATACCCTGCAGCAGGGTCGCGAGACGCAATTTGTCCACGAGTTACACGCTCGCCCTCTTGTTCAGTTCGAGTAATAAGTGGATAGATAGTTGCACGTTGCCCGCGATACGCGAGCTGCTTCGGCGGGTAATAACGTATTTGATGGGCACTCTTTCGGCGTAGCGTCAATATCACCAACGATTGTCGCCGATGCTCAGGAGGAAGGTTGAATTTCTTAGGCGACGCGACAATTATGAAGAGGTAATTCTGTCGAGATAGTATCGACACAAATCGGCCAACCACTGGAAGACAATAAGGTGAGCAGCACCCTTAAGGCTGTGTCGCGAGAAATTCGTGGGGGAAGACACGCCCTGTTCCACAGTTCTGGGACTCGGCCCAGGGAAGCATGTGGTCTCTGCTGCCAGCCACGCAAGGGGACCCTCGACAGTTTGGCGGATGAACATCAACCACACTCCACTTGACCTAAAGTCGCTATGTATCGAAGCGCGGGAGGCCCAAGCCACTAGTGAACAGTGCACTTACTTCGCCTTCTCCCTGTTTGGCCACTGGCGCCTTGTCTTTCGACGGATATCGCAACGGTTCTCCTGCTGCTCCGACCGTCCGGCTTTCAATACAATATTTAGGGGCACAATCCTAAAAGGCTCTCAATCGGCGCAAGGCGCGGATTTGCTCCATTTATAGGCAAAGATGGGGACACGGATGTCGTCAAAAAGCTCAAATTTCTTGACCAGAAGATGCGGGCGCTTTCGTCTCGTTCTTCTCCTTCTATTCCCCCGCCATGCGACGTGCGTAAAGGCGACAAATGACTTATCTCGCTTCTTGGCAGGTGGATATCAAAGTTGGGTCACTCCGTACTCAGTAGTCTACTCGTACTGACATGGAAGACGACACGAGCATGGGTACGCCTGAGATTATGCCGAAAAAAGGCATCTCATTCGCTATAGCGTCGGACGCAGGCGCCGGAGAAGTCTGAGTGGAGCGGCGACCCCCCTCGTCATGTAGTATTGCTGAGAAAGCAGCACGTCCAGTCTCGTCTGGTGAACGAGGCATATCTAGACGTCTGACGGTATACTTATTCAGGACATCACGCTCTTTCATTGTCAGTATGTGGAAATTTCATTCCTGCTCATAGCCATTTAGATGACGGCGATGAGCCGACAACTCATTTTTTAGCCAAAGACTTGTTATCGGCGTTCTCGCGGTAGCCGTCGCTTAAACCCTGAGCATGAGATGGTCGTGAGAATGCTAGTAGGGATGAGGAATGTGGCACGCCTCAAAAAGAGCTTCGCGCAGTAGGCCGGTTCCCTCCTCGTTTTGATAACCTTTTTGCATTGAATGGCCTTCCTGATCCACTTCACGACAATAACCGCTACAAAGGCGCCCGGATGTCCATGATAGTCTACATAGTCGTAGAATCAGAGGAAAAGGCATTCAGGTCACACTCGCAATGCTCAGGATGCCCTGTACGTGCAACCGTAATGGTGCTTCTAGACCCTGATAGGGGGGCCGCCTCTCGACTTCTGAACAGGCAGCAGCGGTCGTCATCCTTGCGAATAGTGAATGAAGCCATCATTTTCCTTAAGGAATCGTTCCTCATGATAGAGAACTGGATCAAGATTGACTGGCTCTTCGGCATGTGATTGGCCTCAGCCATGACCAAGACCTTTCGTCACTTTCGTGCTGCCTTGGTCACCATGTCGGCTTTACAACCAAGCCAGATCCCGGCTGACCTCTCGTTGGCTGAGACCAGGAATGGAACATGGATTATCTCGAGCGTGACCTACAACATCATTGATGGAGTAGAAGATGTCCTCGTCAAGCTGCGGACTTCGAAGCGAGCAAGTACAAAATAGACGAGTACGAGTGGGACAGACATGCCTTTGTCTTATACGATATGCACTAGCGCTCGGCGAGTTCTTCGGCTCAGAATGTAGACGGACGGAACGTCTCATCTACCAAGTTCAGGTCCCGCTAGAGACGGCGGGGGCAGCTCAGTACGAGTATCTTCACCCGGAGACATATCGCATTCTTTGCATAACGCAAGTAGCGGCGGCGAATGCTAAGGCGTCTTTCTCGCCTTTCCGGCACCATCAGAGCCGCAGTCGCGTATCCTGTGTGTGACCACGAGGCCAACATCAAGAGGTGGGATATGCGTTGTATGGATGATCCCAGCACGCATACACCAAAGAGGGTGTGCTGCGCTGGGCCGCAGACTAAGGTTGCAGCTGAAGTCGCTTGCCCACCACCTCCTCAGTTCTAGGCTGAGCAGGCTCCCCAGGCTCCCCAGCGCGCCCACTGTTAAATGCACATCATCAAGCCTTTGCATGGTTGAAACATTCCTTAATGTGGGCTTTGCGACCACCACGTAGTCAAGCTGCGCCAACGGTCACCACTCGAGGGTCTTTCAACACCTTCTTTTCAGTCCAAGCCTGTGCATGGCCTGGACCTTTATGTCGGTTGCAAGTTCGTGCGCCGGGAGATCATCTGTTCCTTTCAGACATCGATCGAGGAAAAGTGAATGGTGTTATATCGCATCCACAAAGCGAGACGGGACCAGGGATTCCACTACACAGCGCCACTGTTGGAAAAGACCACTCAGAACCGGTTTGCGGTGGTATGCGGGACGAGAATGAGTCCTTGGCTTACATGCTGCAGATTATCAAGCTTGATGATGTCGTTGGCTGTCGTGACTGCTCCAAGCCGCGCAGATATCACTCGCATTGAAATGTCCGAGAGGAGCTGTTGCCATAGGGGGAAGGTATGAAACATGTCTGAAGAGAGTATACAATACGGAGAGAAAGGTTGAAGCGATATGAGGAGCAAAACCCCGACTGCACAAGCACTTACTGCTGCGCGCGTAGGGAGAAGGAATGCCTCAACATTCAACATTTGTGTGCTGGGAGGCTCCAAGAACTATACAGGTAAAAGCTAACTTATGGTCGTATACAATGGTGATGAGAACTCTCCACTGAAACTGTGAATGAAAACGTGAACCAATTGAAATCCGATTGTGACGACAGAAAGCCCGAAAAGAAGAGAGTGATAGTTTATACATGGTAGTGCCCGATGCAGCTGCAAATGGACTTCAGTTTCTTCTTACCAGTCGATGTCGAGCTCTATGTTGCGAAGCGACGACGCGCGCGTCTAAAGTGTCAAACGAAGGTTGTGGCATCCAGGTCACGAGCGATACCCCACAAACCTTAATCCTTATCGTGACGCGCTACTGATCTAAATCTCAGATTGGCCTTCCAACGCCGCCGTTACGGAATCCGAAAGGCGGCCACCGCAGTCATTCATTAACAGCACCAACCACCCAATATGACCAGTCTTAAGAGATCTTTGGCATCCGACCCATACGCCAAAAATATCTCTAGCAAGGTCTTCGTGAGGTCGACCAAGAGCGGGAAGGTTCAAAAGATCGTGCGCGAGCTGTACTTGCGCCAGGATATTCCATGCTCGTCGAAGTTGTGCACGGAGTGCTTGAACAGCGCCCCAAGGGACGCCAGTGGTAAAGGTGTGTCCATTTATTTAGGATAGCATAACGCCGAGGACCTGCTAACAGCTATCCGTAGTTGCGCCTTTCTTGCTTTCCGATAAGCCAGCTGGCACCAAAAGCTACCCACAAGGGCACTACCTCGTCCCAGACACCAACGCCCTTCTCAATGCCACCGATCTGTTCGAGCAAGCGTCCGCTTTCTACGATGTTATCATCCTTCAGACTGTGCTCGAGGAGCTCCGCAACCGTTCGCTGCCACTCTACAACCGTATTGTCGGATTGACCAAGAGCGAGGAGAAGAGGTTCTACGTCTTCTTCAACGAATTTCGCTTAGAGACCTATGTATCCAGAGAGGCGGGAGAGACAATCAACGATAGAAACGACAGAGCCGTGCGCAAAGCAGTGGAGTGGTATCAGGCACATTTGGAGAAGGCTGTCAAATCCTCAAGAAGCAGTTCCAAACAGGTTCCAGCTGTTGTTATGCTTAGTGATGATAGGGAGAACCTGCGCAAGGCGAAGGAGGAAGGTATTAAGGCAACTGGTTTAAGAGAGTATGTTGCCGGTTTGGAGGATGGGGAGAGGCTTCTGGATATGCTCAGCGCATCGGTTGAGAACAAGGAGGCAAGAGATGCGAAGACGGCGGCAAACATATACCCGGATTACTTTACGGTATCCAAGATGATGACCGGAGTGAAGGACGGAACTATGCACCAAGGCATCTTCAACGTCTCGCCATACAACTATCTTGAGGGATCGATAAAAGTCCCGTCTTTCGACAAGCCATTATTGGTTATTGGCAGGGAGAACATCAACAGAGCTGTGCACGGGGATGTTGTGGTTGTTGAGGTTTTGTCAAAGGATCAATGGAAGGAGCCATCGACCAAGATCATTGAGGAGGAGATACTGAACAGGAACGAAAATCCGGATGCTGAGGATGGCGAGGCACTTGTTTCAACACAGGAGAAGAGGGCGCTGCAGGATGAGGTCAAGAAGTCACAGAAGAACATATCAGAAGGCCATCCAATACCCACGGCGAGAGTTGTGGGTGTGTTGAAGCGCAACTGGAGACAGTACGTTGGACACGTGGATGAGTCGTCGGTGAGTGATTCCGCCAAGACTGGTCGCAAGCAGCAAACGGTCTTCTTGATTCCTATGGACAAGAAAATCCCAAAGATCAGAGTGCGCACACGACAGGCAGGTGAGCTGCTGGGCAAGCGTATCCTGGTCACGATCGACTCATGGGACAGAGGGTCGAGATACCCGATCGGACATTTTGTTAGATCACTGGGTGAGCTTGAGACCAAAGGTGCCGAGACAGAGGCGCTGTTGCTCGAGTACGACATTCAGTACAGACCATTTCCAACGACTGTGTTGGACTGCTTGCCGAAGGAGGGTCACGACTGGAAGGTGCCAGCTGACACGGCGGATCCGGGGTGGAAGGACAGACGAGATTTGCGCGATCTCAACATCTGCTCCATCGATCCAGTTGGCTGTCAGGATATTGACGACGCATTGCATGCTAGATCGCTGCAGAATGGAAACTTCGAAGTCGGTGTGCATATTGCAGATGTGTCTCACTTCGTCAATCCAAACAACGCCATGGACAAGGAGGCTTCGATCAGAGGTACGACTGTCTACCTGGTCGACAAGCGTATTGACATGTTGCCGCATCTCCTCGGTACCGATTTGTGTTCCTTGAAGCCATACGTCGAGCGTTACGCTTTCTCTGCCATCTGGGAGATGAACAGCAACGCCGACATCGTATCTTCAAAGTTCACAAAGTCCGTTATCAAGTCACGGGAGGCATTCTCTTACGAGCAGGCACAAATCCGCATTGACGACGCGTCACAGCAGGATGAGCTTACTCAAGGCATGCGCGCCCTGCTCATGCTCTCCAAGAAGCTCAAACAAAAGCGTATGGATGCTGGGGCTCTCTCCTTGTCCTCCCCAGAAGTCAAAGTGCAGATGGAATCCGAGACGTCCGACCCTATCGATGTCCAGACCAAGCAACAACTCGACACCAACTCTTTAGTCGAGGAATTCATGTTACTCGCCAACATCTCCGTTGCCGCCAAGATCTACGATGCTTTCCCACAGACCGCCCTGCTGCGCCGTCACGCCGCACCACCAAAGTCCAACTTCGACGAGTTGACCAACCAGTTGAAGGTCAAGCGTGGATTGGAGCTCAAGACCGACTCCTCCCGTGCCGTCGCCGACTCGCTGGATAAATGTGTTGACCCGAACGAGAACTTCTTTAACACGCTTGTGCGTGTCATGGCTACGCGCTGCATGATGTCTGCCGAGTATTACGTTGCTGGAAACTTTGCCTATCCGGAGTTCAGACATTACGGTTTGGCGTCGGAGATTTATACGCATTTCACTTCGCCTATTAGACGTTATGCGGATTTGGTTGCGCATAGACAGTTGGCTGCTGCTATTGAGTACGAGGCTCTTGATGCGTCGATGAGAAGCAAGGGCAAGCTTGATTCTATCTGTAAGAACATCAACGTTCGTCACAGAAACGCTCAGCAAGCTGGACGTGCTTCTATTGAGTACTATGTTGGCCAGGCGCTCAAGGGTCGCATTGTCGAGGAGGAGGGCTTCGTTATGAAGGTCTTCTCCAACGGCTTCGTTGTCTTTGTGCCACGCTTCGGCATCGAGTCTCTTATTAGATTGAGGGACCTTGCTGAGGTCGAGCCAGAGGCGAAGTTCGATGCCGAGAACTATGTTCTTGAGACGAGCGGAAGCAGGAATGTGAAGGTTGAGCTGTTTGAGAAGGTCGTTGTTAGGATCAGTGATGTGCTCGAGGAGAGCACGAATAAGCGTAAGGTCAAGCTTGAGCTTGTTTCGGTTGGCTCGAAGAAATAGATAGTACGAGCGAGAACACGATAGAAAACAAATTTAGCGTCTGTATGCACGGCCATCTTTGTCCATTCAAACTGCTTAGGATCTCTCATAAGCAGCAGCCTTGTGACAAAAGGTGCTAATGCACGCCACAGCTGTCAATATGTCGACGTCAACATGACAACTTGCCAAGTACGATATACTCTATACGAATCGTGCATCAATGTCTTATCCAAAACTAAACCAGCAGGCTCAGCGAATGTATTTGAATATGGGAGTCGCTGTACGTGGGCAGGAGAAACCGTTTACGCGTTCCCAAGAGCCAAAACCCTCAAAACCCAAAATTGTACTTGCTCCAGCAACCTCTCTGGGACTTGAACCTAATGCAAGGCGGTAGGGGCATCATAGACCCCTGGAATCGTGTTTCCAACGTGCTCTGAGGTGAACTTTACGTGTAGGTCCAGCAACCGATTGCACCATGCGGCCCGGTTCTTAGAGAAACGGGAGGGAGATGTTCGAGCTTTGGCAGGCGGAATTTCTCAGGGTTTAGAATTTCTTTTATTCTTACACTGAAACTAAACTCGAAATGTGAGCGAAGTTATATACACCAGACCCCATACGCGCATCTGTCCCAAACAGCTTCAATGAAGCCGTGGAACCACCCCAAACTCCAAGGCCAATATGTACGTTAACATCAAATCCCTAACAAATGAGATGCAATGCTCACATCTGAAATTTCGATCATGTCTACAACGCCACAAACTCCTCCGATGCATTCTCTTCATCGAAAGTTTCTCCACGATTCATGCCAATGCTCCCAATCACCAATCCACCTCTTTCACTACTCAACATCAATCAACTGCGCCATTCCCTTCGGCAAAGCTCCTTTCGGACTGATCGTAACGCTTCCACTCCTACTTTCTCTTCTCAACTGCATCTTCGGACTCTCTTCCCCATCCTCTGTACTCACGGCACTGACCGGGCTATCCATAATCTCAAATGGCTTACTCCTATTGGTACAAAGCGCACTCGAAGGCGTGAAATTACAGCTATTGTTCCTCGTCTCCCTTGGTCTCGTAGGCTGCAGGATCGTATTGATCGGAGGCGGGGATTGGCGACTGTTATTCGTTGCGCGGCCGGAAGGCTTGTTGAGCTTCGGGATGATGGGAGTTGTGGCGGGTTTCGTATCTCCTTTCTTCACTGCGTTCTTTCCGACCGCGGTCTTGGTGCGTTTGGTGGCTGTGAAGGCGTTGGTGATCTTGTTTGTTGGTTTCTCCGGAGCGGACTTCGATCTCGCCGCAACTACTGGAGCCTTCTTCTTCGGTGCTGCAGTCCTCTTCGTGGGGGGCAAAATCGGCGCAGGCGTCACAGGAGCCTTCCGCTTTGCCGGCACCACCACCTTCGTCTCAGGTGCCTTCGCAGGTAATGGAACACGCTTGGTGATACCAAGACTGAGCTTACTCTGCACCTTCTTCTTCTCCCCTGCCCCATCAACCATTGGAAAAGGCGTCCCCTTCCTCGGACTGGCACTCGGCGTAACCAACTGCGTCTTGATCTTCCTCTCAAACTCAACCTTAATCGGCCTCTTCTCCAGCTTCAAGCCCGTCACATCCTGGAACTTCCCAATATCCTTATCATCCCATCTCGGCAGATTCAGCAATCTCGCAACCTCATCAGAATCGCCCTTCACCACCAGGTCCCAGCAGTCCTGAAACTCGACCCCGCTCGGCTCGCTATCGTGGCCTATCCAGGCTGTGAAGCCGTCTCTGCGTCCACGGGTCACTTTGCACATCTCCGCCGCTATCCTTCTCACTCCTGGGACCTTGAGACTTGTTCCGACGACGATGACAGCGTCTGGACGGGACTTCAGATCGAAAGTGCTCACGGCTCCAATAGCGTCTTGGTCGGGGTTGTACTCGTTATAAAGCACCATGCGAGGACGTAGACGGCCCACACCGTGGCTGCGCTTTCCCACCACTGCTCTGGCTTCATCCATTCCCTCGCAAGACTTGCATGGTGGTGTTTCGCTGCCTTCAAAGAGATCTGCGTCGAAGTCTTTGAGCTCTTGACACTTGGAGCACACCATCTTATCCAGTCCTCCATGCAATTGTACAGTTTGCGGCCATGGTCCCTTTTCTGGCAAAGGTATCGTGGTAGCTAATGGCTTCAGTCTTGTGTCTATTCCGTCGACGTTTTGCGTATACAAGCGCAGCAGACGGCCGTCTTCGGCGAGCGAGGCGAGCATCTGATGGAATTTGGTAGGTTTGGTGGCACGAGTTGCGTGCGAGAGCTCGCGCACCATGTCGTGGAAGGTGGCTGTGGCATCGTCGTCTTTGTAGACAGCGGCGTCGAAGAGAGCCTTGCCGCTGGATTTGAGGTTGTGAGTTGTGCGGAGCGATTTGAAGAGACCGGTATCTGAGCGGAAATCAGGGACTTGGTGTTCGTGTTAGCGACTGTTCAGTGCAGTCAAACTCAATGGTTCGCGCGCAAGGTCATGTCTGCCACATCGCGTTATGACGTTCGTAGAGGGGCCCAACTCACTTCCTGCTGACACTGAGATTCCGGCTCCTGCGATTACGACAATTTTCCGCTTCTTGCGCAAAGCATATAAGAGGCGTTGCAAGTTATTATCGTCTTCGTCGTCGAATCCTTCATAGTTGTGCAGATTGAGATGTTCCGTCGTACGCTCTTTTGGGTGGTTGATTTTGCCTTTCTTGAACGGATTCTCATCCGGGAAGAACATGTCTTCCCTGCACTTTGAGGACGACCTGCTATTATTCGATGACGATGGTGATGGGTAACGATTATCGTACTCCAGCGAGGGCACTCTCGAGCTCCAAGAGATGTCGGATAATGGCGATGAAGGTAAATCGAAGTCGTCGATTTCCGAGAGAGGGGAGGAGGGAGGCTCTCGGTCGGCGTTGTCGTCCATAGCGAACGTTGCGCTGGGGTGCTATTATAGATAGGGAAGGAGGCGCTGCGGAGGTCGGTCTTTCTCTCGTTACGTTTCAACTCGCATTGTCCTCATGAATGAATGAATGAATGAATGAATGGACGAATGAATGGACGAATGAACGAATGACTCTGTTGTTCTTCCCTGCTTGGTATAGGAGTAGGCTTTGTTATAGGGGGCGTTGACGTGTTGAGGTCGAATGACGGAAGAAGGTGCGTGGTTGCAGTGTTGTCGCGTTATAGCGTTGTAGCGTTGTAGCGTCTTGAAGTTGAAGCGGCTCAAAGCTTGTTGATATGTTTTGGTGGTGGTGTTCATGCTGGCGTGGGGGGGTTCGCTGGCAATTAACCGAGCAACGCCAGAAATGCTGTGCCCGAGTCGCTAATTTTCCCCAGATTAAAAATGTCTGATACGAGTAGCTCCAACCACTCTTCACTTGAGGCGAAAAAGGCCGAAATCCGAGCCTAATGACACATACTCAAAGGATACATAGGTCATCTATATAGACCCTCAGAAAGTGGCCTTGTTCTTGAGCGATGGACAACATATATGAGCGACCACGTCCGTTGTGATCTGTCTGGTGGCACATGCATTGTCAGGCCTTGGGGATGTTTCCACGCATAAGTCGGTGTATGTAATGATTTCGGGAAATTAAATAAGTAGCCTTTTTGTCAGCTGATATTATCTGAGTTATCCTTTCAGTATGTGATGCTCTCGTTGTTGAAGTCATGAAAAATGGTGTTCTCATCGTGGAGAGCGAGCCATGTCTTGGTTCCATGGTTGCCATGTCAATGGAGTACGAACTAGCGTTGAACTTGGTTAGCTCTCCTCCGCAGCTCGATCCCTGTCGCTCTCCATCATGGCTAGGCTGTGGCCGATGCACAACCGACAAGGTGCGGCGTTCCTCTTTAATCACGAACTCAACTTCTTCAACATCCATTACTCTTCACGTGCCGTGTCAAAAAGCATTCGTGTAGCGAAAAAAAAAATACGTCACACCGTATTTAAGTATTCAACATAGGGCGACTACGATGGAAACATAAGTTCATACACACTACACCTTACTCTTTTCTTAATGCCATTGAGCCGTCTTCCTTGGCACTTCTTGTAGTATCCTCATTCAAGAGGGAATGTCGCTCATGGTGGACAAGCACATGGACAAGCACATGGAGGTCGACATGGATGATTTATTTGGTGATGGTGCAGCATTGATGTCCCAGCCTCACCCGCCGCCAAAGAAACTCTTCAAAAGAATTGACCAACTTCGAACTAGCGGATGTCACCAGTCTGTTACAGTTCTCATGCTCAATATTGTCTTTTACGCAGCTCTAACACTTATTCAGAACCACTGCTTGGTCTCGTCAGGGCTGTATTGCCTCCATCACCCCTGATGGTTCCGGCTTAGAACTTCAAAACCTCCGTGTTCATCCCAAAGGCGGCTCCTGGGGACTGAGTGATGCTTATGTAGTACCGCAGGTAGCTACGTCGCTTCCAGGTCACGGCTCAGTTCCTCTGCAGCATCTGTCATGGAGTCCATCAGGGCAAGATCTGGCCGTGATCGATGCTGCTGGCCGCATCGCTATTCTCCAATTCAACTACTCCCTAAACAGGCCAGTCATGACCAGACAATGTGTGGTGGATTCCCTGGACGAGCTTCATGGCATTGTTGGCACGTATTGGACCAACTTGCCTAGCCCAAATCGCCGATCGGTATGTAATCTCCTCTCTACGCGAGTGGGTTATGCTCATTGTGGTTTCAGCATGTAATGCAGCATACAGCTACCAGGTCCGCGTCGAACGAGTACACCTATGAAGCTGCTTCTGCGGAAGCTTTTGGCCCATCTATGCCACAGGCTGGGAAGTCGGCACTCATTTGCATCACGACCAACGGCATTCTGCGTCTTCTCTACTCCTCGGATCCTCAGAGCTACAAGTGGAAAGACTTGCATCACGAGATAGACAACATTGTGTCCTCTGACGATCAGATCACCCACGCCTCAATATGTGCAGATAATGGTATGCGACTCCTCTGACTATATGAACGCCAACCAGTTAACACAACATCCTTAGACAATACCCTTATTCTCGCTTACGCAACAACTTCAAAGCAACTCCGCATATCGCGTGTGCACATTCGATGGGTCCCTCCAGATTATAAACCGCAGCCCAAAGCAAATCCTGCTCAAATACCCATAGCTCCAGGAATCACCCTGACACACCAGGCCTCGACTAACTGGATGGATGCTCAGTTCCAGGACGGCTCAGACGCTTTCCAACTCTCGCCGTGTTTGACGTCAATATCTCATCTCAAAATCCTGTCCCCTTGTCTAGAAACGGGCCCAGATACGTCGAACGATGGGCGGCCTACGATTATCGCAGTCAGATCACATCTACCTCAAAGTTCATCCCAATATAATCAAGACACCCACAGTCTGATAACGAGATGGCAGCTTGTTGAAGAGGAACAAAAGCTGCATCCCGCCTTTGAACAGGTGCTTAAACAGAGTAATGGGTCCGTCACCAAAGAGCAGCATCGTGATGTAAGTGTGAAATATTGTTTATTACCTCACCGGGTAATCTTCTGACCATTGACAGAGACAAGTATTGCTAGAGAAGATGGATGGGATATCCAGTAATAAAGTCCTAACTTGGCTGGAAACTATTCAGCTGGATAGAGTGCTCGTACTCGGATATAGCGACGGCTCTATCGAGTTTCGGGATCGACTCTCATTAGATGAAATTACTACAATGGGAAGTCCCGAAAGATTCAACCATTTAACTCAGATAGGATTTGGATTTGGTCAGAGCGAGCCAAGTGAGTACATCCAATAAGTCCTTGTTCCAAACCTTCTAATGCGGTACGCAGGTCTGATCGGAGTGTTGTCACCAACCGGTGTATCCTATATTTATAACGGAGCAGACGGCAAGTTAAGGTGGAAAGGCTTGGAGTATCACGGAGGTGGTCAAGATGATTGTAAGTTCTCTTGCACAAATGTCGACGCGTTACTAACGCCCAGAGCTCTCTACTTAACGGCCATTGCTGGTCTGAACCTATCCTTCTCGACAGCAATCATGTCCGGAGCCAGCTATGATGATATCATCGCCGTCTCCGGTCAACTTAAGCAGCTGTTCTCGAGTAAGAATGCCATCGCTTGCTTTAGCATTCTTAGAGCTAACGAGTTAGACCTTTCATATGATGTGATCTCTGAAATCAGCAAAACTCTCAAGTTTCACCTAGATTATACAGAAGACGCCCACCACGAAACACTCATTCGAAACCCATCCATCCAAGTTGCTCTCGGGATCATCAACGCCTTTGGCTACAATGGCGACGGCCGTCCTCGAAGTTTCGCCTCGCTCATCGCTTGGATTACGCTCCACCTTCGCCACTCCATCATCTTGATCACGGTCGTACACAACATGAAAGTGCCGCTGAACCCCAATAATCCAGAGCACAAGATAACAGGTCTCGAAGACGCCGACGTAGTTCGTGTAATCACTGGCTCAATAAAATGGTCTCTGGACCTCATCGCTTGGATCGTCGACTCCCTACTCCACCCTAACGACCCATCCGAGTTTGATGAGACATTCAACCTGCTCACCAAGTCAGAACCTCTGGACCTGACTGGGCTGAACAACTATCTCTTCCGCACAAACAATGTCGCCCTTCATCTCCTTCTCGCTTCACCCATGAGAGGCTTTCTCGCCGCGATCTGCCGCCGTCTCGCCCACTTCGACTACATGGCTCGCAGAGGTATGCAGAACCTTGGCGTCAATCCGGGCCTACGGTCAGCTTACATGACGCTCGCCACGCTAACGAGCGGCACTATCATCCCGACCAAGAAATTTGAGGACTTCCTCAATTCTATCGCAGCTAATTGTAAGGAGTGCTACCAGAACGCCGGTATTCCCGCGGGAAAGGCTCCTGGTACTGGAGAGCTTACGAGAAATGCGGTGGAGCAGCAGATTCTGTTCGGTGGACAGCTGCCGGAGCTGTTGTCAAGTGCTATTACCAAGATTTTTCAGGAGGATTTGCCGCTGTTGAAGCAGGAGATTGATCCTGGCCAGCTGTTCTTCCATGACTTCAGCACCCTCAGCCTTCCTGCCAAGGATGTGGAGATTCAAGGCTTCGGACGCGTTAAAGATGAAGAGACGATGCGCAGGAAGAGAGAAGTGTACGAGGGGCGCAGGGTACGCAAGTCCGTCGATGTTTTCAGCAGGAAAGAAGTAGAGCTGGGCAGGGAGTTGGAGAATGGGGAGGGAGTTAAGGACGAGGAAAGACAGCCCAAAAGGTGGAGAAGGTGTGTTAGGTGTGCGGCTGTGATGGAGGATGTTCTGCTTAAGGATAATTTGCCATTTCAGTACTTGGTTGGTCAGAGTATGAGGAGGTGTATTTGCAACGGGACGTGGGACACTTTGACGGGAAGGAGGACGGTAGCTTGAGGAAGGATTTCTGTGTTGTATTGCAAGTACGGAGAACTTGCCTAAAAGCTGTCCAATTGGATATAGCAGTTTCAATATACATCCCCAATCCTTAACTTTTTTAACAAAAAGAGTACTCCAAATTGTGGTGTATGTGAAGTTCGAGTTAGCGACCAGCGGCGACGTGATTGCTGAGCTGAGACGTCACTTCCGCGAGGCTATGACATGCGGTTCTCGAGGCTACGATGACGAGCCTCGAACCGCCCCCAGGACAATCTCAGTTTCACTTCCAAACATACAAAGTTTGCCACTCTCGTCACAAGACCCGTTGTTTTGCAATCACATCTCGTCTCGCGGCCAAGGGTATATATCTCAGACAGACGACAAGATTACGCTTCTAGCACCTGTGCGCCAGTAAGCTTCGACGACAACAGAAGTAAACAAACTTGCGTCGACCATATGCGCCTGCACGTACGAAACCTTCAACCTCAGCCGTGACAACACACTTACGCTCGTAACACTTCCCTAGCTTAGCTAGCTTCTCGCACCTAACCACACCACAAGCCCGCCCAGCTCGCTCGACCACCACGATGGAGAACGCAGACGGTACGCCTGCATCCCACCTCATTCCTCTACCGTCACGAGCTCTTCACATCCCTGATCCTCAACCCCTGCGCATCCACTAACCTCCGCTAGACATCCAGACCCTCCTCGCAAACCTCTACAACTACGCCACCCCCTACATCTGGCCCGTCCTCCGTTACACCTCCCCGGGGCTCTCACTGACCTACAACTTCCTTTACACCCAAGTCCTGCCCCTCATCCAACCCCTCCTCCTCAAGCTCTTTAACCTCTCCTCAGAATCTCCGGCCATGGGTGTCGCCCTCTTCTTGACTGCGCTGTATATCGGGGTTAAGATATTGTTTATGATGCAGAGGATGATGGGGTGGGTTAGTAGGATGGTTATGACACTGGGCTTTTATGGAGTGGTGGTGGTGGCGGGCGCTTATGTTTATCAGAGGGGGGTTGAGAGGACTGCGTCAGACGTTATGAATATTTCTCAAATCGCGACTCAGAAGTTTTTGGAGGAATACACCAGATACCAAGATATGCACAAGAATGCCGGCCCACAGGGAGGTGGTGGACAGCAGAGGCAGCAGCAGCCGGTGGAGAAAGGTTGGTTTTAGATGGCAAGTTAGAAGGGACCGTGGTGATGGGGAATCGTGAGGTCAAAAAGAGTGTGGGGAGGGTGCACGGAAGGCGTTTGAGCTGCATGCACGGTCGAAGCAGTTGGTTGATTGCTACAGCGTTGGTTTATAAGGTGTATTAGGATACATGCATAGCGCCTTTGAGATTTCGACGGAAATTCTAAGTCTTCAATCTTCGCTTCTGGATTGCTGCCAATCGGTTATTCTAATCCTATGCATTAGTTGTCCGTAAACCCAGTGTTGAAGGAGATGATGGCAACAGCAGCATTCAACAGCGGGCAGGTGTAGACCAGCTTGAGCTCGTAGCACAGAGGCCAATAACAGCGCAGCTTCCAGTTTAAAAGCTTAGGGAAACAGGTTGGCAAGGCCACCGAAGATGCCACCTATCCGTGTCACGGCGAGTATTACTCGCAGCATCCAGTGATATGGGAGGCATAGCAATCTGTGACCAGCTTTTTGGCTTGTCCTAGATTCTACCCGTTGTCTTGCACTGTAATTTATAGTACTTGCATCTTTTGTGTTGAGCTCGGCGGGAGAGAAGGTGCATTCCAGCATAACAATGGCCTAAAACTCTGGGTAAAGCAAATGCACAAGTCGATCACCGAGAGTGGTATTCTATAAATACGCCCGCTGGCTGCTTACCAAAGAGCTTGTGCAGAAACAAATTCACAGAGGAAACCAGGTATGCGCGCATCCCAACCACAAGATATTTCATGGTATTTTCAGGGCTCGGACTATGAGGGAGATGGCTGGCTACTTCAGGATAGTGATTGCAGCACGACCTTGATGATGTATGCTCATCGGCTGGTAAGTAGTAACTAGTGTTACTTTTCGCGACACCTTTTCACGTTCTCCATGTTCCCGCTCCTTGGCTAAGAGAGGGGATGTCTTGCTAAGGCTTCTAGTAGTAAACTCACACCTAACAGAAGTCGTACTGGCTCATTGTTGTTAATCTTGACTGAATTTGGTTGGGATTGTGCACTAGTTTGAGTCTGCTTCTTAACGTCTTTAATACCCTGAGCTGAGGACCCTACACGCTTCCGAGTTGGGAGACTACCAAGTCTGGGATTCTACGTCCGCCAAGTCTCTACCCTTTGGAGCCTTAGTTGGGGATTTGCCAACGAGAAACAGAGCTGAATAGAAGTGGCATATGAGGTTGAGCATGAAACGTGGTATTGCGCAGCTTCAAATATGCTCACGCGTAAATATGGGCAGTTGAGCTTATAGGCAAGGGTGACAGAAGCTGTCGTGGGAAAACATTGCGCTTGACAAGGCGATGTCAATCAATCGGTTTGCAGCGTTGAAACACCACATGAAATAGCCTTTTGGTTGATGGGAGTTTAAGTAGCCCCGAATAAAAGGCACTGCGGCTTCAATAACAGCAAAACGAAATTGCCTTGACGTCGCAAGGGCGACATATGTGGTATGAGCACGTTTTTTCGTCTTCAGTTGGAATGGAACACCAGGTCATGTTCTATAGTAGAGACGTGTGAGTGTTTGTCAAGCCATGCAGACAAGTAGGAGTAGTCAGGTGATGAAGTCGATCCACGACAGGGTGTTCGCGTTAGGAGCAGAGTATGGCTCGTGGGGTGCTTGAAATCGAGAGCCATAGGACAAAAGTTGACGAACATGAGCTTGATCCCATTTATGACAATCTGATAGCGAATATGGAGCCTGAGACTAGCAGCCAGCCTAAGGGGGACAAAGGTTGAATCAGGAGGGAGATCTCATAGTCAAGGAGACTGTAGCACAAACTGGTTGTCCTCGATGTATCAGTATTTGGTATCTTTGGTGCTCGTTCTAGACCGTAGCAATACATCAAAGCCATGTAACGCCTCGCTATGCAGCCCGAAACCGTCCCTTTCCAGCCAGAACTCCAGTATTGCCTCCTCGGCAGATGTTTCCGCGTCAACCAGTCTACTCTGCGCCACCATCTCCATAATCAAACTCGATCTTGTCCTGTGTATCCTTTGGCTCCTGCGCCTCGTGGAACTGTATAGCGTCGTCGATGTAACTCAGGATAGCACCAACACTATCCTCGTCCCTGACATCCAGTCTCAAATACGAAACCATACTGAAGCTGTCAATCAACCCCGCAACAGCTTTGTTCAGCCGCCTAAAGCTCTCTCCGCGCATCATCTGCTTAGCCTCCAATGGGTCTCCACGTCCGTCATCCTCCTGTGGCGTGTATCCGTAGTCTGCAGGGTCGTCGTCGAGCAGCGTAGTATCTGGATCTAAAAAGCGCTTAAGCTCCCTTTTTCCGACTTGCCCCTTGACCAAATCCATTTTCGACAGAATATTGACGTGTGGCACCTCCAACATAATCATCGCCGACATTGCCGACAGTGTACCAGCAAAAAACTTTGCTCTATCAACCACAAACGTTGCCTCTAACAAATATGCCGCTGCCAGATTGACACTCAATCCACCCTGCATGGTCAAATGCTTCACCAGTGCCGGAAGCACGGGTACGTGTGTATACAGTTCGATCTGTCCAGGCATGTCGATAACAATCATGTATTCTTCCGTCAGGTCTTCTATGGCGTCGGAAATGAAATCGAGGTTCTGGAGCAGGAATTCGAAGCAGTAAATCAGGCCTCCGTTTGGGCCGAGACCCATCTCTTCCATGACATCCGAGAGGGAGATGAGGTCCTTGATATCGAGATCAGGTTCGTGGTCGAAGGTTTCGGCGGCGGGGTCGAGGTTGATGTAGAAGGAGGAGCGGCGGTTGTGTTGGAGGTGAGTTAAGAGTGCTGAGCAGAAGGTTGTCTACGAACCGGTTAGCAAACGATGCTGAATATTTTCTATGCGCATAATCTCACCTTGCCTGCGCCGGCAGGTCCCATAACGAGAACACCAAACTTGGACATCTTAGCGGTTGCAGAGGCTCAGATAGTATAGTTGGCGCAAAGGGTGTGTGGTGTTTGTAGATAGACATCTTATCGATGTGCCTTTCCGCCAAAATATATCCTCTGCCTCGTCGACGAGGCTGGCGCTTATTCATGCTTAGGCTTTGGCCTGCCATTCTGGTCCTTCTCGGCCTGCCGTGGAGCATGTGGGAACACTGCGGGGTGGTGTAGATCTCCGTAGTCTTATCAGATGCATAATCGCTAATCAACTGTCTTCAAAAAATCTGTCCGTTGCTGCGCGTCGTCGCTGCATAATCTGGCAAGCAACCCCTCGGCCCGCTATAGTACACCTGTCGCCCTAACTGGCTGCGTTGGCGGCGGTCGTTGGCACGATGGCAGGATCAGGAAAGGTGGCAGAAGCAGGGAACACGTGCAAGCACGGAATCTGGTTCACCGCCTTTTAGGACCTGCTGTCAAACACGGGCAAAATGGCAACGAGCCGACGTAGGCCGGAAATATGAGGGGAAGAGTCCACTGAACAATACTCTATCGGGCGCCGGCTTGAAGGCACGACAGATGCCCTGGAACCACAACAGACTTAGGGTCAAAAGACAGCGTCAGGCGTCCGCTTGAAGGCAAATGCGACACCAACGACAACAACCTTGGTGTATAAATATTCAGAACAATGAAAAGTTAGTTTGAACAATAAAAATTAGAGATAGAAATGTAATAAAGTATCGCCTTGGTTTACCAGCTTACACCTCCTTGTCCTAAAAAGGAAAGTTGCCCGTTGATTCTCCGAAGAATGATGCCTTTCTCGCTAAAACATTTCCAGAGGCCGTTCCCCTAAAATTATTCCCAACCGTTGCCCCACCATCAACGAAACCACCGCCTTCTCTCCTCTTCCCCTCCTTGACCTCTTAGCATCGCGACTTCTTATATCCTCATATCTCCTGATAGACTGTTGTCCGTCCGCATCACATATCACCATAGTCACAATGGCCACCAACGGAACCACAAACGGCACTCGCCAGGGCACCGCCATTCGCGGCGGCAACCACCACAACGTCGGAACTTTCTTGTTCACTGTTAGTCTCCCCCCTCAAATCGCTCACGCTACGTACGCGCGATCTACGAATTATTCAGTATACTAACTTTGCTTCAAGTCCGAGTCTGTTGGTGAGGGACACCCAGACAAGATCGCTGATCAGGTCTCCGATGCTGTCCTCGACGCCTGCTTGGCTGAGGACCCTCTCTCCAAGGTTGCTTGCGAGACTGCCACCAAGACCGGTATGGTCATGGTCTTCGGTGAGATTACCACCAAGGCCAAGCTCGATTATCAGAAGATTATCCGTGGTGCCATCAAGGACATCGGATACGACGACTCCGCCAAGGGATTCGACTACAAGACCTGCAACGTCCTCGTCGCCATTGAGGAGCAGTCCCCAGATATCGCTCAGGGTCTCCACTACGACCAGGTTCTTGAGCAGCTCGGTGCCGGTGATCAGGGTATCATGTTCGGATATGCCACCGACGAGACCCCAGAGCTTTTCCCATTGACCCTCCAGCTCGCCCACAAGCTCAACGCTGAGATGTCCGCCTCCCGCCGCGATGGCTCCATCCCATGGTTGAGACCAGATACCAAGACCCAGGTTACCATGGAGTACAAGCACGATGGTGGTGCCGTTGTCCCACTCCGCGTTCACACCGTCGTTGTCTCCGCCCAGCACGCCGAGACCATCACCACTGAGCAGCTCCGCAAGGAGATCCTCGAGAAGGTTATCAAGAAGGTTGTCCCAGCCAAGTACCTCGATGAGAACACCATCTACCACGTAAGTTGCGCCATATTGCATTTCCACCCTAGAGCTCCGATCTAACCCTTCCACAGATCCAGCCATCTGGTCTTTTCATCATCGGTGGACCACAGGGTGATGCCGGTCTTACCGGACGCAAGATCATCGTTGACACCTACGGTGGATGGGGAGCCCACGGAGGTGGTGCTTTCTCCGGAAAGGATTTCTCCAAGGTCGATCGTTCCGCTGCCTACGTCGCCCGCTGGATCGCCAAGTCCCTCGTCAACGCCAAGCTCGCTCGCCGTGCGCTTGTCCAGCTCTCCTACGCCATCGGTGTCGCTGAGCCAACCTCCATTTTCGTCGACTCCTACGGAACCTCCGACCACACCTCCGACGAGCTCGAGGAGATCATTCGCGCCAACTTCGACCTCCGCCCTGGAGTGATCGTCAAGGAGCTCGACTTGGCCAAGCCAATCTACTTTCAGACCGCCAAGAACGGTCACTTCACCAACCAGAGCTTCACCTGGGAAAAGCCAAAGGAGCTCAAGTTCTAAATTCCTAAAATTATACCAACACACTTTTAATAGATATGGGCGGGTAGACTCAACGTCTGCGCCCGCTTAGACTTTACCTAAATCACAAGGGAGTCCATCTATATCGACATGACGATCTCTCGGTTTTTCACGCGGCGAATATTGGGTTGAATGAAACAGGGTCAGACACTCTCAACGAGTGCGGGTGTTTAGTTTTAGCGAATTTTCTGCATTTTCACAATGGGCTTTTGGTCTCATACCAATCATAGACAGAAGGACAAAAGGAATTCTTTCTTCATCTTTTTCGTCCTTGATTTCATTCCTTGCTTGCTTTTCTGTTGTTGATGGCGGTTCTGATATAAAATGTTTTCTTGGTCATGTTCAGTGCTGGTGTTTGCGAGAGCATGGCGGGAAATAGGTCTCTCAACGAGATCATAAACTTCGAGACTGGGCGGCTATAGATGCGGGCTTTCGGCGTTTTACGGAGAATTTCAACATGTTCTTCGTGGAAAAGCGAAGGCTGGATAGGAGAGGTGTTTTGGATGATGCCACGGGGTCGGTAGATGCTGTCGTTGCGGCAGTGAAATTTAGTAGCAATATTGACCTGTCTCGCATACCTGCTGTCTTCTCGTTCCAGTTGTTTGTGACATGATACAGATGATTCGACCTTCTGTCGATACGTCGATGGGGAGCTTGCAGGGCATTGAGAAAGAGGAAGGCCAGACGGAGAACTTGGGGAAGTTCGTAACTTGTCGAGGTTTATAGAGGTCATGCTCTAGCCCAACGGCACGGGCTCATGGTGGTCATGCCAAAGAACGGAGTTAAAACACTCATCAAAGGTGCTAGGCTGTGGCATTGAGAGGGGTGGCGGCCGACGTCACCATCGGCCGAACCACAATTCAGAGACGATGCAATCCCGCGAGCATATATGCTTCCGTAATCAGGAGGCCGTTGTAATCAACTTGACATGCTAAAAATTAGGTCACCAGTGACAGCAGTGGAACCTGAAGAGGCGACGTGAAAGTGAAAGTGAAACCTCAACTAATTGGTTGTCGCCTGGCTCATCCCCATGTCTCGTCCCCATGTCTCGAATCGATCTTCTTTCGATCTCAAGGCCTCATGGTCTGATACCGAGGTACAGCCTAGTAACGGCATATGATGACGATGTGTCAGCGGCAATCCCGATAATGCACGAATTATTGCGGTGACAGAAGAGTGGAAATAGACTTGAGCGGCGCAAGCGCTAACGTGAACAGCCAAGATGAGGAGCGCAACGGCAGCCGTTGGGTGGTACGGCTGTAAAAGGGCCACCCAGCGAGAACGCCATGACGATCAGATGCCAAAAAGATGACAACCACTTGCGGAGTATTATGGAGTGAAAAAAATGATGGTTAATATTGAGTTCTTGTGTCACTGGCTGTAAGCGCTTGAAGCGCTACCTTGCTGGTGAAGGCATTTGCATTTCAGTCGTCCTTCGGCTATCTGCTGCCATTGGCGCTCGTGCGTAATTAGACCCTTGCGTACCTGGCGCTTATCTTGTCTCGATCTAGCCGGTTCAGGAGGGTGGTTGTTCCCCCCTTTCCAGCGTTATCTTATCTGCCCTCCTGTAGCGACACGAACTGCCAACCAGTTGCCAATGCTAGGGGGGACAGACCCCAAAGGAAGATTAACGAGCTCGATCTGCGCCTTCACACACAATTAATGTAGATCTCGGCACAGAAAGGCTAGCAACTATTATCTCTGCGCTTAAACTGTAAAGAGATGTCTCCTCCGCACACCATCGGTCGATGAATGGTCAATCCATGTCCATTGCGACTCTCTCGGTTGCCCCTTCAAGTGTAGTGGCTGGCGGCTAGGGAGCTTTCCCCCGTCTTCACTGTGGATGGGGAAATTGCATGCTGTCTTAGCTTCTCCCCCCCCAGTCCACTCTGTCGAAACAACCGACTTTGTGCATTCTTTTGTCTCGGCGCTTCGTTGCGACCACCTAGCCAACGCGCCAGAGTGACATGACTGTGCCCTCATTGCGTCTCTCTCGCCCAAGTCATGGCGTCTCTACAGACAGGGATGAGCCTCGAGGAGGAATCGGGCAAGCAGTTGTCCATTATTACACATGCTTCGATACCGATCCGTGAAAGCTCTCCGTCCCCCTCGACCTCGCCCATACAGAAGTCGAGCATAAGCCCCTCGAAGCCAAACACCCTTGAGACCCCCATCGCTTCACACCCGTTCGATTATCCCTCACCCTCCCCTCCGCCGATGCAACCATTGCCGAACCTCCCTTCGATTGAGTCGGTTCATACTCGCGGAGCCTCCCTAGCATCGAACGCTTCATCCGTCAAGAGGAAGCCACTGCCCATAAACGCAAAGCCATTGGCTCTCAGATGTTCCACGGACGAGTCTAGCTTCGAGTCTAGTAGAGATTCATTTGAAACACCAGGTCCACGCTTCTATAGGAACCCTTCCATTGACAGTCCAACGCTCTGGGAAGCTGGTCTATTTGATCGTTCAGACAATCACCGCGGACCTCAGCCAAGACAAAGAAGTCCAACGTAAGCTGTACTTGTCCTATTCGCTCGTTGAAAGAGCAAGCCTTGTGACCTGCGATCAGTCGCGATGTAATTGGTCAGTCAGCTAATGATCAATCTATAGACTCTCTCATATAGAAAGCGACCTGGAAGAGGTTAACAACCATCCTGTGAGAGTTGGCACGGATCAAACCGAGCGCGCAACCACACCAGTGCCGCAGAAAACAAATTCGAAACAGACAATTACGGCGCCCGAGCGGAGTGATGCACCTGTGAGAATTGATTCTGAACGCGACGAAATTCCATCGCATCACCGTGATAGCTACAACGAGGACGACGGTGTCAGCGAGAGTGCAGGCCATTCGCGCTCTTCGACCATGTCCCGTTTCTCAACGAAACCCGCGCCACCGAACCATCTTGACCTGCCAAACAGCGGAGCACAATTTGACGCCAACTCCATCAAAAATATAGACAAACCGCTGCCGAAGTCGCCAGGCGCGAAGTCGCCAGGGACATCAAAGCTTGGGTCATTCTTTGGCTGGGGTGGACAAGCAAGTCCATCGTCATCACACACTACCTTCTCGGAAGACAACACAAATCCTGACGACGGGAGGACATTCTCATCGATACCTTCGCCAAAATCTCTACAAGGTAACGCGAGGGAGCCGACTAGCAGGAGTATACCTGCCGGGATTGATGTTCCTAAAGCCAACCACGGAGAAGAGAGTTACTTCGTTGATACCGACTATCCGCCCACACCCAACGCAGACGCAGAGGTTGGAGAGATGGAGGAAGAACTTAGGGATATTAGCTCCGAGCTGGCGACGTCGATACGGAGAGAGATGGAGCTGGAAGACCTCGTGGAACGTTTACAAGTGGACCTCGAAACACCAAGGGACCAAAACAGGAGGACAAGCGACTATTTTTCGGACTACGGATCTGGCAGCAGTTCTCTCAGTAAATATGGCGGCGACTTAAATGCGCGCGCGGACGAGGTCGATCGCTCGTTGAGAAAAGCCGAGCGCGACAAGGCACAAATCAGGCTTGACTGCCAGCAGAAGGTGGACGACGAGAGGGCTAAAAGAAAAGTGCTAGAGAAGCAGATCCGCCAATTGGAGGACAAAGCGTCACAAGTAGACCTCCTCTCAATCAATTCATTAAGCACCAGCGGACGTCTGAAGGATCTGGAAGCGACATGCGAGGATTTGAGGCGGCGCCTTGCGGAGGAAAAGCAGTTGAAGGAAAATTTTGAGGACTTGCTTAGCGCACTAAAGAGCGACCTCGAGGCGTCTCATAATGAGAATAATGACCTGAAAGATGAGGTTATGCCGCGGCTAAGAGCAAGAGTTGAAGGACTAGAATCGCAAGCGGCTGAGCAAGAAAGACTTGCCTACGAGTGGCAGCAAGAGGTGCAGCATCTGAAGGAGGACAACGAGAGACTTTTCCAGGAGAAAGAGGCACAGGCGGAAGCAGTTGCACAATTGCAAGCACAGCCACGGGCGGCGCCTAGCCCGGATCATGCTCCGCAAGAACTCCTTGCCAACCTCGAACAGGACTTATACCACACGGAGATCGAGCGCAATACCCTGCGCGATGAAGTTGTGCCAAAGCTTGAGAAGCGTGTGCAGTCACTTGAGGTGGATGTCTCTAGTCACGAGAAGTACACACAAGAGATGCAACAGCAAGTGCAGACTTTAAGAAGCGAAAATGTATCCTTGAGCAGCGCTAGGAAAGCACAAGATGACATGCAAGCACATATGGACTTCATCAGTGAAGATGGCGACGGGTTTGGCGCCTTGGGAGGCTTTGGCCTCAAACGCTCTTCCTCGGTAGCACGTTCAGTTCACAGCACAACTCCGATGCGTTCAAGACCATCATCGATGATCTTCAACAAGGGCACTGTGGTTCTCGAGTCTAGAGATTCGCTTGCCGAGCGTGTCAAGGATGTTGAGGCGCAACGTGATGCTCTACATCGTGCATTGAAGAGCTTGCTTGAGAGACAGGAGTATCAGAACAAGGAGAACGAGAAGAAGCTCAAGCAACTCGAGATGGAGAGAGATCGTGCCTTGAAGCTCAGAGATCAGACTGGACGGGCAGGATACGACAGGGAAGTCAGGAATCTCCGAGACGAAATCAATGCTCTTCGTCGCAGGGCCGATGAAGCTGTTGAGGCAAAATGGCAGGTCGAGAGGGGACTTGGAGGACTAAAGATGGATCTCGACCGTGCTCAGCAAGAAATCGAGTCCCTCAAGAATCTGCTCGAGGACAGCGGCATTCAGACACCAGAAAACATGCCTGCAGGATCCAGAACCAGCACTCATTCCAAGTCTCTCGAGCAGGCATACCACGATCTTCAAAAGTCTTATGAGAACTCTTTGGAGCGCATCCAAGCACTAGAGGGCGATATGCCTAAGGATGAGGACACTGAGCGTGCTCTCAAGCAGCTCGAGAAGGCGCTGGCAGATGCTATCAGCGAGCGTGACTTTGCCAGGCAAGAGGCCGACAACTATCGTTTGTCCATGGAATCCGTTTACTCTAATGAGAGGCAGGGTCTTGAGAACGAGTCTCAGCTCGCCGAAGAGCTCATGAACTCTGCCAAACGTGTTGAAGAGCTTGCTTCGCAAGTTCGCAACCAGTTAGCTTCCAATGCGGCCCTGCGCCTCCGCCTCGCTGAGACTATCGAGCGTGGCGACCGCGAGCAGAAGAGTAATGCTGAGAGGATCATGCACATGCAAGGCAAGCTGCACACACTTGAGGAAGCCTTGATGACTGCGCAGCACCAGTCCGAGGAAAGAGTGGCGAGACATGAGGAGGAGGTTGCTCATCTGAAGGATGCCCGCAACACTCAACTTGTCCGCATCAAGGAGAAGTTGCAGTCTCCAAGGGTATTCTCGCCAGAGTCGCCAGCGACTCCTATCTTCTCTGGCCAGAGATTGCCAAGAATTGACTTCACTACCAGCGGAAAGGCCCAAACCGTAGGCGAAGAGACACAGATTATCGCCCTCAAGAAGCGCGTGGAAGAGCTCGAGCGCGCCCTCGAAGAGGCAGACGGCGAGATGGAAGAAGTCGTCGGCCGCATGAACGTCGCGCAAATCGAAGTCATGGAGCTGCAAAATGAGCGCGAGGAGTCCGTACGCCTTACTCGCCGTCTGCAGAAGATGATTGAGGAAGAGCGCCTCAAGGGCTTTGAGCAGAGTTTCAAGAGCCTCAGCTCGTGAAGTGCAATGTTCGCCCTGGTGGAGTCGGTAGACAGGGAAATTATGGACTGGACACGCAGATTTCGACAGATGGAGGATTGGATTAATGATATTGGGAAGACGCCTGATGCGGTTTATGAGGAGGTGGAGGGGTATTTTGGGGGGTGATTGCATGCAGCATTAGCGAGCATCGATACGATGACAGAGACATTGCCGCGTAATGTGGCTGGCGTTATTATGGAGGTATATACATTGGCAAGAGCTGCCTCTTAATACGATCGTTACACACGATCGCCTATACATGAGGTGTGATACAGCTGGTATAGGATAGCAGGCGCAGCACATATAGAGTACACAGTACACATAATCAACCTTATACTGTAGAGTTGTACAGTAGAGGAGGATGAGACGGCGGGATAGTGCATTCTGGATATGTTAGATTCAGTATATCAGATGGCAGCTTGTATATTAGACGAGAAGACTACAATACAGGATATCCGTCATTCAATTTGCTCTCTTCGAAAACACATGATTGCCCTGATGATGATGAGGTGGATGTGTCATGGCCCTACTTCAACCGGGCATGTGACAATAGTTGGAGAACTTTGTCAACAACAATACAATTTACATCATAATTCGACTTCCCCTGGCTCCGACAGGTCGGTGCGATCAAAAAGGAGGTACACAATGGATTTCCACAACACCTCGCCGTCTTCTCCTCTTTCCGAGCACTCGACAGTCATTTGCGCCATTCTTTCACATAGGACGTTAGATTTGGTAGCACACAAAATATATTTGGTACCACGAGGCAACGAACTACACTAAATAAAGCTGAAGGAGCGGGATACACACCTCCATGATAACTTCGACCTCTTGTCATGCAGTTCCCATCACACGTCCTCATCAGATGTTCTCGTATCAACGCAAGTCTGCCAGATAGAAGGTTATCAAGCTCATAACGCCCAAGAGTCAAGGTCTGGTACGTACAGATCTGTCAAACTGATCAAGGCAAGTCGTTTACTCTTCCTCGATCTCTCCCTCCTCGCTACCAGAGTGAATGGCTGGGTCCTCCTTGGGCGGCAAAGCAGCTGCAGCAGGCTTCTTTATTGGAGAAGCTTCCGTAAGTGGTGTGCGGTCTGTCCTAGTACGCTAGTTCGAGTTAGAATAATGATACTACCACTTCGTCCCTAACATGAATGGAAATCGAAGAATAGTGAAATTCTCTTTCTCTAGCCCTACCATGCAACCGAACATGCTGCCACATCCACTCCCAACTGAAGAGACCCTGCTGAAATAATGCCGAATATTGCTCTAATCTAGTATCTCCTTCAAAGTGGACTTCCACTAACCCGCTTATGTATCTTCATACGACCGAAGTGGTCTCGCTGACTTCGTCTCAAAAGAATCTCTTCTTACCTTAGCATCCCTCTTGCTTCCCGCACTCTCAAGATCACTGTCAGCTCTTCTGCGTCTGTTTGGGATAACGGCAGCTGGCTTCTCATCGCCGTAGGGCAACTCATCAATATTGCCCCTTGGGTCTCCTCTTCTGCGGTAGAGCCTCTCACGCTCATCCTCACGCTCCCTCCTCTCTCTCGCCTCTCTCTCATAGCGATCCATTGGCTCGTCGCGGCGGCCGCGATGTCTGTCGGAATAGTGATCGCGCTCCACGGAACGGCGATTTGGCGACAAAAGTGTATCTGCAACGTTACTCTTGCCACGATAGTTCTTCTCGCGATCGGCAATTGCCTTGCGTCTATCGGCCTCGTAGGCATCTGGCTCGGGACTGCGGCTAGATCTGTGGCGCATATCGCGATGATGTCTCTCACCGCTATCTCTTGGATCTCTCAAGTCCCTGCTGCCTCTGTGGTCGCGGTATCTCTCCGATCCCTCGCGCTCTCTGCGCTTCAGGCGCTCTCTCTCAAACTCCTCCTCCTTCTCCTTGAGGCGGCGGATCACTTTATCGAATGCCGAGCGGCGAAGTTCATCAGTAGGAAGGGCCATATACTCTTCTGACCTCTCAACACGAGGGCGAATCTTCTCGTACGAGTCGTCAATCTTGATCGGAGGCTCCAAATGCTTGATGTAGGATCTGAGGTCATCGACAGCGCGACGCTGCTTGCGCTCTTGCTGATGCTTGTCATCTTCGTTACGACGGCAAACCTTCTCGTGGAGCTGGATAGAGTCAGTAAGTGGTGAGGGCATACCAGAGGTGTTGAGCTTACTCTTTCAAAAATTAGCTTCAACGAATCGCGGTCGATGTCAGCAGTACGACGATCTTTCTGCATAAGGGCAAGGAAGTCCTCGAAAGTAGTCTTCTCCTGAACTTCGAAGCGCTTGTCCTACGGTGCTGTCAGCGAAACGAACAAGCTTGAAAAATCAAAAGGCAACTTACATCAAGAACATCCAAAACGTCATTACGGACACTGCGAAGAGCCCTCTCGGCCTCCTCAACAACGTCCCAGAACAAGTCGAGGGAACTGGAGCCTGGCTGTCCGAGCATGTCTGTGTACCTGTCGTCGGATTCCAGCAGGGGATATACTTCACTCCACTTTGATCCTGCCTTGATCTTGCCAGCCTTTCTCAACTCGTTTAAGAGGTCGACAAAACGATCACGATTTTGGCGCTCCTTTCTTGCTCTCTGGTTCTTCTGCTGCTGACGAGCGTCGTTGAAAGTGCGCTCAAGAGACTTGATATGATTTTCGAAGGCAGTCAACATGTCGGACTTGGTAAGTGTTTCAAACTTCTCATCTCCTTGGACGCGTTCATTAGATTGGATGATACCTTGCGCCTCGGACCACCTAGTATATGGTCCCAGGTTGAGTCCATTCAGGATGTCGACAAGCTCGTCCATTGCCGCCTTGCGAGTTACTGCCTCTTTCTCCATGTGTTCTTTCTTGAGCTCAATGATGTAGTCTTCGAATAGCTGGCGGCGCTCGTTATCATCGTCGGTGGATCTGAAAATCGTTTCACCCTCAATAATCGGCTTGGTCGTCTTCCATCTAGTGTAATGCTTAATTTCCGGATGGCTCTTGAGCATGGTGCTGAAATCAGTACGAAGCTTGGCGAATCTCTCCTTCGCGCGATCTTTCTCTTCGAGGCGCACTTCAATAACAAACTTCTCAAAAGCCGCCTTACGGTCCTTCGGGTCCTTCAATGCTCTGTATTGCGGATCCTTGATAATGGTCCTCATTGCCTGCTCCCATGTCCAATCTGGCTTGACGCCGCTGCGACGCAGCAGCTTCATGAATGCAGCCTCTGCTTCCTCGAATGAAGAGTAGTCAGGGTCAGTGTTAGCAGGGATGTATACCTGTGCACGGCTGCCATTGACATCGTTGCCATATGCAATCTGGCGAGCCTCGCCAACCGGCTCTCTCTCTCTGTCGTCCCTATCGCGCCTATCATGTCTGTCCCTATCGCGATGATCATACTGCGAGAATCCGCCACCTGCGACGAAAGTTGGAGTTGCTGGAGTGGCGGCCGCTGGGGCGACTGAGGGTGCTTGTTTGTCGAGAGCTTCGCGGAAGATAGCTGGCATCTCCCAGACACTCTTCTTCGTCTCAGTGTTGTACCAGTACTTGCGTCCACCTTCGGCTGTGTATTCTTTCCATGGTTGATCTGCCATCGCGCGCTGGGAATATGTCAGCTTCTCATCCAGCAGAGGATTCGTGGTGGTATTACCTCAACTGGCGTCATTAACTCGACCGGCTTGTCCCATTGCGTGACTTTGGTGACCGTGTTGTAATAGTATATGCGGCCATCGGCATTAGAGGCCTCCTGCCAGAGGTTTGGTACCATATGACCATTCATTGGGGATGATGTGATGGGTTGAGGTTGGTGGAAATATTGTTTGCCAGAAGCATTGACATCCTTGTGGGCTGCACGTCAAAAGTTGCGACGAGACGCCATTCTGCGCTAGACAAGCACCCGCGCCATCACATGATCCCATGATCCCATGTTCCCAATCAAGGGGCCGGACCAACCACAACTGATAACCATTCCGCAATAATTTATAGGTTCTTAAAACCAATCCTCATTTTCAACGCCAAGGTAATCTTGAACTATTCACCTGTGCTAGACTCAATACATTCTACTTCATCGCCCAAGAGGACGAGAGATCGAGGTGTTGGCAGATCTTAGGACGCCACAGTTAGCTGGTAGCATGGCGGATGAAGAGGTGGCATCTCGCACGCGAGGAAGCTTAGAATTTGTGGAAAGCTCAGTTATCCAAGCTATTGTTCCTGAATCCACAGAATCAGATCTTGAGGATAGATTGAGATCTTTTCTTGGCGAATATGAGGATTTACAAGTGCTGCTTCATGCGGTCCCAATGAGATCGAGCTTGTTCTTTGGTAGACTTCAATCACCACTTTAGTCGAACATTCCACTGATATGGCCTATAGACGAGACTTTAAATGTATATGTTGTCCTACAAACACCTCATTTTGATGAGGGCGATGTCAAGCCATACCTAAATCGCTTAGTCATTACACTCGAAGCAAGAGTAGTGAATGCTTCTTCAGAAACCCAGCCAGGCCAGGCAGGTCATGAGACCATCTACTCGAGCTCTGTCGATCAGATCAAGACCGAACCTATCATCATCTCTAATCCGGCTAAGGACAGCGACCATGGACTTTTAGTGCTATGGAAATTCCCGGTGGTGTTGTCACGGCCGAGCAGACTCCGACTCCAAAGTCCATCAGTTGTCTTCGCGCTGGCTGCTCATCTCAAGACAGCTGTGCAACTGCAAGCAAGAATAAGAGATAAGGAGTATCTGCCGAGTCAAATGCCCTCTGGTATCAATCTATTAGAGTCGTTCAACAGTGATCCCGCACTAGGAACTGTAAAACCACGGCTATCTGCACTTCGTGTGACTGCTGTGAAGCCCGCAAGTCTTGAAGAAGACTCGACTCGCCTTTTAAAGATCAAATCGCCGCGATCCTTACGTATTATACCTGCTTTTCAAGTACGCAGTCGCTATCTTCGCCCACATAGCACGCCTATAGATACTTCCATACTTGCTTCACTCGACGTGGAAGCTACACCCTGGGCGGGTGACAGCATCTCGATAACGTCTGTCGAATTTAACCTCCCTGACGGTATCGTGGAGGATCTCAACGAGTCGTTACACTTTACCTTCCCAATGGACATGCTGCCGAGAGACGATCTCACCCTTCTTTATCGACTGTCGCGATCGCCCTTAGAGCAAGTTCCGATAGCCCAAAAGCCCCTCCACATCGCTGTCAATGCCACCGTCCATGTTTCTCAGACCTGCACACCCAAGGTCTCTATGCTTTGGAGCACCAGCGCCGACTTCAGCCAACCTGTTGATCCAGCGGCTGAGCGTGATCGACGGCCATCACAGCCAGTCATTCCATCCAATCTAGCCTTCACCAAGCCCGATGCTCTGCCCAGCTTCGAAATCACCACGCGCCATATGCGCTCTCTGAGCGTGGACGGTTTCGGCATTACCATGACGTTCACAGCTCCGCCCGACCGTGTTGCAGTCGGAGAGATGTTTACCTGGACAATTTTCGTCGTCAACAGATCGGATCATCCTCGCAAGCTTGCTCTACTGCCGATCCCCAAGCGCAAAGCACCCTCTTCGCATGACCGCGCGCTTACAAATCGGCCACTATCCACCTCCTACAATCGCAAGTCTCGCGAAGCCGGTAGAGCAGTGGACGACGTGGCAGATGCGGTGCTGGATGAGAATGTGCTCTATGCTGCGCAAAAGGCGGCAGCTTTGGAAGGCACTGGTGTAATTTGCTATAGCACCGATGTAAGGGTCGGTCCATTGGCACCAAATGCTTGCCAGACCACGGAGTTTCGCTTCATGGCGTTGAAGGCTGGACTTCTGGGCCTAGAAGCCGTGAGGGTTGTAGACCTGGGTACTCAAGAGCATGTTGATGTAAAGGATCTGCCAAGTATCGTAGTTGCTAGTCCGTGAAGGGGTCGTTGGTATGCACAGAAGAGACAGCTTATAAGAACGCGTATAAGAACGTGTAGAGGCATTGTGAGATAAGTTTTGACTGCTATATATTCCTTCTAGCATAAAGCTAAGCTCCATCTAAAGCATGGACTCATGTGATGACGATCTTTTTACCGCCCATATCGCAGTTATGTTCTCACTTCTGGCGGCATTCATCAACTCAACTGTCGCCCCTCAATCTAGCTTCTGCGCAGCTGAGAACAAAAGAAATGCTGCGCCAGAATCTTAGGACCAGACGACAGGGGATGGGATGCCGCCGCCATCGTTAATCGTCAGGGTCGTCTTCTTCATCGTTCACAACCTCCTCATCAGACCCCGAAATGCCCCTTTTATGCTGCCCCGCTTTTGATGTCCCCGGAACGCCTACAGATGCATCGAAACCTGGAATATTATCACCTGGAGTGCCCTCTTCAATCGTCGGACTCGAGGAAGAACTGTCTCATGTTAGCTGGTGTTCTGCTTTTCAAACTTTTACGTGTGACCTACGTAGTTGCCGTTAAGCTTCTGCTCCTGATCAAGTTGAGAGTTCAACTTGTTGATACGTGGGCGGTAGTTGGTTGGATCACGACGGAAGGTAACATCAAGGTTCTTCAAGAACTTGTTGCAGCCACTGAGGAGGGACTCTGGAGTGCGGGCGTAAGAGTCAATACCTGGCTTACCGTCGAAAACAATGACACGGTCAGCCAGGTAGGTGGCCATGATGAAATCGTGCTCAACGATGAAGGCAGTCTTCTTGGCGTGCATGATGAATCTCTTGATGACACGGGCAGCGATAATGCGCTGCTCAGAGTCGAGGTAAGCAGATGGCTCATCGATCAAGTAGATATCAGCTGGGATACCAAGGGCGAGAACGATGGCAACACGCTGCAATTCTCCTCCAGACAAGTTCTTGACCTCCTGGTCGATGAAGTCGTCCAGCTTCAATGGCTTGACAACATCAGTCTGGAACTGTGGCGACAAGAACTGCTGCTTGATCTTCTTGAAAAAGAGCTGGCGAACACTTCCCTCGAACTTTGGAGTGATGGTCTGTGGCTTCATGGAAATCTTCATCTCTGGAACCCTTCCAGTTCCATCTGGCTTAATGGCACCAGCAAGCATCTTACAGAAAGTGGTCTTTCCAGTTCCGTTCTCTCCCATCATAACAATGATCTCGGAATCAGTGAAATCACCCTCCTCAATGCTAAGGTGGAAGTTGCCCAAGGTCTTCTCCATCGATGGGTAGCGGAACGCGCGAGATCTGTCGGCCATAAACTCGTCGGCGGCCTCTGCAATACGGAAAGTCAAAGACTCCTCACGGAAACGCAAGTTCTCAGTAGGGATGTGACCGTCCAAGAAGATGTTGATTCCCTCACGAACGGATGCTGGCATAGTAACCACACCATAGACAGCTGGGCGACCGTAGAGAACGCAGATGAAATCGGAGAGGTAATCCAAGACGGACAAATCGTGCTCGACAACGATGACATAGTCGTCTGGACGGAGAAGAGATCGGATGATGGAGGCAGCCTTGAGACGCTGCTTGACATCAAGGTAGGAAGACGGCTCGTCGAACATGTAGACATCGGCTTGCTGGACACAGACAGTTCCGATAGCGAAACGCTGAAGCTCTCCACCGGAAAGGAGTGTGATATCGCGGTCCATAACGTGGTTGAGCTCAAGAATGTCACAAACCTCCTTGAGGTTATCCATTTGGGATCTGCTCTCGATCAAGGTCTTGACACTCTTGTCTGCTGTGCGAACGGCCTTTGGAATTTGGTCGACATACTGCGGTTTGACAACAGCCTTCAAATCGTCCTCAAGGAGCTTTGTGAAGTAGTCTACGGGCTCGTTAGCTGGATTCTCCTCAGGAGCATTCAAGACACTTACTCTGGAGCTCAGAGCCACGGAAGTGCTTGATAACGTCCTCCCAATCTGGTGGGTTTTCAAAACGGCCCAAGTTAGGCTTAAGCTTGCCGGAAAGAATCTTGAGCGCGGTCGACTTTCCGATACCGTTGGTACCAACAAGTCCAAGAACCTGGCCAGGTCTTGGCATAGGCAGGCGATGAAGCTTGAAGCTGTTGGCCGAATAGCGATGGGTGACTTGAGACTCCAAGTTGGTTGGCAAGTTGATAATGTTGATGGCGCCGAATGGACACTTCTTCGGGCAGATACCACATCCGATGCAGAGGGACTCGGAAATGAAAGCGATCTTGGAGGTTGGGTCGACCTCAATACAGAGGCGACCACTTCTGACGACTGGACAGGACTTCTTGCATTCTTGTCTACATTTCTGCCCACAGTATTAGCGCTGATCTAAGTCACCGATGCTGAAGTCGGCTTACCTTTGGCTTACACTGTTTGTCGCAAGTCAAATTAGCATTTCAAGATCTCTAGTATAGAATGGCGGGGTAGTAGTGGGGTTGAGCATATAAAGTCGGTAAGAAGAGTGCGCACCTTGTCGCTGTTGATGATCGCGATACTGTGCGGAAGGTGTCAGTAAATGTGTTCATGGTGAAGTCACAAAGCTTTCGACAGATACCGACGACGTTGTTCCTGTATTGCTGCACAGAAACGACGGTCGACTGGGGGGCGCATACCGAGTGAGTTTATCGGACATCTTGGCGTATGGTGTGGGCGATGAAGCCTATCAAGAGAATGCGCGGGTGTTGTTGCGGGTTTGGGTCGTCCCAGAGGTTGACGCTGTGATGTAGCGAAAAAAGTGGTGGTGCGTCTATCTCAGGATATCGAGTATTTTGGCGTGGACAATGGATACTTTGAGCCTGCGTTGTCAAGATTGTTCGCGGCTAGCGTGGGGCAATGGGCATGACAAAATGGCTTTTGGTGCGTGCTCATTCGGTGGAGGGCGGCCCGCGCTAAAAACGCGGTAAGCGAACCTCGATTTCCGCCGAGCAGCAACCTGGGTGAATGTAACTACTGTACGTGCAGCACAGGATCGCTGCCATCCAGCTTCAGACACCCGCGAGGATACAACTAATACCAGCTCCAACCACAACGGGGATATTCCTCATTGAAGCATACCATAAATGATTCAAGCTGCCTGAAAGGCCTTAACATCATGGCTTGTACGTAAATATTTCTCTACACCTCTTCGGAGCAGTCAAATAGGTGCTGCGTGCCCGAGGCTAGAGAGACACCTCGAGCCTCAGCGAACCCTCAAGGTATTTATATATACTAGACGCGGTAGACGCGATCGAGCAGAATCTCGACTTTCCCTCACAGCCTATGTTGGCGCTGCATGAAGTCTGAGTAGACGTCACTCAGAACGCTTGCCTTCTCTGCCGTACTGTGCAGCCTCACTGCTCCGTTGTTCTCATCACTTGATATCAGCCTCATCTCCATGGACCATCAAGGTCTATGCGCCGGAAACGATGTAAAAGCTATTTCAATCTTCTATACATTCTAGGGCATTGTGTTGCGATCGCCGGCTCGCGAGGCACAGGGCGCGCCTGACGTCAAAATCCTACGTGTCAAACTGGTTGATCTTAGCACGCATACTAACGTCGTCGTCCACAGCAGGCAGCTCGTCGCCGGTCGACACGAATATGAACGATACTTCGATAATTTCAAATGGTCACAGTTCTCCAAACGCGAAGATGTCTTATCCCAACCACGAAACTGCTTCCGATACTGCCAGTGAGCTATCCGACATCCGAGATGCCCCTGGCCCTGAAGCCTCGCTGTCTCCATCAAGCTCGCCAGCTCACCACTCACAATATGGGAATGATGATGCCGAATCTTCAGAGCAATCGGAGGGCGACAATGACAATGGCTCAGATGATGGAGATTTCGATATGGAACAAGGTGTTGCCGAGGTTGATCATCGCAACCAACGCATTGACAGGTCATCGTCTCGCGACTTTCAACGTCGCCCGACTAAGCGCAAGATGGGCATGGAGGACGACGAGTATATAAAAGCGAACCCGGAATTGTATGGTTTGCGTAGAAGTGTATGTTTGTCCACCCAATTGTGCCGTCACTTTTATTGATAAGGCTCTCAGGGTCGTCCTGTGCAGCACAGAACCATAGTAAGTCGCCCGCAGCCTCACCGTCGCTATGCATGCTGACGAGACCCTCAGATTGATAGCGATGACAATGATGATGAAGATGAATATGCAAGTGCTTCTGATATCAATTCACAGCCAATGAGACGCCGGAAGGCAGAGAGGTCGCGTCCAAGTATGTCCCAATTGTTGCTGTCCCCAACCTCGCCGGCGCTACATGCTGACCTCCATTAGCTTCAAAACGCGAAACACCAATGACACGCTCCGTATCCGATGACTCGGATTCCGACGCATATGGAGGTGCTAGAGCCCGTAGGAGACGTCAACAGCCAGTGGATGGACCTACAATTGCCGCAAGATGGAGCAATCGTCGCGCCGCCCAAGTGACAGCCGGCGCTTATCAGGAGAGTGAGCCGGAGGAGGACGAATCTGAGATGATGACGCCAGTGCAGGGCTATGATGGATATGAAGATAACTCGCCGTACATTGAAGTTGTCTTGAAGCACAGACCGAAGGCTGGCGCTGATATCACCCAACCTGACGTCGGTCGTGACGATTTCGAATACTACATCAAGTGGCAAAATAGGTCGTACTACCACGCAACTTGGGAGGACGGCAGCTTCTTGAGCACTGTCCGTGGCCATCGACGTGTAGAGAACTACTTTCGCAAGATCGTTCTTCAGGATATCTATTATGCTACTGCAACTGACGTCCAACCTGAAGAGAAAGAGAAGTGGATGTTAGACCGAGAGAGGGAAGCCGATGCTCTGCTTGATTACACTAAGGTCGAACGAGTGATTGGTGTTAGAGAAGGAGACAACGGACCTGAGTATTTCGTCAAGTGGAAGGGTCTCTACTACGAGGCAAACACATGGGAAGAAGAGTCTCTGGTTAGCGAAATCGCTCAAGGAGAGATAGATCGATACCTGCATCGCACTTCTCAAACGTGCGTATCAGACAAGACAGAGACAAACCCGAACACGCGAAGCAAGCACACGCCGATAAGAGAGCAACCCCCTTATATCACCGGCGGTCAATTACGTGACTTTCAAATCACTGGCTTGAACTTCCTTGCCTATAATTGGTCCAAGAACAAGAACGTCATCTTGGCTGATGAGATGGGTCTTGGTAAAACTGTGCAGACAGTGTCATTCATGAACTGGCTTCGCCACGGCAGGAATCAGCAGGGCCCATTCCTTGTTGTCGTCCCTCTGTCTACCATGCCAGCCTGGGGAGACACCTTCGACTTCTGGGCGCCAGACCTTAATTATGTGGTGTATAACGGAAGAGATGCGTCAAGAAGCATAATACGAGAATATGAGCTCTTGGTGGATGGTAACGTAAAGAAGCCAAAGTTCAATGCCCTTCTCACATCATATGAGTACATATTGGCAGATCCCAACTTCCTCGGCCAGATCAAATGGCAGTTCATGGCTGTTGACGAAGCTCATCGTTTGAAGAACAAGGAGTCGCAGCTGTATCAAAAGCTTTTGGAGTTCAAGACGCCCAGTCGCCTGCTTATCACAGGAACTCCGGTACAGAATACTTTGGGAGAGTTGTCAGCGCTCATGGATTTCTTAATGCCTGGCGAGGTGCAGATCGAGTCTGATATGGATCTTACTTCGCAAGCAGCAGGAGAGAAGATTGCTGCTCTTACAAAAGAGATCCAGCCATACATTCTACGCCGTACCAAGCAGAAGGTTGAGAACGATTTGCCGCCGAAGACCGAAAAGATCATTCGCGTTGAGCTGTCCGATGTTCAACTTGAGTATTACAAGAACATCTTAACACGCAACTATGCTGCTCTCAATGAGGGCTCGAAAGGTCAGAAGCAATCTTTGCTGAACATCATGATGGAGCTCAAGAAAGCGAGTAACCACCCATACATGTTCCCCAATGCAGAGGACAAGATTCTCAAGGGTGGAACCCGCAGCGACGAGCAATTGAGGGGGCTTATTACCAGCAGTGGTAAGATGATGCTTCTTGATCGCCTCCTGCATAAGCTCAAGAAGGATAATCATCGTGTCTTAATCTTCAGTCAGATGGTTAAGATGCTTGACATCCTCGGTGATTATTTACAGTTGCGTGGCTACTCTTTCCAGCGCCTTGACGGTACCATGGCTTCGGGTCCTAGACGCCTTGCCATTGATCATTTCAATGCCGACGACAGCCAGGATTTCTGTTTCCTGCTTTCTACCCGTGCTGGTGGTCTTGGTATCAACCTCATGACGGCAGATACAGTTATCATTTTCGACTCCGATTGGAACCCTCAAGCGGATCTTCAGGCCATGGCTCGCGCTCATCGCATTGGCCAGAAGAAGCCCGTCAGTGTTTACAGACTCGTATCTAAGGAGACAGTTGAGGAAGAGATTCTTGAGCGCGCGCGTAACAAGCTCATGCTGGAGTTCATTACCATTCAGAGAGGTGTGACAGATAAAGAGATGAACCAGTTGCGTGACAAAGCTCAGAAGGTAGGAAAGATCGAGGAGCCTAAGTCATCCGATGATATCTCGCGTATCTTGAAGAAGAGAGGCCAGAAGATGTTCGAGCAGTCAGGCAATCAGAAGAAGCTTGAGGAGCTCGACATTGACTCTGTTCTGGAGAATGCCGAAGAACACAAGACCGAGGTTCCCGAAGGCATGGTTGCTGATGGTGGCGAAGACTTCTTGAAGAGTTTCGAATATACTGATGTTAAGATCGATCTTGAGTGGGATGACATCATTCCAAAGGATCAGCTTGAGAGCATCAAGGCAGAGGAAGAAAATAAGAAACACGAGGAGTACCTCGCCAGAGTTGTTGAAGAAAATGCCCCCCGCAAGGCAGCCATGAAGGCAACATCTGAGCAAGAGCGTGAGCAGCGCCTAGCAAAGAAGCGCGAACGAGACCTAGCTAAGCAGGAGGAGACGGAGATGAGGAGAGAAGCTGATAAGGCTGACCCAAAACGCGAGCTGAACGAGAAGGAAGCAAGATGGCTGTTCAAGGCTTTCCTTCGTTATGGATCCATTGATGATCGGCCGGACGAGCTCATTAGAGATGCACGTCTTATCGGTCGAGATAAGGACATGTTGAAAGCTACCTTGCAGTCCATCATCAATGAGAGTGATAGGCGTTTGAAGGAAGCCGCCGCTGAACAGGAGGCTCGCGAGCGTGCATCAAATAAAGCACTTACCAAGAAGGACAAGAAGGCCGTGCTCTTCGACTTCTTGGGCGTCAAAAGACTCAATGCTGAGACTGTAATGGAACGGCCCGGGGAGATGAGGATGCTCAAAGAAATCATCGAGGCGTTTTCTGACTTCAAAAAGTTTCGTGTTCCAGAGGCATCGAAGGCAGCTCACTATTCTTGCGAGTGGGGTGCCAGGGAGGACGGCATGTTATTGGTCGGAATTCACCGCCATGGATATGGAGCGTGGCCAGAGATTCGTGATGATCCGGATCTTGGTCTTAAGGATAAGTTGTTCCTGGAGGAGCACCGTGTGGATAAAAAGGAGCAGCGCATCCAGGGCCAAGAGGTCACAGCGAAGTCACCAGGTGCCGTCCATCTGGTTCGTCGTGCCGACTATCTCTTGTCTGTTCTGAACGCGAGGTACTCCGATGACCAAGCAGCCAGGCGTGCCGTTGAGAATCACCACAGGAATAACAAGAAGAATTTCCTCCATCGGACAGAGAGTCGTATGTCTGTATCAGCGTCGCCAGCACCACAGGCTCGCAGAACCCCTCGTAGTGACCACAGAAGCTACGACGACCGCCGTTACGAGCGCAATGAGCGTGACCGAGAGCGCGATCGCTACGGCGATCATGGTGACCGTTACCACAGAGACGACGATCGCTATAGGTCAGAGCAGAAGCGCAAGTACTCTGGCGAAGAAGAGCGTGAGCGCGATCGCAGGCATCGCAGATCCGAGAGTGACCGCAGGCCTGATAGCGATCGCAGATCTAGCAATGCTCCTCCGGCGATGGACTTGAAGCAGCAGGAGGGAGTATTCAAAGTGATCTTCACTCCAATGAAAGACTCGTTTAAAAGAGTAGCAGGAGCAACCAAGGAGAAGATTAAGAGTCAGAAGGAGCGGGCGAACATCCTTAAGCACGAGCTATTGGTCATCGGAAATTTCATCGACGACCTGAAGGGAGGTGAGGATCGCGATGAGGATATCGCGGCACTCATCCCAAGCTTTTGGTAAGCATATCTATGGAAAAAACGTTATGTTCACCTCGCTAACAAATACGTAGGACATACGTGGCAGCTCAATGGCCATTGGATCCAAAACCACAAGGGCGTGTCTTGGAAGAGATGCATCGCAAAATCGCCGCCAAGATGGAGGCGGAAGCAAAAGAAGCCAATAACGGTGATAGTACTGGCGAAAAGCCAGCTATCAAGGCATAAGTATAAGTATATCACTGTATTTGCATGAATAAGCAAGAACAAAGGTTCAGATGAGAGATGAGAGCGATGTTTGCATTTGACGCATGTTCGCACACACTCAATATTGCATTGGGGGCGGCGTTTATACTACAACTGCTTTGGAGTTTTGGCGAGACAGGTATAATTCGGCGGACAGCCATGGTGTTGGGGTTTGAGATAACTTTGATGTACTATGGTAGGAATTCACAGAATGGAGCGAACAGCGAATGAGGAGCTTATGGATTTGCCATGTTTTAGGATTGGTTGCATTGCATTGGGGGCCATTGCGAAGTGTGCTTGAGCTCAGAACCTAGAGATGCGTTGAGGTTGAATGCAGAACTTTTATGAAAATCTGCTAGCTAGTCTGCTTGCTCATTGAGAGGAGGAAAGCATTGAGTTTGTCTGATGGCCGATAGTCAGCAATCAATATAAGTTTATGCTCATCCTTTATCGCCATGAGACGGACAGTGAAAGTGTGAAGTCCTCGTTGACACTTCGCGGTTACCATCAAATAATTCCGCTTACACAAATCATGCACGGATGGTCGAAACAGGAGGTGTTGCTAGGCACAAGCCTGTTTGAAGAGTTGCGTTCCCATAGAGGCCCAACTCGTCAATCAATGTACATATTTCAGCTAATCATACTCATACACGCCGAACTTTCCCTTTTACATACCCGGAACCCTCCGCACTTCTAGCCAACATCAATGGTCTGCCGAAGAGGCCATCTTGTATCTCGGCAATAACGCTTCTTGCCAATTCAATTATGTCTCGTGCAGCATGGCGACACGTCAGGCTCAGGATCTTTCATACGTCCCAGCAGCCAATCCGTCAGTCCCACAACTCGTGCACCAACACCTTTTTCCCAGTTCCCATGCTGCTGGACATGCTCAATAACATGCCTCACAATCCTCCCTTCCTCATCAAAAGCAAAGATAAACAACCCAGTAAACTCCTTATCCTCGCCTTGGGTCTCCACCATATACCCTTCGCCGTTCTTCTTTCCCCTCGCAAGCTTCGTCGCTGTAGACAGCAAGCTGGTCCCAGTCGGCTTACCAATTGTCCGCCAGCGAACAACCAATTGTTCGTGATTTGCTGCGTCGCCTGTTATGTCGGATTCCGGCAGTTCTACCATGGGAGACCTGACCATTCGTTCTGAAAGGATTTCTAGTTTGACGTTTCCGATGAGAGGAACGCGGCCCCATGCTAGAGGAGATGTCCAAAGAGCTGCAACGTATGCGACTCGGCCGTGGACTACAGGTAGATGTGGATGTGTACTTGGAAAGAGGTGCAGCGATATTTGTGGAGAGAGGGTCGAGGTCGGAAGAGGACTTTGAAGTAATGTTGGGAGAAGAGGTTGCAGCGTACGGAGTGCTGGGACGATTAATAAACGATGCATCGCGATGGTGCTTAATGGAGTTTACTCACTTTTTCCTAGCTTTAACGTTCGCTCATCAGGAGTCTTATGATCATTCTGTGGGCTTTCCGGTCGACGTGCTGGGGTTGAAGCAGCGAACGAATCTATGGTATGAGCGGGAACACTGGTGGATGGTGCTGCAAAGCCACTTTGATACCTTGGTTGTATAGATTGGTCCAATCGCGTGATAGTTTTGTTGGTGCCTGTCAGGCGGCTACATTGTGGCCGCTGTATAAAGTGAGGGCGAAATTTTGAGGTGAAGCGAGTTGCTGAAGACATCGCCGCGACCTGAGGTTACTCAACAGGTTGGCTGAGTGGTGCACGAGGCCGCAAAGTGGACGGAATGTGCTTAGATGATGTGCGATGGTTGGGAGAGCACTTATAGAGAACAGTTGCGGTTGCTATCAGTATATACAGATGGCAGCGACGCATAGATTGATAGACATCTGGAAGCTCGTACGGAGCTACACCCCAAGGTATCAAAATGCGCCGGGCCAATCACTTCGCTCATGCGGTCATGACGGCCAGCTTGTGTCAGCACACAAGCATGGTTGATTATATACTGAGATACTGTGGCTTCCAAAATTATACTTTTAATAATTGCTTCTAAAATAAACTCTTTAATAATATTATTAGTGCATGTTTTAACTTTTTTGACAGTCCGGGGTGGTCTCAGGTCCCCACAATCTATTTATGACGCAGTTATCGCGAATCGCTTAGTTTCCCCGAAGTGGCTCCCTGTCACGGGAGTACCGCCGCCGACAGAGCAGCTGGCCTGTGTTTCTTGACGACGCTCACCTCCATCTCCAACCGAACATAACGATCTCCTTCACCCACCACTCGCGCCGCTTCACCTGCTTGGTCTTTTTCGTTCTACAACCTTTCGCGCAAACATAATCAACGTCAACCGCCACAATGAACCCTGAGTAGTGCGTATCCCCCATCACCCCATCCAGCAGCAACCCGGGGGTTACACGCCAACTTGGCCACCATACAGATTCAGTACTGACCGCCTATAGTGTATACACGCTCCATCCTACTCGAATGAGATCTTCTTGCTATGGAGATCATCGCCGCGAAGCAACCGCAGTTTCTAACTTTCGACCTCAGATACGATTACCTCTTCAAGCTCCTGATCATCGGAGAGTCTGGAACTGGAAAGTCCGCGCTTCTCGTCAGATTCGCCGACGACATCTTCAGCGAGGGATATGTCTCCACTATTGGTGTCGACTTCGTACGTCGGCCTCTCAACATGCGCTGTGGAGTTCAACTAACAAAGGCAACAGAAGATCAGAACTGTTGAGTTGGATGGCAAGACCGTGAAGCTTCAGATCGTAAGAAACATCGATACATTGGCAGAGGAGGAAGGTTACTAACACTATCTAGTGGGATACAGCCGGACAAGAGCGCTTCCAGACCATTGTCTCCTCGTACTACAGAGGCGCACACGGTATCTGCTTGGTCTACGATATCACCAATCCACTCTCCTTCGAGAGACTCCAGGCAACCTGGATCGACCAGATCAAGAAGTACGCTTCAGAGAACGTCAAGTTGTTGTTGGTCGGAAACAAGAGCGATCTCGCCGATCAGAGAGTCGTCTCCTACCAAGACGGAAAGGTACGTACCACTAGTTACCTGGTCCCATCATATGATGGAGTCCGGATTGACTTTTCGCGATAGCATGACCGGGGAATCTCGCTGGAGCCTACAGGGCATTTGAATAGCATGCTAATGTCTTTTCTAGGACTGGGCCGACCAGCACAACATCCCTTTCCTCGAGACATCTGCTAAGAACAACAGCAACGTTGAGCAGGCTTTCTTGACCATGGCGCGCACCATCAAGGAGCAGATGGGTACCACCACTGCGAACAACAAGGCCACCGTTCAGGTCCAAGGCCAAGGGCTTCAGCAGGGATCAGCCGGCGGCTGCTGCTAAATCCCCCCCCCAATATACACACTGTAATTTCCGCGAGTACTTTCTGGCATTAGAAAGGTGCTAGGTCTGCTCAGTCTACATGGCACAAGGATGGGGCGAGGTGGAGGGTACGTAATGAATGAAGGTTCGGTCGAGGAGGAGATATCTTCGTGATAGAGGCTCCGTTGGAAGAATCCGAGAAACGACCAGAACATGACAGTTGGGCTTGACGACCTGGATGTGTTTATAGGCGTGTGGATTCGGAGAACATTTTGCGACTTTTGACATGTTTCTGCACTGCTTTCACGGTTTTGTTTCCTTCGAGGTTCTCTAGTTTTTCGGGGTCTAGCTAATAGGTACACGGCCTCGAGCGGCGTAGAATGGAACACATGGTGTAGCACATTTTCTCAAATTCACTTGAGCCTCTTGTTCCTCAAGTTATGCAGTTTTTTTCGTTAGCCCCCACGCCTAACGGGTCGTGCTCGCCAGCGACCATTATGGGCTGCTTGGCTGCTGGACCGCTCAACTAGTTTCGAAGTCATCCAAAAATTAGTGATTACCTTCTACAGCTATACTTGATCTACAGGAGTTGTCATGAATACCATAATCTAACCACTCATAATATCGCGATTAAGGGTCCGCAGAACCAACATCACATATCGTCCCTTCCCAACATCAAGACAAATTGCGGCACCGCGCCTATTCACGCCTTAGCTCTCGTGCACTCCCATCCCGAAACAAGGTCCGGGCCGGCCTCAAGCAATCCCCAACATTCTGAGAGCTTTTCCAATATCCCTCTTTCCTGGTGTGCCAGTGCGCATTTCACCACGACCAGTCGACTGGCCCTGCCGCGGTAAGAACATCTCTTCCATTTCCTCTTCGTCGTCAGTGTCGCTGTCGTAGTTGAATCTGCTTTTCATGGCATATTTCCGATTTTTATTAGGCGCGCTCGTGCTTGCCGAGTTGGCTGCTGAATGCGTCGCCCAAGGAGCAGACGCGCCAAGCGAAAAATTATCGAGGCCTTCTCCTATCTCAAGGTAGAGCTTCTGCCATTCTCCGCTATCTGTGTTGTTTCTGGGTGGTGCCTCAAATGTCACAGGCTTTTGAGGTGACGCACGACTGTCATTCGATGCCTGGGACCTTGTTTGCGATATCGAAGTCGTGCGTAATATTCCTTTCGGTGGAGCAGTATCTGTGTCAGCAGTCCGCTGTTTCGTCAACCTTCGTCCCTTGCTGCTGCTGGATATTGATGAGTTGGGACTATGCTGCCTTGACGAAGTTGAGGGGGTGGCCGCACTCCAGTTGGCAATAGCGAGTTGTGGAGCCATCAGCACAGAGGAGGCGTAGATCGGATCCTTGTCGATGAGAGCATTGAGGATACCTTCGACGAATTCATCTATGGACCTCTCGATTAATAGTTTAGTCTTCTCTGCCGGTAATGCAAGAGCAAAGTCAATCTCTTCGCCTTGTAGCTTGTCCTCTAATGACGTCCGCGACGATTGAGAGGATATAGCCGATGATTTTTTGAAGGCCATAGGCTTTGGGATCGCTTCGTTGCCAAGTAGTGCTTGAGCTTTGGAATTGCCGAGGCGTGAGAGCGGGACGCGCTTGCGCGAGTTGAGGGCGAGAGTGGCTTCGTTGCTCAGTTTGTTTGTCTTGGGAGAGCTGGAATTGCCATGAGTGGAGCCGAACGGGGACGATAAACTGCCGGAGACCATTGCCACTTTCATGGTGCTCCCCAGCAAACTTCGCAATGCAGTCATGGAGTTGAGGCTGCTAGATGGAAATGTGATGATGAGAAAGCGTACTGAGGGATTAGAAGACAGATACCGCTCCAGGTGGGGAATGAAAAGCTTCGCCAGCTTATCCGGAGATGAAAAGGGGTTGGAATTATGCAGCGCCTGGTGGCTAAGAGGCAGCGTCGTGAAAGTCTCCATGGCGGTTGTCATGAGATATCTAAAAGCCGTCAGTTAAGATTTACAAAATGGCTGACCCGCACAAAAGAGCCAAAGTGGTGAAAAAGGGGGCACTTACTGCATGTCGAACTTGCCGACACCACTCCCCTCTTTCGGCAGTCCTAGTCCTTCGACTCTTGCCACAATGCTCGTCCAAAGAGATTTGTCAACACCGTCACCACATCCGAGAGCAAGGATTTGATCCACGGACTTGGTTCGTGTACGTTCAATCTCGAAGTCATCTGCTTCCAAGCTGATAGGCCTGCTTATTCCGCGTACGAGCTCTGGCTTCACTGAGTACTGGGCGCTGTGTTTCTTCGCCAATGAGTCACTCCTCACCATTGGAGGTGGCGTTGATGCTGGCGTGGGTGGAGAGACACTTGGCGAGACCTGAGATCCGGCTCGCTGGGCTGTCTTCAAGGTGTAGAAGCTATTCCGATACCCCTTCATAACAGCTTCCAATATCTCTCTCCGACGCTCCTCATCGACGCTGCTGATGAGGCTTTCTATGGCCTCCACAAGTGGCTGAGCAGAAAGGGGAAGTGATTTCACTGGTTGCGCCTCAACGGTTGAGTGCTCCCACTGCATTGGACTGCAGCCTTTATCAACCATAGTAGACGCATTTTGAAGCGGGGTGGTAGGTGCCAAAACGAGGTTCTTGAGATTTCTTTTGCTAGCTTTCACCGTAACTGTCCTTGGCTGGCTTCTGATACTTGGAGGCGTGACTGATCTGTCGTATTTCATGATTGGCGGCCCATCACGCAGACACATGGTGGAGTAACTTTGCTTCAGGACTGCGGAAGGCGCAAATCTCGTAGCATTCGGCCACATGGGTGGCTCCGTAATGCCGTCAACGGAACTGGTACGCTTCAAGTTATTACATGGAGCCATTGATACTAGGCAGGCTTCGCCAAATTCGAAGATTACTGGAGTAGGCGGAATAGACGTTGAGTCCTGGAGGCTGTCTGGGAAAAGGCTGTTTGGTCTGCTACGAAGGGACATTATGGTGGTTGTTGAGTTTCTCGCCATGACTCGTTGCTACTTAGATCTCATGACATGGGACTCGAGAGATAGAAATTGGTTTGGAAACGGACAAGGACTCGGCATCTACTCTATGTACCACCAAGGTGAAACGCTCCCAGGTATGACGGGCATTGGCGCGAATGCTCCTGCGGTTTCAGTCGCACCATGCCGGTGGCCGAAATATCTGAAGATGTCCTGTGACACCCATCCCGCTTTCATAATGACAGGAGCTATACAACGCGCGAAACTGTCCAATCTATACTCTCGTGCTGGCATCGACGCCGTGTAAGCAGACACGTTCAAGCTTCAGGCTTCGAAACGCGTTCTACCCACGCCACGAATATCAACGTCGCATTTCAAGTGCTGTCAATCACATCTTCGTTGTCCTGGCAGCTAACGGGCCTTCTGTGTGGCCACACAACTTCAATTGCATTACAACGACCGGACATGGCAGCGACATGCCGCTGGAATGCAAGTGCTGGCGAGTGCTCTGCTATCTTCCGAAACCAAGTCAATGGTGTGAAAAGTTCGTACCCAAGTCGGATAATTGCATCCAGCCTCGACATTGTCCGCTCGCTCCGCTGTGCCTCGCCGCGATCACAGTCCCAAAGAACAGACGCCTGGAAATAGTCGATGCATGCAAATCAAGTGTCATGCTCACTCTGCGTCGCAAGGCCACCAGGGTCTCATTATTTTTGTGTGGTGAAGACTATATTTCTTTTCTCTTGTGTGGAACATCGTGCAACACGATGTAGTATGTCTGAGGTGTCGTGACTCGTCCCTCGTTTTACTACCTTTATATCACCATTTGAAATGATCTTCTGTTACAGTTAACGCTGCAATCTAGCGCTGAGGCTGAACTGCAGCAGCCAAATGAATGCCGCACGACAAGCACTTCTCGTGACAACAGCATGTTGTTTGTTCTACAACCACAACGCTCGTCGTTTTCAATTTGCTTGCGCGCTCCATGGGTGTTTCTGGACCAATCTGAGTTGAATTGCTGTCTCAGACTTGAGGATCAATCACTGTCATCCATCAACTCGGCGAGCTCTGCCTCCTCTTCTGCTGTCATCAAACTTTTCTTCTCCTCAACCACTTCCTTCTCGAGTCCCTTATCTATTTCCTCCTTCTCTTCTTTGGCCTTTAACAAACCCTTTTTAGTCAACGACCATAAGCGGATTGTTCCATCAATGCCGGCACTTGCAACCTTCTTTCCTCCATCCAGCACTACCAATCCTTTGACCTCTTCGAAATGGCCCTCATATGTGAACCACAACTTTCCCGAGCTTTTGTCCCAAACTTTGATGTCTTCGTTGCGTCCAGCTGTAACAACCCAGTCGTCTGTAACCACCACAGCGTCCACATAGTCTCCATGCTCAAAAGCGTTCTCAGACTTCCAGTTCTTAGCACGACTCAAGCATCTAGCTGTGCCGTCAGCACTAGCGGTATATAGATCTGCCTCTTCCTCATTTATGTCGAAAAAGAGAGAGTATACTGATGTCTCGTGCTCGTGGATTGCCTCCGTCGCTGCTTCTGCAGTCTCCATTATCTGCTCCGCGGCATCCAGGCTGATCTTCCACCGTCGAATCTTCGGATCACTGCTAGCGGACAGAAGGACGATCTCGCCTTCGCTTGACGCCACAGGATCAATCGCTAGGTATCTAACGGCACGCATATTGTCCAGCTTATCGCGCAGCTTGTGCAGCACCTGTCCTGTAGTAGCGTCCCAGACGATAATTCTCTTATCCGAGCCACCACTGAGCAGGATGCTCTTGCCAGATAGGTTGGCGCAAACTACCGCATTGACGAAATCGGAATGCCCAATCCATTGTGATGCTTCACCAGTGGCGGCGTCCCAGCTCCATACATATTTGTCCCAGCATCCTGCAAATATTGTTTGGCCACGTTCTCCTCCGATGGCTACCGAGGTGAGAGGATTGGCTGGCCCCTTGTAGAAGGTCTTTGTATCTTTAGTCTGTAAAGAGGTCATTAGTCAAGAGCTATGCACGAGACATATTAAGGTTTACATACTTCAAGGTTTACTTTCCTAATACAACCTGCACTCTCGGCAACATAGAGGCAGTCATTGGAGAAAGGGTCAACCGCTATGGCGTTGAGTTTAGATTGCAACTTTATTGGATCACCAAAAGCGTTTCCTGACTTCGCGGCTCTGCGGGCGCGAATAGCCTCAGAGGCATCAGACTGAAAGAAGTGACCTGGGTCCGTAGAGCGGGACATTTTGCTGTGTTATGAAAGTGTATTTGTTGACACCCGTTGCTTTTCTGTCAGCCTTGAGGGGTGCCGGGGTACCTGCGGCTGTCCCTCAAATGTGGAGCGGCCGATACACGCGTAAAGTGGTGGTCAGGGCGCGACACAATCGCGTCCCGCCAAACCCACGTCCACTTCCACCCAGGGACCATCAACACCACAACTTTTTGCTGGCTCCCCAGCACAATTCCACAATCATGACGACTCAAGCTCGGCCAGTTCCCCGTATCGGCCATACTCAGGGACCGACGCTCTGCACGTATACACCAGATGGAAGCAAATTGGTGACAGTCGGTCAAAATGAGGTCGTTCGAGTCTATCACACTAGAAAGAACGAGGAACCGAAGAACATCGACGATCAAATGGGCCAAAAGCTCGGCGTAACAGCTGCTGTAGGTAGTCTGCATATCCATTTACTTAAAATGTTAATGAGCTCTGTAGAATGACTTCTTCCTCGCATGCGACGACCATGGACAGGTGTCAAAGTACACATTCAACAACTACGAGTACCAAGGCTTCGTCTACACCTGCTCACTTCCAATTCGTGAGATCGAGCTGTCACCCAACCAGAAATGGGTCGCAATTGCTAGCGACCAACTCACGGTACGGGTCATCAACATCGCAGACAACAAGAAGACGATAACTTTAGACAAGCACCTAAAGGAAGCGAAGCACGTCTCATGGAGCCCCGATTCAACACATCTTGCCGTGTCTTGCACCGACGGTGTTATATATGTATACTCAATCTCGGGTGATGTTATTACCCTTGCAACAAGGATTGACGGCGTCATTCGTCGCCTGGATCCCGACTCAACAATCAGCTCCAAGGTTGCATGGCACCCAGATGGAACAGCATTTGCAGCACCGACTCTTCGAGAGATCCAGCTTGTATCAGTACACGAATGGAAGGTCCAAAGATTCCTCGCGGACGGCCATACTGGAGATATCACTGCACTTGCATGGTCGAGCAATGGCGCAATGTTAGCGACTGCGGGCAAAGACAACAACATACTGCTGTGGCAGACAAGTTCGGCGTCAATTATTAGCAGGTATGAACGTTACCAAGGCGTTATGGACTTGGCCTGGCATCCGACTAGCAACATTCTGTCGTTCACCACCGAGGGTGGCGAGGTTTATATTCACGACGGCTTTGTGCCTGCGGCTCATGATGGACTGCTCACTGCGAGCCTCCAGACAGCACCAGTGCCGCAAATTAATGGCCGCGCTCCGGCACGCTCTGGGCAAGATGCCCCGAACGTGGAGCTGCCTACCAGACTGGCTCGACCAAGGCCGTCTCCGGCTGACGAAATGGATGCCATGTTCGAAACGATCAACGAGGATGAGGTTGACGACGACGACTTCGTCGAAGACGATGACGGAGCAGGATACACCGTGGGAGGACCAAATGTCAACGGAAAGCGCCCAGCCGGCTATGAACTTAATGGCGTCAAGCGTCACGCCATTCAGGCGATATGGCAACCACAAAAACATGAAGCTTTCCAGCCGGGCTCGACCCCTTGGCAAGGAGACAGGAGATATCTCTGCCTGAATCTCCTCGGCTTTGTCTGGACTGTGGACCAAGATACACATCACACTGTGACAGTGGAATTTTACGACCGCGAATTCCAGCGAGATTTCCACTTCACAGATCCTCATAGATATGACAAGGCCTGTCTCTCGGTACACGGTACTCTGTTCTCTTCACAACCAACCGACAACGATGATGCCATTCTGTTTTACCGCCCGCATGAAACGTGGACGGAACGCAACGACTGGCTGACGACATTGCCGAAGGGAGAGAAAATTACTGCAATATCGCTTTCAGAATCGTTCATCACTGTTATCACATCCAACAACTATGTCAGGGTATTCACCCTGTTCCTCACACCATATCGAGTATATCGTCAAAAAGTTTCTCCAGCAGTTACATGTGCTTCATGGCGAGACTACGTCCTTACAATGGGAAACGGACCAGTCGACGCCAATGGCCACGCCACACTCCTCTACAGCATCGACAACGTCAAACGAGACGAGACATGTCAATCCGAAGACATCGTTGCTCTACCACCTCATGCGACTGTAAAGAACGTCTTCTTCTCAGACTTGGGCGATCCTTGCATATACGACTCCACCGGCACCCTTCTTACTCTTCTTCACTGGCGTGTGCCGTCACAGGCTCGCTGGGTGCCTTTACTTGATACTACCCAGCTGGCTAGACTCGCGAGCGGAAGGAAAACTGAGACTTACTGGCCTGTGGCTGTGGCAGAGGGGAAGTTCCATTGTATCATTCTCAAGGGCGCAGATGAGCAACCTTACTTCCCAAAGCCGCTGCTTACTGAGTTTGACTTCCAGATCCCGACCTCGGGCCGCTCGGTCGAGGCCGATGAGGATGATCCCTCACCAGTGTCTGCTCTGGCGGCACAGAAGAAGCTTGAGGAGACGTTTGTGCGGACGAGAGTCCTTGCAAGCATGCTTTCCGACCTGCTGGAGGCTACAAAGGGTACCCTTACCCAACAGAGGAAGCTCGGCGACCTCGAAAGGGAAGGCGATAAGGTGCTCATTCAGATGATGGACGCAGAATGTCAGACGGGAGAAGAGAGAGGCATGAAGGCCTTAGAATTGGTGAATCTGTTTGTGCACAAGGAGCAGTTCTTGCCACTGGCGAAGAAGGTCGCGGGGAGAAGAGAGATGCATGTACTGGAGGACAAGATTGAGGATGTGTATAAGAAGTGGAAAGCTGAGACGAGTGGCGAGAACGACATGAGCGATGTTGAGTATTGAGGTGGAAAATGAGGGGAAATTACCAGGACGGAGAGACACATAGTGGAGGATGCTATAAGGGAAAAGCCCTCAAGGCCCAAGTCTGGGAGACTGGCGGATGGGGCGACTCGATAAGCGCCTTGGGTGTACCAAACACGTGTCTTGGTCCCCAAGGGCGAACTCGAGGGCAAACAGGGTGGAAAGGTCCCCAAGGACCAAGTTTCGAAAAACAAAGAAACTGTGGTGTATGAGGCGCCTGGGGAAGAAACAGCACTGTGGCGATACCACAGAAGAGCGAATACGAGGGGTTGGTGGATGGGAAACCGTCCTGGTATTGGTTATGGGAGATGTCCTGGCGTTGTAATGCTGGTCATGTAATGCGGTCTAGGTCTGAGGAGCGTATTTGCACGAGAGATGAGCGATGCTGTAATTCATATGATACTAAACAGTCTGTTGTTTTCAAGCGTTCTATTATTGGTAAAAGGCACTTTATGTGCTATTGTTGGTCAAGTCACGCCAAGCCGTAGGTAGGATGAAGGCAAGAGTCCTGCTCTTGAAAATACCCCTTCCTTTCCTCCTCACCTTTACACTTTTCTTCGTCCTTTGCCCGCAAATGAACCCCTGCATCCCTTCCTCTCAGACCCTCTGGTCAACATGGTGGTGGCAGAATCAACCAATCTCTCTCACACTATTCTTACATGACACGCCTGCGCCAGTGACGCCAGAGGAGGTCAGTCCTGCAATCTGTGTCCTGAAAGGGTTCGCAGCCGCTTTCGAAGGAATAACAACCTCAAAGCTGTTCAGATTCTTCTTTGCGGGTGCGGCTGCCCGAGAAGGGGTCGCTGTGCGATCGGTTGGTAAAACCTTTAGGGCGGGAAGATACGTACCTCTTGAAGAGATTATATAGTTCACTTTCCATACTGAAATGGATATCAAGATTGCCGTCTTCTCTAATGATCGGCGTCCTCGACAGTTGCCCGTTCAGCGAGTATAGTTACCTCCGCCCCAAACCTTATTCATGGACCTCCGGTATAGTGTAGGGGTTAACATAACCCGCTTTCACCGGGTAGCCCCGGGTTCGATTCCCGGTTCCGGAATCCTTACAGTACATCCTCCCCGGGCGGGTGGAACTTTTGAATTTTGAGACTGCTAACCAGTCAGCAGAACTCGGCATCATTTTGCACACCGTGGTGGCGACGTTTGTGAGCAATTGACAGGCCCCAACTATGCCTCCAAAATAGTCTGAATAATGAGAACCCGAAATTCTGTGTTTCAGTTCTCTTTGTTTGTTTTCGCAATATTAACCAATTTGTTTGTACTCCCGTCGTCCATGAAAGAGTTCTGGATTTCTGCCTTGTGAGTAGCAGCAAATCCATGCACATGAGAACTGATGAGGAAAGACTGGCTGCACTGAAGCAAAACGAGGTAAATTCAGATTCACATCAACCAGACAAAAATTCCAAAAATGGTGTTCTTGACTGAGGTGGACCCCAGTCCGCAGATATGCGGCTTCTGTGGATCGAACACAGTGCCTCCAGATAACAGATGTTATGACAGAAGTTGACTTCAGTCTGGCGCTCTCCCAAGTGAGCTAAAGCCGCTTGGTGTTGTTGTTATGGCCAAATAGCCACACTATATATCTAAATGATAAGTTCCAATATTTTTACTATCAGGCTGCACAGAATGAAGGCGCCTTGTTGGATATCCCCTTATGAGGAAGTTGAGGAATGCGATTTGGACAACAATCAGTCAATATCGAAAAGTGCTGGAACCATGTCCACCCTCACTACGAGCAAGAAGCCGACAGACCTGATCATCGTATGCTGTCATGGCATCTGGCTTGGCCCATCATTTGATGAAAAATATTGGCTGATCCAGGACTTTCAGCGCGGTGAAACAGAGACGTTCATAGAGCATATCAAAATAGGGTTGAGACAACTAGTTGAAAGTAACGAAAATGGCAAGGACGCAACTTTGATGTTCTCTGGGTAAATATCATCATCACCTTTGCTCCAAATAGCCGGTTTTTGACTCAATGTAGAGGCCCAACACGAAAAGAAACGATTGTCTCCGAGGCTCGCTCCTACCTCGCCCTCGCACACCAGCAGAGTTACTTCGACATTCTCCCGCCAAAAGAGATCGCATCTTACCGCTCTCTCATTTTTGCTGAATCATGGTCTCTTGACTCCTTCGACAATGTCAGCCTACCAACCTGCGCATTTCAACAGCTCTTTAGAAAGTCTCCTGAGAAAGTCACTGTTGTGAGTCACGAATTCAAACGTGCTAGGTTTGAAGATATACATTTCAAGGTTCTAGGAGGAGGCCAGTACGAGTTCGTGGGGAAGGATCCAGAGTATATGGTGACGGATCCAGAGGGAAAGAGGGCCAAGAGTGTGAGGGAGGCGGAGCTGAGGAACGGGTATGATGTGTGGAAGAAGGATATGCGTGGTCAAGGGGAGGAGTTGCTGAAGAAAAGAAATAGGAGGGACCCATGGAAGGTGGGGTTACTGGACGAGTATGTGGCGTTGGAGAGTGCTGAGTGTTATCAGAGGAGGTTGAAATGGGAGTCTTGGTTCTAGTAGTTGAATAGACGAGAACAGGAAACCCACAACTTCCCGCTTGTTCTGCTCGCAGTTTTTGGATACCTCTTCTCTGCCTTTGCGCAGCCGTGCTGCATCTCACTACGCCAGTTAAGCCTCCATTTTGGTAATACTGCTTCGGTTGATTTGGTGAACATGATGAGTTCGCACAGTGTGTTCCACATATATCTTCCTCAATACTACCACACGACTAATGCTTCAGACCTACGGACGCAGGATTTATGGTGACTGCGAAGCAACATGCTCAGGAGTGTATCCAGCTAGATATAGCCCGGGATTTCCATAATGTAAAAGCTCACCCTCTAAAAGCAATATTGATCCATCCTCATAACGCCAGAGATACCTCTCTACCTTAGTTATACACGTTATCCATATCTGATGCGTTTCCCTCCTCAGCTCGGCAGTCCATCCGGAAGTCTTAGGGACTCCTCCCATCCGCCTTTGGTCTCTGTGATCAGATTGAACTTGCACGGCTCAGGAGCAGGTCCAAGCAACAATCAACCACTTAAACTGGCAATGCAAACTTCTTCCCTTTCATAACCTTCGTGTAGTAAATCCAGAAGAAATCGGAATATAGCACGGTTTGCGACACACCTGCCACAACCGCGACCCATTCAACTCGCGACTCTGTCGCCCACCTCCAGATCCAGTTTGGAATATACAGAGCGCGGTAGGCACCCAGCGCCGCGATATAGTTGACAGTAATCGTATCGGCCTCCCCAGTCCTTTGCAACATGAACAACTGTGGCAAGATCGCAACGGACTCCAGCCATATGGAAAAGGCCCAGGAGATCTCGAGGAAGGTGTATTTGTATGTCGTAATAAGGGCGAGGACGATGGAGAAGGCGAGGAGGTAGGGAACGCGGAAGGTGTCTAGTGGTGCGGAGGAGGTTGGCTTATAGGTCGTGGCCATTTTGTACAGGGTATAGCCGGAGGAAGAAAGGAAGAGAAGCTTGAAGATCGTGTTGTAATAGTTGGCGGAGAAGGAGGTGAAGATGTCAAGGTAGCGGGTAACGTAGACGAGGAGGTAGAGAGCTTGCGATTTGAAGGATATGCCGGCGCAGCTCTTTGGAATGGTTAGTTGTTGATCGCCAAAGCTTGGGATCTTGAGGTGGAAAGCTTACCTTTGTTCTATTCATCTTGTCCAGAAGGATCAAAATGGACAACAGATGGGAGAGATCCCCTGTTCAGTCGTTAGCTCTACTTCATCGTTGCAATTGCCGTTCAAGCTTGACAGCTCGATCCAGCTATTCGGAAGAAAGCTCTAGGGTTACAGGGCATACCCAGAAGTCTGAAAATGTTCATGGCTGGTTGTGGGTGGCTTCACGCCAGTTTTGTCGAGATATTGTGCTTGCGCAAATGGCAAGGATATATGCGGATTCAATGCGCGATCATCGAGTTTGTCGAGTTTTGTACGTCGAAGTTGCGGGTTGACAATTATTTGAGCATCTGGACACGGGGCAGCTCAGTGATGTCCCAGCTTGCCAGGTCGGCTGCTTACATAACCCCTGCCTTGCTGCACAACATGCACTCATTGGGCAATGACAGTATGTTTCACTTATAATAAACCTCCGTTTGGACTGAAAACGTCACTTAAGGCACAAGCTGGCTCTATACTGCGTTCGGATTCTTTGACAATTGAGTATTTGCAGGAATAAGGACGAGCTATGGCATGGCTTGTTAAGTCCTCGCTCATTTGCAGAATCTCGCTCATGAGTAGTTGAGTACGCCTACAATACAGCTCCTGTTGCATCGTATCACATAAGAGAAGTCCACGTTCATCAAATCATTATTCAGATTGTTATCTCGGAAGGAATGAAAAGTGTCATTTGTCATTATCATAAGCATGTGGTAATTTTCGTCCCCGTCCGCTCATATTCCAATCCCGATTCCCATCCATTTAAAGCTTTTTGTCGATTTACACGCTAAATTTAAAGGCGACCCTTCAATTGACCGTCGCTAATGAAGAGAAATTCGAATCAGACTCTGAAGGCACGGAATGAAGACGTTGGAGCGAAGTGGTAAGGAAGGAAAGCTCCTACTTGGAACCAGCATCGACCTTGGCAATGTAGGCCAAAAGATCGAGGACACGGCGGGAGTAGCCCCACTCGTTGTCGTACCAGGAGACGAGCTTGACGAAGTTGTCGTTGAGGGAAATACCGGCCTTGGCATCGAAGATGGAGGAGGCGTTGTGGCCGTTCATGTCGGTGGAGACAACCTGGTCCTCGGTGTAGGCGAGGATGCCTGGGAAGAATTAGTATGCAGATTATAAGGATGGAATGAACACTTACCCTTCATCTCGTTCTCGGAAGCCTTCTTGATGACGGCCTTGATCTCGTCGTAAGAAGCACCCTTCTCAAGACGGCAGGTAAGGTCGACAACGGAGACGTTGGCGGTTGGGACACGCATGGACATTCCGGTGAGCTTTCCGTTCAAAGATGGGATGACCTTTCCAACGGCCTTGGCAGCACCAGTGGAGGATGGGATGATGTTCTGGGCGGCGGTACGTCCTCCTCTCCAGTCCTTCGCAGATGGACCATCGACGGTCTTCTGGGTGGCGGTGTAGGAGTGGATGGTGGTCATGAGACCCTCGACAATGCCGAAGTTGTCGTGGATGACCTTGGCGAGTGGAGCCAAGCAGTTGGTGGTGCAAGAGGCGTTGGAGATAACGTGGACGTCGGACTTGTAGGTGTTCTCGTTGACACCCATGACGTACATTGGTGCGTCGGCGGATGGGGCGGAGATGACAACCTTCTTGGCTCCTCCCTTCAAGTGAGCTGAGGCCTTCTCGGTGGTAGTGAAAACACCGGTGGACTCGACAACGTAGTAGGCACCAGTCTCAGCCCACGGGATGTTGGCTGGGTCACGCTCAGAGTAGAACTTAACGCGCTTGCCGTTGACGACGAGGTCGTTTCCGTCGACCTTGATGTCACCCTTGAACTGTCCGTGGGTGGAGTCGTACTGGAGCATGTAGGCCTATACGCGAGAATATTAGCTGAGAACTATAGCGGAAGCTAGGGGATTGAATTGAAGAACGTACGGCGTAGTGTGGCTCAATGAATGGATCGTTGACTGCGACAATCTCAATGTTGTCAAGCTCGACGGCATTGCGGAAGACAATGCGGCCAATGCGGCCGAAGCCGTTGATTCCGACCTTAGTTGGTGCCATTTTGCTGCTGAAGTTAGTATATAATCTTGAATTGCTAGGTGATAGCTGCGTAAAGGCGGCAGTGACAGTTGCGGTGTCTTTGCTAGTCAATGGCCGACGTTGAACGTCAAGGTCAATTGATGTCACCGCACCAAAGAGGGGTCGAGAGCTATAATAGCACTTTGCTAGAGCTCGGAAGCTTGCCAAAGCTCCAAACAACTTCGAATTATTTTGTGACTTACATTATAGTATCGGTAGAGTTTGTTCAGGTGGTTTTGGGTATAGAGGTGAGTGGTATGAAGAAGTGAGAAGAGGTTGAGGTGCGGATGGAGGGGTAAATGAGGTGGGCGGGAGAAAATAGGCGACGGGCCCATGGCCGACCGGCTTAGGCCACTTCGGGATCCATGATGCACCTTCCACCCAACGGCAAGAAGGACGGCCCATAAAGTGGCCCTGTTTTGGGCCATTATTAACAGGAAGAACCACAGGAAGAACCTCAGGAACCAGGGTCTGTCGGCAGGCACAATAAGTGTTTGGCGTGAAGGCGGATCTCAGCACGTAATGGCAGTTGATTGTGTAATTCATCCTATCTGATTTCAACGACAGCAGTCTATGACTTAATGGCAGACGCCTTCGCCTATCTACCATCACATTCTTTCTGACTTCCGCCGCCCAAATTAAACACAAATATCGAATTCCTGATACGTAGTTTGGTACTGGTGCGTTGTTATGGCCGCTGTCAAAAGTTGAAGTATTGAAGGGCTCGGCGACGTTCTGCAAGCTTCTAATTCTATACCACCCCAGCACGCTTTCAGCTTCAACACACCCGCTCTGCAGCAATAGACGCCAGCCGTCAAGCTCTTGTAACTTAGAACATACAGTTTCCCCATGGAGAAATCCACCTTGCAAGGTGTCTAAAACTTCAGCTAAGCCTTCACGAGAACAGTTCCCCAGTGCCCTTCTCTCCGTCGTGGCCCGAGGGAACACCCGGAGCTTCGGTTACGTGACCAAAACCTGTGATCCCCGGATTCTTTTCGCCACAATGGGGAAGCGGACCAATGTCGTCGATTTGAGGATAAACAGCTTCTTCCTTGGTTAACTTCGGCCCAAGTGGACTGCATGCATTCCGCGCTTCTCAGAGATAGAAGCTGTTCATAATCTGGGGTGGTGTTGAAGCGGGGCAGTATATAATCGACGATGTCCGCCAGGATTGAGCTCTCACTGAGATGGCATCTGGACGCCGGCACAGGGAACTATTGCCGCACAGCCTGAGCTACCTAGTGCCTTCCATCATTCGATCATCCTTATGACGTGTAAAACACGAGAAACATGCCATCTCAATGCAGGCTGGTTGGCAATAAGGTTGGGAAAAAGTTTATCGTTGTATACCCCGCGATACATGAGCTGACGGATGCAGTTGCTGCTTGGACTGCCCTTTTGGCCCGCCCCAGATATCAATCGATCTCTAATCTCTGTGACTTTTCATCTGTTGGGCTGCTTTGGTGGCCGGCAGCTTCGTTTTGACAGCTCTTATCAAATCTTAGCTCTTATCTGCCGTCAATGTGGTCCTCTCTCTGGCCTTGACCGGCACAGCGCCGCGGATTCTCCGAAAGTGTCACCGAACTGTTCGTGCCAAGAGTGGCTCACGTGGCTGAGAGGCACATCTAACACGTGAGCTAAATGCATCACATTTGGACTTTTTATCTTTTCCTTTTTTTAAGCTGAACTCTCATGATTAGCTAGGAGGTCCTGGATAGCCCCCGCATCCTTTTTGCACGAATTCGGCCCAAGTACAAAACACATCACATGATGTCTGCACGACCGTATCGGTCCTTACGAGCATGGCGCTGGTTCTCTGCTTCGAGCGCTGCACTTTCAAGTTCCGGTTATGTCTCGTCTGGGTCTATGTTAGCTTTTAGCATGAATATTCGGGTTGCTAACAAGAAGAAACATAAAAAGTAAATAGTTCTTCATATCCATCGTTATTATGCTGGTTTGGGAGTGTGACGTCTACTTCGACGAATGAGATCATTGGGATTTCGAGTTTTTCCAAGACACGAAGTGATAACTTCGGCGTTGTATAGGCAACCTCCTTTTTTGAACGCTAGTCGGTCTCTTGCTTAATTGGTGCTTCAAAAAGCTTGGCTCATAAGATGGGCCACCTGAGCAATCTCAATATAAATCATACTCATGAACATCGGGAAGAATTGCTTCCTTGTCCCCATCCGGAGACCTGGTCAAAAAGTCTCATGTCGGAAACGACCGGCCGCATCATTTGCCAATTGACAACGTCAGATGGGAAGGGTATAAAGTTTGTGGTGATAGGTGCATTAGGTAGTTATTTAGAAATCGTATAAAGCATTAAATAATAAATAATAGCTGACCTGTGATACTCAATCGCAAAATCATGTTGATGTTCTGAGGTTCTGTGTTCCGTCGTCGTCCACCGTTCCCTCGCTTAGCGGCCTCGAAATTTATGCGGCTCCATCCGTCAACTCTAGCTCCTCCTCGGTCCCAGCCAACACCCACAGTACCTGCTCATCTATACTACCACGCACGAGGCCAGACGTCGGTCTTCTACTTTTCTTCACTTTCAGAGCCATCTACACATCCCTTTTCACCATGCTCCGCACTCCAGTCACCCGCGCCGTCGCCGCCGCGTCGCGCACTGCCATCGTACGACCAGCCGCCCGTCGCGCCGCCCACGCTATTTCCAACCCAACCCTCGCCAACATTGAGAAGAGATGGGAGGCTATGCCACCACAGGAGCAGGCCGATTTGTGGATGGCCCTCCGTGACCGCATGAAGTCAAACTGGGCTGAATTGACCCTCCAGGAGAAGAAGGCTGGTACGCAGACTCCAACCCGTCGGAAGCCGATCGCATCACATACACAACTCTGCCTGTGCCAATTGGCCTAGAAACGATAGAATATGGATGGAGGAATACTTGGAGGATATATAAGGACATGTACTGATGTGTTGACATAGCTTACTGGATCGCTTTCGGACCACACGGCCCACGCGCCCAGGATCCACCAGGAGAGGGCGTCAAGGTTTTCGCATACACCATGGTCGGTATGGCCGTCTCTTTCGGTGTCTTCGCCGCTATCCGCTCGTTCGCCAAGGGTACCCCAGCCACCATGACCAAGGAGTACCAGGAGGCATCGAACGAGTACATGAAGGTGCGTTTGCGTCATTCCCGGATCAGGCTGCGAGAGACTCAGTGCTCGCACTGGGGCCTCTACGGCGTATATCAAATAGAAGAGAGGCTAACAGACATCACAGGCACAAAAGATCGAGCCACTCACTGGTGTCTCCTCCGATGACTACTCCGGCCCAGGAATGGTCCAGTCCGCCCCAGCTTCCCAGCAGAAGAAGTAAATCAGTCGTCTATCGGGATTTGCGATCTAGCAGTAGTAGCACCAGATGATAGAACGTTTGCCGCCTCTGTACTACCACACGCCGACTTGTTTCTTTTGTTGTTACGTGGAGGAAGGAGGAGTTCATGTACAAAGATTGTAACTGGATGGAGTGGTGCTCCTTGCGATGGCGGAGTATACGTTGTGCATAGAAATGAAGGATCCTTGAATATGCCCAGAATTTCTATGGAGTGCGCAGGATGCCAGCCATGTGATAACGAGTAACCACAGCCGAGCTAACATTACAGCGATGGATGCAGATACAGAGCAGCCCATATCTTCGTCAGATACAATTCTCCGTCTACCGCCATAAACAACCACGGACTAAGCATCACAACCTATAAGTACAACTCAAGCAACAACATACTACAAAAAGAGAGTCCAAACCAGAGTAGCAGCTACCTGTGGCAGACAATATATCGTTCTTGCCAAACGTTGCATGGCTTTACATGGCCGATTGCAGCTCTGTGGGGGAAGATATCGACCTTTTCAGCATGGTCTGATACTGTCTGATCAGACCACGCACTTTCCTCTCTGAGCTGGAAGCTCTCTTCTCGCCATCGTCACGGAGCTTACTGCCATCCTTCGATGGCCAATTCATAAGCGGTTGGGTTGAATAAGCAAGTCTGCCACTACAAAGCATGTACGAGCATGTAAAAGTGCCGGACTCGCGCGGAGGCCCACCATTAAACAGCATTCTCGGCCGACAAGCAGCCAGCATGCAGGGATGAAGTCGATAAGATACAGTTGATGAGCTGAACAATACAGCTTTGTATCGCCACTATCAATATTGATTCCCAGTAGCTTTGTAGGGTGTTGTGAGTTCAGGGAAAATGGGACAGCACGAGAGATTCCATGTTATATTTTGAACTGCTTCTGAGCAACTGGCTGGTGTTCACAGTTCAGTGCTCACTAAGGTTGGGCGGGCCTAACGACAGTAAGATGCTTTGTTACAGTACAACTCAAGCATAAGAGCACTATAAGGACAAAGACTTTGCATAGAAGAACAAGTTATCGGACAAAGAGCAATAATAGTCAACTATAAGAAGTTGTGAGTTATGAGAGTGGAGCAAACTCCGCAGCTCACTCTGTTGGTATACATTCTGCCTAGACTCCTAAAGCTACCTTTTCTACCAGCTTACAGCGAAGGCATATCATTTCGGGAGTCGATCTGAGAGCTTTAGTTTTGGGAGCTATTCCAAGAGTTAGTATGGCCTGTAAAAGTACAGAACCCTGAGAGCCCCGAACCATTTTTTATCAAGGTACAACTTAAGCACCAAGATACTATAAGAAAATTTTCCATATCCTGAAAGCAGTCTTCGATAGCAGACTAAAACATTAGGACCAAATTACCCATATGAGTATGTACAAACTTGGTAGTGTAGAAACAAGTGCTGTTTTCAGACCATGTCTCTCTATTAAGTGGTTGCCATGCTGTAGCAGAGAGGAAATAAGTTCTATCTGCTGCCGTGACTACTGTTTAACGGTCCAGCCAGTTCCGCGAGTCAACCATCATTGACATTGGAAAGGAAAGCTAGAGGTCAAGCAAGTTATTCCGGCCAAGTAAAAGACAAGAAGAGTGCCTCCACTGGCTTAATAAAGTTCACTGTTGGTGAACAAACTCGCAATCAAGGAAACCGGGCTATGCCTGAGAAGTGGCTCCGCAGTGTAGGACCTATGGAACCACCCCCCAGGCACCTTCAGGCACCTTCAGGAACATAATTTAGCAGATAGCGGCATCAAAGTTCAAAACTTGAAGCTTCTCAACATTATTCATTGGTCATAGCTATCCACAAGCTTGTCATGCACCTTGCTGTAGTATCCCTATGGACGCCAGCCATGTAACCTCCAGGACGCCAAAACAACTCGCTTGCTTGCTTGATTCTTTCTCCCCTTCTCATATTTAACCCATAAGCTCAACTCCCTGCCTAACGACACCCACCACCGCTCCAGTCTGCACCGTCTCACTTCCTCCTCCCGCCAACCTATACTCCACTTCCGCCAAACCATCTAACCACGTAATCATGGTCTGAGTAGGCACATCAAGCTTCACCAGCTCATCGGCAATTGCTGCAATGATGTCCGCTAATGCCAAGCCCTTGTTGGTCTTAAGTGTGTTGATCAACGAAAGGCAGGAGCTGACATCGGAGGTCTTGAGGAGGGTGTCGACGATAAAGGATATATCGGTTGGTTCGGGCGTGGCGATGCATTGGTAGATTATTGGCGTTGTGGTTAGGTCGCGGAAAATTTCGGACTCTTTTGGTACTGGCTCTCCTGGAAGGCGTAATGGCGTGCCTGGAAGCGACGTTTGTTAGCACCTGCTCAAAGATTGTGGTCGCAGAATAGAGAGGAACACTTACTGCTGGCATGACAAGCCTGCAACACATTTAGTGCCCGTCTCATATCTCCCTTCGACAGCTTCACCAGCGCATCAACCGCTTCTGGCGAAATATTGACTCTCTCCTCCTCCACCACCTTATCAACCAACTGCCTAATATCCGCCTCCTTCAGAGGACTAAATCTAAACCTCGTGCATCTCGACAGAAGCGCTGGCGAAATCTTATGCGTATAATTGCACAGCAGCACAAATCTCGTATGCGTAGTATACTTCTCAATAATCCTCCTCAACGCCATCTGCGCCGTACTCGTCAAAGCATCCGCCTCATCCAAAATGGCTAACTTATACTTCGCGATATTGCCGCCGTCCTTATCCAAACTCGACGTCGAGAAAATCTGGCGCGTACTGGCGAAGCTCTTGATCTGTTCGCGCACAACGTCGATACCTCTGTCGTCCGAGGCGTTCAGCTCCAAGACCATTTGCCTCATGTTCTTTGCGCCATAGATCTTGCGTGCAAGTGCCAGAACGGTGGATGTTTTTCCGGTGCCTGGTGGTCCGTAGAAGAGGAGGTGGGGAAGGCGGTTGGTCTCGACGAATTTGTTGACTGTGGAGAGGATGTCTTGGTGGCCGGATACGTCTTCGAGGGTTGCTGGGCGGTATTTCTCTACCCTTTATTCTCTATCAGCTCCTACTCTCTTACTCCGAGCTAACTGTATAGGCAGAGGGGAAGGTAAGACGTGCCATGGAAGAGAGTCTTGCGCCTCCACAGACAAATTGGCAGCACTGCGCTTGCCCTTAGCTGAGGCGGAAAAATTGACATCATTCTCGACACGGGTGTCATCGACATCCATCCCATCACCGTAGTCAGACATTGCGAAGGGTGTGGGTGGGTTGCGTTGGTGGTGTTTATGTTTGCCTTGGCTGTGGATTGAAGGCTGAGAGGTCCGAAGCTGGGTTGACGCGACAGACGCGTAAAGAGGTCGGCGAACCTTAAGTGCTGATGCCGCCCTCACCAGCAACCACAACGGCTACATCAGCACAAGTCAATGCATTTTTATGAGCTTAGCTGAACAGATAGTATTGTATATAAAGGTTGTTGTTTTTATTAAGTACTCAAAGCTTAAATATGTACATAGTGGCGTGCAAACCAATCCTAATTGTTGACGAGAGGCAGACAAGACCAGTGGTAGCTTTAGAGAGTCGTCAACTCCATGCTTCACTACGTAACTGTACGAGTAGGCCATCCAGTATGGGAGTCTTTGTGAACAGACTGTAGGACTCCAAGCAAAGCACAAAATTTGCAAAGGAGGTTGGCGTTCCCAGCTCGTCTGCTAGGCACCTTACCGACTTTTCTGGGATAGCAACTCGTTGCGGAACGACCCTCTACTTGAATTGTGCGCAATGTATGACCTGAGCCAGCTCGTACGACTAGCGGAGGCGTTAAAACACAAAGCAGGCTAGATTGGTAGCACGGGAAAGTAAAGACGGTGCTGCGTAAGAGTATCTATTCGCAACTTTGCTGGACTTCGGGTATGTGCAAGCTTGGAACGATCTCGTTATGCAAGGAATAAGGACATGATCCCATAAAACGCATCACTCATCACATTTATAGATACAAGTATAAGTTCACATATGAAATATTAGGAACGTCAGTTTACTGTGGTTAAAACTGCTGTACGGCAGAGTGTAGAGAGTTTATACATTCCCCCACCCCATCCATTGCGACCCGCTCAAAAACAAAGCCTAAAGTCTTTTCTTATACACACGAGCAAGCCTCGTTCCCACCAATCATCACCTCGTCATCAAGCAGAAGCAAGCACTTAAGCAGACTTCTCCAAGTCGGCGAGAATCTTCTCACCCTTGACCTTGACGGATTCATAGTTGCCAACCATGTAGTAGGCGGATTCTGGGAGGTGATCACCCTCACCAGCAAGGATAGCCTTGAAGGAAGCAATGGTGTCCTTAAGGGTAACAAGCTGACCTGGGATACCAGTGAAAACCTCGGCGACCTGGAAAGGCTGGGAGAGGAAACGCTGGACCTTACGGGCACGCTCGACGGTGAGCTTGTCAGCCTCAGACAGCTCATCCATACCAAGAATGGCAATGATATCCTGGAGACCCTTGTAGGACTGGAGGAGAAGCTGAACCTGCATGGCAACGGAGTAGTGCTCCTCACCAACGATACGTGGGTCCATCATGCGGGACTTGGAGTCAAGTGGATCGACGGCTGGGTAGATACCCAACTCAGAGATACCACGGGACAAGACGGTGGTGGAATCCAAATGGGCGAAGGTGGTGGCTGGGGCTGGATCAGTCAAATCATCAGCTGGCACGTAGACGGCCTGGACGGAAGTAATGGATCCCTTGGTGGTGGTGGTAATGCGCTCCTGCATAAGACCCATGTCAACTGCGAGAGTTGGCTGGTATCCGACGGCGGATGGAATACGACCGAGGAGAGCGGAAACCTCGGAACCGGCCTGGGTGAAACGGAAAATGTTGTCAATGAAGAGCAACACATCCTGTCCCTCAACGTCACGGAAGTACTCAGCGACGGTAACACCAGTAAGGGCGACACGGGCACGGGCTCCCGGTGGCTCGTTCATCTGACCGAAGACCAGGGCGACCTTGGATTCTCCCTCAAGGTTAATGACCTTGGTCTCCTGCATCTCGTGGTAGAGATCGTTACCCTCACGGGTACGCTCACCGACACCGCAGAAAATGGAGAAACCACCGTGAGCCTTAGCAATGTTGTTGATAAGCTCCTGGATGAAAACGGTCTTTCCGACACCGGCACCTCCGAAAAGTCCAATCTTACCACCACGGGCGTATGGGGCGAGAAGATCGACAACCTTGATACCGGTGACGAGAACCTCGGCGGTGGTAGACTGCTCAATGAAAGGTGGGGCGTCGGCGTGAATTGGGGCACGCAGCTTGGTGTTGATTGGGCCACGCTCATCAATTGGGTCACCGGTAACGTTCATGATGCGACCAAGGGTCTCTGGGCCGACTGGAACCATGATTGGGTTTCCGGTATCAGTGGCGCGGTGGCCACGGACAAGTCCCTCAGTACCATCCATGGCAATGCAGCGGACGACGCTCTCTCCCAAGTGTTGCTGTGATGCTTGTCAGCGATGACCGAATGCGGAAGACTCTTCATGTGCCAACTTACAGCGACCTCAAGGGTCAACTTCTGGTCACCATTCATGGTCTCGAGGGCGTTGAAAATAGCTGGAAGCTTCTCGCTATCGAACTTGACTGCGGAAGTGTATTAGCCCCCATTGTATATGATTGTAGCACCCAAGCGTTGATGGCGTTGAGGTCCTCCAGGCTTCTCGAGTTCGCCCCGACAGAGTTTTAGCGTACCATCGACAACGGCACCAATGACCTGATGAATCTTTCCGTGGAGATAAGAGTCGGTGCTGGCGAAACGAGCAGCTGAGGCCCTGAGGCCAGTAGCCAATGCTGGGCGGAAAGCAGTGCGCGATGCTGCTGCCACCGATGGGCGGACAGCCTTCAATAATCCGCTATAGCCGAAGTCCCGGTCAGCTCAATTCATCTCAATTGGAGCCCCAAGGGCAAATATGAAGCTGTATCGGGGTTAGACGAACCTCTTAAACATCCTGACAGATGACGAAGAGCGATGGAGGATGTGAGTGGAGATATAGAGGTTATGGGAGACGGTCTTGAGGAGGAGCAGACGAGTTCTGTCGTGAAGTCGGAAATCATCTCTCTGGCTCGCTTAAAATGTCTTGGCAAACATCCAGCAGCGACGTCGACGCCGCGAAGGCGGCATCACCATCACTTCTAAACAATCAAGGACGGAAAAATAACAATCTATATCGTTCCTATTTTCTATCCTTCATTGTTGCCAAATTGCAATGGTGATGCTGTTACGAATGACTCTTCAATGTTGTTGTGGTACTTCGTCATTTCTTCCAAGCTCTCCACGTGACGTCGGGAGGTCTCGGCTCTACCGGATTACAGGAGAAGTGGGAACATGGGGCAACACTCGGACCGTTGCATTCAGGGCGAATGTATGAACAGGACAACAGTATCAGGAACATGGTAATGAACTTCTATATTAACAAAGTCGCTACTCTAGCTAAGGATATCAAAAGCGAGATGTGCCAGATTTCCGGCCGAAATTTGTCTCAATACGCGCCTCCTGACCACGTCTTGGCGCTTGCATATTGCCTCGGCAATTTCCAGTCTCAAGTTTCCACGAATTTCACCAACCTTGAACGATATCAGCCATTCTTACATGATACTTATCTTCCTAGGGTGTCTTCAAGAGCAAGGACCTGGGAATATTAGCAATGGACTGTGTATTATTGTATCTTGTTCAACTTACGATGGCAGTTCTTGTTGGAAGATAGGCCTGCAGCGAGTTTTGACGTCCATGCCACTCTCCTGGCTGAGTAAAGAAGCGCGAGGAGTGTTCAACACGCCCAAACCCGCCGAAAGCCTTATCATCAGAGCTCAGGACGATTCTGTAAGTACCTGGCACATCAACACTAACCTTGTAGTCCGTGAAGCTCTTCTCTGGATGAAAGTTGAAGATCCACAACAGTCCCGCCCTCTCGAAGACAATCACCTTGTCACCCTCGTGCTTCAAGCTGATGTAGGCTTGAGGGGCATGCAGCCATCCATACTTATCTTCGGTCTTCTGCATCGCACCATCGAACTGGTTTAGGAAGTCGTATCTCAAGAGCTTATCCTCCGTGAGATTGAGTTGGCGCCTGGCGTAGTGGAAACTGTTGCCGTTGCCCTCTCTTGGGAAGTCCAGCCACTCAGGGTGGCCGAACTCGTTGCCCTCAAAGTTGAGATACCCCTCTCCACCAAGTCCATGAGTAAGAAGGCGAATCATCTTGTGGAGCGCGATACCACGGATGACAACTGGAGTGTACTCTGTCAACACGGACATGTTGGTGTACATCTCCGCATCACACAAGTGCATCATGATGGATTTGTCACCGACAAGTCTGAGAATTGTTAGCAAGCATTACTGAAAGACCGAAGGAGACGCTTACGCTTGGTCATGAGACTCAGCATATGCAATAGTCTTCTCGCCATGGCGGCGATTGGTGAGAGTAAAGCAAATGCTACCCATGTCCCACTCGCTATCTTGCTGCTCCTTGAGAATCTTAATCCACATGTCAGGTATGGCCATGGCGAGTCTGTAATCAAAGCCAGTACCGCCCAGTGATAATTTGAGGCACAATGCTGGCATTCCGGAGACATCTTCTGCAATGGTGATGCATTCTGGGTACAGGTCGTGTAACATCTCGTTGGCGATCATGAGATAGACAAGTCCATCCTCATCAACACCGTCTCCGAAGTACTCATGGTAGCCGCCAGAGAATCCCCTGAGCGCTGTTAGCATAGTTTTATACGGTGAGTTTGCTCGTTACTCACGTTCCGATACCGTGATGAGTGTAGATCATACTCGTGACACCATCAAATCTGAAGCCATCAAAGTTGTACTCATCCATCCAGAAACGCAAGTTACTGAGCAGGAAGCGCAGAACCTCGTGGCTGCCATAATTGAATAGACGACTGTCCCAAAGCTCGTGACGACCCTTTGCTCCCCCATGGAAATAGAGGTGATCTGAGCCATCAAACTCGTTGAGGCCGTCCAGAGTGTTCTTCGATGCGTGAGAGTGCACGACATCAAGCAGGACAACAATGCCCATACCATGTGCAGTGTCAACCAGTTCCTTCAAATCTTCTGGAGTTCCAAATCTGCTGCTAGCAGCGAAGAAGCTATTCAATTGGTAGCCGAAACTGGCGTAGTAGGCGTGCTCCATGATTGCCATCAGTTGAATGACGTTGTAATCCAATGCCTTGATTCTTGGCAAGACATTCTTAGTGAACTCCTTATAGGTCGTCACTCTTAACTCTGGGGATGAGATGCCGACATGTGCTTCGTAGATTCTGACGCTCTCTGGCTTATTCGGCCTTGGGTGCTTGAAAACATATCTCTCGGACTTTGGAGGATTCCAGAAACGGCCATCATATACAGGGGAGACATCCAAGTCTTGTGTGACGTATTTGATCCATGCTGGAATTCTCTCAATGCTCTCGCCGGATGGTAATATCATCGAAATCTGTGGACCAACCGGTTAGCATTCACTCAAAATTTCCAAGCGCAGGAGATGGACTGTCCACAATCCATTGCTTCAAATGAGCATGCGTACCCTGATCTTGGAATTGTGTGGAATCGCTGGCTCGCCGTTCGTTGCTGGGAGAGTCACTTCCCATACGCCGAAAGGGTCTCTCTTCATCGGCGTTGCCTCTCTGTTCCAATCATCTGTATATATTAGCTGTGTCCATCCCGCTCACCGTGGCGAGGCACTGACTGAAGTCACCAATAAGAAATGCTTGTGTAGCATTTGGCGCCCATTCGCGATAGGTAATGTTGTTGTCCTTGTCCACATTGAAGCCAAACTTCTCGAATCCTCTGCTGAACTTCTCTAATCCCCCTTCGGTCTCGTTGATCTTCTCGATCCAGTTCTGTGCTTTGCTAAAGCGTTTCTTCAGCTGCTCCTTGAACGGAGAAAGGTATGGATCGAGTTGAATGACACCTGTGGTGTAGTTAGAAAGTGCTCGTAGCTTATCAGAGCTCCAAAGCTAACCGGTTCCATCTGGGCGACCCTCCGCAGGAGTGCTGAAGAGAGTGTTGGCGGACTCTTGGTTTACGGGATCCATCTTTGCTGTTTACTAGAGCGAGAAACGGTTTGTGTGAGGTCTCGTATTTTGCAATTTTTAGGCTGATTGTGGTAGTTGATGGCAAAGGTTTAATGGGATGTCGTATGTCTGGAGGGTAATTGCTAGGTGAGGGTGGAGCAAGACGACAGGCGGGTAAAGTAGTATTAAGGTGGGGTTGAGGGGCAGCAGCACAAGATGTTTATCAAGTATTCCCAATTGATCTCTTGGTTACAAGGGTTTCCTTCTGATTCAGCCAGTGAGTAGAGCCAGTGAGTAGAGCCAGTAAGTTTGAAGTCTCTGCCCGTCCTGCGAAAAGTGTTGAGCCCTATCTCTTGGTTGGATGATTTGGCGATAAGCTGAGCACACCTCACTCTCAATGACGCCCACCCCTGCTGTTGGGTAAGCTGCTAAGTTGCTAAGCTGCCAATCTGCAGTCTGCTGTCACTTCCCGCTTAGGCCTGCCATCACAAGTTCACAACGGGGAAAGGCCCGGGGAAGGGCCCGGGGAACCGCTGAGGGCTGAAGTCAGAAGAGATTGTTGAACATTGACCACTGTTCCTATTGTTTGACTCTCTCACTATGAAATTCCGCATTGAGCTTTCATGCATCAATTCAATTCCTGACAATTAGGTCTCGCTGATACCCTTGCACAATATCTTTATTTAGAAACAACAGAGCCAGACGAGTCGGGATGATGTCAATGTGCTTGCTGCCCGAATCACTGTCGTGTCTTAAGTCGTCTAAAGAGGTCTCCCGAGTTTGCTTTGCAGCCATGAGGTCCTCACAATGGGCGGATTCGCCGTTATATGCGCGTTAGAGAGCCAACAAGGCGTCGAAGGAACAAGCGAGCCGTATAAGCGAGCGCCTTCGTACCCGTACTCATGGTCCTGGGCCAGCTGAAGCTCTTGCAGCTTATCGCGCTCCTTATCGCGCTGCAGCGTGGAGCCTCGATACAGCGCCAACTCCGCCGGGTAACAGTCATCTAGACAACACCTGCATTGCACAGCCATCCTCCTTGAAACGTCGCTTCGTAGAATGCCGCGTTAATATCACACCTAGCTGCCGCACCTATCGGCTGTAAACTTTGACACTTACTATGTGAACTTCCTACTCAATCATTTACCATGCCTTTGTCCCATCGCTTTACAGCCACTATGGCTCGCTGCCGACACGTCGTCCCCACCACTATCACCAGCACCTCATCACTCATACCTCCTAAGAGTCGTCCACCTCACCCGGTATCATTCTCAACCACCAAGCGGTCAGAAAACCCAGGCCCCAGCAAATCCAACTTCAGCCAACCTTACACGGGTATCTATGAGCCAGGAGGTCCAACTCGCGGACCCCTAGGTCAAACCTCCAACAACGGCGCAGCTCGCATTACTCCGCGGAGGCTGAAGCAATACCTCGACAAGTATGTGATTGGACAAGAGAGGGCAAAGAAGATGCTGTCAGTGGCGGTCTATGGGCACTATTTGAGGGTGCAGGAGATTAAGAGACAGGAGTACGAAGAACAAGGACGGATAGCACGAGAGGCTAGGAAGAAGAGTCTCATGGCCCAAGAGCTTTACAACTCAGAAGGTTCGCTTTACCGGCGTTACGAGGATCTCTGCTAATTGGTTTTCAGAAACGGGTGTTGACGAAGCACGACTGAAAAAGCGGCTGGAATCGCTAGATGCAGAAACCGACAAGGTCGCCGCAAAGGAGACCCGCCTATACACACCCATACGGGAGAATGACTTCGACTCCTTGGCTGACGCGCCTACTGTAGTTCTTGAGAAGACGAATGTCATGGCTCTCGGACCAACCGGTGTTGGCAAAACACACATTCTCAAGACACTCGCAAAAGCACTCGACGTGCCATTCAGCATGTCGGACTGCACATCAATGACACAAGCAGGCTACATCGGCGAAGACGTAGAAGCGTGTGTCCAACGGCTGCTGGCAGCCGCAGACTGGGACGTCTCACGCGCGGAACACGGCATCATCTGTCTAGACGAGGTCGACAAGCTCGCCGTAACCAAGTCAATTAATGGCCGAGACGTGGGCGGGGAAGGAGTGCAACAAGCACTGCTCAAGCTCATTGAAGGCAAGAGCGTTACTATCTCTGCGAAAGGGGACCAGAGGAGCTCGAGAAATAGCAATTCGAGATTTGGGCCAAACTTTGATAATAGTTCCCAGAATGGGAATAAGCCAGAACAGTATACGGTTCGCACGGATAACATTCTGTTTATCTTTACCGGTGCTTTTGGTGGATTACAGAAAATAATTACCGAGAGACTACCCAAAGGGTCAATCGGTTTCGGTGCCTCCGTCCGCGACAAATCAGCCAATGAAATGTCAATGAGTCGTGCAGACGCAGAGGTATACTTCAAGAACCTACCTTTCTACACCCCCGCCTCTTCGTCGTCAAATAGCCTGCAGCTCGAAGACGAAGAGATGCGCTACAACCCTCTGGACCTCGTCACCCCGGACGACCTGAGGACATTCGGGTTAATACCAGAATTCATTGGTCGGATACCAGTCGTCACAGCACTCTCCTCACTATCCGTCTCCGAACTCATGCGCGTACTCACCGAGCCACGGAATAGTATCATCTCCCAATACACACTCGAATTCGCATCCTCCGGCGCCGAACTCCTCATTACCACTCCCGCGCTCTACGAGATTGCCAAGTCAGCACACAAGCTGAAAACAGGCGCCCGAGCACTGAGGTCAGTGGTGGAGAATATGCTTAGTGAGGCAAAATTCGAGGTCCCTGGCAGTTCGGCAAGGTTTGTACTGGTAACGGCCAAGGCGGCGAGGATGCAGGCGGGCGTGGATTTCTTTAGTAGGGGGTGTAGGGGAGAGTGGAGGAGGGCGTTTGACGATGAGGAGATGGAGTGGAGGGGGGAGCAGGAGAGGAGGAGGAGGAAGAGTGACGGCGTGTCGGGGAGTTTTGAGGAGTTGGGGCAAGGGGCTGCGAGTTGTTAGTGGAATAGAGGGAGGGCGGCATGGATGTTATGGCTGGAGTTGTCTGGTTGAGTGATTTAGCGGGTTGAGCTGGGCATGATCGTATGGGTACACATATTCCCGTCGCAGAGGAGTAGGAAAATACGGAAAATTACCGAACTGGCACTCATCGTGTGGTGGATTTCGAAATTGCCACTTTTGATAATCTTTATGCCTAGAGTGCCACTTCCATGTATACTTCAAGTCGTGTGAGCATAGAAGTCTTTAGTCCTTGCCCGCTTACCACAAGTGCTTTCAATTTTGATAGAGTTCCGGTTTAGATGAGCTTAAAGACCTCAACTTGATACCGGCGAACATCGCATGATAGCAAGAAGGGCCAACCAGCTACACACCCCAGCTAAAAATCTTAACTCGAGAAAGACGAGAAGACTTTGATTATTGTCATACCAATTGAAACTTCAAATAGCTACCAGGTTAGCGGCTATCAGGATATCGTTTGCCACCAGCACACACCATTCAAAAATGAATGGCGATGGTGCCTCTATGCTCGGAACTTCCCTCCCCACAACCAGCAGCAACAAGTCAATGTCGAAATTAAACTTTGATCATACTAACCGCTTAGCACGTACAGAAACGTAAACTAGGAATGATCTCGCTGTTTGATGAGGCGCGAGTTATGAGAGATGGCAGCTTTGATAGTTAAATCCTCGAAAGTGGCAGTTGGGTAATGTTCTGTAGAAGTCAAGGTTTCTTGAAGAAGGATTGTGAGTCATTCCTTTGCGGTGCCAAAAGTCGTAAAGTTGCAGAGGCCTTTAAAATGGTTGTCGACTAGTCATTGACCCGATACCTGTGGCTCGAGTCCCAAGTCCGTCAAATGTATGTCATTCATTGATGGCGAGACATACCCATTTCCACGTAATGGAGCTACGACCGACCATGCCAGTCGTGATAGCAATCGACTTATTGGATTAAGATACCATCTATCTCCTAAGAAGGCTATTCGCCTAGTTATCTACTGTTCGTCTAATATCTCTGCAGTACTCCCTGCACGACTCCATCAACAACAACATTGCCCAGGCTGACCTCTCCAATACCAGTCTCGGCCGAGCTTCCATGCTCCAGCCATGCTGCCAGGAGGTCATTGCTCTCCCTCGGCTTAATATCATCTGCTCTAGTACCAATCGTGATGTGAGGCAACGCGTTAGTACACTCCCATCCATCTCCTACAATTCTTACAACGATCGCCATCAGCATGTCATTCCACACAGCCCTCTCCAGCTGGACCTGACAATGTCCCATCTCATGCTCCTCACCACCCTTGCTAGCGTGGAGCTCCTTGTACTTCTCCCAGATTTCCGGCTGTTGCTTAGCAGAAGATCTGTGCATAAGGGTGACGTGGAATTTAGGCTGAACGCGTTTGCTTGTCTGAAGGCGGTGGAAGAAAGCCGCCTGGTCATTTGACAATGATCCAAAAACCTTCTGAAGCGTGTTGTTAATGACGTGCCCTGGAACCTTGATTGCCATGTACTCGAGCGCCCGCCTCTTCGGCGTAGCCGGAGCCTTTAGCGAATTCTTGGGCTGATTCTTGTTTTGAGCAGGCTTCTGGTTTTCCTTTTGCCTGTGGTGATTTTGCGGGCCAAGAGAATGCTTGATGTCTGGCTTCCACTGGCTCATGGCATAAGCGATTGCATTGTCCAAATCGTCGCCTGAAGGCATCTCACTGAACAACTTTGGATACGTCTCGTGGAGCTTGCCGATAATGGTCTCAAGATTGGTGCGTGACTCCATGGTTGGATCAAGGTCAATGACCAGATCGAAGCCATCATCTGGCTCGCGCTCCGTATTGACAGGCTCGTAGCGCTTGATGAAACCTTCCATAATGCCGATCACCTTATTCGTTTCAGAGGCAGCCTGTATGGTTTGATGATTGTCGCCTCTTGCTAGGACACGGGCCTGAGTGACCTGCCTCATCTTGTCGACTGACTTCTGGTCGTGTGCGAAGTTAAGTGCCACTAAACGTGCTGTAAGCGTAGCCTTGTGGACGTCACCGATGAGCTGCTTCCTTTCGTGTCTCTGAGCATTGTTTCTGTCTGCATACACGACTGGCTTCTCCTTGAGCTGATCCAGGGCCTCCTGCGTAAATCTCGGTGGTCTGTTCTTTCCGGTAATGTTGTCGTTTTGAACATGGCCCCAACCAAATAGGTGGGTCAATGCAACCGCGATGGTTGTCTTTCCGCATCCAATTGTTGCTATTGGAACAAGAATGACGTCTCTCGAGACATCTGCTGGTGGCCCGCCAGTTGCAGCATACTCCATACGAATGATATCAGAGCCCTTCAAATTCTTCTCCGTAAGGAACGCATCACGGAGCTCAATAATGCCGTGATTCTCGTTGTACTCCTTCGCCAAATGCTTATTACTAGCCAATATCCTCCGGGCGTAAAGCAAGTATTCTTCCGTGATCTTCGCGTGCTTCTTGTATCGAGGTGGCTTTCCGTTGATCAGCGCCTTGGTGCATTCACGCCATTGTCTATACAGCAAATACGGCTCCTCGAACTTGTACTTGAAGAACCAATCTTCGTAGTCGTTGCAGTGCTGTTTTGACTTGCATCTGATCACGAACCCCTCAACGTCGCGCCCATTGTAATGACCAGTCTCAGCGACGGACTCGAGAAACTTTCTCGTGGCAGCCAGATCATCAATGACCAGGAAATCCGTGCGCTTGAAACCCCAATCGTCGGCAAATCTTTGCACCTCAGCACCAGGATATGTCATGAAATTGGGGATATTGATGTTGATGCCGTGTAGGTATAGTCCCGCTTGGTCGCCACGGTAGGCAAGAATATGCTCCTCAAAGTTATCATCGCAAAGTTCGGCAACAGCGGTTGCATTGCGCTTTCTCAACTCCCTCGCCAACTCTTGCCTGGTCTTCCCTATTGCTTTGAGCTGTCGATCAACCCATTGCTCTCCTGCCTTTGCATGACTGAGCTCCGTATCGCTGCGCTCTCCAGTTGAATGCTTGCTGCATACCAGGAGGGTATCATCATCGAGGCCACTGATAAAAATGATGCATCCGTTCTCCTTCAGACTCAATTCGTATGGCGCTTTCGTGAACTTTTCGATATTACCCCACTTAGTCGCGGTGACCTCGTCTGTGTTGAAGAACTTGTCGTAGCCTCTGGTTGCAATCTGTGGTCTGCCGTCTTTGGTGTGGTAGGTGAAGAGGCCTCTCGCGTACGTTGGGAGATCTGGACGCTTATAGTCCCAGTCTTGAAGGCGCCATGAATCGACGACAATGTTGTCTTTAGACTGTGCTACCGGAAATGCTGTCTTTTTACAGCTGAAAGTCGTCTTAGAAGCAGCGGCTCCCTTCTTGCAATGCGTCTCGAGATTGTTGATTAATTCTGCGACATGCTTGTCGTCCTGAGCCACGAATGGCACGGTATTGTGGTGCGCCATGTGAAGGCTACAAGAGGGAAGCGATGGAGTAGTATAGGTGTAAAGTGGACGTATGTATGAAGAATTGAAGCTAGAAGCAGTACGGGAGCCTTTAAATAGGCAAGAAACATACAAGGTAAGAAGCGTCTGCTCTTTTTCAACATAACCACATTCGCCGACGCTGAAACAGGTCACCGACCGTTCAGTGCCTGACATCTCAGCCGTGCGCGGGGTGCTACTGTTAGCGCGCTTCCAGCAAGGGAGCGCCACAGCCTTGTCGTGGGGTAATTTTAGTTGACTGGCGATCTCGTGGACTGGAATCACAAATCAAGCATCAAACGGATCAAAACAAAAACTCTATTTGCCATCTATTCACCATGCCTAACCTCCTCATCCTCGCAGCCGACAAGCCAGACAACGTACTGGTGTTTCTTCGTGACGAGCCAGGTCTCGCCACTGTTCAAGACGAACATGGATATTCTCTAATCCACGCCGCCGCTTCATACAATCACTTCGAATTACTGCGCGCACTCGTCCAGGACTACAAGGTTGACGTCAATATCAGAGACGAGGACAATGAGTCTGCTCTATTCGTCGTGGAGACTGTCGATGCAGCCAAGGCGCTCATCGAACTGGGTGCCGATGCTCAATCGACTGGCGATGAAGGGAAGACTGCCAGACAGAGGATCGAGGAGGATGGAGATTTTCCTGAGATTGTGGAATACTTAATGTCGCTCGAGGATCCTTCAAAAATCGCAAACAGTGCCAGGCCCCCCTCTCCACCGATTATCGATGGCGCACCGCCAGTTCCAGAGGGCGTTCGCGTCAACGTTGGCACCATGCACCCCGACGAGGTGGGGGACAACGAGGTCAACGAGGAATTCAGAAGAGCTATTGAGCAGCTTGCCCAGAGGGCAGACTTCCAAGGAGAGGAGGGACAGGCCGAGCTCAGGAAGTTGATCACCGAGGCACTTCAGGGCCAAGTTGAGGACGACAGAGCCGTGCGTCAACGTAGAGCTTGAGCGCATACTTCAGTTGCGTTCAATTTCCCATAGTAAAAACTCTGGAGAGGAACCGGGTATCGCCAGTATGGTACAATCTCTTGCTCCGGCAGGCAAACTAGACTGGAAGCCAGTGACGGAGCAGGTGTACCAGGACTTGGCAGGTGCTGCAACGAGGGCTTCGACAAAAGTGCCGTGGACCCAAGAGGATGGGAGAAAGCCCGACCAAGAAAGTCTTACCAAGTTCTCTGGTCTGCCATCGGAAGTAGTCTCGGGGATGGTGTACCTCGAGAGAAATGGGTCAATGTGGTCATTGACAGCCACCCTAGGGCTTTCCAGTTGTACCAAGGAGATCCATTCGTAGAGATCTGTCGCAAACTCACCAAAATCATCTACGGCCTCTATTGATAAAGATGCTGGCGGCTGAAGATGTGGGACTTGTACCGACGAAGATTGTGAAACGACAGCTTCGACGCCAGTCTTGACTGGGTGATAGTTTTCAAGGGGATCTGGCGAAGGCGCTAGAGACGTTAGAAAGTAATCAAGACGTTCTCTATCATTGACCTACCTTCACAGCCGACATTGCAGAACAGCCAAGTAACTGGTTTATCAAGCACCTGCTTCATTCCATAGGCGATTCTGTCGAAACCTTTCTTTCCGTGAAGCATTGATGGCAATCTTAAGTTGATTTCCACTACCCATCGCAACCTTGACCGTCTGCTGCCCGTTGATCCATCTGGACGTCCCACTAAACCTGCTCTCTCATAGCTCTCTTTGTCCAGTGCGAGCGTCAACATGCCCTCCCTCAGTGAGAAAACATTGTCGACACCATGAACACCCTCCGAGAGCATCAAGACATTGCCTTTTTTGACATATTCAGTGAAAAAATCGCCTTCTAAGATCCCACTCAAAGGCATGGTGACACGTGAATAGCTCGGTTGTTGCATATCGAGTAGCTCCTTGAAAGCATCGTAACTGGATTGTGGAAGAATAAACTCAGTCTGTTTCGCCTCATTAGTCAAAATACAGTTCAAATATGGAATATAGTCGGACCTTAGAAACGAACGGCATACTCAAAATGGACGAGTATGGCTTCCTCTTTGATGGTGGCTGTGCTTGGTCCAAATGACCCATAGTTCCATACGTGACAAAACATGTCTCCTTCTCTTTCTGCTCCTTGCCAAACTGTAATAACGACATTTTTGCTTGTTGACAACTCAAAGTCGCTCGTGGTCGAGATACAAATGCCCAAAAGCTCAATAAGGCCTAGCGCAGTATCATTCTCAATCCAGTGCACACGAGCCACAACATTGTTTTGACACGCGTGGATCCATCAGAAGTCAGGAGCGCTCAGCCTTCCCATCAGCCTCGTCGTCAATGAGCCAGATCACACCTCCTTCTACACATCCATGATGGCGTCGAGATTTGGCCCATCTTCACTTCACCAGCGCGACCCGCGCAGCGCGCTCTTTGAGGGGTATGAGCCCAGCTCCAGCACGAGGGTAGGGAGCAACAGCCCGAATCGCTTCGGAAATGGAGGGTTGAGTGCTGGACGCCCGGGCTACAGGCCGGCTACGCCAAATTCGAGGTATGTTTAATAACCCTGAGATTGAAGATTGGGATGTTGCTAACCGTTCATAGGGGACAGTATAACGATGCGACACTGAACGAACTAGAAAGCCAGAATGATGGACAGGTTGAGGGTATCTTGGGCAAAGTTAAGCAGCTTAAAGATGTGCGCCATACGATTGCAATTACATGTGTCAAGTACTGATGTATGACGCAGATGACCATAGCAATCGGCGACGAGATTCGCGAATCGTCCGCTATCGCAGAGAAGATGAATAACTCGTTCGACAATACCAGACTGAAGCTCAGAGGGACCATGAACCGGATGTTGGTGATGGCGGAGAAGACTGGCGTCCCTTGGAAGGTGTGGCTGGCCTTCTTCACCGCCGTCATCTTCCTTTTTGTATACGTCTGGCTGTTCTAGGTGACGAGGCAAGAACGACTTTAAGAAGACAATTCATACCATAATTACCACCTCCCGGCGAACCACATTTGTATGGAGACTTGACGAAGCCTACTCCCTGTCACAGAGCACTGCGCGAAAGCGCTGTCTGTTGCCACTTTCATTCGCAAACTCGAATGCCATTGCTACTTTAACATGCTATCTAACGATAACTTGTTACTTGGCTGTGGTGCCTGTCCAGTTCGTGATGGCAGTGACAAGTACAATCCTCTATCATATATCTCTGATGCGATGTCTTCGCCGGTTTCTGCCTTCGTCACATCATGGGTGGATAGAACAACTATTGCTGAACGTCTGCGCATCCGTGGCTATGGAGGCTTCCATATAGTAAACAGGCAGCGGAGCAGTGAGCGTCGAGCTGGTAAGAGTGTCAGGTGTTGAAAGACTCGGCGTGCTTCAACCTGAACTTCCAGCACTACTGGTTTCCTCATCTGAGCTGCTCAATTCTGCCTCCGTGTCGGTGTGCTCGTAGCCTCCAGCCTCGGGAACGTCGTCGTCGAGATTACCTTCCATGCCCATATCAAGATCAGCATCCATGCCTAATGTTTCATCATGCTGAACATGCTGAACCACATCTTCCTCAAGAAACATTTGGGAAGCATCCTCTGTCTCCGAACCGTCGTTCCCTTCGTCGCCAAAACCAACACCACCCGATCCCTCTTCTCGCAACAATGCATCTCGATACCTGTCATCAGGTATGCGCAACGAAGTGTTTACCGGCGTATCGTCTTCCTCTGATGACGGGTCATCCTCGGACTCTGGCTCTATTGCTGTGTCGTCGGCGTCTGGGATTTCGTCATCCGGATCCGGCGCAGCCTCCAATTCAGCTGACTCCTGAGCAAGCTCTTCCACTTCCCCCATTTCCGCCTCCGCAAGCTCCTGTTGCAACGCCTCGCGTCTCATCGCCTCCTCATGCTCCTTTGCCTCACGTTCCTCCTCCCTGATCATATGTATAGTCTTGTTGATTCCAGGTGGCCTGATCCAGCCCACGCCGTAATTTTGCACGTTCAGCTTTCTTCGTTCCATATAAACCTCGTCCGCACGAAGCTGTGCAAGTGGGGATCTTCCTATCGGGCCATGCTGGGGGCGTCGGTGTGATTGAGGTGCGGAGCTTGATGAGGAGTGGCCGTGGTTGCTTGAATGGTCGGCGGCGTGGGCTTCACTATGTGCCGAGTCGTTCGAGTGATCGCTCGAGGTATACCATAGCGCATAAGACTATGATAGTGTCAGTATGTGTTCTAAATGATAGACAGGATGCAGCTCACGTCTCGAGGTGCTAAGCTTGGCAAGGTCGATAGCATTGTGCAGGTGGCTGAATATCAAGAATAAATATAGTTGTGCTGTCCCTTTAGTCCGCGAAGGCTCGTTGCTGAGATTTTTGAAGTGGTGGCTAACTCTACACAGCTGCGCCGTGATGATGGGTATGTAAGTGAGTGGTGGTACAGTACTCTAGAAGTAAACAAATGGCAAGGCTGAAAGCGCCACAAAGGTATGAGGCGACAGATCCACTAAAAGCGCAACCTTGCAGGACCCATGGGCTGGATCTCATGAAACTCCAGCCAAAGTCAAAATGTTACGAAAACAATGACACAAGTGTCAAAGTAAACATGGTGGGAGTTTACGCTGCTTTCTGATACCCACCTTTCCATGTGAAGAAACCAGATACCAGGAGAACACTTTGTATGGAGTTCTTCTCTATGTCCAGCGTGCTCTTGAAATCGCAACTGTACTCGGCATCGTTACGCTTGTCTGAAGGGACAGGCTTTCACATGTTGAGGTGCATGCGACTGTGCTCCCAGCGAGTGAAATGTCCGGTATTGCACAAGAGCTTAATCCGTGGCGTGGAGTACGGGTGTGTGTGGGGAGCACACTGCCTGTTTGTCCAGGATATGGAAGGCAAATATGGACTAGTTGGAGAGGTTGACAGATGACCGGAACAGCTTCCTCCACTGTACCCAGGGCCAATAATGGTAGAAATTCGCTATTAAAAGCTCCTGGAATAGCTGAGAGTTTCGCATAATTGCAGGTCCTGGTTAAATTAAATGATTAATAATAACTCGGTGAGCAACCGAGACTCATTATTAAGTGGTAATCGACTTTAACCACTCCAGTCGTCCCAAGGTGCTGCTCGGCGAGAGGAGTTTACTAAGATCTATTATCACAGGCTTCGAACGTAGCCCTGTCTTATCGATGCACTACCCCACCTCAACCCACTGCTCGAACGTCAGTCATGGTTGGGTACCTGCAGGTGGTGCCCTTCTTCCCTTGTTTAGCATGTTGTATGCGGCGGAGTCCCCCATCTACACACTGGACGCCGTTGCCGGAGGCATCTCTGAGACACGCTTCTGCCATGCAACTGCCCCTCCATAGGCCCAGAGATTAGCGACGCATACCTACAGTACTCAGGCAAGATACCGAGGACCATCCATCATCCCATTCCCCATCCGCGCATGGGATAACAATAATCTTCGCTCTCACTGGTTGGCTGTCGACATACAGCCCTTATCGTGCGCTCTGCTGCCACGGGTGAAGTCCGATCTTACTTGCGGCAAGCTCTCATTCATTGGCATGTACCCGGGATCTCCCTCGTGCTTGGCTTGAGCGACTTGACCTGCTCCTGCTGCTTCCTACATTTCTCAAAACCTTTCTCCCACTGAACTTTTCCTTTTGCATCACCGCGTTTTGAACTTTATCGTCGACCTGAACGTTATAACAGCATAGGTAGAACCTGATAAGTAAGCCACTAGAGTTATCACATTTGTGCACCTCCAGCATCTGCAACTTCTCGAAGAAGATCAGGCACAGAGGCTGCCACCAAATCAGTTCAAGCTTACTTCGAAGCCCTTGCGAACGCAGCGAACAGCCGAAACCTCAGCAAGTGCTTCAAGTCTTCGACGAAAACTGTAGCTGTGTCAACACCACGAGTTGATGGCACAAGCTTTCGCTGGTGCTTTCACCTTGACATCAACTGTTTATAAACTTGAGCTTCAATCACGGACCTATTCACAATACAGCAGCCTATACTTCTATTAGGCATTCCGTTCTGCCAGCTACATAGCACTCACATGCGCATCATCAAGCCAACTATGAACCTAAACTAATAATCATTCTCGCAGAAAGCGAACTACAACCTTCAGTCTCGACGTCACCGACCAAGATCTGGCCCGGTCCTCTCCTTTCTCTCTCGTCCCTCCGTCAATCAGCCTAATATGGCTGTGACCGACGACTTTGACGATAGACACATCTCGGAGGAAGCTGAGAAACAGCCCTACATTCCATACGAGTATCAGACAGAAGGCAATGGCTCCTGGGCAGGAGCGCTTCCTGTAAAGCAGTAAGTGCCTCAATCCTTTGATACCACGAGCCAGGTCCCAATATATGAAAGCTGGCCACCTAACATGTCAACCTCTTGAACCCTCCTCTGCTACATTATGTATTCGGTTGCGTTTTATTTGAAGCGATCGTATCATGGATGCCTCTCGGTGAAATGAGAACGCCCGAGCTTGAGGTTCTAAGTAGACCACTGACTAATTCGTTTCGGACCCTCAATGTCAATTGCATTTTCCTGGCTACTTTCCATTATGTAGTTTATACAGTGACAGCTAACACGAACCAGAGGACTGTATGACCCAGAGCTTGAGAAAGATGCCTGTGGTGTCGGATTTGCCTGGTAAGTTATACTTCGTACACCAACGAGATTCTCGACACTGATAACTACAAGCCATATTAAGGGAAAGGCGAGCCACAAGGTTGTTAGCGATGGTAAGTGCTTTCTTTCGCTGAGGTCTTTTGAATACTCAGGCTAATATTAACGCAGCACGGAACCTGCTATGCAACATGACCCATAGAGGCGCAGTTGGATCAGATGCGAGAGATGGAGACGGAGCTGGTGTCATGACATCTATTCCACATCGTTTCTTTATTAAGAACTTTGAGCGCGAAACAGACGTGAAGTTGCCACCGCTGGGACAGTATGCTGTAGGCAACTTGTTCTTCAAGCCAGATGAAGACACATTGCAAGACTCAAAGAAGCAGTTGACGGAAATTGCGGAGTCTCTTGGCCTGCGTGTTTTAGGTTGGCGTGAGCCACCAAAAGACTCGACCCTCCTCGGCCCTGCTGCTGCTTCTCGTGAGCCCATTATCCTGCAGCCATTTGTAGTCCTCGCGTCTGCATACGGATCTGGGAATGCCCCGGAGGTTACAGATCCTCAGGAGTTTGATTTCAAGCACTTCGAACGCCAACTATACGTCCTGCGAAAGCGTGCCACTCACCAAATTGGCCTCCATAACTGGTTCTACCTTTGCAGTTTGAGGTAAATGCCCTCTTAGTCCGAGAACGGAAACTTATGATGAAATCACCGTGCTAATATCATTCCAGTAACAAGAATATCGTTTACAAAGGCCAATTGTCACCATCACAGGTGTATTCATACTACTATGACCTCGTCAATGCCGACTACGAGGCACACTTTGCATTAGTTCATAGTAGATTTTCCACCAATACCTTCCCATCCTGGGACCGTGCTCAACCTCTCCGCTGGGCAGCCCACAATGGGGAGATCAATACTCTTCGTGGAAATAAAAATTGGATGAGAGCCCGTGAAGGTGTCATGCAATCTGACATCTTCGGTGATGAGCTGGAGGCGCTTTATCCTATCGTTGAGCATGGAGGCTCCGATTCTGCTGCTTTTGACAACGTCCTGGAGCTGCTGACTATCAATGGTGTCCTCTCACTTCCGGAAGCTGTCATGCTTATGGTCCCCGAGGCATGGCAGGACAATCCAGCCATGGATCCTGCAAAGGCTGCTTTCTATGAATGGGCTGCTTGTCAGATGGAGCCTTGGGATGGTCCGGCTCTCTTCACTTTTGCCGACGGACGGTACTGTGGTGCCACACTTGACAGAAATGGTCTTCGTCCCTGTCGTTTCTACGTCCTGGACGATGACCGTATTATCTGCGGATCTGAGGTCGGGACCATCTCTATCGATGCCGAGCGCGTTGTTCAAAAAGGCCGCCTGCAGCCTGGAAAGATGCTGTTAGTTGATACATTGAAGGTATTTCTACTCTCCACCAGATTTCGAAAGCTACTACTAACGCAAAACTGCTAGGGTAAAATTCTCGATGATGCAGAGCTTAAGGCCACTGTTTCCAATCGGGAAGATTTTGGTTCATGGATCAAGACAAACCTCATCACCCTTCCACAGGTTTACGAAACCTTTGCAGCATCAAGCACACTTGATCTAGCACCAAAACCTGACGATATCGCCATACAACAAGACCCTATGCTGAAAGCTTTCGGCTATACTTTCGAACAAATCAGCCTGCTGCTCGCTCCTATGGCTTCAGATGAGAAAGAGGCGCTAGGGTCCATGGGCAACGACGCCCCGCTTGCGTGTTTGGCTCAAGCACCTCGTCTTCTGTACGAGTACTTTAGACAGCTCTTTGCTCAGGTGACGAATCCGCCTATTGATCCCATCAGAGAGGCGATTGTCATGTCGCTGGAGTGCTATGTCGGTAGGTAAAAAAAAAGTAGCTCTGTTAACCGCTTCCTGCTAATGTTTATTCTTCTGTAGGACCCCAGGGTAATCTCCTTGAGATGGATGCATCTCAGTGCAACCGCTTGCTGTTGCCGTCGCCTGTGCTATCGATTCCCGAGTTCAATGCGCTGAAGAATATCACAAAGCTTCATTCTGATTGGACGGTCAAGGTTATTGACCTGACATTTCCAAAACAAAATGGTGTACAGGGGTATTTGAGACACCTCGATACAATTTGTGAGGAAGTGAGCTCTGCCATTCAGAACCAGGACCGTATTATCATTCTCTCAGACAGAGCTACATCGGCAGAACGCGTCCCCGTATCTGCTCTTCTGGCTTGCGGCATGGTTCACCACTTCTTGGTCAATAACAAGTGGAGATCACTTGCCGCTCTTGTTGTCGAATCGGCAGAGGCTCGAGAGGTACACCATCTCTGCGTCCTCCTCGGCTATGGTGCTGACGCTATCAACCCTTACCTTGCCATGGAAACGATTATCAAGCTCAACCGCGAGAAACTCATCCGCAAAAAGCTTACTGATGACGAGCTCATCCGTAATTACAAGTACTCTGCGGATGGAGGTATTCTGAAGGTTATGAGCAAAATGGGCATTTCGACTTTAGCCTCGTACAAAGGCGCCCAAATATTTGAGGCGCTTGGTGTCGATGACAGTGTCGTGGAGAGGTGCTTCAAGGGCACAGCGACCAGGATTCGTGGCATCACTTTCGAGCTGATTGCCGCAGACGCTTTCCGCTTTCATGAAAGTGGCTACCCATCTCGCTACACGAAAACTGTCAATGCTCTCCCGGAATCTGGCGAGTATCATTGGCGTGATGGCGGTGAGGCTCATGTTAATGATCCAACTTCAATTGCCAACATCCAGGATGCTGTCCGTACCAAGAACGATAAATCTTACGAAGCATATTCGTTGTCTGAATATGAGCAGATCAAGAGTTGTACTTTGAGGGGTTTACTAGACTTTCGTTTTGATGAAAGCCAACCGGTTCCCATAGAACAAGTGGAGCCGTGGACAGATATCGTCGGCCGTTTCTGCACCGGAGCCATGTCCTACGGCTCTATCTCAATGGAGTCTCACTCCACCTTAGCTGTGGCCATGAACAGGCTCGGGGGCAAGTCCAATACCGGAGAGGGTGGAGAAGACCCAAAGCGTTCTAACCGGTTGCCTAATGGTGACACGATGAGAAGTGCCATCAAGCAAGTAGCCAGTGGGAGATTCGGCGTCACAAGCAGCTATCTGGCGGATTCTGATGAAATTCAGATCAAGATGGCGCAAGGTGCTAAGCCCGGTGAGGGTGGCGAGCTTCCTGGCCACAAGGTATCGAAAAGCATCGCGCGCACGAGACATTCCACGCCAGGCGTGGGACTCATTTCACCACCTCCGCACCACGACATTTACAGTATCGAAGACCTTAAGCAGCTCATTTATGACCTAAAGTGCTCAAGCCCTCGTGCCAGAGTCTCAGTCAAGCTTGTATCCGAGACCGGTGTGGGAGTTGTCGCCTCTGGCGTTGCGAAAGCGAAGGCGGATCATATCTTGATCAGTGGACACGATGGCGGAACGGGAGCCAGTAGATGGACTGGTATCAAATACGCCGGGTTACCCTGGGAGCTTGGTCTGGCGGAGACGCATCAGACTCTGGTGCTAAACGATCTTCGCGGCCGTGTCGTAGTGCAGACCGATGGCCAGCTGAGGACAGGCAGGGATATTGCGATAGCATGTAAGTGCCGACTCTGGAACCGGTTGGCGAGCTCTGTGTTAACACTAATAGGTCTACTCGGTGCCGAGGAATGGGGCTTTGCGACTACGCCTCTTATTGCGATGGGGTGTATCATGATGCGCAAATGTAAGTGCCGACCCCAAAACCGGTTAACAGGCTCCCTGTTAACATACTCGCAATAGGTCACCTGAATACCTGTCCAGTTGGTATCGCGACTCAAGACGCCGAGCTACGCAAGAAGTTCCAAGGAACCCCGGAGCACGTTATCAACTTCTTTTACTACATTGCCAACGAGCTTCGAGCGATTATGGCTAAGCTTGGATTCCGGACGGTCAACGAGATGGTGGGACATGCTGAGAAGCTTTACGTCCGCGACGATTTGAGGACGCCGAAGACAGCAGGAATCGATCTAAGCCTTCTGCTCACTCCTGCTAACCAGTTACGCCCCAATGTCGCCCAGCACCATGTCAGATCGCAAGACCACAAGCTCCATGTCCGCCTCGATAACAAGCTTATTTCTGAAGCAGAACTTACGTTGGAGAAGGGAGTGCCATCGAGAATTGAATGCGATATTGTCAATACCGACAGAGCATTCGGCACGTCTTTATCCTATCATGTATCGCGGCGTTACCGCGAGGCTGGTCTACCAATGGACACCATTCACGTTAGCATAAAAGGCTCTGCTGGGCAATCCTTTGGCGCTTTCCTTGCACCAGGTATAACACTGGAATTAGAAGGTGATTGCAATGACTAGTGGGTATTCCTCTTTTGTTCTTTGATGTTGTAGATGCATGTGCTAACCGGTCCTCTCCAGTGTCGGTAAGGGCTTGTCCGGTGGACGTCTGATTATCTACCCACCAAGAGCCTCTGTTTTCAAGGCCGAGGAGAATGTGATTGTGGGAAATGTGTGCCTTTATGGAGCTACGGCAGGAACTGCATTCATCAGTGGGATGGCAGCCGAGCGTTTTGCAGTACGAAACTCTGGCGCAACCGCTGTGGTCGAAGCCGTTGGTGGTAAGTTCCTATCTCTTCCCCTTCCCATGCCATCGTTTCAGTTAACCCTAACCCTACATTAGATCACGCCGTTGAGTATATGACTGGGGGTAGAGTTATCGTGCTGGGCAGCTGCGGTCGCAACTTTGCTGCTGGCATGTCAGGCGGCATCGCCTACGTGCTTGACAAATCTCGCGACTTCATATCAAAGCTGAACACCGAAATGGTTGAAGCCTCTGGCTTGGAAGACCCTGCCGAAATCGCATTTGTGAGAGGGCTGATCGAGGATCACCACCACTACACCGGATCGGAGCTTGCTGCCCGGATCCTCCTCGATTTTAATCGCGCTCTGAAGCGCTTCGTCAAGGTCCTGCCTGTCGACTACAAACGTGTTCTTCAGGAAGGGGCTGCCAAGACGGCGGAGGCCAAGCGAGCTGAAAACCAGTTGCCTATCCTGCCTGGAGTATCGGCCCCACCCACGAATGGTATGAACTGGTCTGCTCATAAGCATGAGAAGACGAAGGTGGATGTGCTCCAAGACATTGAGGAGACTGTTGGCGATGCGGCCGTAGAGAAGAAAAGATCGATGATCCTCGACAAGACCAAGGGCTTCATGAAATACCAGAGGCGCTCAGAGAAGTATCGGTCAGCTAAGACGCGCACCCGTGACTGGGCAGAGCTGAGCCAGCGCCTGGACGAGGACGAGTTGAAATTTCAGACCGCAAGGGTAAGTGGCGACTATTCCCATGTCCTCCATTTTTTACCATCTTTCGGTCTGGTACGACTAACCGGTTTCCCTCCATGCTGCCAACAACGATTTCGATTTCAACTTTGAAATCGGAAACGAGCACGTGGCCCAAAACCGGTTAGCATCACCAGGCCGATTTATCATCAATTATGTTCACTTGTGTTACCTCGAAGAACTATAACTGACTAAAGCCTTTAGTGTATGGACTGTGGCGTCCCATTTTGTCAATCTGACACTGGATGTCCTATATCGAACATCATTCCAAAGTGGAACGAATTGGTCTTCCAAGGCCAGTGGAAAGAGGCACTCAACCGCCTTCTTATGACAAACAACTTCCCCGAGTTTACTGGCAGAGTGTGCCCAGCTCCATGTGAAGGAGCATGCGTTTTGGGCATCAACGAAGACCCAGTTGGCATTAAGTCAATCGAATGTGCCATTATAGATCGCGGTTTTGAGATGGGGTGGATGGTACCTGAACCGCCCAAGGTGCGGACGGGAAAGACTGTGGTCATCATTGGATCGGGACCGGCCGGGCTCGCGTGTGCGGATCAACTTAACAAAGCAGGCCATTCCGTCACCGTTTACGAGAGAGCAGACCGTGCGGGTGGTCTGCTAATGTACGGAATACCAAACATGAAGCTCGACAAGAAGATTGTGCAGCGTCGCATAGACTTCATGGTTAAGGAGGGCATTAAATTCAGGACCTGCGTTAGCGTAGGTGAGGACGTCCAATTGATGGACCTCAAAAGTACCCACGACGCTATTGTTATTGCCACTGGGGCTACAGTGGCGAGAGACTTACCGATCAAGAACAGAAGTTTGTCGGGCATCCACTTCGCCATGGAGTTCCTCCACAAGAACACGAAGTCTCTCTTAGACTCCGAACTTGCGAATGGAGGCTATATCTCTGCGAAGGATAAGCATGTCGTTGTGATCGGTGGCGGTGATACCGGCAATGACTGCATTGGTACGTCGCTCAGACACGGTGCGAAATCCATCACCAACTTCGAGTTGCTGCCGCAGCCACCACCAGAGAGGGCACGCGATAACCCATGGCCACAATGGCCAAGAATCTACCGTGTAGACTATGGTCATACGGAGGTCAAGCAACACATGGGCAATGATCCTCGCGAGTTTTGCATCATGTCGCAGGAGTTCGTCGATGATGGTTTAGGAAATGTGAAGGGTATCAACACAATCCGTGTTGAGTGGACCAAGTCATCTACTGGCGGCTGGGATATGAAGAAGATGGCAGGCTCCGAGCAATTTTTCCCAGCTGACTTGGTACTCCTTTCTATGGGTTTCTTGGGTCCTGAGGAGCGTGTCCTCGGCGATGAGATCGAGAAGGATGCCAGGAAGAATGTGAAGACACCACCTGGGAAGTACACCACTAATGTCGACGGAATCTTCGCTGCTGGTGACTGCCGGCGTGGCCAGTCCTTGATCGTCTGGGGAATAAATGAAGGCAGAATGGCGGCTGTCAATGTGGACAACTATCTCATGCCAGAGACAGGTTCTTACCTTCCGCATACTGGCGGCATGGTGAAGAGAAGCATAGAGTCGGTCCAACAGTGGACACCGAAGCCACCGGTCGATGTGACCACGATAGAAGTTACAGCGTAGTCCATTTGCGGGCACTTAACTTTGGGAGTTTGTGCGTCTCCAACCGGGGGACGAAATCATTGCTTTGCTTAATAGATTTACCATAAATAACATGCAAAACCGAGCCTTTATGCTATCTTGAATGAGTGAACTCGATGCACACGAGATAGCTTGCGTCCTTATATAAATTGCCAGCTTACTGACACGTATCAGTTGCAGCTCTGCTAATCTTATGGCACACTCTTCAGTTTTCACCTTAAATTTCGACAGTGCCACCCGTAATATTTGTTCGAAGCACTAAGATCAATTGCTACGAAATATGCCATCTTAGCTCGAGGTATTACTTTGGATCCTGGTTGTCACAGCAACACAATTTGACCAGGGTCTGCACCACGTGGGGTAACTCTTGAAGTCGCGTTAAGTTCCCGGGGTGTACCACCCATGTGCACTTTCTTATCTCGATAGCAATCCAGGGAACGGTTCAACCTAAGAAGACCATAACCATCGCGCGAATACCACCAATACCCTCTCAAAAACAGTCACCTTTACAAATAGCTATAGCGCCGAAATCATCATGAAGTTTGGCCAATTGCTGGCCAATTCCATTCGCGCTCCTTGGAAAGAGCATTACCTTGACTATGCGAAGCTGAAACTCCTTCTCCGCGAGGATGGCACTGCGGACGAGAGCAAGTCATGGACCGAAGAGGATGAATCGGAGTTCTGCGACGAAGTACTCAACACTCAATTAAATAAGGTCGCATCTTTTCAGGAATCTACCTTCCAGAGTCTCGAACAGAGAACTATACAGGTCGGGGAGAAGCTGCGCGATTTAGCCAGCAATGAGGGAGACGACACTGCAGCGAAGTACAAGGCGATTGAAGATGAGCTGGAACACATTACGAAGGAGACGAATGAGTTAAAAAAGTTTAGCACCTTGAATTACACTGGCTTCTTGAAGATTGTCAAAAAGCACGACCGGAAACGTGGAACCAGATACAAGGTGCGGCCTATGCTGCAGATCAACTTGTCCAAGAGGCCTCTCAACTCAGAGCAAGCATGGACACCACTCGTCAACAAACTCTCCATGATGTACTTCATTGTGCGTCAGAATCTGGAGGACCAAGCGGAGGCGAAAGCGCAAGCAGGCGGAGAGCGAGGTTCATCATCTACCGCAGAGATTGCGGCCAATACCGAGAATAGAGACAAATACACGGCATACAAGTTCTGGGTTCACCCGGATAATCTGCTAGAGGCTAAAACCTACATTTTGAGACACCTTCCTGTCCTCATATTTTCCGAGCACAATCCAAGCCAATCGGACACACCACAAGGCGATCCCACCATTACGTCTCTCTATTTCGACAACTCCAAATTTGATCTTTACTCAGAGAAGGTCGACAAACAAGTTGATGCCTCATCGCTGAGGATTAGGTGGTACGGGCAGTTGATGGACAAGCCTGAGCTACTTCTCGAACAGAAAATCATACATGAGAACGGATCTAGCGAAGAGAAGCGCTTCCCGATCAAAGGCAAATTTATCATGCCATTCATCAAGGGAGAATACAAGATGGAGAAGAATGTGCAAAAGCTCGAGAGGCATGGCCGACCTGAACAGGCCGTGGCCGACTATCAGCAAGCAGTCGGGGATATCCAAAATCTCATTAAGGAAAAGGCTCTGGAGCCAGTCTTGAGAGCAAACTATACTCGCACCGCCTTTCAGAAGCCATTGGATGATAGAGTTAGAATATCCATCGATACCGACCTGGTGTTTATTCGCGAGGACGAGCTGGACTCAAATAGACCGTGCAGAAAGCCAGATTCATGGCACCGCACCGATCTCGACAATAGCCGCATGGAGTATCCATTTACTCACGTCAACTCTGGAGAGATTTCGAGGTTTCCGTTCGCTGTGCTGGAGATTAAAGTGAATGAGAGTGCTGGAAAGAAGACACCTCAATGGATCCAGGATTTGATAGCATCTCATCTAGTGCACAAGGCACCAAGGTTTTCAAAGTTTGTGCATGGAGTTGCATCTCTCTTCGAGGACTACGTTAATAGCTTGCCGTTCTGGCTGAGTGATGTAGAGACCGACATTCGCAAGGATCCGCACACAGCATTCGAGGAAGAAGAACAGGCAAAGGCGCAAAAGGCTGAAGATGAGGCCATTGTTGGAAGTTACATGGGATCCGGCAGCTTTGCAAGACGTGGGAGCTATAAGCCAGCTATGAGCTCGCCGGTTGCGAAATCATATGTTGCGGCGAGGTTGGCTACCGAATCGGCTGGAAAGTCCTCTCGTGCTATGGCGGATGCAGCATCGAGTGGTAAGGGCAAGGATAAAGCTAGGGCCAATGGCGATGAGGGCGGGGTTGGAGCGAGCGGCGAGAGTGTTCCAAACTATGGCACTTTGCCGTCTGTCTTCCCTTCATTTTCTCTTTCACGATACGCACAATCTCGCCGCCAGCATCAAGCTCAATTACCACCTGGAGTTACGAAACCGGGTGTGTTGATCAAGGACTCGGGACCGCTGCAAGTTGAGCCTAAGGTCTGGCTTGCAAATGAGCGCACGTTCTTGAAATGGCAGCACATTTGCATACTGCTCGGCGCACTTGCAGTCAGTTTGTATACTGCAGCAGGTCAGGATACCATTGCTGAGTATACGGCCATTGCCTACATCGCCATTGCTATTTTCGCAGGTGGCTGGGGCTACTGCATGCACTTTGTCCGTCGCAATATGATTGTGGCGCGCAGTGGGAAAGACTTTGATAATGTCATTGGACCGCTTATCATCAGTGTGGCTTTGATGGCTGCTCTTGTTCTTAACTTCTTCTTTAAGGTATGTCTCTGTCGATGTACGCGTCTTGATCCTGCTAACATTGTATAGTATGCGGATGCCATGAAGAAGCATCGGGCCAGAGACGATTCAGCTGGCATGGTTGTGTTGGAGAATTTGACAAGCTCCCATCGCTAGCTTGTTTTGTTTGACACCACTTGGAGGAAGAACACATGGAGATGGTCGTCCATACATCCACTTTGAGTTATCGTTTTTGGCAAGCATGTTTAGATAGCGAGCGAATACCTCAATGAAACAAGACTTTCTTTTACAGTCGCGCAACAAGCTACTGGTGTGCAAAGGTGCATGAGTTTCCAGTCCCCCATCCCGAACCTGATCATCACCATGGTAACAATCTGCGTCAGCTCACAGTAAGGGGGTTGCAGAGGATTGCCAGCATTGCGCCGGAGAAGAAAGAAATTCATGAAGCACAGCTGCACAAGAGATCCAATTATCACACCGAAATCGAATTCAGTCGCAAATGTAACCGCTGCGCTAGATCCATACGCTACTACTCTTCAACAAGATCCAAGATATTGAAGTAGATATCGACATGGCGAATCACTACCCACCGATTAGCATCACCCGTTTTGGCCCGTTGCAGGCTTTTGAGATTGTAAACTTTCTGCAAATCGAGAATTCATACGACCAATTCTCATTACTATTGTCCCTTACGAAGTTGGTACTGAGGGCCTTCAAGCTTCATTATCTAGCTTCGTGGTTCTGATCTGCTAGACGCTGTACTAATTGACCGGCCATAACATCTCGAGCGCAGGCTTCCAGAACGAGAACTCAGATCCCATGCGCCCCACCGCGCCACGGTAGATGACTATAAGCCTCGTAGCTTCGTGGTCCTCCGCCAAACGCCGCATCGAGGTCGCACCGACTTACGTGTCTGACAACACACAGATCCGCCTCATGCCAGCCCAACTCATGATTTCTGCCTCGACAACTAGTTCGTTCGCCTTCCAAATCTTTCCAGCTGTCAACAAACTTCTCCCAGGTTCGGGATTTGAGTTTGATGCCAGTAGCAGGGTCCACCCCGTCGACTTATAGAGGCGAAGTCTTCTTAGACTTTCTCAGCTGGCATCTTTCTCCACTAAGCGTCCATGTAGCTCGACGCACCGTCCGCCCTCAGCACTTCGCTTCGTCGTCATGAATCACTAATCCGCATCGACTCGGATATCCCGCACCTTCGAAGCTGATCTTTCGGATATGAGATCCATTAGAGTCGTCTCGCCACGAAAATGGGAGCTCTCGTGATCTTAAGTTGCTTCAAAGGTGAGGCTGGGTCGTTGTCCTCGCGAATTTGATTCGCTCGTGAATCCGCAGTCGTGTGGCTGTGCCCCTACACAGACCACTGTGGCTTGACAATCTTGGTTAAAGAAGCACCAGCCACAATTAGCTGTGGCTCAAGCCGCTTCAAGATTGCCTGAGTCAGCAAGAAGAGAATGGGGTCCACGTGTCCGCATCTAGGCCCCTAATGGTCCAGTTCCGGACCCACTCTCGTCCAGCCGTCTTGGCGGCTCTTGTCAAAATCAGACACGCATCACGATCCTGGGAGTGACATGCAAGAGTGGAGAGCGGAGAATTGGCTCCCGTCGGTTTAGCCTGTTTTGCGACGATCGACTTCTTTGATCAGCTCGCGGTCGCAGTGGATAAGAGGTGGCCGACGGTAAATACTCTTGGCGGGTTCACACTGGTTACAGTGGGACAGTGGGAGCGCCATTGATGACATCGGTAACTGGTCAACGCTAAGACGGAGGAAACTGTATGGGAAGGCTCGAGATGGGCAGAATCGCATAGACTGATTCATGGAAGGAGGAGCCTGCTTCTTTATACTGTACATCTATCCAATTGGCCCCCAACTTGAAGGCCATCAGTCTTGTGCTTATGTTGAAGTCCAACGAAGGTCTTTTAGCTCGTCGTCCCGTACGAGTACGACTCTAGATCTAAGGCGACCAAAGCTGCCTTGTAACCGCAACAACCTTAAAACCAAGGCAGTGGATGTGGTGGTGTGTTTTGATTCGTTACACTCTCGTTGTCGTGCTATCAGCGGCGCACATGCTGTATCATCTTCCGGACGGCATTCGCATGCAAGAGAGGGGTCGCAAAAAGCAGGGTTAAGTCTCAAGCTTAACCGGTCTAGGGAAGTCGATGCATCCTGCCGCCAAGACCTGCAGGATGAAAACGGCCAGAAGAACTCCCGACACCCTAGCAAACACTTTAGGTCGCCCCCCCCATGCGAAGTCATGATAGTGATGCATGGTTCTTTGCGGTGTCGTCGGATACATCACAGAAACTGAGCTTAGAAGAATACTTGTGATGTCTCCCATGTCTCCCAGGCGCTGCCACCAGAACGTTTGGCCAATATAGTCGGCCAACACTGGCGCATTGTTGCCCGGCGTCAAGAGGCCGCCAAACGGAAGCGTTACCGCCTGAATATAACCGGTGATAGCTGTGACAGTAAACGCAGTAATTTCTTCCCAACTTCATACGATTCAGGGCAGTCTTGTCCCCGATATCGCCAGCCCGACGAATGGACGAGGTTCTTGGCATGGAGGCGGTGCAAATAAAGGCTTCCTACTGGTGACTTGTGATAGACGAAGGCTTGCTGCTTCAGAACACCAACACCCCGTCGTGAGACCAGGCGAGCAGGAAGCTATGTGCTGTCACAGTAATGCAAGTTTGTTGTTATGGGTGGTGCGAATGAGGTTGGAAGGAGCAGAGCGGACTTGCACACTCACAAGGCAGTTTTCCAACTGCGTCACACACTCAAACAGTGATATAGATATACTGTGCTTGCTTCCACATAAACATTTGCAACACTGGCCGGCGTCGTCGTTGATATTGCCTTCATATTCATCCTATCTCCCTATGCCAAGCTTTCCTACATCACGTCTTTCGAGCTACTCGGACATCGAGGCCCCGCGCAAAATAGCGCTACCCGTCGTCGTGACGGGCGCAGCGGCCTCATCAAAGATTAAATTTCCAGAAAGCAAGGGTGTCCAATTACCTCACTCGCTTTCAGCCATAGCTAAAGCGACATCTTTTCACGAGCATTCCATAAGCGCCGATATATCGACCATATGATAAACATTAACAACAAGTCAACAACAGGAGATCGACCCTCTTTTGCGTTCGTTGTGAGGTTGTTAGAGCGAGCGACGCTTCCCAGTTGCCTGTTAAGAATAGCGCAAAGTCCCTAGTCCCACTGGTGCATTTGCACAGCCTCGTTCTGCGGAACCCCCCCAGAACCGCATCTAATCTCTCCTAGACCGCCAGGGAGCTTGGCCCTGGTCCTCAAAGCGTCAACAAAGGCAAAACTCTCATTCAGTGTATTCATTAAAGTACATGGAGATTATTTGGCATTCCTCCAACTATTTGGCATTCTCACCGTAATTGAATTTGCGTCAATTGCACTCTTCGACTCAGCCACCAAAGATCGCCAGCTCTCTGCTGTTTGTAACCCGGCTGTGTAACCTCCCCTACAATCATGGCCTCTCCTGATGAGACGCCGTCGCCGACTGGAGACGGACCAAGAAGACACCGCGCGTAAGTAGTTTGCCTCGTCTGCGCCTCGATAGGCACTCCTGTATATATGCCAGGGCCGCGTAGCTAATTAGCTGCCATAGGCCAACAATCACTATAGATACGTCGATGGTGTCTAACACCAGCGATAACGACGATTCAATGCAACGAGCTATGCCCATGCGCCGTCCGTCTGGATCGGAAGCATCTCAAAACAACAACGACAACAATAATATTGACCCAGCAAGCTTAACGACAGCATCAAGAAACAGCTCAGTTAGCCATCGCAGTCAAGGAAGTGTAGGATCATTACCAGGCAACACTGGCTCCCTTGACGGCACTGATAGACCAACATCAAATCACAATGTCACTACGCCAATATCAAGAGCTGGCGATAACAAGCCAAGTGGATTTTTGTCAGTGCCTGGCAATGAGCATCAAAGCTCTGTTGATTCGGAAGATGGATCATATGGAGGAGAAACATACGTCCACGGACAGCCACAAAACAACAAGAGCGATCTCGCCGACCAACATCTTAACAACGATCACATCATGAACGACCACGAGGCTTTGCACCCAGATCCAGGAACTGAGCCGGACTTCGAGCGTTCAGGCAACAAGTTTGCGCTCACTCCTGGCCAACTGAATAAGTTGATCAACCCAAAGAGTTTATCTGCATTCTATGCCCTAGGAGGTTTGCGCGGAATAGAGAACGGCCTTCGTACCAATTGCGAAACTGGTCTGAGTATTGACGAGAGTCATCTGGATGGTGCTGTTTCGTTTGATGAGATCATGGAGCAAAATGCAGCAAATGCCAAGGGAGGGCGCCCAGACGTGGTGGAGCGCACTGCAACCGACACGTCAAACCATCATAAGGGCGATGCTAAAGGATCCTTCACGGATCGCAAGGCTATTTTCCAGGATAACCGCTTGCCCGAGAAGAAGGGGAAATCGATTTGGGAGATCATGTGGATCACTTACAACGACAAAGTTCTCATTTTACTTTCTATAGCCGCCGTTATTTCCTTGGCGGTTGGTCTGTACCAGACATTCGCACCAAGGGAGGAGGAAACCGGGGAGGCCCGTATTGATTGGCTCGAGGGTGTTGCAATTATGGTCGCCATTGTTATCGTTGTTGTTGTCGGATCCGTCAACGACTACCAGAAGGAGAGGCAGTTCGTCAAGCTCAACAAGAAGAAGGCTGATCGAGATGTGAAAGTCGTCAGATCTGGCACGTCACGCGAAATCTCTGTTTACGATATCCTGGTTGGAGATGTTGTTCTTCTTGAGCCAGGAGACATGGTTCCGGTCGATGGTATCTTCATCGAGGGTCACAATGTCAAGTGCGACGAGTCCTCTGCCACCGGAGAGTCCGATCTTCTCAAGAAGAGAGGCGCCGATGAAGTCTTCGCCGCCATTAAGGAAGGAAAGGACATGAAGAAGCTCGACCCATTCATTCTCTCTGGATCTCACGTTGTGGAGGGTGTCGGGAAGTTCCTCGTTACTTCCACCGGCGTCAACTCATCCTACGGAAAGATCATGATGTCACTCAGAGAAGACCCGGAAGTCACTCCACTTCAGTCCAAGCTCAACATCCTTGCCGAATTTATCGCCAAGCTCGCTGGTGCGGCTGGTCTCATGCTCTTCGTCGTCCTGTTCATCAAGTTCTTGGCGCAGCTTCCAAAGAACGACGCGAAGCCAGCCGCGAAGGGACAGCAGTTCTTGAGTATCTTCATTGTCACTGTCACTATTATCGTCGTTGCCGTCCCAGAAGGTCTTCCTTTGGCTGTCACTCTGGCACTCGCTTTCGCCACCACTCGCATGTTGAAGGATAACAACTTGGTTAGACATCTGAAGGCCTGCGAAGTTATGGGTAACGCAACCGCTATTTGCTCCGATAAGACTGGTACTCTCACACAGAACAAGATGTTGGTAGTCGCCGGCGCTGTCGGAACTAGCTCCAGATTCGGCGGAACCACCGAGCCACGCGATGAGAACGACGATATGAGCAAGCCAAGCGAAGTCGTCGATAACATTTCCGCTACCGAGGTTATCAAGACACTTGACAAGGAGGTCATCGAACTTCTCAAGCAATCTGTCGCAATGAACTCCACTGCTTTCGAGGGCGTCGTCGACGGCGAGCAAACCTTCATCGGATCTAAGACTGAGACCGCGCTCCTGATTATGGGCAGGGAACAACTGGGCATGGGACCCGTAGCCCAGGAAAGATCCAGCGCCGAAATCCTGCAGCTCATTCCTTTCGACTCCGGCCGCAAGTGCATGGGTGTTGTTATCAGAAAGCCGAATGGAGGAGCTCGCTTACTTGTTAAGGGAGCCTCTGAAATCTTGCTCGCCCAGTGCACCAGCGTCATCCGTGATCCAACCCGTGGCACTGAAGTCAGCGAGATGACTCAGGAGAACCGCAATACCTCGAACGGTCTTATTACCAGCTATGCCGAAAGATCTCTCCGTACCATAGGAATGATCTATCGCGATTTTGATGACTGGATTCCAAAGACCGTCCGTCGCGATGAGTCCGACTCCAGCCAGGCTGTCTTTGGTGACCTTTTCAAGGACATGACTCTTCTCTCTATCGTTGGTATCCAGGATCCTCTCCGCGAGGGTGTCCTTGAGGCCGTCAAGGCTTGCCAGGGCGCCGGAGTTGTTGTTCGCATGGTTACCGGAGACAATTTGATAACTGCTAAGGCCATCGCTGCCGACTGTGGGATCTTCACTCCAGGTGGAATTGTTATGGAAGGCCCAATTTTCAGAAAGCTCACACCAAGGCAGATGGACGAGATCATCCCAAACCTTCAAGTTCTTGCTCGTTCTTCGCCAGAGGACAAGCGCATTCTCGTCAAGCGTCTCAAGCATCTCGGCGAGACAGTCGCCGTCACAGGTGACGGTACCAACGATGCTCCAGCTTTGAAGGGTGCAGACGTCGGGTTCTCTATGGGTATTGCCGGTACTGAAGTTGCCAAGGAGGCCTCGGCCATCATTCTTATGGACGACAACTTCGCATCCATTGTCAAGGCAATGATGTGGGGTCGTGCTGTGAACGACGCCGTCAAGAAGTTCCTTCAGTTTCAGATCACCGTCAACATCACCGCCGTCATTCTTACCTTCGTCACCGCCGTTTCCAGTGCAACCGAGCAGTCTGCTCTTACTGCCGTCCAGCTTCTCTGGGTCAATCTGATTATGGACACCATGGCCGCACTTGCCCTTGCCACCGATCCACCAACTCGCAGCATTCTCGACCGCAAGCCAGATCCAAAGTCCGCCCCTCTCATCACCCTGCGCATGTGGAAGATGATTATCGGCGAGGCTATCTATCAGCTTACCATCACTTTCTTGTTATACTTCGGGGCCAAGACGATCTTCTCGTATAACGACGAGGTTGAGGAGGACCTTATTGGTACCCTTGTTTTCAACACGTTCGTCTGGATGCAGATCTTCAACCAATGGAAGTAAGTATCTGGTGTGTTCTTTTCGTAAAACACAATAACTGACCATCAATAGTAACCGTCGCCTGGATAACAAGTTCAACATCTTCGAGGGTGTTCATCGCAACCTTTTCTTCCTTGGTATCAACTGCATCATGATTGGTCTTCAGATCTTGATCATCTTTGTCGGTGGTAAGGCCTTCTCCGTGACCAAGCTCGACGGCCGCGGATGGGGATACTCAATTGCCTTCGGTTTTCTCTCCATCCCAGTCGGTGCGGCCATTCGTTGTATTCCAGATGAACTCGTCCGCCGTCTCATCCCAGACTATTTCATCCGCCGCGCCAACCGCCCAACGCTCCAGCTTGAGGACGAGGAGGGACAATTTCAGTTCCCACAGCCACTCGCTGATGTCAAGGAGGAGCTTTCCTTCTTGCGCAAGATGAAGGGTGGCAGAATCAACAACCTCCGCTTCCGTGTTGAGCAGGCCAAGGAGAGCTTCCGTGCTCGTTCCCGTTCCGGATCCAGGTCCAGAGATAACTCGAACCCACCGACACCAAACGGTGAGAGAGCTGAGGGTGACGTCATGCCACCACCTTCTCCAGATTCTCGTGCTCGTGCCCGCGGACGCTCACGCTCCAACTCTGCACTTGCCGCCACCGTTATGATGGCTGGTATAGTGGGTGGATCTGTCGGTGCTGGTTGGTCGCCAATTGAGCGTCAGCCTGGATCTGATCAGGGATGGGGAAGGCCAGAGACTCGTGTGGACCTTGAGCAGCAGTCAGGTGTCGAGGTCCACCCCGGCACCGCCAAGGATGCGAAGTTGACCGTTGAGCAGTCAGGACAAGACAATGTGCCACCAAGTCAGAGGGAGGACATTGGACCACAGCGTATCGCTGACAATGGACCAAGTGTCAAGGACGCTCAGGATGATGAGTACAAGCACTTGGCTTAGGCAGTGCAATCATGACCAGTGGATGGGAGGAGTTGTATGATAGTAGCATTCCTTTTTGCGAGGCGTTCGGGAGGGCTTTTGAAAGAAGCAGCAAGAATGGGCTGCCTGAGCTAGTTACTTTGGCTTGTAACAGCTGCGTGGTTTTGCGTTTACATAGAGTGGAACCGCAGAGGTTTTCAGCATGAAAAAAAGGGATGTTTACCTTGTCTTTGCACTTTGCTTTTCGGACAGTTTGTGAACGCACATCGGAGTGGGGCATGGCACGGGAAAAAAAGCGGCGAGGCCTGGTATAATAGTAATGAGGGCGGCTGAGATGGAGTCTGTAACGTACATCAAAAAGCGCTTTGCAAGTAACCGAGGTTTTAGTCCGAGATAACTACTTAAATACGAGAAGTATACTCTATGGTCCCTGGTCTCCTCTCCTGGCGGATAAGATGATGTTTGTGAACTGAACTAAAGTAGGAGGTCCGTCGACGGCAAACAGTTGCTGTTCTGGAGTTAGTCAATGATCCGCTTCTTAAGGGGGGGGGTGGTTATTGACTGTTTCGATTTCTCACTGGACGTTTCGCTGCGCCACCCCCCATCCCAAAGGTTGGGTGCGGTTCGAGGGCTGCGTAGTTAGTTGCATGCTCCGGGCTATCTATCAGAAAAATACTGAAGAGTGAAGTTGGAAATGATCTTAGCATCACAAAGTACTAGGATTTGTTGACTGACACATGGACACCGTAACAGCTTAGCGCTGGGCAGCGTCCTCACGGGGCTATTTTGAGGGCCAATGGAGAGTTGAGAGAAAGGGAAACCTCGTGAAGGTCTGCGGTGAGGAAGCGGGAGAACATGCCCGGTGTGCGCCGGTTGTGTCCTCGCCCCTTGGCTGCAATAGCTTTGTTACTATGGCAGCTACGAAACCGTATCACTTCTTCTTATCTTTGAGAAACTCAGTATCATAGTGTTGAACACCGTCGCGCGGTCTGGGACGAAATGGGAATCCGTGGTCGTGATCATGTGCCCACTATTTCCTCCAGAGGATTAAACACCATGAGAAACAGAGACCCTGACGTCATTCCCATTTGCAAAATACAAACAACCCATAAGAACGATAACACACAAATATGTTAACCAGAATCTCGAACTTCCTTGCGACCTTCTACGCCTTCCTCACCATCTTCCCGTGCTTCAAGTTGTGCTAAGTTACTGGTAAGCGGCTCGCTTACATCAGCGGGTCAGCCACAGAAGGCACAGTGGGTGGCCCGAGTGTCTAAGCAAGACGGTGACAAATAAGCGCGCGGCAAAGGAGCTGTGGATACCAAGCAGCGGCCGACATTCAACGGCATCTCAATTACGAACCAAAGCTCCATTTCCGACCGAATCAACACCTATTGTCGCAGTGCAGTAGCAGCCTACGACGAGAAAACATACACGATGCTTGCGCCAGTCCTTAGAACCTCCACGCGCGCCGTTCGCACCGCCGCTCCAATCAGACAGTTCAGCGCATCCGCAGTCACCAAGGGCGCGGCCGCTGGCCACGAGGACCACTACGATAGTCCACAGGGATGGCTCTGGGGTGTTAAGCCTGGAGAGAAGGCTGAGGAGGAGGGTTGGGAGAAGTTGATGTACTGGGGATTTGGTGGATCGATGATGTTGGGTGTTATCGGATATGCTTTCAAGCCAGATACTTCGTGAGTATACCCCGCCATACAAGCTGCTGGCTGCATACGGTAGAGGCGAAGAAGCTGGCTGGGTGCCGAATGACGGCTACCTATAAGCTGGACTGGCAGGAACGGAGTTGACGATGCTGTGGCGCAAAGCAGCGGAGGGGGCGCGAGGGAGGGCAAAGAGCACACACGATCACGGTGCGACACTGAGCCAGAACACAAGCTAACACGCATCCAGGATACAAACGTGGGCACTCGAGGAGGCTCGCCGCAGACTCGAAGTTGAGGGTATCCTCAAGGAGCCAACCGACAGCAAGAACTAAGATTGTCGATCGTTCAACCACACACCCATCATTTCGCCTGCTCCACCACCACACCTTTTCCACCATAATTGCCTCGACTTACGACCCGCGAACATGGCAGTTACTGAGATAGGGAGCTGAGATGATATCGGAGGAGGAAGAGTGTACATATGCGCTCGGGTGCTAAACAGATATGAATAGATGCCGCTAAACAGTGCTGGCTAGGGAAGGGAATTACACGTTCTTTTGCCTCTTGAAATATGGTCCGAGTTGTGGTTTTATATACCGAGTGAAAGTGTTGTTGCCATCGGCGGTAGCTTTGCATTGCTATTAGGCCATTTTCCTCCTGCTAAAGTTATTCTCCTACCGTGCCTGATGGCAGTAGATCTGCGCCGCTCTGGCTGACACTGCAGCTGTTGCTGCCGCAGTGCATCTTTACGAGCGCATCAGCGTGTCGTCACTAATTATTAGGACTATATGGTGCATTTCTGCCATCGTCGTGACTCTACTGGTATCTCAACTAAGCCATGTTTCCTGCCGTCGAAGCTCTGCCTCATCGTGATTGTAAGAACCTCGTGAAGCCTTTGAATCGAATTCTGGTGGCATCACCGTCAGGCCTTTGATAATCGGCTGCGAGTATGTTACTGCCATCAGCGACGCCATCACAGTCTGCGACGCTAAATTGCACCAGAAGAGCCGATGGTAATCAGGCCTCAGGCGTCAACTGGTTGGTTCAGACTAGCATCATGGTAGTGTAAATCTCGGCTTCCAGTGTGCCAGCAGACTCGAATTAGTTCCCGCTTCGGACGGGAGCTACTGTCGCACCTTTAGGCTTCAGTATTGAATCTCTTCGCATACATTACCAGCGAATGCGTTCAATCAAGCATACTCTGAAGGCTGGAAACGCCGCGTCGATTCACTACACCCCAAGCCTAAGGAGGATAAAAGCACCACCCTCCTCCTCTGAAGCACACCAGCCATCAGCATGTAAAGGATAGCAGTACCAACAATAAATTACACACAAACGTCAGCGTTGCGCACATCAACAGGTGGACACACAAACCCCAAAAGTTGCAAAAGATAATGTCTCAAACTTTCATGGAACCAAGGGGCGCCAGCACTGTCCACGGCCTACACACATCACCGGTCATCTCAATCGTACCGCGGTTGGATGAAATGCTCACCAAAGACATGTGGTTTGAGCGTCCGGCAACAGCGCCGACGAGCCACCATCTGTCAACTAGTCACTGCCATGGCGGGACGCCTACTCATCAATCTGCACCTCAAACACAACAGTCAAAACATATGGAGGAGAGCAGTGCCACCAAAACGCAAAAAACGGTTGGCAGGAAAGGAAGCCCCAGAACATTTGAGATCTATCAACGGAGCGGCGCGGAGACGGGACGAGTATCAGAGATGGGCAGTATAGTTTGGGCAGCAAGATCGCGTACAGTTGCCAGATGCTTGGCGCTGCTATCATATGGTTCTTTACTGGCTGCCTTCGTTAAATGCTGGCAGCGACTTGCCGCTATCGATAGTGTTGACGAGAGAAGCGAGAGTGTGATGGTGTGGTGGTATGCACGAGGCGGAGGCGTGACAGCAACTGGCTTTGTAGTGATAGTATGGTATTACACTAAATTGACTGATGATCAGTGGCTTTTCTACGACTACAAGACACTTAAGCCTTGTTGTTTGGACCCCTGATAAGGACCTTAATGCCCTTTCCAGCCTTAACATCCTCAAACGCCTGCTCGGCGTCCTCGAAGTTGACGGCTCGAGAGATCAAGCTCTTCACCTGAAGTTTTCCGTCCGCGACCAGCTGGACCGCTAGCTTGTAGTCTCCGCTTCCGTATCTGAAAGAGCCCCTCATAGTAATTTCTTTCGTGCACATCGCCATAATCGGGAAATTGATATCCGGCTTGCCCATACCACCCTGGACGTAGAAACCGCCACGCTTAACAACGTGTATCGAGGTCTGGATAGATGGCTCGGCACCCGAGGCATCGATGACTGCGTCTGCCCCCTCGCCCAAGTCGGCCTCCTTGATCAATCTCTCGGCGTTCTGCTCGGCCGCAACACGCTCAGGCATGAAGGTATGCGTCGCGGCGTACTTCTTGGCGAAGTCCAGGCGATCTTGCTGGATATCGACCATGACAATCTTTCTGGCGCCAAAGGCCTTCGCGACCGCGCCACAAAGCAGGCCGACTGGACCAGCACCCATCACAACCACGGATTGGCCAGGGGTGATCTCGGCCTGCTTAGTGATATGCACGGCAACAGCCAACGGCTCCATTACAGCCCCCTCCTCCAACGAGATGTTTTCTGGCAGCTTGTAGCAGAAATCTTCTGGAGCGACGTAAAATCCAGTCAAAGTTCCATCATACGGCGGGGTAGCCGCAAACCTCATATCAGGACACAAGTTGTACTTTCCCTTCAAACAGTTCTCACAATGTCTGCAAGGGGTTCCTGGCTCGATAGCAACCTTATCCCCGACCTTGACGGACTTGACTGCCGATCCGACTTGTGCGATGATACCGCTGGATTCGTGGCCGAGACACATAGGAGACTTGAGGACGAATGGCCCAATGGAGCCGTGTTGCCAGTAGTGCACGTCCGAGCCGCAGATGCCGGTGAATTGGATGCCGACGAGAACATCGCGGCCGGACTTCAGTTGTGGGATTGGACGGTCCTCGAAGGAGACGGAGAGGGCTTTGTTGAGGATGAAGGACTTGTTCTGCTGGGTATTAGAACGGCTGTGGGGAGAGGTGGGAGAGACTTACGTTTTGCCCTTGTGGAGACGCCATTCTGATGTTTATGTGCTTGCTGAAGATCAAATGGGTATATGAAGTGGTGCACTGGGTTTCAAGTGAAGAATGAAGAGTTCAACCGGAGTAGAAGAGCTTGGTTCGTGGTATGATGAGAAGAGAAGAGAGTCAAGAGGTTGAAGTATGATTTTTGAAGTTGCTAAATTATGCTAAAGGCGAGTATCCACCACGATATCTCAGATAGTTGTCGATGTTTTCGAAGCTCTCGTTTGAAATACTTTTCGGTCCAGGTGATGATGCATTGCATTGACGTCGTGGAGCCACTGGCTTGGTTTATCCGGCCAAACTGGGGGACTCCACCAGTTGGCGGGGATTGGTTGTTGCATTTAGCCGGCCGGATAGCCCGATTTAGAAACCAACAACACCATGAACTATCCTCGCGTGCGTCAATCTCGCTCACGATAATATCATCGAGTTTTAGAGGTTGCGATTTGGTAAACATACCAAGAGACTCGAGAAGTCAAAGTATTGAAAGCATTTTGCCATAGAAATTCCCTAAATGCTATATATAATCTCTTTCTAACCACAGCTCATAATCTCATATACCATCTACCTAAAATTGCGCCTAGATCATACCCAGGTACCTTGCCTCAATCTTCGTCCCCATACTGGAACCGCTCACACCGACACTCACCACCTCCCCAGGCACAACATCAATCAAATTATCCTCAAACCTGACACCGTCATCCTCACATTCCAGCGCCACACCCTTAACCGGCACCTCGGCACTAATTTCCACCATCTTCCCATCCTTACTCAGTTTTGCCGCCAGTTGCTTTGGTTTTTGCAAATGCATGTACTTCAGTGGCTCCGGCCAGTTCACATACCTCGCGATCTGCTTGCCATCTTCGATGATATATGCTGCGACCACGATGCGGTTCTCCTCGCCGACGTTCTTCTGCTTCACCGGAACTTCAAGAGTGAAGACCTCCGTGCTTTGGTTTTTTGGTAGGAGGAAAGAGGACTTGACAGTCTCGCTGTAAGCCTGCTTCCCGGTCTCAACATCCCACGCCTGGACAACTACATCAGCACTGATATCTCTCAAGGTCAAGTTGGAGGCCCAGATCTCAACAGTATGTATCGTAGTAAAATAAGCGCTGGTGTACTTGTCTTTCGGCGTCTTGGTCTCCTTCCTCTGAATGCCGCACGAAATATCCGCCATCTCGCGCTTCACCGTGAAGTACGCCATTTTAGGCCTCAAATAGTGGTCTACGATCGACCACGAAGTTACAGGCCAGCAATCATTAATTTGCCATACCAGCGCGCCGGAGCAGTACTCCCTCTCAGGGCCCTTCCACTGGCGTTTCCATAACCTGTATGCGGAGGCCAAGCACTCGCCTTGCATGAGTTGAGTGCAGTAGATGAACTGATCGATAGGATCAGGAGCGTGCCGCATGTTCTCTACAAGGTAGAGTGCTATTCTGCGCTCATGACCATCGGCTTTGTTGTGGAAGTCCACCGTTGAGCTCTGGGGATAGCGATCTGGATCATCCTTTCCGAGTGGTAGGAAGGCATCAATCGTCTTGATGCTTGGGAAGGCCTCCATGCCAAACTCGGAGACGAAGCGGCCGACAAGCTTATCAAAATTTTGATACTTCTCTTGCGTGCCGTGCCAGACGTTCCATTGATGTATATCTCCAACTGTGGCATCGTGTGTGTCTTCTCCTTGTCCCCAAGGACTGCCAGGTTGGTAGTACGTGTTTGGGATAAGCTCTGCACAAGCATCAGGCAGGATCTTCTCATAGATATACCTCGCAGGAAAATCCTTCTTAAGCCAATTATCAGGATTCTTATCCGCATAATCATAAATCAAGTTCTCGCTCTCCTGGTACTGATAGTCCTCATTGTTCCCTGCAAATATGACAATACTCGGGTGGTTTCTGAGCAACCGAACATTGTCTTCCGCCTCCCTCTTCACCAGCTCGAGGTACTCTGGAAACGCAGGGTAATTGCCACAGCCGAAGAGAAAGTCCTGCCACACGAGGATACCTAGCTCATCACAGGCGTCGTAGAAGGGTTGTTCTTCGAAGATGCCACCGCCCCAGACACGCAGCATGGTTTGGTTGCCGTCCTTGACGAGTTTGACCCAGTCGTGATATTTCTGGGGCTTGATGCGGGGGATGAAGTTGTCGGCGGGAATCCAGTTGCTGCCGCCGCAGAATATTGGAATGTTATTGACCTTGAAGAAGAAGGAAAGTCCGGGCTGATCCCTCAAAGGCCTCTGGACAAGTTCTGCTCTCCTCAGTCCCAGTCTCTTGCTTTTAACATCGGCCTCCATGCCGTCCGCGAGAAGAGTGGCCCTTAGCGTATAGAGAGGTTGCTCTCCGTACTTCCATGGATACCAAAGCTGCGGATTGACCAACTTGAAAGCCGTCGTGGCGAGGCCATTACTGACTGCAGCCTTCTTCCAGCCTACCACCTCGCCGTCCAAAGAAAGCTCAAACCTGACATGCGAAGCACCACCCTCAATATCAGCCTTCGCCGCAATCTCTGCCGACTTCAGGTACTCAGGGACATCAGTAATGAAGTACAAGTCCGCAATCCTCGCCTCAAAAATCTCGAGATTAATCGGTCTCCAAGGGCCACAAGTCATGAGCATAGGTCCCCAATCCCATCCCTGTTATGCATTAGTGAAGATTCCGCACCTTTAACTTCGCACATACATAATGATACTGCGCTTTTCTGATAGCCAACCTCGACTTATCCCCATTCCAGCATCCCCACTTATGCTCTGGATACTCCTCTACAATCTTTTTGCCCTTCAAATACGCACTCTCAAACGTGATCTCGAGCTCATTGCCTTCTTCCTTCAGAAGCTTCGAAACATCGACCCTCTCCCTAATGAACATACTCTCCGTCTTTAATATTTCCTCTCCATTCAACTTGACAGTAGCATAAGTATCTAAGCCATCAAAGGCGAGCACAGCCTTAGCTCCATCTCTGACCGGCGGACTTGTGAAGGTTGTCCTGTAAGCCCAGACAGCTTCACCGACCCATTGAACATCGAGTTCGTTTTTGCCAATGAAAGGGTCTGGGATGATGTTGTTGGCGATCAGGTCGAGGTGGACATTGGTGGGGAACTGAGCTACTGTGAGCCAGTCCGATTTCTCTGAGTCGACCTGTTTGAATTGCCAGTTCTGGTTGATGGGCGTGATGGCACGTGCGAAATTCATGATTGATGATTGATGATGGCTTGAGGGTGTGAACTCGGTCCGCGTCTCAGAGGAACGGATGGGGCGGTTTATAAGGTGAGATGGGTGGAGCACCGAGACAGGAAGGTGAAAATGGCCAGGTGTCTTCGTCAGTCCTTTGACCCGAGCATGAAACGGATGAAGAGCACTTGAGAAGCATTTGCGAGAACTAAATATGAATAGATATGGAGAGTACGGAGCTTTCGGTTAAGTTGAGTCTGTCAGAACAGATGTTGCTGCGACTGCCTTTGGATCGGACCCAGTGCGGGACGTCAGCCCCCGAGATGTTATAGACGTGTAAGAGCATCGTAGTGGTGCTGTAGTTCTCTGGGGTGCAGCTACCCCGCCTCAAATAGGAGCGTCGGTGGCTCGCAAGGCTTGAGATGAGAAGTTGGAAACGCGAGGAAGGTGGGACGTTCTTACGGCCAATGCTCGGCACGGAAGCTCGTCCTCCGCTGACCAGATCTGGAATGACCCTCTCAGCGGCAACATCTGCAACTTGTGAAAACAAGCAGTGAGCGCCTTCCAATGCGCTAACTGGTTAACTGTGCCGACTTCGAACACTTCTCGAGAGGGGTTCGCTCTGGTGAAGCGTCAGAAGTTTCCTAAGTCTCACTGTAATGGCTTATGGGGAGAACTCAGTTTTTGGATGGCCGACAAGTTCGCAGGGGCTGGATATGATAAGTATTATAAGGCAGTTATTATGACTTATGAGGCAAATATATCGTGTCTAGATGCGGCCCAAACAAACACATTATTGAGCTCCTTTCCAACATGCCAAAGCTCAATATTCTCCACAACCTCCTTGGCCCAGTTATTCATCGTCTCTTCCTCCACGTACTCCATATATGGCGTAAGCAACACCCTACTTTGTCCATCGTTTCCCCAATTTGGATTCCTCCACTCACTACCCTTCAGCAACGGCTCAAGATCAAACACATCCAAAGCCGCACCACGAATCTTACCCGCCTTGCGCGTATTCAAAAGATCCCTCTCAACAACCAGTGGTCCTCTTTGAGGTGTTCACAAACAGCGCTGGTAGTTTCATAAGATCCAAGTCTTTCTTGGATACAACGCCCCTTGGGCGGTCGCTAAGCACATAATGCACGTTCAGCACATCCGCTTGGCGGAAGAGCTCCTCTTTACTCACAATCGTGAAGGTCTCGCCGCCAATCTCCTGATCCTCAGCGCTCAAACCAGCAGCCCTAGCCTTCTCATCAGCAGCTTCTTGTGTCAAATTCTCACTTCAAGAATGACTCTCATTCCGAAAGCAGTATGCATAATCTTGCCACCATGAACGCCTATTCTGCTCAATCCAGCAATAGCTAGAGTCTTGCCTGCATGACCCGTCGCTAATCCTGTCTGCCATTGATCCAACCCCGCCTTTGTCGCGGCGTCATCATCTGCAATCCTCCTCGCTAGTGTCAGGGTGAGCGTAATGGCCTGCTGAGTCGTCGAGTCCGGTTCCTTCTTCACAGTCGTAGGCTTTGCATCGTCTGTCATTCCCTTCCCAATTGTGCCAGCAACTTTTGTGCCTAGTCGTTTACATGCATCAAGGTCTATGCCTTCGTTTCTTCCTCCTATTGACTGAAGGAGTTTCAATTTTGGAAGTTGTTCGAGGAGGGCTGAGGGAATGGTGTGCGTTCTCGGGTGCAGATGACTGTGAACGGCTTGAGGCACTCAACGAGTTGGTTCTTGACTGATTCGGATGGTGGCCGGGTGGTTGTACGGAAGGAAGGTATCTGGGAAGTATGATGTTTTGAGCTCGCTGGTTGGAAGACGGGCGGTCTCTATCGGGTAAAGGTTGTGATAGTCATCGAGGACTGCAACCTTGATTGGCGCCATTATCGGGCTCGCTCTAGTTGAGAATGTCCTTAAACCGGTTGACAATCGGCAGAGACGTGAAAAAGAAGGTCGCGTTAATCAGACGCCGAGAGCGGCTAGGACTATAGGAGAGGAGAGGAGAGGAAGACAATACAAATAAAGTGGTGTGGTTCACCAATGTCACTTTTTGATGTCTTCTTGACAAACTGCGAGGTACGAACGATATCGGTAACTACCAGGGTATCGTCACTCTCCACATTCTAAATCTAGACTGTCAAACTTTCGCTGTAGTTGATCAAGACTCGGCCATGGCATTGATGATGACAAGGGCGGCGCCTGCTCTTCCTCCGAGTATGCTGGCTTCTTGTCCTTGGCCCTGAAAGAGCATAACCTCCAGCAGAGTTTCGGTTGAGCACCGGCTTGCCACTGGGCATTCTCCACTCGAGGCGGACACAGGAAAGACATGACAGATATTGAGATCCGGATTTTAGACAAGGAGCAAGAGAATTGAATACATAGAGCGACTTTCTGTCAATCGCTTTGATATGGACTTACCTTTCCGTGCAAACCCTACACTGCCAGGAGTGTTTTGTGCGCAAGGCTGATTATAACAAGGTCTGGCCAATAACTTTTGGCGCTTTTGCCCTTGGATACTCTCATTTTTCAGTCGAATGAGGTTGCAAGATACCACTGGTTTGTCGACGAGGGCAGAATGCCGATGTATGCGGTGGAAGATGGTAACCTGATTTGCGGCATTCGCGAGGCCTAGATATGTGAATTTAATTGCTTCGAATATCATCAGTTCCGTCCAGGATCAGAGAATTTTGTGTCATTTTGTTGGTTGATGCTGTTGATGGTGTTTTATTAGGAAAGGTATTTGAGGAAGGAGGTTGCCGGTTGTCCATCACCACGGCTGACTAAGCCAAAACCTTGGAAGCCGTCGAGCTCCGAGCCATTGCGAAAACACGCCTGAAAAGTGATCCAGGAACCAATTCATCCACCAATTGCCTGCCCACCACCCTCGGGACCACCTTTAGACGCTTTATACCCCAATCTCGGTCTCTACTTTTCAAAATGGTCATGAATGCCTCCCGCGCCGTGTTCAGGCAATCCGCCAAGTTCACCTCCCGCGTCGCTCGTCGCGGCGAGTCCACCCAGGCAAAGGCCCAGCAGGCCGCGTCTAAGGCCACCGAGAAGACATCTGAGACTGCCACCAACTTCCAGTCCAAGGCTACCGAGGGTCTCTCCAGAGCCTCCGCCACTGCTGGCCCAGCCCTCAGCGGCGCCGTCAAGGGCGTCTCCAACGCCCTCGGCAAGATCGGTGGACGCACAGGAAGACTCATTGCCTTCGTTGAGAGTATGTCTCGCTGCCGGCAGGAAATTCTGCGCTAGATGCATGTCATATTGTGCGCCGGAAGATCAATGGCTAACTCTGACCTCAGGCAAGATCCCACCAACCATCTATTACACCCGCGTCGGCATGGAGCTTTCCAAGCTCGTCTTCCAGTCCCAGAAGATGGCACCACCGTAAGCACGGAAACTGTTGTATCACCCAAATAAAAACATACTAACCGGTTTTCCAGACCACTCGCTACTTTCCAGTCTTTCTTCACCACTCTCGTCAAGAACCCAATCGCCATCGTTGGCAAGTCCCCGGTTTCCACCATCCGCAACGCCTCTTCCGCCCAGATCGCTGGTGCCGCAGTTGTCGTTGCGGAGGTTCTCGGTTTCTTCACCGTTGGCGAGATGATCGGCAGAATGAAGCTTATCGGGTACAGAGGCGAGGCCGCGACCCACCACTAGGCATCTTTGGTTATGGTGATTTAGCGCAGCGAAAGGGAATCACGGAGCAGCACGAAAAGCATGAGAGGAGCAAAGAAACACCAAGAGACTGGTGTTGTAGCGGTTGGATGGATGGATGGCGGAGCGATAGAAGGATGGGTGTCTGGCACGGCATTGCACATATCTGGAATGGTTTTGCTTGCCTGGAAATGTACACTAAGAAGACAATCAAACTATCGTAATACCACCTGCGACACTCCATCAGTTCCGTCACTGTGGCTGAGGGTCTATGGCGAAAGTGACCTCAAAGTAGTGGTATCATCACATGAAGAACAGGAACGCGAACGCTTTGCCCATAGTAATTGGGATTCGTCTGAGAGTCCTTTGTTCAAAGTTGTTTGAAATGCAGTCTCAAGTAGCTAACCATCTAACATTTACACCTTTGTAAATTTACGACAGTGTCCTGATTTGCGTTCCAAGTTATGACAGCACAAAGGCGCCCAAGACAAGACGGAGGCGAGGCTGACAGGCACCGCCATCAAAAAACTTTGACCACTTAAAAAAGTTCCTGGCCTCGTCTTTGTGGTCTGAAATAAACACAACCTCGAGTTTGAAACCCCGATTAACCAGCCATGGATATCTTCAAGATCCTCACGCGCGGCGCAAAGCAAACGCGCAAGACAACCGTCGCCACCGGTCGTCCATCAGCAGGCACAAATGCCAACCCTCAACTATACAACGATCCGATCCCAGCATCTAAGAAGCGCAAGCTCTGTGATCACAAAACCGACGATGCGCCAGCACACGAGTTCGATGATGAGGAAGTGAACTTCTTTGCACAGGCACCAAAACAGGAGGAGGAGACTAAGAAGTCACGAAAGAACAAGAAGAAAGCGAAGACGGCTGAGGAGCCAGTTACGACAGATGATATTGTGAATGCAATTCTACCAAAACAGATCCCGTTGCTCAATGAGGAGGAGTGTACGGCTACGTTGAGAAGCCATAGAATCAAGGTTACTTGTCTCTCTGAGCCAAAACCGCCGAAGGAGAAGAAGAAGAGCAGGAAACGCAAGGCGGAGGAGGAGAAGCCAAGGAAGAAGGAGGAGCATAAGATGATATATCCGCAACCGCTTACGGCGTTTGAGGAGCTGAAATCGAACTATGGCATAAGTAACCGCTTGGCAGAGAACCTGAAGAGGGAGGGATATAAGATCCCAACGGAGGTGCAGATGGGTTCATTACCGCTGTTGTTAAACACGGAGTTGGCGTTGAGGGAGAGTAAGGAGGGGAGAGAGATGATACCTAACGGAGAGGAGGTTGATTTGTTGACTGTCGCACCAACAGGAAGCGGAAAGACGTTGGCCTTCTTAATTCCAGCGCTCAATAGCATGATTCAAAGGAGGCGGAAGGACGAGTCGAAGGAGTCGCATAGGCTGGAGGCTATTATTATCGCGCCGACTAAGGAGCTGGCCAGCCAGATTGTGAATGAGGGCAGGAAACTCGCCATTGGCACCGGTATCAAGGTTGTCGGTATGCAGAAGGGCATGCAAGTCGTTGAAGTCGGAGAAGTTAAGGCAGACGATGCGAAGAGCGAGAGAAGCGGCAGCGAATCGGAATCAGATGACGACAAGGCCACCAAGGTCACAGCAAAGGCAATCAAGAGAGCCGCACAACCAGTCGTCAAAGCTGACATCCTCGTCACCACGCCCCTGATACTCCTCCACGCGCTCACGATACCGGGCACAAAAGAGCGTCTCCCACTCACCACCGTCCGCCACCTCATCCTTGACGAAGCAGACGTGCTTCTCGACCCGCTCTTCAAAGACCAAACTCTCGGCATCTGGGACTCCTGCACTAATCCCACTCTTCACGTTACGCTCTGGTCCGCAACCATGGGCTCGAGTATCGAGGCTTTGGCACTGTCCACCATCTCTTCCCGCCGAGCAAAGCTTGACCTTCCAGCACAGCCACTAGTCCGTCTCGTCATCGGTCTCAAAGACTCGGCAATCCCAAACATTACCCACTCCCTCATCTACGCCGCCACCGAGCCAGGAAAACTTCTAGGTCTGCGTCAACTCCTTCACCCTACCACGCCCTGCTTGGCCGACTCTAGTGGCCCAGCACTCCGCCCACCATTTCTGGTGTTTACTCAGACCATCCCCCGCGCCATCGCTCTGCATTCCGAGCTCCTCTACGACATCCCTGCCGAGGCTGGCGGATCTAGCAGAATCGCTGTCCTGCACTCCGATTTATCCGACTCCGTACGCTCAACTATCATGTCGCGCTTCCGCAACGGCGAGATCTGGGTCCTTATTACCACCGACATCTTGTCCCGTGGCGTGGACTTCAGAGGTATTAACGGAGTAGTGAACTACGATGTGCCGAACTCTGGTGCTTCGTACATCCATCGTGTAGGCCGCACTGGCCGCGCTGGTAGAGATGGAGGCGTAGCTGTGACGTTCTACACGAAGGAGGATATTCCTTTCGTCAAGCCAATCGCCAACATAATCGCTGCATCGGAGAAGGCTGCAGGAAAGAAAGAGGGAGAGAGCAGTGTACAGAAGTGGCTGCTAGACGCTCTTCCAAACGTCAGTAAGAAGGATAGACAAGACCTCAAGATGCACGGCGTGGAAGCACGTCGTGTTGGTCTTGATGAGGCAAAGAAGAGGAAGGGTGCCCAGATCTCTTCGAAGTCTGGTTACGAGCGCAAGGTGGAAAACAGAAAGAAGGGCGCCATCCAGGGTTCCAAGAGAAGAGCTCAGGCTGAGAGTGGCGAGGTCAATAGAGTGGATGAAGATAGCGACTTCGGCGGCTTTGATGATTAGGTATCTCCATCTAGTTTTGAATATAGCACAGCGACCGAGTAATATGCCCGTAATCTTATAATCGTTTATCAGCGAGAATGGTGGTTGTCATTGTAGGTCCTTTTTGTGGTCGTTTGAGAGACTGGCAGGAGTTGTTGGTCAATAACATGTCACTGTCGCCGAGCTACAGATGCACTGAATGTTCGCCGATGGCCGCGCGGCGATACTTCGGTAACACGGCGGCAGCGGCAAGAGATATGTCAACAAGAACTGAAAAAGAAGCTTTCCTACCCTGACACTGTGCGGCGGGGAAGTCATGAGGTCATTTTTATGCAGCGCACAAACTTAAATGAGATTCCCATGGCAGGCGGGCTGATTCTGTCTCAATTGGCTCCGACGCCTCTTCCAAGGCTAAGTTAAGCTTCTTTGCAGCTTTCTCTTGCCGACGGCAGCTCTCCTCCCCCACGGACATACAGATAACAACATTGGGTAGCCACAGGCTCCTTCCACCCAAAACATACAAGTTCTTTTCGATTGATTTCTAAACATCGCGTTCATTCAACCCACTTTCTCACCAAACCTTCACAAGACCCACACTGATGTAATCGCACTCAGGCGCCTCCGTGACATCACGCTTGCTAGCTGGCGCCAAAGGAGCTAGAGCTCAATGACATATTACCCCGCCGACCCTTCTGAACAGACCTTTTTTCTTCATAACCGCAAAACCACAATACTATACCATAAACTCACATATACGCAAAATGTCTACTCAAATTTACCATAAGCTTAACACTGGAGTTGAGATCCCAGCGGTCGGCTTTGGCACCTGGCAGGATGTTGATGACCAGGAGGATGCTGTCCTGGAGGCACTGAAAGCTGGCGTAAGTGACTGCCCTCATCCCAAACGGTTGGCAAAATTGTTACGCTTGAGTGTGGGAAGTTCAGGCTATGACAGCCTATGCTTTCAAGTCAAGCCTGTTCGGGCTTCAGCTGTGCCATTGGATTTTGTTAAGAGCACTGCTAATAGAATATAGTACCGTCACATCGATACCGCTCGTGTCTATGGCACCGAGCCAGCCTGCGGTCGCGCAATCAAGAAATCTGGCATTCCACGCTCCGAACTCTTCGTCACCACTAAGATCTGGAACAACTCGCACGCTCCATCGTCCGTCGAGCCGGCAATGGATGCTTCGCTGAAGGATCTCGGCCTTGATTACGTTGACCTCTACCTGATGCACTGGCCAGGAGCTTTCAAGACCAGCGACAAGCTCTTCGAGAAGGACAGCAATGGAAAGATCATCACTGAGGATATTGATTTCGTGGACACATACAAGGCCATGGAGAAGCTCGTCAAGAGCGGAAAGGCCAAGGCTATCGGAATCTCTAACTTTTCGAAGGCCGAGGTTGAGAGGATATTGAAGGAGTGCGAGATCGTGCCGGCAGTCCACCAGCTCGAGTGCCACTTATGGCTACAGCAGAAGGACTTCGCCAAGTGGCACGCGGAGAATGGTATTCACATCTCCCAGTACTCGCCATTTGGTAACTCGAACGAGGTTTACGATAAGGGCAAGCACCTTGGTAAGCTCATTGAGGAGCCAGTGCTTGCTGACGTCGGAAAGAAGTACGGAAAGACTGGTGCTCAGGTCGCGTTGGCATGGGGTATCAACCACGGTCGCTCCGTGCTGCCAAAGTCTAAGACTCCAGCACGCATAAAGGCTAACCTTGAGGGAGGCTTCAAGCTGGAGAAGGAGGATTTGGAGAAGGTTGATGCTATGGATAAGAAGCTGAGATTCAACGATCCATCGGAGAACTTCGGCTATAACTGCTATGCCGATTTGGACGGAAAGAACTAAGTGGTAGATGCATGGGGAGTATAGAGGTTGGTATATACCCCAAGAATTAGAACAAAAAGCAAGTCCTTTTTGGGATTCCATGATGCGAACGCTTTTAACTTGAAACTGTCATCGATGTCCTGGAAAGAGGGTGAGATAAGAAGCATACATGTGTCTTAACTTCATTTATTACCAGCCAAATCCCGAACGCTAAACGCCCTCAATGAATGCAACAATCGTCGGCCACCACCGGCCATAGAGCTGATGTATACTTCATCTACCACACACACAATCCACCTTCGTACAATGCAACACAGCACTCATCCAGCAACATTCGTTTCGTCATTTTCTCGTCTTTCAAAAGCCCTCAAAAGTTCCTCAAGCTGGCAACCATGGGTTCACTTCGTGCCATTGACAACTCCGTTCTTGCCATCCTCGATCTCACTATCATCCTCCTCTCCCTCAAACCCCGTCTCGCCGCCCCAAGTCAGCACCCTACTCTTCAACTCCTCTCTCTCGCCCTCCTGCCACCTCGCTAACGCAGCGGTAGCATGCGTCTTGAAACCAAATATTCTAGGCTCGTATCTCTCGCTCGACTTCTGTGGAATAAGGGCTGGGTAGACTTGAAGAAGGATGTTGTGAAAGGAAGTGCCGAAGTAGGCACCGTCGATGGCGGCGTGGCGAGAGGACTTTGGGTTGTACATGTCCTCGCATCGTGCGCAGTAGAGCTTTACGGCTTTGAGGTTCGGGTTGTCGGCTTGACCCATTGGGAGGAGAGAGTGGCCCTGGCATGCGACACGAGGGCATTTGCCAAAGTCAGTCTTCTTGTACTTTTCGAGCTAGATTATGTTAGCCCAAGCCTATCATCTCAAACTGTGTTCTTCTAAGCCAGAGGCAGTACATACCATCTTCGCTAGACCTCTTGTGGTGACGATGTATCTCGCATGCACTAATCCGTACAAGTGTCTCGCACTCTTTTCGATCGTCTCCCTCATCTCATCATCGCAGTCGAGATCGAAGACATCGGTGACAAGGTCGAGTGCATATTGGTAGTATTGTACCTCAGTGTTCAGACCAGTGAGGTTAAAGCGATCGGTCAGGTAATCTTCATCGATCTCGCAGAAGTACTCATTGCCGCGGGAGGAGATAAACTGGTTGTTATACGTTAGTGACATGGGCGAGTTTAAGGTGGTGCCTGAGAGCCGAAAAATAGACGAAGAAGGCATCGTGAGTAGCGCTTGCGCCGGGCACTAAGACTATGGAGAGCTCAATATGGAAAGATGTGGATGCGGCTAAGCTGAGGAGATGGCAGGCTAACCATCTCGCCGAAGGACTCGTCGTCCGACACCATATCCGAGTCGAAATCGCTGCTTGGAGTAGAGGAATCAGATTCCGAAGATGTATCGCCCTCCTCTTCGCCTCCGTCGTGTTGCACTTCTCGTTCGTAGACTTGGTCGGCGGGGTGTGTTGGTTCGAATTTTAATAGAGCAGCGTCGATGCCCATCCTCATGTCTTCCAGATTGAGCATGACTGTATATTAATGTCTGTCGGATCTTCGTCCGGTAATATGGGCTCTGAGAACGTTCGCTTTCTCTATGAGATGATAATGCGTTCGTAGCCTGGTAGGATCGCACGAAGGCTGTGGCAGGTCGAGATGTATCCAGCCGCCTTGTGTCGTAGGTTGATAGCCGCGCCGGCGCCAAAGAAGGGGTAGGTTGGCGCTTGCTCGTCCATAATATAAGATATTCAATCCAGTTTGCGCCTATCGCGCTTGTCCACGTGTCTCATGATAGTCGTGCCTTCCTCCTCCATGTCCTTTGCACCCCACTCTTCACGCAGCCTTCAGCTTTATGCGCCTCGTCCTCTTTCGACTAAAAGAAGAGCTTCACTCACCCAATCCCGCCAGTAACTGGTGTAATCGCTGTCGCTTTCGCTGTTGTAGTCCTCCATGATTGCGTCGGAGTGTGCAGCTCTGACTGGTGGAAAGATACACACTCAGTCGTGGTGTTGCGACAGGTTTGCGGTTGCGGTTGCAGTTGGTGGGGTAAGCGCGAAGCGGCCGCACAGGGGCGAAGCCCGCACGGGCGCGGAGAGCTGTGGTTGGGTCTAGATGCTGGGTCTAGATAAACACCTCACTTCGGCAGTGCCTCCTTCTCTCTGGCAGATGTTTACAACGAAGACAATGGAAACTTATTCAACTTTATTGAATGATTTTTTTTTCTGGGAAAGCATTCTCACATTTCGCAGGCTCCAAACACTTAAAAATGTACACAAGCTTGTCAATTTTTATACAATAAAGCTAATTCCCGGAGTTGCGGCTGCTGAATTCAGCAGGACGTGGTTGCTGCTTTACGCAGCATCTGCCTCATCACTAAATCCGAAGGCACGTGAACACGACTCGCGTTGCGGGCCCACGGCGATTACTGACTTCGACGCCCCCCATTTCTGGTTCCTTGGTTCATCTTTCTGCCTTCCGTTTCTCTCCTCTGGTCGTCCCATGGGCCAGCCATCATGATCATGAGGGCTGTATTTGGGAAGCGAGGACGATGATATATGTTGCGAAAATACCACTTGTGCGATTGCCAAAGGTCTTCGATGCTTGGGAAACGAAAGCAGCCCAGTTACAGGAACAATCAGCCACCACTTATATTGTGATGGAGTATGTCCAGGGTGATCTGATCTCGGACGTGTGGCCGAGGCTCAGTTCATAGTCCCCCTTCGGCATACATCAACAGGTCTACGAGATGATACGAGAACTTCAGCGCATAAGGTTGGCCCTCCCAGGAAGCCATGCCTAACCAATGCGCTTCCACACCTACTGGTCCTATTAACTATTATAGCAGTGACTTCAACAGCAACTGTAAATATCACGGAATTATATTTTAACGGTGCTGATAACATTACGGCGTTGTGTATGTCACGGTGCTGTGTTTATTACAGTAGAGGACATTGCGATCCAAAACTCTGGGTATTCCGGTCTACCCAAAACACCTTCTCCCACTACCCACTATCGTGAATATCGTCGGCGTCTGAGCGTCGAATTCAACCGCGCCCAGTTTCCACGACGTAACGATTATATCGCCACCTCAATTGTCATTGTGTCTTCATCATTGCTCGAGCTCGTGAGGTTATCCTTGTGAGTGACCTTTCCGTGGCAGATGATTCGCGGCAATGACCACCAGCGAATACCCACTGTTGTATGTTTTTGGTTATTTTTTTGCCGATTGCTACGGCGAGCTTAGGTAGCATGAACGTACCCTTTTGGCGGTGCTAGAGGAGGCTAAGCTAGCTCACAAACAGCCCCACAGTCTAACGGCTAGGTGGGTGGCTCAGTCGGCACCCGGGCACAAGCCTCGTGTCTCGGAAAGACAGCCATGAGACGGGTACTGCAGCGGTCGAGGTGGTTTTGAGCTCGACTTAAGGTTTTTACCACAGTGTTCTAACAAGACCGAGCAAGTGTTAGTATCCGTTGGCGCTTTCTTTGCGTGGGGGGAAGGCATGACCGCGGCCGTTCGTTCGAACCCAAGCCTTTTTTTATTTTATACACCGGGGACCAAAACAGGGAACCGACTGGCAAATCGACTTCGGTGCTCGTCAAATAGCCCTTGCCGCTGGAGCTCCACAATGCGAACAACGTGGCGGGTGAGCAGCGCCTCAACTGCATATACAGTTAACATACAATCAGCACTTGCATTTAAATCGCCTCTACCAAACGCAAAGATAACGAAAGTTACCGACTTGGGCAAAACAGTGTAACTGATTAGTTATGATGAGAAACTATTCATGGTGAGGTTATTTATCCCATCTTAAAGTCCATGTGATACGTCGTCGATTGGTGAGAGGAGTGACGCATGGTAGCGCATCACCCGCTTTGAGGACGGATCCGCATGTGGGCGTGGGAGGATCGTTAGGGTTTGACTGACATGTAGATTCGTTCCAGCTGAGTGCGCAGCCCTGCTATGGATTGGCTGAGAGATAATGAAATTGGCGTCTCTTCCTACAGTACCTGGCAAAAACGCCACAACATACTAAACAAGCCTCAATCCAGGGTCCGAAAGTCTCATGGCATTAAAGAGTTGAGCCGATGAACTATCCTTATATGTATACACAGTGCACGAGTGGGAGTAGACATGGTCTTCCTCTTCATGTACGCATCATAAGGTCTGGTACCAGTGTGCGTGGATGCCCGAGGGCCGCATGGGTCGTGCCGCTAGAGAGATGGGGAATAGGTACATATGTACAAGTCGACGACTTTGTCCCTTACGATGGATTTCGAAGCCTTATCCAAACAGTCGAGGATATTTCAGGGTCTCAATTCAGTGATTCTCGTCACGTCCGGCGGTGAGGCTGGACGCCTCATTGGCCTCATTTCAGGAGTAATTTCAATCATCGAGGGTACCGAAAAGTTTAAGATGCCGCTATAGACACCCAAAATCAAGTGATTCTGGTTCCGGCGGCGGTTCTGGGTTCGTTGGTGCATTCGGATCATGGCCAGCAGCCTCCTTAGCTGCCCGATCAGTCGCTTCGTTGCCTGACACTCCCACGTGCGCTGGAATCCATCGGAGCTGAGCCTCCCATCTTTGATCTCGGAGCTTGTCGAGTGCTCATATAGCCTTGACCAGGATGTATTGTCCCGAGGGACACTTGGGGTTTGCCATCGCCTGGGTAGCGGCTTGATTGTCCGTGAAGACGATGCACTTGCCAGGAGTGTTTGTCATTGCGTGTACGTCGAGTGCTATGCGGAATACCGGCTATATCCCTCTGAGCTCTGCTGCATATACGGTAGAGGTGGTTGGTTTGCCCATGTATTCCGTCTGCTTCGTACAAATGTCTCGGAGTTGTAGAGTAGATGCTATTGCGGCAGCACCAATATGGCCGTTAATGCCGCTTCCATCAGTGTAAATGCATATCGCTCTAATGTCTGTGGAATCGTGTTGCTTGACTGCAGCTTCCCGACACTTATCGATGCAGGTGAATGACGATATCCACCGTGGTGGTACAACGTGCTGTTGGCGCCTCTCTAGCCGATTGAGCTGGATGTTGCACTTGATTTCGAGGATGCTTGAGAATTGGTCGAGAGGGCTATGGGCCATGTTGTTGTTCTCAGAAACGGCCATCTCTTCGTAGATTGGAGTGGTTTTAATACGCGTTGTGGCTTCAAGTGCGGTTTGTTCGAGTTGCTGCAGCGGTGGAAGCAGGTGTGCTCATGCTTCTACGGCAGCTCCAGCAGTTGTCGAAAAGGCTCCAGTGATGATTTGTGCTGCGCGTCTCTGAAATCCGGTAATTGTAGCTACCATGGCACAGCCTCTGCCTCTGCCTTCGCTGCCTGAGTGTGCCACGCTGAGCAACCGTACAGCATCTGAGGTACGACCATCGCTCTGTATACTTGGCGGAGGTTGAGTAATCCAATGCCCCACGTTGATGATGTTAGGCCTGACAGACCAGACAGTCGCTGTGTTGCTTTGGCTTCTACGTTCTGTCGGTGGTAGTCGCGCCGGAGCCTGGAGTCCATCTGAATGCCTAGATACCGGCATGATGGTGATGCCTTGATAGTGGCATGACAAGCGGAGAGAGTGTGTGGTGCTTGCGTTGGGATCCCTAGTGAAACGTACGAGCTCATACTTTGCTGGCACGAATTGCGATCCATGTTTTAGGGCCCATTTTTCGGCTTTCTGATGGATGGCCTTAAATATCTTGTAATTGCGTTGTGCTGTCGGACCTACTGCTAGGATAGAAGCATTATCGATGTATCCAACGGCCCATGCCTCGTGTATACGTTAGAGCAGAAATGTATAGCATGGTTCGTTGATGCAAGCTTCCGACCTCCTGTATGTCGGCTTGGGA